>ERZ1023873.50-NODE-50-length-54741-cov-87.936931_pt1 | contig 54741 bp, 28 predicted proteins | sample MGYA00380391_ERZ1023873 | MGnify/ENA primary metagenome ERZ1023873 (study PRJEB33179, sample SAMN07449006) | human gut metagenome | biome: Human-gut; feature: Human associated habitat; material: Faeces | host: Homo sapiens | place: India: Bhopal | collected...
CTTCGTAAGACTTAAATCAAAATCTACCTTTATGTATTTTTTAATCACAATACCTGTAGAAAAACTACCTTTTATACTTCCTGTCACATATTTGCGTTTAAATATATCCCATTGCAATGATGTCTCTAAATTACTGCTAAATACAAATGGAATAATCTCTTGCCCTCTTGTTCTCTGCCTTGCTTCCTTAACCTTCTCTGCCAATGATTTATCTTTCATTGAAGAATCGAAATAATTGCTTAGGGGCATTGAATAATGCACATCAAAGACCTTAAATACATGACCCAATGTAGTGGAGACGCATTCACACTTTATCATACCGTTCTCCTTTGTAACAGACACCACTTTTCCCATCATTGCGTTTGGAAACTTCTCTGAGAATGTGGAGTAGATAGCGTCTCCTACTTGCGGTATCATCTCGTAGGGCGTTGACGTGGAAAGCCACACCACAGAGTCTTCGACATTGAGGACGTACTGAGAGTTTGTTTCGTCGAAGACTTTTGTGGTGGGGTTAAACTGGTAGGTGGTGGTGCCGTCAGCGGTCACGTCGGTACGCGGCGCGCTGAAGCCGTCGCCGTTCTCTATGTTGTCGTCCTTGCCCTTCTTATCGTCTTCCGGCTCGTCCATGTAGAGCGTGCAGGAGGCGAAAGCCAGGGCGGTGAGGATCAGTAAGAATATCTTTTTCATAGTTGTCGGGTTTTATAGATTCGTAACTCCTTTAAACGTCAGTCGAGGTGTAATGTTATCAGCTTGGAGAGCGTGCCGTGCGTCTCGCCGTCGAAGGGCAGCTGCACGTCGAAGGTGCGTAGGCGCACCTCCCGCCGGTCGTAGCACTTGAAGGTGATGATGTCCTCGTCAGAGGCGCTCACCGGACCGTACACGCGGATGACGGCGTAAGGCTTGCCCTTTGCCTCCTTCAGTTCGGCTATGCCTCGCAGTTCGTCGTCCACGAAGGCAGCCACGGCTATGTCGTCGCCGAGCTGTCTGCCGGCTACGCTGATGTCGGCGTAGACGACGGTGTCGAAGAAGTACTTGTTACGGTCAACTGTCCACGGGGTCATTACGGTCACCACGCAGGTGTCCAGACGCATTGTGGCTGACGACATCGCCGTGACGTAGGCGGTGCCGGGCTGCTGCGCCACGAGTGTGTCGACGCAAAGACGTGCCACCTCGGGCTGGTCGATGAGCCACATCACGCCCTTGTCCTTCACCTCTGGCGGCGAGAAGGTGACGGTCAGACGCAGCGAGTCGCCCGGCATGATGAAGACGGTATCGCGGTCCATCTTCATCGTCGCTGACGTTGTCTCGCCCGCCTCGTCCACGTCGAATAGTTCGCCGCAGGAAGTGAGCAGCGGCATGGCTGCCAACAGGCAACATGTAAGGAGTTGCCACATACGCGTCCTGACACCCCGTGGCGACAGAAGCTTGGTTATGAATAGTCTTGTCTTTTTCATTTCGGATGGATGTTGCCTGTGATTTTTTCTGTGATGTTTACTTATTTCGCCTTAGAGGGGGCTTTCGCCGGAGCCGTTATCGTCACCTTGTTGGAAGGCTGGCTGCGTCTTCCGTCCGTGAAGCGCACCACGACGTAATAGCTGGCTGACTCGCCCGGTGAAAGAAGCTGGTCGGTATGGAGCGGCATGTCCGGCTCTGTGGAGCAGAGGAAGGTGTAGTCTGCCTCGTCCTTGCCCTTGCGATAGACGCAGTAATAGTAAGGTGTCTGCTTGCCGTCCACTGCCTTATGCTCCCATGAGAGACGTGCTTCGTCCTTCACGGTGTCGTAGGTTCCGACTGCCTTGATGCCGAGTTCTGCCTCCGTAAAGTCGGCGAAGCGTGCCGAGAAGATGAGGCTTGGCTCGGAAGCTATCTCCGAACGGTTGAACGACACTACCATATACTCATAGTAATACGTGTTGTTGGTCTGCGGCTTGTCGGTGAGGTGTATCACTCCGTCGGGGCTTGCCTTGAGCACGTCCTCCGCCGTGACGATGGCTATGAGGTCCCACGTGCTGCTGTTCTCCAGTCGGCGGTAGATGCGATGATAGTACATATCGGCGTCCAGACCAGTCACCCAGTCCATGTGTATGCCCGAATTGTCCACCCAAGCCGAGTCGAGGTGAGGCTGTGTAGGCGGTGTGATGTGCGGTCGCTCCACCTGCAGGATGGGCGAGAACTCACCGGTGTTGTTGCTGTAGTCCACGGCACGCACCTTATAGTAGATGAATCGCTGATTGACGGTCATCTGCACCGTGTCTACGAACATCGTGTCCTTCAGCTGTCCCTGGTTGCGCATAAGGAAGTGGTGGGTGGTGTCGTTGGCGTAAGCCAGCTCGTAGTAAGCCACGTCGTCGTCCGCGGGCTTGTCCCAGCGCAGGGTGATGGTGCCGTCGTCGGCCGAAACCTCAGCACGGAGATTGCCGGGAGCGTCCGGAGCCTTCATGTCGCTGATGCGGAGCTGCACGGGCATTGAGTAGCCCACGTTGCCAGCCTCGTCGTATGCTGCCATGACGAGCATGCCCGTGGAGAGTCCGGTGACGTCCACCTTCACCTCCCTTGCGTCTGCCGGAAGCGTCTTTTCGCAGAGCGGCTTCCAGTCGTTGCCCGTGAATCGCTCGTTATAGTAGAGAGGGAGGAATCCTGCGAGGTCGGCTTCCACGGTGTCCTTCTCCCACGAGATGGTGGCGAATATCTGCTTCGTGGGGTCGGTCTCGTCGGGACGGTCGATATTGACGAGTGTGATGGTCGGACCCTTGGGCGGCTTCATGTCGCCCACCTTTACGGTTAGCGTCTCGCTCGGTGCTGTGGTGTCGCCGAAAGCGTCATGCGCCATCACGCGATACTCGTAGGTTCCGGGCTGTGGCACGTTGTCGACGTACATCACTTCCTCGTCCTTGTCGTCGAGATCCTGCTTATACATCGGCATGTATGGCTTGCTGTTGACGCGGCGCCATTCCTGCGTGCCAGCCACGCGGCGCTCAATCTCGAACGACGAGTTGTGCTTGTCGGTCCAATAGAGCGTCACGGCGAGCTGTCCGGTGATGCTGTCCGTCAGTCCCACGTTGTAAGGAGCGGGCACGTAGGGCTTGTTCTCCACGTTGCTGACCTCCTTGCCCTTTATGAACATATTGTCGTTCTCAAAGCGGCGGGCGGGCTGGATGATGTACGTGTAGCGTGCTCCCTTGCGTACGTTGCGGTCGACGAAGCGCATCGCCATGTCCTCAGCCAAGTCCTGACGCCATTCCGAAGCGAGGATGGCAAAGGCAAGGCTCGTCACCTGGTCGTCATACAGCTCGAGCATCGATCCGTACGATCCCGGTTCCTCACGTGTCTCGGTGGGCTTCTTCAGGTTGTCGCCGTAGATGAGTCCGTAGCCGATGGTGGCTACCGAATCGTTAGGCGCATACTTGGCACGAAACTCCTCCAGTGTCTTGGGCTTGAGCGCCAACGCCAGCGTGTCGCAATGGTTTTTCTCGTCCCAACGATAGATGTTATATCCGATGAGGTTAAGCCTCATCCATGCGGCATAGTCGGAGGGTGCCCATCGCAGCACGATGCGGTCGCCGTAGGCACGTGCCATGAACACGATGTCCGATCCTTCGTAGGGCTTGCCCTTGAAGGCAGCAGTGTCCTCTGCCACCTCTCCCGGCAGCATCTTGTGTGCTGTCGGAAGGGTGTCGTTCTGTGTTCCTCCATAGAAGGAATATCCGGTTCGTGAGCCGACACTCGCCACCGCTGTGATGGCGGCGAATGCGCAGGTGGCGGCGAATGCGGCTGATAGTCCTTTCATTATCTTCATATTTGTACGTTTTATGGTCTGTTAATAGAATTTCTTTAACGGCTCGCTGATGGTGATGTCTCGCTTACTGCTGTTGTGCAATACCGTATACTCCTTCTTCTGTACGTCATAGTCGTCGATACGGTAAGTCCGGACAATCATCTTCTTGAGGTTCTTCATCGCCTCCTTAGCCTTGAACGAAGCTTCGGGATAGCCCTTGTCGCCCGTGAAGGTGAAGAGCACCATGCGGCTCTGACTCTTGCTCTGGCGCGGTGTGGCTCGCTTTCCTGCTCCCTTCATTATGCTGTTGAGCGATACCTTACGTCCTGAGTCGGAGTTGTCAATGATGCCACACCATAGCAGCGTCATCTGATAGTACGGAATCTTTATCATCTGCGTAATCTCGTTCAGACCCTCTCGCGACACTATGATGTCGGTTCCGAGGTGCTGGAGGTTCCATTCTTCCACAGCGTTGGCACGCTTGGTATTGAACGTGGTTCCACCCTTATCGAGCACCACCTTGGCATTCTCCTTTATCTTCTTGTCCACGTCCTCAGCGAGGTAATAGACGTTGGCGATGCTTGTAAGAATGTCGCCTGCCGGGTTCTTGGGCTGATACTCCGGTATGGTGGCGTGGCTTCTGATCGGATTCACGTAGTCGTAACGGTCATTGTCGATGAGCGGCAACGGATATTCCGAACCGTAACCTCCCGACGGATAGACAGAGTTGCGACGAACCTTGTCCCAGTCGTTCACGATGTTGTAGTTGACATCGCCTTCTGCGAGGAATCCGCTGTAGTTGCCGCCGAGGTCGCTGTATGTGAGCGACGTGGTGGTGGTCACCATAGTCTGTATACGGTCAGACTCGATGTTCCATCCGCCTATCAATGCCCAGTTGGCAAGGTAGCTGATGTAGTAGAACGGGTCATAGTAGGCGAGGAGAGTATTGGTGTTAGGATACTTCTTCTGTCTTTCCATTAGAGAAGTCTTATATCCAATCTCCACATCGGGGATGTTGCTGAGGTCCGAACCGTCATACTGTATCATACCGACCTTCGTTCCGATGAACGGCAACTCATAGTCGAGCGGTCTGCCGTTGTTGCCGGTTGTCCAGTCGCCGTCAATGGTTGTGACGTTGAGGTCCATGAGGTTGGCAGCTACCACCGGTTCTTCGGTCTCGCGGTTGTCGTAGCAGGTGAATACGAACTCCCAATTCCATTCCATGCCTTCAGGAGCCTGGTCGTCGGTCTTGTCTGGCAATATAATGCCGGGAGACATCGTCTTTTCGTCGGTCACACCCGACTGCAGAGCGTCGTCGTCAGACTTCTTTATGCCTCCCGACAACGTGCCGTTGGGTATTCTCGTCAGGGACTGCTCCTCCTTCTTCTCTTCCGTAGACGATGAAGATGACGAATTGTCCGCCTTGGGCACTACGCGAGTGCCTAATTTGGTGGATGGCGAAGTCTGCGTTGTGGGCTGTCGCCTTGTCGGTGTTGTCTCGGACGAAGTGGTGTTGCCCGATGTAGAGGTCGTGCCCGACGAAGCTTTCGTTATGGCAGACGACTTGGTCACCCTTGTCTTCCTTGTCTGCGGCGACATAGCGTCAGCATAAAGGTCGACGTTCTCGTTGGCATCCATATATGGACCATGGAATGCAGGTCCGAAGCGGAGGTCCTTTTTTATCTTGTCATCTAAGAAATCCATTTTATAGTCCATTCCTATATTATCCCTGATGGCTGGTGCCGAATAGCGTCTTGAGCTGATTATCTTTATCACCTTATAGCCGCCGATAGACTTAGGTGCCTTGCCGTTAGGACTGCCTCCATTGGTGTACCTAGAGTAGTATTTCTCTCGGAAGTGAATGGTCTTCTCCGCTACAACTGTCTCTTTCGTCACCTTGGTCTTCTCATAGTCGAGCACGAGGTTGTAGGTGTTACCCGGCAGAACCTTGGTTTTGAATGACGCAGAAGCTCTGTTACTCGAATATGCATTCATTAACTGCTCCTCTATCACCTTGCCGTCCTTCTTCAGCTTCCACTTGAGTTTGCCGTCAGAATAGAGGCGGTTCAGTACGTTCTTTTCCTTGAGCACGATGAGCGGATTCTGCACGTCAGTGGCATAAGCAATGACGGGTTCAGCCGACTTCAGCTCATTATACTTCGACGGATAAGCCACAGCCACAAATGACTGGAGGTCGCCTCCGTCCTGAATGTTCATGCCGTCGCTGTTGCCAGTACGGAAGTAGAACGCCTTGGTCTGCTCCCATGGCACATTTTCATAATCGCCATCATCGACATTATATGTCTGGGGATCTTGCCATTTGCCCGCACGAAGCTCCTTGGCAAGGCCCGTGATCTCGAGCTTATAGAAGCGGTTGGGGTTGAGGCTGCGCATTCCTCGTACCGTCACCTTAGTGGCATTGAACTCTATATTATAGTAACGTATCACGCTGTCGCGCATTGTAGAGTCGCTATACTCGTAGAGCTTAACCTGCTTGGTGGACGGATTGAAGCGGAACGTACGAGTTGACGTGGTCTCGAGGATTTCTCTCTCGGCTTCCACCTGCTTCATCTGTCTGTGGAGATCAGTCTGGTCGAGCAGCGGATACTGCTCGTTAAGACGTGCCATCGGAGTGATGGTGAAGTCGGTGGGCAGGTCAGGACTGATGGTCATCTTGTGGTTCCATCCGTTCTTTCTTACCTCCTCGCCAATGGACGATTCGCCCCAAAGCTGGAAGTCGTCAAGCGCATTGCCGTAGAAGATGTCACACTTCTTGCCGCAAGTGAACTGGAAGCGGCGGTTAAAGTTGATGAGGCCGCCCAAGAGACGGAGCTTCATGCGGAGGTCGCCGGTGAAGTAGCTCGGGTTAGGCAAGCCCATCTGGAGAACGCCGCCGATGCCTGCGTCCACGAGGTCGATGCTTCCCTTCCAGAATCCGAGGTTCAGACGCAGACCCATCTTTGCATAGAGGTATGCGTAGAGCTGTCCCTCGCCGTACCATCCCTTCCATCCTGCCGCGCCGGGAACGCCTACACAGTAGACCTCGTCGCCGATGTGTGTGATGCTGACGTCGAAGCCAGCCTCTGCGCCCATGTCGGCATAGAGGATGCCGAGGTCCACATTGATGTAGCCCCATACGCTTGCGCCGAGCATTACGCCACCCGTGGCGTTGGCGCGGAACTCCCTGATGGCTTCCTCGCGGGCACGCTCAGCCTTGCTTACGTCTGCTGACTGAACGCCGTTGCTGCCGCGGCTACCGGTGAGGAACTGGCGTATGTTCTCCGGAATAGGAGGCAGAGCGCCGTTGTCAGGCAGCTCGTTGCCCACACAGAAGTAGGCATCCGCTCCGATCTTCACTTCCACAATCTTAGCCTCAAGGTCAATGAGGATGAACTGGCATCGTTCGCTCTTCTGCGGTTTGCCCAGATAGAGATGCCACTTCACCTTGTCGAAGTTCACACCTTTGTCGCGCCATGTAAGTCCAAAGTCGAGAGATATCTTGGCTCCTGACGTAGCCTTGAAGTTATCTTTCTGCTCGCTCTTGTTTTCATCCTTGCTCTCGTGTTTCTCCTCCGTGCTGTGTTCCTGATGGAGATTGTCCAGTCCAGCCATTGATCCCAGCTTGTCGTAAGTGGTCTTTATGGTGTCGTTGAGAGCCTGCATCTGCTTCAGAATCTTGCTGTCCGCAAGCTGTTCCGTGTACTTCGTTATCTCACCCGCATACTTCTTGGCGAGTCCGTCCGCCGTGGCGTCAACCGTGACGTTCAGACGCAGGTACTTCGACTGGTCGTCGTTCTGATAAACGATGGACGCTCTCGAATTAACCAAGCCAGCCATAGCGCTCACGTTGCCGTCAAGCATGAATGTGGTGAGGCGCTTGTGCTCCTTATCGTATACCACGGTGAGCGAGAATTTGCCGCCGATGACGTTGTCGCCACCCGACGCTGCTATTCCCAAACCAGCCGTTACGCCGATGACGCCCTTCTGAGCGATGGCCTTCGTTGCGTCCTTCGGGTCCTTTCGGCAGTTGAAGTAGAAGCCGCCGTGGATGTCGTTAAGCTCGATTGGCGGAATCTGCAGACCCACAGCCGAGCCGATAGCGATGTTGAAGTAGCCCCAAGTGAAGTTGTTGCCTTCCTCCTTGTGCTCGAAATAGCCGCCGTTTGAGTCGAAGGTAAAGAGATTTCCGGGGAGCGCAAACTTAAGATGGCCCTTATATCCCTTGTCCTTCACCTTGTCGTTAGGACGTATGACGTCCATTCTTCCCGAGATGGTGATGCCCGGAAGGTTGGACGAAACCTCGATGGAATTAAACAGACAGTCCTTATATTCCAGCGAGATGTTGCTGATGTCGTCGAGGTTCTTCACCTCTGCCTGCAACTGAATGCCAGCCTTTGCCACCACGAGGTCTTCCAGCAAGCCAATCTTTCCCTCAAGGTCGAGAGTCATTGCGCCACCCGAATAGCCGAGGTCATAGCGTGTAATGCCGAAGCAGAACGGACCTATCTTCTTCTCTAAAGAAGCCAACGACCATTCGCCCATGTTGAAATAGATGGGCTTGTCCTCAGAACCGAGGTTGCGTTCCTTCTCCTCGCAAAGCGTCTTCCACGCCGAACGTCTCAGTTCTTCAGCCTGAGCTGCGTGTGCCTTCTTTTGTGTTTCCTCCTTGTCGTAGATTGATTCCCACGTAGAGCAGTTGGCAATACGCATCTTTGTGAAGTGGATGCCGGGGATGCTAAGCTTCAGCGGCAGTCCGTCGAGGGCGTTCTTCACGAAGCTCGAGCGGTTCTTGGCAGCCTCCACCTTGTTGTTCACCTCGTCCAGCTTGCCCTGAATCTCGTCAGCATAGCCGATGGTGATGCTTCCGCCCATCGAGAATTCCAGTCGGGTCTTCGTTGATCCGTCAGCCTGGTCCTCTGCTTCGAGGAAGAAGTAAGTCTGCTTCTGCTCAAGGTTTGCCTCTGCAAGGATGAAGTCAAAGTTGATGTCCTCCACCTGCTGCACCTTAAATATATAGGCGTAGCCGTTGTCGTTGTCCTTCTTGAATCGCTTCTGGTTATATATATTACATGTGTAGGCGATGTCCGAATTGACGAGCGGCAGCTTCATGTTGCCGTCGAAGTAAGCCTTCTCGAAGTTGCTCTGCAGGAACTCCACGCCCACGTTGTCGAGCGTAAACGCCCAACCACCGAGCTTTCCGGTCTTTGCGCTGATGATGTCCTCCGCACCGAACTTGAGCGAAACGCCCGACTTGTCGAAGAACATGTCCTTGGCAGCGAGAGTGAGACGACGGTCACCGTCGCCGTCTTCCTTGCCCACCTCCATAGCCTTCGGGAACTTTACGCCCACCTTGCTGATGTAAAGGCCCATCCATTCCTTGTCGTTGGTGCGGATGTCAGCCTTGCTCTTGTCATAACCGGCGGGGAACGATCCCATGTTGTTGTCGTTCACCGTTGTGGAGTGGTCGTAGACAATGGCGCCCGGGCAGAATGTCCAGCCCGGAAGAGCCTCTGCTTCGAAGTCGTCCATCGCAGCGCTTGCCGTCCAGTTGTTCCAGTCCTTGATGTCAGTCTGGATGTTCAGCACGGGTCGCTCTTCCGTAGCGGTGCCGTTAGCCACCTTCTTCAGCTTAGGAATGGCGATGTCGATGTCGATGTGCAAGGCAGCCAAAGAGTCAGCCTGCCAGTTGATGTAGCATCCGTCCGCAGGTGCCTGACCTTCGTCAGCCACGGTGATGTCGGTCGGAGCCTTAAACTTAATCTGGAAACCGGACGACGGTTCCTTCACGTCTATGGTGGAAAGCAGGCACATCGATCCGCTCTCCGGCAACAGACGGTCGGGGCTTATACATGTGTGCGGTGCACCGAGGATGAGGATGTTGTTGTCCGTATAGCGGCTTTCGGGCAGCGTGAACGTACCGATAAGGTCCATTGAAGCCCACGAAGGAGCGAATGTCACGTTGACAATCTGGATGTCCACCGGAGTCTTGTTAACCGACTTCGGCAGCTTCATCGGCATCATGATGTTGTCAAGCTTGCCTTCCGTGAGGAAGTCCTTAGCTCGATGATAATAGTCATAATACTTGCCGAGGCTGAGCTGCTTGGCGATGTCGCGACCTCTGTTAGACGCTTCCTTCTGCAACATCTTAGCATAAGGTATGCCAGTGTCGCCGATGAGGTTGTCAATGCCCCAGTCGGAGAAGAGCTTGTCCACCTGCTCGCCGTTGTTCGACGCCCATGTGTCGCCCTTCATGCCCTTAGCCTTGCCGGCATAAACGATGTCGTCGGTATTGATGAAGAGCGAATCGAACTCCACCTTCACCATCAGCGACAATCCGAGCGGCGACCATTCCACACGACCGTTGCCGCGGAATCCGCCGTCCTTGCCGTTCTCCTTCATCTCGTCGATGGTGAGCTGATACTGTCCGATGCCCACCACCTTACCTATGAAGTCCTTGGCAGACTTCTTCGTAGGCTTGAGGTTCTCGATGTTCACCATTGACGAACACTGGAAGAACTTCTGGCTGATGCGCTGTGCGAGGGCGAAGTCGATGACGTTTACGGAGTCGTTGACGAACGCCACGGACTGTACGTTCTCGCTCTTGGGGAGCACGCGCAGCACCATATAGTCGCCAGCCACCACCTTGTCGCTGATCTGCTCCCACTTGATGGAGTCAGAAAGGTCGTACGTGGAGTGTGTGTAGACCGGCTCTGAGGCGAAGATGTCGGCGCGGTCCATCTCTGGCTCGCCGCGGAAAAGCTGCACCTCATAATTGATCTTCACCGTGTCCTGGCGTTCTCCTACGCCACCCACGAACCATGCCTTCTTCCATTCCACGCCGATGTCGTCGCCCGTGAATGACTTGCGGGCTCCTGCATTGCCGGGGAAACTCGGGCGGATGATCTGCGGATTGCGGAAGTTATATACCGAATCGGTCACTTCCTCCTTGCCGCTGCCGAATCCGAAGTCGAACTCGTCATCGTCTTCCTCCTCATTCTTCTTGTCTTCCTTCTTGTCCTCCTTGTCGGGCGTTGGGGGCGTCACCACGGTGGTGGCGTCAGGCTCGAAGCGGAAGAGGCGAAGGTCGGAATTGCCGTCGTTCTCCACCATCGAGTAGTTGAGGTAAGTGCTGCCCAGACCTGACTGTTCCGCCGTGACGCGTGCCACGTAGGTCATGTCGTCTATCATGGAGCGGATGCGCTCCTGCGGCAGAATCAGCATCGGCGACATCAGTCCCGACTTCTCGTACACGGCAGGATTATACTCTATGGCTTCGTCGGGCGTCTGACCGCCGACAAGCTGCACCACCTTAAACTTATACGTAAAGCGTGCCGCGCCGGGATTGCACGTCACGATGGGTTCTTTCCACGTAAAGAGGGCGTTCTGCTTGTCCATCGTGCATACGGAAGCGTCGGCATTATTGCCGATGCCGGGCATAGGCATCAGGAACTCCGGCGCCTGAGCCTTGTAGCATATAGTGAATATGCACTGTCCGCTGCTCGGACTGCTCACCATGACGGGAGTGTCACGTCCCGGCTCCCAGCGGTAAGCCACGAGGCGCATGCGATACTGACCCTCGGGCAGGAGTCCGAAGGCGCCGCCCTCATAGTCGCTGAACAGACCCGGGGTGGTGGCGATGCGGTCGTTGGGCACATGATTGAAGAGATTCTTCATCTCCACCATGCTCAGAATGTGCGTTCCGCCGGAAGGCACCGTGATGGGCTTGTCGGGCTGATACTGTGCAGGAATCTTGACGTAAAGTCCCGAGTTGGGATTTATCTGCTCAAGGTCCATGACGAGATAGACGTTCTGCGTCTCGCCAGAAGAGTTGATCAGACTTACGTTAAAATAGTTGCCGGGATTGGCTACGTACAGCATTGCCTGCGGAGGCAGCGTGGGCTGTACCGGATTGACCGTCACCATTACGTCCTGAGCGGCTGCCTGCAGCATGGCACCCAGGATGATGAGTAGTGATAGGATGTGGAATCTCAGTCTGTTCATATCTTGATCTTTATTTTATCGTGGGAATAAAAGTTACACTATAGCGACTTGTTCTGTTCCTTCTCCGCCTTACGCTTTATCTCGAGGAGCGTGAAGGTGTAGGTGTAGTTGAAGCTGAGGTTGATGTCCGTTGCGTCCAGCTTCGACCGTGTCTTGGTGATGTTGACGTCGCCGTACTTGTTGAATCCGGCAGTCATCGAGAAGAGATGCTTCTGCTTGATGCTGTAGCTGGCAGCCATGTCGCATCCCATGGACAGGCTCTTCGACTGTCGCTTCACCTCATTGTAGCACATCGAGAACGTGGCTGAGAGGTTGAGGGCGTCGTCCTTTAGGAAGGCGCGGTTGGCTGTCACCGAGGCGAGGTCGCTGGTGTAGCGCGTGTTGAATCCCTTTGACGACTGGTGGTTTATGGAGGTCTGGAAGCTGGTCTTCCATGCCTTCACCTCCAGTCCGTAGCTGGCTCCGATGGCGAGGGACGTTACGTCGCTCACGCCGGTGGCGAAGCGGTTGAGGTCCTTGTTCTGTACGAGGCTGGCAGAGAGCGAGAAGGCATGGCCGAACTGGTCGTTGTCCACGGCGTAGGACGGCGTGAACGTGAAGGTGTTCATGGCTCGTCGGATGCGAGTGGTGTCGTTCACGTGTGCCGTGCCGTCAGCCTGTGTCTGCAGATAGCCGTTATAGCCGAACGAGAGGTTGAGGCGGTTGGCTATGCGTGTGGCTATGAAAGCCGAATAGACGAAGCCCCGCGTGGTATAGAGCTGCTTGTTGGAGAGATTGTCCTCCTGAGCGGAGAACGTGGCTGCCACCGACACGCGGCGGAAGAGCGTGGTGCCGAGGCTGGCTCCGACGCTGTGATAATTGTTAGCCATATAGTAGGTGCCGAGCGACGTATAGTCGGGCTGTATGATGCGATAGAAGAGCGAGGCGTTCACGCCGCCCGCGTTGATGTTGAGGTTGGCGTCACCCGCGAAGCGTGCCATGGAGGTGTAGCGTGTGTCGAACACCTTGTCCCATCTTGTCACCTTGCTGTCCGTCACCTTCTCCGCGCGTGTGTCGGTGGTGAAGGCTGATGTGGCTACGTTGGCTGTCAGCGACATCCAGTTCTTGATGCTCACGCCTCCCTTCAGTCCCACCACGATGTTCTCCTGCGGCGAGATGCGCTCCTGCCAGTACTCGTCAATGGAGCTGCGGCGGTCGTATGCGCGGAGCAGATAAAGGTCGAGGTAGTTGCTGCCCGTGCCGTAGCCTATGTTGAATCCCCATCCTATGCGGCGATACTGCGGATTGCGCGGCGATGGCGACGTCGGGTCGTCGTTGACGGCGCTGCGCAGCGTGCCATAGAAAGCTCCTACGCGGAACTTCTGCGTGCGATATTCCAGACCCACGCCGTTGTACGACATACTCATGACGTAGGGTGAGAATCCTGCCGACGACCTTCCGATATGTCCGTGCCATTGCTTGTACGACGGCGAGAGATTGAAGGAGATATGGGGATAGTTGAAGTCCAGATTGTTGTTGGAGTAATAAAGCGAGAAAGGCATGTTGAATCCATACATGCTGATGTTGAGGTTGAGGAACAGCGTATTGCTCAGCGGCGAGGCGTATGCGCTGCCTGCCGTTGAGTGAAAGTAGGTGTTCTGTGTACCTACGGAACCCGTGATGATAAGGGGATCGCTCTTCGCAATCTCCGTGATGTTCTGTGCTGTTGTGCCGCTGGTATGCAGAAAGAGTGCTGCCACAGCCGTCAGTATGGTTATGTGTAAGTGGCTTTTCATCGCTTTGGTTCTTTTAGTGGTTATTTAAAGTTTCGCATGTCTCGAGACATGCGAAACTTTTAGTTATATTAGTATAGTCAACTTACTTGACAAGCTTCTTCGTAACGGTCTTGCCGTCCTTGGTCTTCACCTTCACTACGTAAACGCCTGAAGGAAGGCCGGTAACGGTGGTCTCGCCGGTTGAGACAACAGCACCGGATGCGTTGCATACGATGACGTCAGCCACGTCCATGCCCTGGACAGTTATCTGTCCGTCCACGATGGCGATGCCCGAAGATGCGATGTCGGCTGCTGTGATGCCGGTGACGATGCCACCTACAGTCAGACGCTGCGGAGCGCGGAGCGAACCTGCCATCTTTGCGAACGGCATCTGCTCGTTGATGGTGCGCATCTCGCCGCTGACGGCGTCATGGAGCTTGAACGAAATGGTCTCGCCCTTGTCAGCATGGACGGTGATGAAGCACTTGCCGTCTATCATCTCGCCCTCACCGCGGCACTCGTCGCCTACGAAGGCGCCCACCGTGAAGCGTTCTGCCGAATACTCGTTGCCAAGGTCAGCCACGATGGTCATGTTGTCAGCGAACGGAGCGCTGTTGTATGTCCATACGCTCTGCTTGTGCTGGGGAGCGTTCATCACCGGAGTGCCCTGAGGCATACTGCCCTCACGCAGGTATTCCATGTCGATGGTGTCTGATGCTGCATTGAAATACATATATCCGAGTCCGGCACGCAGAGTGGTAAGGGTGCCTGTCCACTTTTCGCCATTGTATTCAGCGAAACCGTCGTCCTTCGATACGATGCGGTCGCCCACGTTGAATTTGTTTGCGTATGTATCTTCGGTAGAGAACACCGAGTTGATATCGTGGTTGTACTGATAGGGATTGCCGAGCCAGTTCCACATCGGCACAATCTGACGATGAGTCCGCATGTCTTCGTAAGCGCCGGTGTACATGATTCTCAAGTCAAGCAAACCAGGCTCCTCTTCCTTCACCTTAATCTTATAGCATTCGCCAGTCTCCAGCCAGTTGAGGTCGCCGAAGTATCCGTATTCGGGGTCGTTATGGAGAAGGGCGTCTTCTGAGCGGATTTCCTCCACCACGTTGCCCAACTCAATTTCAGGAGAGTTCCAGCCCACTCTGCCGCCATAGAACGAAGTCCACTTCCATCCTGCCTTCTGCATGTAGCGCTGACCGATACCGACATGTGATGTTGCCACCTCTTCGCCGTCGAGCTTCACGCTGATAGTGGCTCTGCCCACGCTATGAGGTTTGATGGTATAGTTAAGCATGGTCTCATCCGTAGGAACAATCTCTACTATGCTCTTCCATTCCTCAGAAACATAGCTGTCAGGAGTTATTGTCACCTCCACTCTTGACGGGTCTACCTCTGCGTCAACGGGGTCGGGAGTAAGCACGAAGTCGCGTGTCTCGGTGCTTACCATATCCACGTATTCGTCCACCTTGAATCCCTTAAGAGACTCCAAAATGGTAACAAGGAAATGTTTTTCAAGTAATAAATGGTCATTCTTTAGACCTTCCTCTGTAGCAACGGTGTGCTCAGTCGTATAGCTAATGTCGATTGACGCATTGCCAGCCTCAACGATAGAAGCTTCGAGCTTGTCTGTACTGAAGGTATAGTTCAGCTTTATGGCTTTGTCAGGAGAAGAGATTTGCAGATCAGTGTTGTATACATCATACTCTTCATTCTCTTCATACTTAGGCCATGACGGGTTCATGATGATGTTGTTACGGATGTCCTCAGAGATGTCCCACTTGTCAGTGTCCTTCCTTGGCATCATGAATGTCATCTCGTCCTGCTTGGACGTAATGCTCGTAGGGCCTCTTTTTACGATAACCTCGTATTCGCAACCCATTTGCGGATTCTGCACTGAACGTATCACAACACGAACTCTACCAGGCTTAAGGGCGATCATCTCGTCACCTTCATTAAAATATAAGTCACCAAATATGTCGGTATACTTATAAGCTCCGTCACCATCCTCGTACACTCCCTGATCGCTAAAACTTTGGTTAACTTCGTAATGCACGCTGCGGTCTGTAGCATCCTCCGGCATTACCTTATATCCAGACGGAAGGATGTTGAGAAGGTTCTCGCCTACAAACATCTTAATAGTCTTAACGGAGCCAACCGGCGTAATATACTCTACTGGCTTAATGACTGTGACCTTAAGGTCCACGCTGGCATTCTCGCCGCCAAGCGTCATGGTGTATGTGCCGGTCTTTACTGGATTAAACTTGCCAATATCAGAGCCTATCATCGGAAGGATGGCAGTCTCGTCGCTGCTCTTCCATGTCAGCTCCTCGTTGCAGTCGGCAGGTGCTGTGGTGTAGCCGCTGCGAAGCACAGTGTTGAGGGCAGCAGTGTCGCCCAAGTTAACTGTGATGCCATTCTTATACTCGTCGCGAAGCTCAATAGAGGTGGCAGGCTGGATGACACGAATATTAATGTCGGAATACTGTCCCGTATTCTTCATGTCCCAAAGCTTAGGGAAAACGCCGACGGAACCATACTTGCCAGTTGACTTAATGGCTGTGAGCTTATTTCCTTCGATAATGACATTTTCACTCTCTTCATACATATTCCAGTTTAATTCTGGTATGTTGGCATTCGCTGGCTCGAATGTAATATAATCCAACAAATTGATCTGCTCACCCACCTTAACTGATACTGTCTCTTGGGTGAAACCATAATATAGAGGCTGGATAAACTTCAGCGGGAAGAGGTCTGACAGCGTACCGGTGGTTTTCTTATTAGTATAGGTTACGGCATTTGCGGCAGGCTTCAGGTCGTTGTAAATATAAGACATATTGGCTCCTGGAATACTTAAACGGAACGAGATAGCCTTTCCATTGTCTGTATCCGAACCCTTTACACGCAGAGCGAAATAATAAATGGTTTTGGTGTCCGATACAGACTTTTGGCTTACCTCCGCAATTCCGCGGCATTCACCATCAATGAATGCTCCAAGGTAAGTGTTGTCATTAAAACTTTGTACTGCATTGCCTTGGTCATCTACCAAGCCTACATAAATGACGTGCTCGTCAGGGTAGGCATTGGGATTATAGCCCCAATCAGGTTGTTGTGCCGCCATACCTACGGCATATAGCAGTAGGGATAGCATTAGTAATAATTGTTTCCTCATATTAAAAATGATTTGAAAGGTGAATAATAATGTTATGAATTATTTTGTTTTGTGTTGGTTAATGTGAAGCTTGGGCTCCTTGGTTATTTTCCGGTCAATCCCCAGCTTTTCTATATGCTCTCTGATCTTGGCCTCAACGTCATCGTAAGAATGTCGCCAAGGTTCGTTCTCAATAGTATGGTCTTGCGGTCTCATATTGTACGTTATTTGTGGTTAGTAATATTTGCATGAGACAACACGCCTTACGCTATGTCTGTCAGCACTGCAAAATAAGCTGAAATTCGCTCAAGTCAATTGTATAAACTTAACAAAAAATGGCCAATTCTTTACAAAATTAAGGTCAAAGCGCAATTTGACAAGCCAACAGGCAATTTACGCACCTAATTTGACAAGGAATTTAACAGACATTTTGGGTTGGACGGGGAGACAAAAGAGGCAATAATCACACGCGAATAATGTCCGTTATTCGACGTAAGACATACTCTTTTAGACAAGAAGACATTCATCCTATCTATTCAAAACTGAATAATTCACAATGCGCCATGGCACACAATTCAAAAATCAAAATTCCTAATTCCTAACTCTTCGGCGGTTCCGCCGAAGACTATATTTGCATTCCTGACGCTCAATACTCCTCGTTCAGCGCACTAAGAAATCTTTGGTGCGAATTTTTTGAGTTTTGAGCATGCAAGCATAGCATACTGATGCACAGAAGGTTATGCAGCTAAGAAGAGAAATGTGCAATGAATGACTGTGCTAAACATGCATCAAAGGGGCACAATAGAGCCTCTTTGCCACTCCAACACAGCCTCTATTGTCATACAAAAGAGCCTCTTTTGCCTTTCAATAGTGGCTGTAATGGAAGGCAAGAGAGGCTCTTCTGATATATTATGGGGTCAAAAACGATGCAAAACCGCACAAAAACAGCAAGACAAATCTCTAAAACCGATTTTTATTTTGTAACATGTTTTTACTCTCTTGGACGATATTTGCATGGCGGACAGGAAGACACGTTTTTTTGACAGGAAGACATGAAAACATGTTTTTTTAGATGGTAAGCCCTGCCTACTAACCCTCTTCTCCCTTGCGATACTGCGTCGGCGTCATGCCGATCGTCTGCTTGAAGACGCGGGTGAAGTGCGACATGTCGTAGAAGCCGCACCGCATGGCCACCTCGTTGATGGTGAGGTCAGGGCGGTTGTCGAGCAGATGCTGCGCCGCATACATCTGCCTTGTGCGGATATAGGCGGCCGGAGTGCTGCCGGAGACGGCGCCGAGCTTGCGGCGAAACTGAGCCGGACTCAAGCAGAGAGCCGCTGCCACGGTGTCGACGGTGACATTGCCATCGTTCATTTCCTTTTCCACGATGGCGTTCACACGGTCGAGGAAGGCACGGTCCTGCGGGGGAAGGGCAGCTTCGGCGTCGGGCTGGTGCTCAGCCGCCGCCTTCATATAACGCTCGCGGAGCAGACGGTTCTTCTCAAGCAGATTGCCCACGGTGACGGCCAGCTCTTCCGCGTCGAAGGGCTTGTAGATGTAAGCGTCCACTCCCATCTGCAGGCCACGCAGCTTGTCGTCCTGCGAGGTTCTTGCCGTGACGATGACGACGGGGATGTGATTGAGCACTTCCGACTGCTTGACGGCCTGACAAAGCTCGTAGCCGTCCATGCGGGGCATCATGACGTCCGTGACGATGATGTCGGGCACCAGTTGGGTGGCCTTCTCCAGACCCTCCATGCCGTCGTGCGCTATGACCAAGCGATAACGTGCCTTGAGCTGCATGGTCATATACTCCGCCACATCGGCATTGTCCTCCACGATGAGGACAAGCTGACGGGTGTCGGACTGATTGTCGTCGTCGGCATCGTCGGCTTCTGATATGGATGCAGAATGGTCTGCTTCTGGCATGACATCGCTCTCGGCGTTCAAGAGGATGGACGTGGGGACGGAGCCAAGCGATTCCAACGACTTCACCTCCACTCCCTCCGGCGCCTTCACCGGAATGCGCACGGTGAACACCGAACCCTCGCCCACCTTACTGACGAGGCTAATGCTGCCGTTAAGAGCACTGACTATCTGCTTGACAAGGGCAAGACCTACGCCCGAGCCGACGTTCTTCTTGTCGCTCTCGGTCTGATAGAACGGCTCGAAGATGCGCTGCTGGTCGGCCTGCGAGATGCCGCTACCGAAGTCGGCCACACGCATCTGCAGCATTTCCTCACCCACATCGAGCGACACGAGCACCTCGCTGCCCTCCTTCGAGAACTTAATGGCGTTGGTGACAAGATTGCACACCACCTTCTGTGCATAGTCGGGCACGAAGTCGCACACGGCCTTCTGCTGCTTCGGGGCATACAAGAGACGGATGCCGTGGGAGTGTGCCATGTTGAGATGGCTCTCAATGATGTTGGAGAGAAAGAGAACCACGTCGCCACGATGCCAGTCGCACTTGCCCACAGCCGACTTCACCTTCTGTATGTCGAGGAGCTGATTGATTAGCGAGAGCAGGCGCGAGCCCTGGCGCGACACCATATTGGCCACTCGCGTGATGTCGCCCATCGGCACCTTGCCCTCCTCCATCATGCGCGAATAGCCGAGGATGACGGTCAGCGGGGTGCGAAACTCGTGGGTGATGTTGGTGAAGAACGAGAGGCGCATCTCGTCTAACTGGTGCTGCACCTCCTGCTTGCGCTTACGGGCACGGAGAGCATAGAGCATGAAGCACACGATGACGGCGGCGAGGATGACGACCAGCATACCGGCAGCGAAGCTAAGGCGCTTCAGAGTGCGCTCCGTACGGTACTGCTGATTGACTGACTCTATCTCGGCGCGGTGCTGCTCATGCTCGTAGCGCACACGCATGTTCTGCATGTGTATGATGTTTTTCTCGCTCGATACGCTGTCGCCCAGCTCGTTGTATATCTTATAGAAATGCAGAGCCTGACGGCTGTCGCCCTTGCGGTTGTAGATGTCGTAATAGAGACGGGCAATCTGCGACTGGTGTTCCAGCGAATGAAGGTCGTGAGCCAGGCGGTCTGCCGTGTCAAGGTATTGCATGGCAGTGGCATCGTCGCCCATTTTGATATAGATTTCAGCCAATGCCAGACACGGTTCCATGGTGTGCCAGCGGTCGTCGGAGGGTGCCATTATTTCGTAAGCCTTGCGGTATTCGGCTATCGCCTCTGCCCTCCTACCCTGCTTCTCGTTGAGTCGTCCGAAGTGAGTGTAGCATAGCGAGATGCCGAGGTCAGACTTTGCCAAGCGGTTCTGCTCCATAGATCGACGATAGAACGTCCAAGCCGAATCTATCTGACCGTTACGTTCGTAGAGCGAACCGAGATTGGCGTAATTGATGGCCTGACCAAGATGGCTGCCAAGACGCTTCTCACCTTCGAGGGCGGCATTGAATACGGAGTCGGCTGTTTCGGTGTCGCCGAGCGTGAGGCAGATATTGCCGATGCCGTTGAGCGAAATCACACGGTTCTTACGCGCCGTGCTGTCATTCTTAAGGCTGAACTCCTCACAGAGATGCAGTCCACGGTAATGATAGTCTACAGCCTCATCGAGGATGCCCATGCGTCGGAAGTTGGTGCCGATGTTGTTGAGCGCCTGAACGGCAGCAATGGTGTCGCCGAGCTGCTCTGCCAGCTTCAGTTCGCGTGTGTGGCAGTCGATGGCCTTTATGAAGAAATTGGCCTCGCGGTAGACGCGTCCGAGCTTCTTGCGTGCACGCATCTCCAGCATGCGGTCGCCCTTGCGCTCCGCCGCATTCACAAGGCTGTCGAGGCTATGCTCTCCTTCCACCTCATCCACGATGCTGTCAGCATGATTGCGCTGGGCTTCGAGATGGCTGGGCGACGGCGAAGAATGACAAGAAGTGAGGAGATACACGACGGCAAGACACGTTACGGCAAGAAGGCCGCATCGTGAGAGCAGGGCGTGTGCAGTTTGGGGCGAACTATATAATAATGTATAACGTCTGATTAGCATAAGGCTTTTAGCGTGTTATCTGGTGAGAGGTTTATAGTATACGAATGCAAAAATACTACTAATTTTTGTTATCTCCAAGTAATATTTAAATGAATTATAATGGTAATTTGAACACAAATCTACCCTTTAAGAATACATTTTTGCACACATTGTAGCCGTTGTGTGCAGAAAATGTATTAACTTTGCACCGCCTAAGGCAAGAAATATCACATAAACGAAATAAGAAAGTTATGTCTTTTAATTTATTGAAAGGAAAGCGCGGTATAATATTCGGCGCATTGAATGACGCTTCGATAGCGTGGAAAGTAGCGGAACGCGCAGTAGAGGAAGGAGCACAAATTGTGCTTACTAACACAGCGGTGGCATGCCGTATGGGCACCATCGACGAGCTGGCAAAGAAGACCGGCGCAACCATCATCCCTGCCGACGCGACTTCGGTGGAGGATCTGACCAACCTCTTCGAGAAGGCTCAGGAAGCTCTCGGAGGCAAGATTGACTTCGTGCTCCATTCTGTAGCAATGAGCGTGAACATGCGCAAGAAGCGCACTTACGACGATCTGGACTACAACTTCCTGAACAAGACGCTGGACATCTCTGCCATCTCGTTCCATAAGATGCTGCAGGCTGCCAAGAAGCTGGACGCGCTGAGCGACGGCGCTTCAGTGCTCGCTCTGACTTACATAGCATCACACCGTACATTCTTCGGATATAACGACATGGCTGACGCCAAGTCGCTGCTCGAGTCGATCTGCCGTAGCTTCGGCTATATCTACGGACGCGAGAAGGGCGTACGTATCAACACCATATCACAGTCGCCGACATTCACAACGGCGGGTAGTGGCATCAAGGGCTTCGACGGCCTCTACGACTTCTCAGACCGCATGTCGCCGCTCGGCAATGCCAGCGCTGACGAGTGCGCCGACTACTGCGTGGTGATGTTCTCTGACCTCACGCGCAAGGTGACCATGCAGACTCTCTTCCACGACGGCGGCTTCTCAAGCATGGGTATGTCGCTCCGCGGCATGACGCAGTACAACAAGTCGTTCATCGACGAGAACCGCGACGCCGACGGAAACATCATCTACGGATAAGGATTTTTCAGACAAGAAGACTTTATATAATCCCCCAATGCGGGACGTTTCAGAAAGAAAAGATATTATCTTTCGCACGAAGCGTCCCACATTGGGGGATTTTTCGTATATTTGCAGAAAATCAACTACAACCAATGGCAAGATTCATTAATCCATTCTCCGACTGGGGATTCAAGAAAATCTTCGGTCAGGAAATCAACAAGGACTTGTTGATAAAGTTTCTTAACGATCTCCTCGACGGCGAGCATCACATCACTGATCTCGTCTTCAAGGACAAAGAACAACAGCCAGAAGCGGCTGACATGCGTGGCATCATCTATGACATCTATTGCTCAACCGACAAGGGAGAGCATATTATCGTGGAAATGCAGAACCGCTACCAGCCCTTCTTTACGGACCGATCCATATACTACGCCTCGCGCGACATTGTAAATCAAGGCGTAAAGGGCACGGTCGGCGACACACATATCAAGTGGGACTATCGTCTGGCTCCGGTCTATACGGTATGCCTGCTCAACTACGATGTAGGGGCGCATACTCCGACAAAGTTTCGTACGGACATCGCCCTTATGGACATGGAGGACAAGACGGTCTTCTCCGACCGCTTGCGATTCATCTACTTAATGCTTCCTCTGTTCTCCAAGAACGAAGAGGATGAATGTGAAAACGATTTTGAACGTTGGATTTATATCCTTAAGAACATGAGTACATTTGAAAGAATGCCGTTCCAGGCGCGCAATGCTGTATTCAAGAAGCTCTCCGAGATAACAGACATCGCCGCCTTAAGCAAGGACGAGCGAGAAAAATATGACGAGAGTTTGAAGGTGCTGCGCGACTATCATGCCACACTCGAAGGAGCAACCATGCTGGGAAGACGCGAGGGTATAGAGAAAGGACGTGCGGAAGGACGTGCGGAAGGACGTGCGGAAGGACGTGCGGAAGGTATAAAGCAAAGCCAACTCGACACCGCAAGAATGATGCTTGAAGACGGCGAGCCGGTATCTAAGATAACCCGCTATACGGGCTTGACAAAAGAGGAAATTGAAACAATAAGATAAACCGTACAATAATTAATGTATTGAACTTCCACAAGTTCAGCTATTGTATACAAAAAGAACAAATGAATAAAAGACTATTCCTTTCAATAACAGCTTCTGCCTTGCTTGCCTCCACAATGGTGCAGGCGCAGGACGTGAAATATCCGCAGACGCGGAAGGGCAATGTCGTGGACGAGTATTTCGGCGAGAAGGTTGCCGATCCGTACCGCTGGTTGGAGAACGACACAAGTCGCGAAACGGCGCAGTGGGTGGAGGCAGAAAACGCCGTCACACGTAAGTATATCGACCGCATCCCGCTCCGCAAGTCTATTCTGAAGCGACTGAAGGAGACTGCCAATTACGAGAAGATCGGTATGCCGTTCGAGCAGCACGGCAAGTGGTATGTATACCGTAACAACGGACTGCAAAACCAGTTTGTGCTCTATCAGATGGACAGCCCAGATGCAAAGGAAGACCAGCAGCGCGTTTGGCTCGACCCGAATACGCTTAGCGCGGACGGAACGGTAGCGCTGAAAGGAACCCACTTCTCACACGACGGACGCTATATGGCTTACGTGATTTCGCGTAACGGTTCGGACTGGGAGGAAATTTACGTGAAGGACTGTCAGACGGGCAAGGTGCTTGACGACCATATTGTCTGGGCGAAGTTTACGGGGGCCGAATGGCTCGGCGACGGATTCTATTATAGCGCATACGATGCTCCTGAGAAGGGAAAGGAAACATCGGCTAAGAACTCTGTGCAGAAGATTTATTACCACAAGATCGGTACGCCGCAGAGCGAAGACCGCCTATTCTATCAGAACCCCACGCAGCCGCTGCGCTTCTATAGCGTAAGCATCGACCGCGACGAAACGGTAATGTACCTGACCGAGGCTGGTATGGCGAACGGCAATAACCTCTTCGTACGCGACCTGAAGCAGCCAAACTCGCAGTTCATACAGATGTGCGCCAATGCAGACTATATCTATAATCCCGTGCAGACCATTGACGGCAAGATGTATATCCTTACCAACGCCGACGCACCGCGTTACCGACTGATGGTGGCTGACATCAACAAGCCGGGATATGGCGACTGGAAAGAAGTGGTAGCGGAGAGCGAGAGCGTGCTCGACGGAGTGACTTTCGCCAGCGACCGCATGATTCTGAAATACATGAAGGACAACTGCCATCAGCTCTACGTCTACTCTCTGGACGGCAAGCGACTCTCGGAGATAGAGCTGCCTACATACGGTTCGGTCAGCGCAAGCGGCAAGCGAGGACAGAAGGAGGTTTATTATTCGTTCACGTCATACACCACTCCTTCCACTGTCTACAGCTATGATATGACGGCAGGAACAAGCAAGGTTTGGGCAGCGCCGAAGACGTCGTTCCGTTCGCAGGACTACAAGACGGAGATGGTGTTCTATACGTCGAAGGACGGTACACGTGCTCCCCTCTTCATCACCTATAAGAAAGGTCTGAAGATGAACGGCAAAAATCCGCTCTTGCTCTACGGTTACGGCGGTTTCAACCTCTCATACAATCCCTTCTTCCTCTCCAACTACATCCCCTTCATGGAGCGCGGTGGCATTTACGTGCATGCTGTATTGCGTGGTGGCGGAGAGTACGGCGAGGAATGGCATGTGGCTGGAACGAAGTTGCAGAAGCAGAACGTCTTCGACGACTTCATTGCAGCAGCCGAACTGCTCATCAATAAGGGCTATACATCAAAGGACTATCTCGCCATCCAAGGCGGCAGCAACGGCGGTCTGCTCGTAGGAGCCTGCATGACGCAGCGTCCTGACCTCTACAAGGTGTGTCTGCCCGCAGTAGGCGTTATGGATATGCTCAGATACCATAAGTTCACAATCGGTTGGAACTGGGCACCTGACTACGGCACATCGGAGGACTCGAAGGAGATGTTCGAATATCTCAAGGCTTACTCGCCACTCCACACGCTGAAGCCCGGCGTAAGCTATCCAGCCACCCTCGTCACTACAGCCGACCACGACGACCGTGTGGTACCAGCCCACTCTTTCAAGTTCGCAGCACGCCTGCAGGAATGTCAGGCAGGCAAGGCGCCGGTCCTTATCAGCATCGGCGTTAACGCCGGTCACGGCGGAGGCAAGCCATTAGCAAAGCGCCTCCAGGAACAGGCCGACCTCCTGAGCTTCACGCTGTGGAATATGGGAGTAAAGAAATAATATTAAGATTAGAAAGACAAAAAAATCGGTGTCCGGTAAAGTATAAAGACTTTCCGAACACCGATATTTTTATTCCATTAAACTCTTATCAAAAAGAAGACGTTGTGATTAATCTATCGCTTACAAAACTCCACCAGCAAATCAATAGCCGCCTCTATGTCGCGGCAGTCACACATTTCGACGGGTGTGTGCATGTAGCGGCAAGGAATGCCAAGAGATAACGTTCTGATACCCTCGCGCATAATCTGCATACGAGAGATGTTGGTTCCGCCGGTGGCATGCGGACGTGCCGAAAGCTGATGAGCGATGCCACACTTAGCGGCAAGTTGCTCAAACTTACGGCTGAGAGCAATGTCACAATCCACATTGATTGGAATAACGACACCACCGCCAAGCGTCACCTTGCCATACTTATTGGGATGACAGTCTGGAACATCAGTGGCAAAATCGAGGTCGACGGTTATTGCAATATCCGGATTCTGACGGTAGCTTGCAATAACAGCCCCACGGCTACCCACCTCCTCCTGCACGGTTGCCACACCTACGACGGTATTGTCGTAAGGAACGCCAAGCTCAGCAAGCCTCTTCATCACACGCGCCACAACATACATACCCACCCTATTGTCAAGTGCCTTGCCTGAGACACGGTTATTTCCAAGCCAGACAAGGTTAGGACGTACAGACACCACATCGCCGACGGAGACAAGAGACTTCACCTCAGACGGGTCCAAGCCAGTGTCCACCCAAACCTGATTGATTTCAAGCGTGCGCTTGCGGTCGTCCTGCTGCATAAGATGAATGGGCTTCTTACCTATCACACCCGGAACAGCCTCGCCATTACGCGTAAAGACAAGCACCTGCATACCGGGAAGACATTGCTCGTCTATACCCCCATTGCGACGAAGATATATATTTCCGCTCTCACTGACATTAAGCACCTGAAACCCGATTTCGTCAGCATGTGCCTCTATCATGATTTTCTCTCCGTCACCGTTACCTTCTATGATACTGTAGGCATTGCCCATGACATCAGAGAACTGTACGTCAACAGAGTCTTTCAGATAGTCAGTAAAACATTCACACACGTCAGCTTCAAATCCTGAGACGCCGGTCTTACTGCACAATGCTTCAAACAGTATCTTGTCTTTTATCACTTTATTTTCCATACATCTTGGTTTCGTTATATATTTCAGTTACGGTCTGCCTAAGCATAGCAGCCATCTCGCAGAACCGATGACACACATTATATATGCTTCCGTTCTCATTGTGATTATATACCAGACATATATCACAGAAATTAGCCAGCTGGCACTTTCCGCATTTCTCAAAGTCATCGATGTTCACGCCACGCAGCTGTCGCGCCATATCGCCATGCCAGACCTCGTCAAGTGTGGCGTCACGGATGTTGCCCATCTTCATGCTGTTCCATCCCGGACACGGATATATTGTTCCGTCTGAGTCGATACAGATTGATGCAGACAGTATGTGGCACATCGTGCGACGCCGTGCATAATGCTTGGAAAGGGCTTCGTCCAACGAGTCGGACAATGTGATGGCATGCATAAACATCTCATTCTGCTCAATGTAGAACCTCAACATACGGCGTGTCTGGTCCAAGTCGAGCCGTACGGAAAGGTTGTCTGTTGAGCCGTCACACTCAGCCATCATCATGAAGTCAAAATAAATGTCCACCCCCATATCCGTAGCATACTTATGAAGTTGGTGCACCGTCGGGAAATTCTGCTTCATGACCGGACACGATATCATGGCAGGGATGTCGTTGTCGACAAGCAACTGAAGGTTGCGCCGTGTCAACTCATACGAACCGCGCCGGGTGGTTATCTCGTCATGTATGGCAGGGTCTGTGGAATAAAGCGAAACCTGCACGTTGAAGACATCAAGCATCTTTATACGCTGCAGATTTTCTTCTGTTAGCGCCACAAGATTGCTCTGCAGCAATATCATAAGACCGAGCCTCCTACATTCTTCAAGAATCTCAAACAATTGGGTATGTAGCAGTATCTCACCTCCGGAGAACACCACTTTCAGACCTTGCATCTCACGATACTGTCGCAAGATGGTTTTCACCTCTTCCACGTTGAGCGAACGTCCACGGTTTTTCTTCGAATTAGGCAGATAACAGTGTATGCAGCGCTCATTGCAGACATCCGTGAGTTCTATCTGCAAATTGGTAAGCATCGGCACTTCAAAGTCAGCAGTGAAAGCGTCAATGGACGAATTGTCCTCGAACATACGGTCTACTTCCTTTTTGCGCGAATACGAAAAGACACGGGCATCCGCATCCGAAACTCCGTCAATGTCGACAAGCCAAAGGCGCTCCATCTCCGTCAACAGCCTTCTAACCTCATCCTTATCCTCCACATCAGCAAACATCTCATACATCGAGTATAGGCAGGAATAATCAGCGGCAGACATCCATCCGAATGTCTCCACCGGAAGTTTAGCACGTGTGTGGCTGACCTGATTCTCCATATACACGCAGTCAGACCATTTTCTGACAAACGTATGTCCGTCAAGCTTGAATATGATGTCCTGTTCCATTACCATTCAGAATAATTCTGCCAATGAAGACTGGTCGATGACATTTGCCTTCATGGCTTTTTGGGATATTGTCTCTATCTCACGCAACAACGGATAACGGCATCCCTCAGCCAAGCGACATCTATCACAATTAAAGCAGTCGGGGGTGTCAATGTAACAGAGTGCTGATTCAGGGTCGTCAAGTATGAGCTTGGCGATATAACGGTCGCGGAAATCATAGCCGTCAACAGACCAGCCACGCAGCATAACAAGGATGGCAAGGTAGTAGCTGGGCATCGTCCTTCCATTGATCCCGCAATGCCTGCTATAGGCTTCTATACAAGAGATGGCTTCATCCTTCATGCCCACCTTTATATAAAGAAGCATAAGGAGCAGGTTTCGGTTGACCGTGTTGTTAGGGTTAGAGTTTCGTGTAAACAAATCCACTGCATCCTTATCCAGCTGCTTCAGATAGTCAATGACAGCAAGACATTCGTCGTGGTCGAGATGACGAAGACGGAAGAGAGGATTGATGTGGTTCTCGGTCAGCTGCATATGCGAAACACGCCTGTTGAGATTGCAGAATGTATGCGCCATCTCAGAGAGTCCGGGGACAACGATGTGAAGAGCGGGGAAACCCATAAACGAATTGTCACGTATGTATATGTCATAACCTTTGGCAATAAGCCAATGGCATATATTGTGCAAGTCTTCACGAAAGTCCTTGCCTAAAGGTATGGTGGTGTATTCTGTATGTTCATACGACTGTCGGCCAGAGAAGAACGACTCGTCCTGCCTGCCTCTTCCATACATCAGACTGCGCTTGAACTCATTGAACACGTCAAGACGTTCACACTCGTTTACGTCATTCTCGAACTTCAGCGTTTCTGCCGTATAGCCCTGGAATATCTCCGTAAAACAACGCTCCAAGGCAACGAGCGGATTGAGATCGGCACCCAAATGCAGAATGTATTTCGTACGGTCACGATTGTATAACAACAGTCCGAGCACAGGAAAGCCCTCACCGAGCGAATAGTCCTTTATGCTATAGTCCATGCCGTACCGGTCACGAAGCACGTCAAGACGTCGCAGTACGTCTGTGCCTTCAAACTCAGTGCGGGGCATATCCGGCGGTACTATCTTACGGCGATACATCTCCTGGATGCAATAACGCTCGAATATCTCGCAGAATCCCTGCACCAATGCTTCCTCACGTATATTGCCGGCAGCCATACCATTGGAGCCGTTCACCCATCGGATAAGCGAATATGGGACAGCCTCCACCTTGCCCGTATTGACATGATAGAAGGGTAACGCCATTCCTTCCAACTTCTCCGCCTTCAGTCCTTCAGGAGGCAGCACACGCGGCACGAACCGGCGCACCTGCTCTATAGCTTCGTCATGGTTAAAGCAGTAAGGCTGTTCGTCTGGATAGAATCGGCATTCAGCCCCTATGTTTGCAGGATTGGGATAGACAATGACACGATTCTGGAAGCGTTCCATAAATTCCGCGTAGCCACTTGCCATGGCATACTGTCTGTTCATTCCCTTTCCGTTGGTTCCGATTGACGAATCATCGTCATGCGATATATATATTCTGCACGAACAGAACATGTCGCCGTCACCAAGCGCCTGCTCTATAACGGGGATTTCATGTCTTGAGATGATATCCTTTATGCGTTGAACGGTATGTTCCGGCGTGTCAGCCTTATATGGTCTAAGTGTATTCTTCATCTACAAGTGATTTTATTTGTCGTCTGTAATTGGCTTTCCAGTCAGGACAAGCCGACTCTGAGCCATGTTTCTTATCTGCGAAAAGTGCGTTATGCGGACATCCACCGTTACATAATGGCATCAGCACACAATCCATACATTTGGGATTGTCGAGTGGTGTCCAGTTCTTCCATTCTGCATACCAAGCCGGTGTAGGCGTCATGTCATTCTTATCAGGAGCAATGTGTCCTGTAATCCAGCGGTTGTCGCCGATGGTGTCCGTACATTTATACACTTCTCCGTCTGTGCCTATCACTATATCTCCGTCACGCAGACAGCCTCCTAACGGTGCCGCATATGGGAACTGGTATCTCCACATGCCAAGCCGGTGGGCGTATTCAATAAGCTTCCACTCCACTTCGGCAAACTCTGATTCGGAGTATAAACTATCAAGGACGGATTGTGGCGTGAAATTTATTGCCACAGTCCGGCAGAACGATATACCCACTTTACCGTACAGTTCGCTTGAGGCTATATGGTCAAGCAGTTGCGGAATGTTGTCCGCATTGTCTTTGTCTATAGTCATGCGTATGGTCACGAAAGCCCCTTCGCTTACAAGCGTGCAGATGTTATGCCATATACGCTCAAATGAAGAAACCCCGGAAACGTGAGGACGTCTCTTGTTGTGCACTGTCTTTGTGCCGTCAAGAGTGACGATGAATCTGCCCACATGCAGCTCCTTGCACAATTCACGGCATTTTCGGTCGTCCAGCGAATAGGCATTTGTGGTCATGTCAGCACTGTATTCTATGGCATTGGCTGTACAGAAACCGATGAGCCGTCTTGACAATTCAGCCATTCTGTTGTATGCAATGAGTGGTTCGCCACCGAACCACGTCACTCTTATCCGCCGACATTCATTGGTTTTAGTGGCAAGAAAACGCAGGATGTCGTCTGTTGTTTCTGTCTGTATGTCGTGTTTTCCCTTGTCGCCTTCGAAGCAATATACGCAACGCATCTGACAACGCTGTGTAAGAAGAACAGTAAGGTCGATGTATGACATGGCTTTCTTATGCTCCACATACAACTGACACCACTCTTTTCTCTCGTCCCTAAGCGGCGACACAAGCATTCCAAGCTGCCAAAGGATGAGCTTTATCTTTTCAGAGAAGACACTTTCCTTGTACATTGCATATTCTTCGTCGGTAAAAAGCAGGGCTGTGCGGTGGAAAGTATTGAACACCACCACTCCCCTTTCGCCGACGTCAATAGAGTCGTTCCATACAGATTTCACCACGTTGTCCTGCACGGATTCGGTCAAAGAGTCGCATCTATGGTTATTGAGAAGTATCTTCATGTGAGTTAATGTATTTCTTCAGACCTCGCAAATGCTTGTACCAACGTTCGAAATCTTCTTCCGGCATATTGCCGAACAGACGTGGCGACACAAGCATTCCTAACATTGTCCAGTCATGTATGGTCTTTATATATGGTTTTATTCGCTCCTCGTTGGTATCATAATCTATAGAACCGGGTATGGGAGAGAACTTGTTGACGGCAAGCGAAGTGGGACGTGTCTCTCTGATCAGCTCTTCGGTAAGTCGCAGATCAGACTCTTCTTCGTCAAAGTAGTTGACTATATAGCTCGTATAGAACGGCAAGTCCAACTTGTGACAGAGCTCTGCGGCACGACGGCACTGGTCGATTGTGATTCGCTTGTTCATACGGTTGAGCACACGCTGACTGCCCGACTCGAATCCGAAGAACAGCTTTATGCATCCTGCTGCCTTCAGCAATCTGAGAAAATCCTCGTCCACTTGGTTTGCGCGCAGATTGGCCCACCATTTGTATGGGCTGCCCATCTCTATAAGACGATGGCACACCTGCTTCCACGTGGTCCTGAAATTGCCAATGCTGCTGTCCTGGATAATGAAATAGCTGACGCCACATTGCTTTGCCACATGCTGCATCTTACGTATGAAATAATCAGCAGAATGACAACGAGCATAAAGGAAACAGTTGTGTGCACAGAAGTTGCAGCGATACATACATCCTCGTCCGAAGGTAATGGGCATGACGCTGTCTTTCTCTGCGTACGAAATCTGGAAGGAAGGTTGCGTGTAGAAGTCGATGTCTATAAGGCTCCAATCGGGGAAAGGCAAATCGTCAAGGTTGTCTATAACGTCTGCCTTCACAACCTCTGTGTCGCCAGGCATGAAGAATCCTTTGATTTCATGTGGGCTTACTCCACTAAGAAATTGGAGCAAGGGTAATTCTCCCTCACCAATGACAAGGGCGTCGAAAGGAATATGCCTATAAGTGGTATGGGGCAACAGTGTAGGATGTACTCCACCTGCAAATATGAACGGTCGGCAGAGTGTGCTTTCATTGTATTTACGGGTAAGATAGACAAACACGTCACGAGCATACTCAAAACGGGCTGTAAAAAAGGACATTCCTATGCAGTCAGGCTTAAATTCAGTACATAACTGCCATAAGTCTGCGTACGTCTGCTGTGCGTCACCGTCGTTGGAACGCAGCATCTGCTGCATGTCTGCCACTTTCACCGGTGCGCCCTTCGATTTAAGAAACGTTGCAAGTCCTACTACTCCTTCGGGCGGCCGCTCCGGTTCTTCTGCAAAGGAACAGCCACTTCTGCCTATGTAGAAGCCCGACCATGGTATTATAAACAGTATGCTTTTCATAATATTCACTTAAGGATTTTGTCTATTATGCGGCGCTTTTCATCGGAAGGCTTGCCTTTGAGGATATATAGAGCTCCACCTTTCGACTCAAGCCATTTCACTATATGATTCCAGTAAAGAATGTTGCCTTTGCAACGGTATGGGAAACCGAGCATGTATCGCTCACGGAAACATCCTCCATGACATGTCGGTTCATACTTGCAGGAGTGGCACTCTTCCGGTACTGGTGCATGTGCTGCAATTCTTTCTCGCGCATCTGAGGCAAGAAACTCTGCCGGTGTCTGTTTCAGGAAATTACCAATAACAGAGTCGGGAGTGTCAAATTCGGCGCAGGAGAATATATCTCCACCGGGACTGAGAGCCATATAGCGCTTGTGACATCCTTCCTCTCGTAAACAAAGTGACGGCACGCCAAGCAGCAAGTCAGCGACGAGCTTCACAATGTCGGTATTAGGAGCAGGATGCGGGTCAGAGGCCCAACGGTCGAAAAATCTTATCATAGCGTTGGCATACTCTTCGTCGCTAACATACATATTGGATGTCTCTACGTCCTTCATGTCTATGGGGAAGACACGCGGAAGGCGGACATTCATATTGCGTTGATGATAGAAGTCGTATATCTCGTCTATGTGATTGATGTTGTCATGGGTGATAAGATTTATAGCGCCACAAGTGAGTCCTGCCTCCAAGGCACGGTCAATATTATTAATGGCGATACGCGTGGAAAGTTCTCCGGAAGCGAACGTACGATAGTTGCTGTAAAGATCGAGGCTCACTCCCACATGTCCGTCCATGTATTGCCTTATCATATCGAACGTGGAAGGCGTGAGAAGGGTGGCATTGGTCTGTACCCCGTACTTCACGGATATGCCTTTTGCCAGGAACAGGCTGTTGGCATAATCCATGATGGAAGGGAGACGGGATGCCATCAGAAATGGTTCGCCGCCATGCCAGCATATAGTCAGCGACCGTGCGCCCACCGAAGAGGCGTAGTCCGCAACAAATTCCAGTCCGCAACGTATTTCGTCTTCTGACATTTCCTTGGCAGACGAAGCATTGTCACGTCCGTAACAATACTGGCACCTAAGATTACATTTCAGCGTAATCTTGAAAGTCACATATATATTATTGTAGTGTGGCATGGCGACGAACATCAGTTAATCACTTAATCGAGGGGAGCGGGATGTCCCTGATTGCAATGATCACACCACTCTGCGTGTGCCTCAGAAACGTCAAGACGTACTTCAAGCTCTGAATAAAGATTCTCATTCTGTGCCATAATCGTTAATATTTTGATAAATTTCCTACTCTATTCTGGCTTTTCGGATTCCGCCTTTTTTATCTTATCTGATGCAAATTACACCTATAATAGCTATTCTTGTAAGAATATGACTATAATCTTTTCATGGAGTTTTGCATATTCTATATCATTATTATTAATATATAAGGCAAGTTCGTAGCTATATAGTTTTTTTTATACTTTTTATTTGCGCTGTCAAATATAGTAAAATATTCCTAACTACTTTGTATAAAAAGGAATAAACGTTATGTATTTTACAATATATTAACATTAAGCCTTCTTTCCATCAATTCTTTCATACTGCAATAAAGCCCAATGATAACATAAACCCAAATCGGTCATTAGAACTTGGAATTAAACATGTTTTCGCACTCTTCAGTGGTTCTGCCGAATACAATATTTGCATTTCTGATGCTCAAGACTATGAGCCCGGCGCACAACAAAATCTTTGGTGCGAAATTCTTGAGTTTTGAGCGCTTAGAGACAACATGCTTAAACACAGCGTATTATGTGGTTTTCTGATAAAGCGCTATGAAATACGACTCGCAAACAAGCCGTTTTTTTCTGTCATAGAGCCACTTTTACACTCCAATACAGCTACTGTTATCATGCAATAAAGCCTCTTTTACACTCTGATAGTAGCACTATCGGACTGTAAAAGGGGCTTTATCGTTAAACGTGGATGCTGTTAGCACAACAAAACACCGTAAAAACAGCAAACCTGAACTCTATAATCATTTTTTATTTTGTAACATGTTTTTACTCTTTGGACAATATTTGCATGGTAAAAAAAAGATTTTTTCTAATGACCGATTTGGGATAAAGAACAAGGGCGTTCCTCATTACCTTCATGGAATGAGAAACGCCCTTACGCTGTTATTCTGCCTTCGGAGCGAATCGCATGGTTACGACATGCTTGCCGGTTGGGACCTGATATTGCGGGAGGCAAGAGTCGCCGCCGCATGAGTGGTTACCGATGCCACGCTGCCAGCTGTCGAAGTGAGCGAACACCTGCGGGCTGCGTGTGAGGTCGTAAGGATGCTTGCCGCCGTAGAAGACGTCATAATTGAACAGCTGGTCGTCTACGTGAGAGAGTGAGAATGCGAGCATTCCCTCTACGGTAATGTCGAGCGATGTCCCGTTGCCTGACAACTTCAGGTTGCGCAAGCCCTGACGATCGCCCATTGTCTGCGGAGCGCTCTGCTCCTCAAACATACCGTCCACTGTTGTGCTGTATCTGCCGAGCATTTGGCTACGCTGACGGTCGATGTAGTTTGACCACGGACCCTTGGCGTAATACTCCACGTTCTCCATACCCGGAGCAAACTGCATAGTGATGCCGACACGACGAGTGTCTACAGACGAGTTCTCGAATGTCACCTTCATGTCCACCACTCCGTTAGGATAGATGGTATATACGATGGCGTGTGTGTCCTTGCCGTTGCCCACTGTGGTCTCCACAACAACGTTCTTGCCCTGCTTTGTCGGAACCTTTACGAGATGCTTCTGACCAAAGATGGCACCTTCTTCCTTGTTCTCGTTCTCTGCTACGCCTCCGGTTGCGCCGAGTGAGATATTGTCGTTGGCAATACGACGGAAACCGTTGAAGTCGGGACCTGCCTCAGGCATTACAATCTGCTTGCCGTTGAATGTCCAGTCTGCTATTGTTCCGTTCTCCGCGAAGCTGATGGCGAAGTTCTTACCGACAACCTTGCGACCCTCAATCTTTAGCTTGCCCTTCAGCTTGCCGATAACGGGCAGAGTGCCGTGGGGCTGCTCCACGAATGTCGGGTCAGCAACGGGAACGCTTGCTGTGGCAGCGTCAGCACCAAGCTTAAACTGGGTTGCCACCATTGAGTAGCCCTTCTTTGCCCAAGAAGCGTTGTTCTTGAGATTAAGGCTAAGCTCCACCACATACTCCTTGTCAGCGCTTACGGCAGTTGTGTAAGGGATGTCCACCTCGCATGTTGCACCCGGCTTGCATGAAGGAACGGCAGCTGCGCCCTTCTCCACCTCCTTGCCATCGGCAAGTACGCGATATGTCAAAGTATAGGCGTCAGCGAGATCAGTGAATGCGCTCTTGTTCTTAAGAGTAGCCTTGTGGTTCTTGAAGCTAACAAAGTCGGCGTCGCGATATACGTACTTCACTTCCTCAAGCTTGGCTGTCCACTCACGTCCCGGAGTGATGATACCGTTGGACATGAAGTCGCCCTGGAATCCATTGTCGCCACGATTCATGCGTGTGTAATCATAACCTGAAGTATAATAGTGAAGACCTGTCTTGCTGTCAATGAGAGGCTTGTTCTCCTTGATGCGACGTGTATCGTAGATACCCTGGTCCACCCAGTCCCAGATACAGCCACCCACGATGCCTGTGCTCTTCTCTATAACGTCCCAGTATTCCTGAAGGTTACCGACTGCCTGACCCATTGCGTGTGCATACTCGCAGATAAAGTAAGGCTTGCCGTGCAGACCGCTGCTTTGCTTGATGACCTTCTCCACCTTCGGATACATGTCCGAACCGAAGTCAGAATACTTCTCGCCGTGGTTGTAGCCCTCGTAGTGTACGAAGTTGTCGCGACCCGGAAGCAAACGCTTCACGCAGTCGTATGTGGCCTGGAAGTTCTGTCCGCCACCCGACTCGTTACCCAACGACCAGAACACCACGCTCGGATGGTTGCGGTCGCGGAGCACCATACGCTCGGTGCGGTCCACGTAAGCATTCTCCCAAGACGGAGTGTCAGAGAGCGACTGGTTGTTATGGCACTCCACATCAGCCTCGTCCATGCAGTAGAGGCCGTAGTAATCGAACATGGCGTACATACGCGGCTGACGCGGATAGTGGCTTGTACGTACAGTATTGACGTTAGCCTGCTTCATCAGCATCACGTCCTTAAGCATTGTCTCGGTGTCGATGGCGTGACCAAGGAGAGGATGGATGTCCTGCGTGTTCACACCCTTGAAGAAGACGCGCTCGCCGTTAACGTAGATAAGATTGCCGCGCTGCTCAACAGAACGGAAACCATACTTCGTAGAGAAGACCATTTCTTCCTTGTCGCCCTGCTTCTGACGCACTACGACGGTGTAGAGATAAGGATTCTCTGACGACCAAGGAGTCAGTCCCTTCAGACCTTCCATCTTAACGTTGAACGTCTTGTGAGAGTCCTTTGCGGTCATCACGGCCTGAACATTCTGGCTTGCCACCAGCTTGTTATTGGCGTCGAGAAGCTCCACCTCAAGGTTCTTGGTCACCTTATCGCACAACGCATTGTTAACGGTCAGCGCCACATCGAGCGAACCTTCCGTGTACTTGCTGGCTGCATCAAGCGAAGATGTGATGTAATGGTCGAACACGAAGGTGCGCGGAGTTGACACCAGATATACGTCGCGATGAATGCCTGCGAGGTGCCACATGTCCTGACCTTCGAGATACGAACCGTCCGACCAGCGGTATACGCGTACCGACACGTTGTTCTCGCCCTTGCGTACATAGTTGGTAACATCGAACTCGGCGTCCGTATTGGCGCCCTGCGAGTAACCTGCGTACTGTCCGTTCACCCATACCACGATGGCGCTGCAAGCACCGTCGAAGTGGATAAACACGCGGCGACCGTCCTTCCAGTTCTCTGGAAGAGTGAAGTTGCGGCGATACGAGCCCACCGGATTCTTGTCGAAGTTGTCGTCAAACGCCTTTATGAACGGCGGATTGTTATGGAAAGGATAGCCTACATTGTTATATACGGGCACGTCATAACCAGCCATTTCCCAGTTGAGCGGCACACGGATGTTGTCCCAACCCGACACGTCAGCGTTGTCAGCATAGAAGTCGTCCTTACCCGGACGGCCCTTACTGCGGTCCGCTGTGTAATGGAATTTCCAGTCGCCGTTGAGCGAAAGCACGTCAGCGTGCTTCGGCTCGAGCCACGGATATTTATAGCAGTCGTCCTTCTGCATAAGTGCTGTAGACGAATAAGGGATGAACGTGGCGTGAGCTTTCTGCTTCCAGTGCTCGAAAACCTTCTCGTTCTCCACCCACGACTCGTCAAACGGAGCCTCAGCCGATACCTTCGGCACCGTCTTGAGCGGCATGGTGCGGTTAGGTCCGGAGGCTGTCTGCTGGGCGCGTGGCGCTGACTTGCGCGCCACCTTCTTCTGCGCCATAGCCACATTGCCGAAAAGCAGAGCGGCAATGGTGGCGGTTCCAATCAAATAGTTTATTCTCATAATTTGTTTTTAGTAGACAAGTCTACTTGTTTATTGTTTTCTTTACGTTAAGTATTACGATTCTGCGGTAGTTCTTCTCCTACCTTCTGACCCTGGAGATTAGGTGTCTGTTGACTTTATCAAAGATTTAGATTGACAGTGAACTGACAACTGTATGTTACTTTTTAATAATGTGGTAAGGTATATACGATATGCAAAGTTAAGTATTTTTTTTGCCTTATGGTCGCTTTAAACCAACTTTTACATAAAGATAAAGGATTAAGCCTGACTTTTTAAAAAATAGCATCCACCTTTATAGGTTTATATGATTATTTTCTTAATTTTGCATTTAGAACAAACTATACTAACATGAAAATCTATTTCGACATCCAATACAAGACAGCCTTCGGAGAAGAACTTCTGCTGAACGTGGAAGGTCAGGACGAGTCTGCGGACAGCGTACTGATGTTCACGCGCGACGGCCTCAACTGGTCGTGCGACATCGACGTCAAGGAAGACACCACAAAGGTGAGCTACTACTATAGTGTGAGAAACTATCGCGGCATAAAGCGAACAGAATGGAAGATGATGAAACATCTGCTATATCTTAACGCCACTGCCGCCAAACGATACGTCGTGCATGACCGATGGCACGATATCCCCTGCGACACTTATCTCTACAGCTCGGCATTCACCGACTGCGTCAACCGACGCGCTGAGGGAAAGGTGACACCCACTGACCTGCCACGCGTCCTCAGATTGGTGGTGCGTGCTCCGCAGCTCCGCATCGGAAGCCGTCTGACCTTATTGGGTGCAGGCGATTTCCTCGGCAACTGGGACCTTACCAAGGCGATTCCTATGACCGAGCAGAACCATAACGAATGGATGGTGGACATCGACGTTGACCGCTATGTGGCTTTGCAGCACGCCAAGCGTATAGAGGCTTTGCAGCGCACTCCGCGCTACAGAGGATTGCAGCGCTCGAAGACGGCAAGCAACGCCAACGAGGTAGAGGCTGAGGATATGAAGATGGAGTTTAAGTTCGTGGCGTTCGACGATAAGGGCGACGAACTTTGGGAGACTTGCGAAAACCGCATGCTCGACATCCCCACCATGAACGAGGGCGAAGCTCACGTGGCTGTGCTCGACCAGGCGTTCTTCGCGCTATGCGACGAGAAGGTGGCGGGCACGCTCATCCCCGTATTCTCGCTGCGTTCGGAAGGCAGCTACGGCGTGGGCGACTTCGGCGACCTGAAGCTTATGATTGACTGGGTGGCTAAGACTCATCAGCGCGTGATGCAGGTATTGCCCATCAACGACAGCACGTCCACACACACCTGGACCGACTCATATCCTTATTCCTGCATCAGCATCTATGCTCTCCACCCGCAGTATGCCGACTTGCGTCAGCTGCCGCAGCTAAAGGACAAGGTGGAGGCAGACCGCTTCGAGATGTTACGCGAGGAGCTGAACGCTCTGCCGCAGATTGATTATGAGCGCGTCAACAACGCCAAGCTGCGCTATCTGCACCTTCTCTTCCAGCAGGAGGGAAAGGAGATGCTCGCTTCGGACGACTTTAAGGAGTTCTTCGAGGAGAGCCAGCACTGGCTGGTGCCTTACGCACAGTTCTGCTATCTGCGCGACAAGTACGGTTCGTGCCTCTTCAATACATGGCTCGACCACAAGCAGTGGGACGAGGCTGACCGCAAACCTTTGTCAGACCCAAGCTCGAAGGCATACAAGGACGTAGCGTTCTTCTATTTCGTGCAGTACATCCTCGACCGTCAGATGCGCTCGGCTCATGAGTATGCCAAGGCTCGCGGCGTGATTCTGAAGGGCGACATACCCATCGGCGTCAACCGCAACAGCTGCGACGTGTGGCACGAACCCGAATATTTCCACCTCGACTCCCAGGCGGGCGCTCCGCCAGACGCTTTCTCTGCCAATGGTCAGAACTGGGGATTCCCCACATACAACTGGGAGCGGATGATCAGCGACGGATGTAAATGGTGGGAAAGACGATTCCAGAACATGCAGAAGTATTTCGACGCTTACCGCATCGACCACATTCTCGGCTTCTTCCGCATCTGGGCAATACCAACCGAATGCGTGCATGGTCTGCTCGGACAGTTCCAGCCGGTTCTCGGTATGACGTGCGAAGAGATTGAGAGTTACGGACTGCACTTCCAGGAGGAAGCGTTCACACGCCCGTTCATAGCCCGTTGGGTGGTGGACCGTGTGTTCGGAGATTTGGCTGAAGAGGTTGTCAATACTTACCTCGAAGCTGACCGTGACGACCTCTACAAGCTTAAGCCCGAATACGATACGGAGCGTAAGATTGAGGCTGTGTTCAAGGAGAAAACGTCGGAGAAGGACATAAAGCTGCGCGATGGACTCTATACGCTCGTGCAGGACGTGCTCTTCGTCCGCGATCGACAGAATTCCAAGCTCTTCCATCCGCGCATCACAGCGCAGACCACCTGCCGCTACGAGGCGCTGTGGGATAAGGACAAGGACGCTTTCAACCGTCTGTATAACGACTATTATTATCGCCGCAACAACGACTTCTGGTATACGGAGGCAATGAAGAAGCTGCCGCGTCTGGTGCAGGCAACGCGTATGCTGGTCTGCGGCGAGGACCTCGGCATGGTGCCCGACTGCGTGCCCTGGGTGATGCAGGAGCTTCGCATCCTTAGCCTTGAGCTACAGCAGATGCCGAAGGACCCTAACGTACGCTTCGGCCAGCTCTCGCGCAATCCTTACCGTTCTGTATGCACAGTCTCCACACACGACATGCCTACGCTGCGCCAGTGGTGGGATGAGGACGAGGAACGCACGCAGGACTTCTACAACTCCATGCTCTATCATGCCGGCGCAGCACCTCACCCGCTCCCCGGATGGCTCGCCCGCGACATCATCTCACGCCAGCTCACGTCTCCCTCCATGCTGTGCATCCTCTCGCTGCAGGACTGGCTCGCCATCGACGAAAGCATCAGACTGAAGGACGCCAACGCCGAGCGCATCAACATCCCCGCCAACCCGAAGCACTACTGGCGCTATCGCATGCACCTGACCATAGAGGCTCTCCTCGCCGAACGCGACTTCAACGACCAGATAAAGGAACTGGTGGACGAAGCAGGAAGAAGATTATAAACAGCAAAGAGGGTGTGCCAAAACGGTTGTCCGTTCTGACACACCCTCTTTTTATAAAGGTGTCTTGTATAGATTTCTGATTACTTTACGGCTGCGCCGTCGTACGCCCACTTATAGAACGAAGCTCCGTGAACGAAGCCTGCACCGAAGGCTGTGAAGATGACGTTGTCGCCCTTCTTCAGGTTCTTCTCGTGGTCCCACAATGCCAAAGGAATTGTGGCGGCACTTGTATTGCCGTAGCGTTCGATGTTCACCACCACCTTATCCATAGGCAAACCGACACGCTTGGTCACTGCCTCAATGATGCGGAGGTTAGCCTCGTGAGGAATCACCCAGTTGACATCATCAACAGTAAGGTTGTTCATCTTCATCACCTCTGTAACGTCGTCGCCCATGTTGGTCACGGCATAACGGAACACGGTGCGTCCCTCCTGATGGAGGTAGTGCAGACGGTGGTCCACCGTAAACTTCGACGGAGGACAAACAGAGCCACCTGCCTTCATGTGAAGGAAGGGCAGACCCTTGCCGTCCGTACGCATGTACGAATTGACAACGCCGACATTCTCCTCTTCTGTTGCCTCCAAGAGCACAGCTCCGGCACCGTCGCCGAAGAGCACGCAAGTGGAGCGGTCCTGATAATCGACGAGTGACGACATCTTGTCGGCACCGATGACGATGATCTTCTTGAAGCGACCACTCTGAATCATTGAAGCAGCAACATCGAGCGTATAGATGAATCCGCAGCATGCAGCCTCAAGGTCGAAAGCGAAAGCGTTCTTCAGTCCTAATTTACCCAGAACGATGGACGCTGTAGAGGGGAACTTATAGTCAGGAGTTGTAGTGGTGACGATGAGCGCGTCGATAGTGTCGGGATCAACACCTGTCTTCTTGATAAGCTCCTTGGCAGCCTTACGCGCCATGTAGCTCGTACCAAGACCCTCTTCTGTGAGGATGTGACGTTCCTTGATGCCGACACGAGTCATAATCCACTCGTCGCTGGTGTCCACCATGCGCGACAGCTCCTCATTAGTGAGGACATAGTCAGGCACGTATCCGCCAACGCCGGTGATTACTGCATTTATCTTACCCATCGTGGTAAAATTAATTATTCAGCAACTTCCTTTACGATAGCCACCTTGCCACGATAGTAGCCACAAGTAGGACATACTGTGTGGTATACGTAGTAAGCGCCACAGTTAGGGCATACTGCCAATGTAGGAGCTACTGCCTTATCATGAGTTCTTCTTTTGAGGGTACGAGTCTTTGACTGTCTTCTTTTAGGATGTGCCATTTTTCTTTAATCTTTAATTATTGTTTTTAATTTTTCAAGTTCATTCCATCGCGGATCTACCGCTGTCTCTTCGTCCTCATCACTACTTCGGGTAGCTGAGTGCTCTTCCAGAGCCTTAATCATCGCCGCGTTGCATTTTCCAGGTGCATGAACGTGCTTAATGGGAACGTTGAGCGCTATAAATTCGTAGACGAACCATGAGAGGTCGAGCGTGCCATCACCCTCTTCCACCGTCACGAGGTCGTCGTCCTCGGAATATTCTTCTCCAAACTTCACCACGAGGCGGTCGTCCGTCTCGATGGGCTGGTCCATATCGTCGAGGCAGAGGTCGCACGGAATAACGACGGAGCCCTCGGTATGGATGTCGAGCTCAAAATAGCTTTCTGTACGGCGTATGTCTACAGACACACACACTTCTCCGCGCTTGATTTCGTCCTCTTCCAAGGAGCCGAACCAAGCGTCGCCAAGGTGGAACTGAAGGGCTGTACGGCCCTCGTCCAAATCCTTCAGATTTATCTTAAGTTGTTCTGAACTACACATTTGGTGTGCAAAGTTACGAATATTTTCCGACAAACAATATATTCTTTCAAAAGTTTTTGGGTTTATACGGGTTATTTCTTTAGTTCTATGCGGAATGTGGTGCCCACACCCACTTCTGACCACTTAACGAAGATGCGTCCTTTGTGATATTCCTCCACGATGCGCTTGGCGAGCGAGAGGCCCAGTCCCCAGCCTCTTTTCTTGGTGGTGAAGCCGGGTCGGAAGACGTTTCGGATGTCCTTGCTGCGGATGCCCTTGCCCGTATCGGTCACTTCCACGACGGCTTTCCTGTTCTCCTCGAACACCTTCAGCGTGATGGTGCCTTCGCCGCCCATTGCGTCCACGGCGTTCTTCGACAGGTTTTCTATCACCCACTCGAAGAGCGAAGCGTTTATCTTCACCTGAATGTCATCGTCGGGGAAGTCGCGAATCATCTTCACCTTATTGGAAGTGCGTCGGTCCATATAGTCGATTACATGTTCGAGCGCCTCCTTGAGGTCGGTCTCCACAGGTTCGGGCAGCGAGCCAATCTTCGAGAATCGGTCTGCAATGAGCTGCAGTCGCTTCACGTCCTTGTTCATTTCGGGTATGAGGTCGTCGTCGGGATAGGTTTCCTTGAGTATTTCCACCCATGCCATAAGGCTGGAAATGGGCGTGCCCAGCTGGTGCGCCGTCTCCTTTGACAGTCCCACCCACACCTTGTTCTGCTCGGCGCGTTTGGAAGTAAGGAGGGCGAATATGGCTATCACCACGAAAATCATCACCACGCCCAACTGTATGTAAGGATAAGAAGCCAGTCGGCGCAGCATCACGGAGTCGTCATAGCACACGTTTATGTAGTCAGCGTTAGCCACGCCGTTCTCAGGATTGTCGTCAATGGCTATGCGTATGTTGCGTTTTTCGAGCAGGAGATGGTGTCCCATGTCGGCCACGAAGCGCATCGTGTCGGCTTCGTTGGCGCAGTCCTTGATGATAAGATTTCGGTAAGCCTGTACGTCACCTTTCGAGTCGAGCACGATTACAGGAATGGTGTTGTTGCCGTTGATGACTTTCAGCACCAGATTGATGTCGGTGTTCTCGTCGGCGCGGTTAAGCGTACGCATAGCCTCCGCCCACACCTCCATCTTGTTATGCTCCTCCGTAGCGAGGTCGCGGATGAGGATATGTGACACGACAAGTGATGCCACGGCTATTATCACCGCAGCAAACACAAGAAGAATTTTGACTCTACGTATTTGGTCAGTCCATTGCATATAAATGTATAACGCAACAATCCGCAGATTATTATTATTTCGAAGAAGGAATTACTTTCACACCTCACCAAAGACTGCTATCCACCACCTTATTGGTCGCTCCAACGGAAGCTGAGTCGGTGGGCGGCGTGCTTGTTGGGGCGGTCTGGCGTGAGCTCATCATCACGCCGATAACGACGAGCAGCACCAATGCCAATACCACGAGTACAGCATTCACAACGGCTAACGACCCGCCCTTGCCTGTCATCAGTCGCCTTACCTGTGCTATGTCGGCAGGACGACGGTCGCATTCGTCCGCAGCACACTTCTGCCCCACCCTTGCAAGACTCTTGCAATGGGCAGCCTCAGCCATATATTCCAGCACCTTTCCGAACGAATAGATGTCGGCGCAGGGGTCGCTCTTGGCTCCTGGCTGCAGTTGTTCGGGCGCCATATAGCCGATTGTGCCAGCCGGAATCTTCAGCACGCAGAACGTCTCGCTGTCGGAGAGTCCGAAGTCGATGAGCTTCACGTCGCCGCCACGATGGGTGAGCATGATGTTTGAAGGCTTGATGTCGCGGTGCACGATCTGCTTGGCGTGCATATATTCCATGGCGTCGAGCAGTTGGGAGGCTATCTTGCGCACCTTATCCTCCGTCATATTGCCGCCTTTGACAGCCGCTTCAAGCGTTTCGCCGTCCACATATTCCATCACTATGCAGTCGCCCAGTTCGCCCACCGGCTCCATGCTTATGGTGCGGCAGATGTTGGGATGGTCGAGCTGCAGCCCTATCTCGAACTCCTTCATGAGCGCCTGGCGATATATCGGGGTGTAGGCGAAGTCGGGCTTCAGGCATTTCAGCATATAGCGCTTGCCGTAACGAACGGCAGAAAACATGCGCGTGAAGCCTGATTTAGATACGTAAGCCTCGCTTATGTTCGTGAATCCGCCGTTATGACGCGTAGAATTGAAGTCGCTCTCGTCGCCTATGTCAGACACAAATCCTGATGTCGGTTGCTTGTCATTCATTGTCGCACGTCTTTAATATTCTGACTATAGAGAGTCCGCCGTTGCGTCCGGCTACGAACGGAGGCGTACGCTCGCCGTCACGCTCGAGGAACGGCAGGTAAAGCGGTTGCTCGGCGATGAAACATCCCGTGACAAAGACGTCGCCAAACAACATCTTGCTGTTGCGCGACTCAATGACCGTATAGCGGCTGTTTCCTAAGTATTCCAGACGTACCATGCGGTTGGGGCTCCAGCCTATCTCCACCTCGTCGCCGCAATGAAGGTCGCTGCTCATGAGCTGGTCAGCATTGAAGAACGACGAGTTGTAACAAGGACTGGTCTTCAGCCATGCCACGAATCCGCTGAAGTCAGGATGACCGATATAACGCGACAGCGCATTCAGGGTGGTCATGCGTGGCTTGTGCTCGTCGCCGACATAGTCGTAGAGCCGTTTTAGCGTAGATGTCGACACATTGGCATTATATTTATTCTTAAGCATAAGCGAGAACACCTCGAAGTCGGTGGACGTGGCAAGTGTGTCCTCGTATTTCTCCTTGACGAGACGCTTTAGTTCTTCTATTTCCGGTGATTTCATTCTTCTACGATATTATCAAAAACATTCCATTTAGAATTGGCACGATAAAATCTCTTCTTGCCCATCGGCACATGCAGACGGCAGGTTTTGGTAAAGTCGGTGCCGGTTGTGGTAAACGTGTTGGGGCTGCATACTGGCGGCGTAGGGGCGCTGATGTAGAGATCGGCAAGCGGACAACCGTCAAACACGCGGTCTGACAGCAGCTCCACGTCGTCGCCTAAGCGCACAGTCTTCAGGCTGGCGCATTTCTGGAACACGCCCGTGGGCAACAGTTTCAGCGTGGACGGGAGCACCACCTCCTTCACTTTACTGTTATAGAAGGCACACTCGCCTATCTTTGCAAGTCCTGCAGGGAAGACGAACTTCTCTATGCTGCAGTCGCGGAAGGCATACGCTCCTACTGCCGTGATTGTGGTTGGCAACGAATATTCGCCACGCTTGCCCATCGGGAACCACAATATGCTCTTGCCGTCACGACTCATAAGCACTCCGTCACGGCTTGCAAAGGCTGTGTTGGCTTCCGAGACGCTTATGTTCTCGAGCGACGTACAGCCTGCTGACGGCACAATGTCGTTGACTGAGGCAGGTATGACGATGCTGCGCAACGAGGAACAATTAAGGAAAGCATCCTTTTCTATCCTAACGACGTCCATGGGCAGGTTGATGTTCTTCAGATTTACGCATGAGGCAAACAGGCCCACTCCTACGGCATTGTCCTCGGAATAGCGCGACGCGTCATACGTTCCGCCTCCGGCAACGATGCGGGCTCCAGAGATGTCGATGTCGGCAAGACGTCCGTCTGTGGCGCTACCGTCGATGCCGAGTCCTGCCATGTGGCGCAGAGTGCGCAGGTCGTCGCCGTTAAGAGGTCCGGCTATCGTGATGGTGGTGTATTTATATATGTCGTCGCCAATGACAACGGACAGCATGCCCGGCTTATCAAGGGTTACTGCCGAAGACGTGGTGTACGAAAGTGGTTCGCCCACCGCCTCACCGTTCCTGTTTCTTGCGAACGCCGTGATGACGTATGTAGTGTTTGGCTGCAGATTGCCTATGCGCAGACGGAAGAAGCCATCAGCGCTTACTGAGCCTGTCTGCATTATGGTGATTTGCTTTTCGCTGCCGCCGTCCATGTCGGCTCCGTCCTGCCGCGCCACTCGACAACCGCTTTCGGTTATATCGTCGCCACCGTCGTCAGCAATGCTGTAGCCCACAATCACACTCATAGGACTGCTGCTCAACACCTTCACCTCGCCCATTGTTGGCTGCAGGTTTGGGAGGGTCGTGAAACTGAGAGGCTCGCCGGACAGCACAGCCGTGCCGTTGCCGCCTTGCAGCATATAATGATATGTGGTGCCAGCCGTGAGGTTGCGTAAGCGCATGCTCACACTTCCGTCCACGTTGTCAAGCACGTCCGAACGCTCAGACATACTCTCATCGGCACCGTAACGAAACCACAGCTGCGGCATCTGCGTAGCCTTATCTGTCTGGCAGACACCTGAAATGGTGGCTTCGGTTCGGGTTATGTCGGTGGCTTGCAGCGTCTGCAAATGCGGCTCAAGGCTGTCCGGTCTGTCACTACTGCACGAACACAGAAGAGTCAGGACGGCCATGAATGCGAAATATAAACGATGGAACATATTAAGATTTAAGCTATGATTCATATATATAGAGTTTGATTCACCGTATATATTTATACGGTCGGTCAAAGCTTGAGGGGCTTTGTGGTCACGCGGTTTTTGCCTATACGTATGCCAATGCCCACGCATCCCTGCCAATGGCTGCCGCCGATGGTAAGCGTAGAGGCGCTCAGGCTCAGTCGTCCCGTTGTAAAGATGACGCCTATCTCTGCCGCCACTCCCTTGTGGGTGAGTTCGTCATTGCGAAGCCATCCTCCACCTTCGCTTTCTGCAAGCTGCCATGCTGTGGTCTGGCTGGCATAACCTGCTCCCTCAAAGATGTTAAGGTTGTCGTTTATGCGGTGTATCAGACCCGCAGTAATGGCGTATTCGGATGTCTGCGTCTTGCCGGTGTAATACGGCTTAACGGCTGCAGCTCCGTTGCGATAGCCCTCGCGGTTGCATGTTCCTATGGTCTTGTTGGCGGAACGAAGATTGGTGCTGGCATGCACATAGCCACCATGACGGCTCATCATGGCTGCCATAACGCCCCACGAAGGTCCGTCGGTATGCATGGAGGCTGTGAGCAACGTGTAGGCATGTAGCGGCACCACGTGTCGGAGCGGCGCCACGGTTACGGTGTCGACGATGGTCTGGGTGTATACGATGGTGTCGTGCTTCTCCACCACCGCCGTCTGCGGCAGGCGAAGACGCATCTCGTAGGTCATGCGGCTCTCCAGCTTTGTGCCGAACTGAAAGTCGCGCAGCACTCCCCATTGGGGATGTTTCAGCGTTATGCTCTTGCTGCCCTTGGGAAGGAAAAGCCATATCTCGCCCACCTTGTCGCGACGTTCCACGATGCCCAACGGCGAAGAGAAGGCGAAGTCGGCAGGAGCCACAACCTTCAGAAGGGCACAAGCCTCGTCGTTAAGGTCGCGGACGGCATCGATGAAGGCGCTCACGTCTGTGGGCAACTGACGGAAACTCTCCACAGAGAATGTGCTGTCCGTAGGAACGGCTGCCTTGGCATCGTGCAACGACAGACACCATAAAGCGGCTGCATACACCACAAGAAGCGCCACTTTACGTAGCGTAAAGCTCAACTTTATTGTACGTGAACTATTGTTTAGCATAATACAATGTTTTGTCTATTCAAGATTAAAGTCGGAGATGTCTATCACTCCTTCGGCACCACTGACCGTGGCAGAAGGTTGCCATGTACGCACATGGATGAGCGGCATGGAGGCGTTGCGGAAGTCCCATAGCAGGAACAACCAGCCGTCGTCCGCATAACGGTCGCTCTTATAACGCTGGCGGAGCGACACGCCGTAGATGCCGTCTTTCGTGGGATGGCGCATTATGCGGAAGTCGGAGAACTTGACGTCCACGCTCTTGTTCATGCCGAACACCTTGGCAAGCCGCGAGAGATAGTCGCGCTTGGTGTGCAGAGCGTAGCTCACGCGCGAGTCAGCTCCTACGCCAGCTGTGGCAGCCGACTCTTTCACCACATTGCCAACAATGATCAGAGCCTCGTCGCTGAAGACCTGACGGAGGAAGTCGATGTCCTTGGTGGTGTATGCCGTGCGCAGATGTTCGCAGTAGTTGAGTATCTGCCGGCGGTGCGAAGCATCTGTCTCCGTGAGTTTTCCTTTTACTATCTTTGCCGCCTCGTTGTAGAACGGACTGCTTTGTGCTATCTTGCGGATGTCTGTCTGGCTCAGCCTTACCGCCTTGACATGGCTTTCACGGCGTGGCTGGGCAGACGTAGAAGCAGGTTCGGCGGTCTGGCTTTGCATGTCCACACTCTGTTGCGTCAGATTGTCTTCGGGCACTACAGCCTTGGCTTGCCCCATTGTTCCAGCCGTGAATGTAACCATACCGTTTGTGTCTACATATCCTTCTCGTCCTGTCGCCATCTCGCGGAAGCGTAGTCTGCCGCTACGGAAGCGCGTGTCTATCATACATCCACGCAGCGGAATGCGGAAGAGCATGTTGCCGCGGGCGTCCTCCACTATATACTGACGTTGACCGTCAGCCACGGTCTGCTCCACCACTTCCATGCCTTCGTTCACCCCGTAACGCGTCTCCTTTACGTTTTCGTCATAACCGCCAAAGGGCAGAAGCCATAAAGCCACTGCCCAAAGGGAAAGTGCCAGCACTATGACTGACAATATGCAGGTAGTTTTCTTCATTCAAATTGTGTTATTGCCAGTTCTGTATCTCGCTGCCAATATTTATACTCACTTGGTCGGGGTTTTCGGAAATGACGAGATTTACAAGATGTTCTGTGCCCGGCTTGAACTGGAACTTGCTCTCATAGAGATAGCTCACTCCCTTCATCACCACCTCTATGAACGGCTGACGATTGTCAATGCGCTGCGGCACAATGATGGCCGAAAAGCTTGTGTCGCCGTCCTGATGTGCTATGATGGTCTGGCGCGTGCCCTTCACATAGCGTGTAGCCACACCAGCCTGAAGGTCGATGGTGGCAGTAGGCACGGTGCCGTGTACATATACCTTGGCGTCGGTGGGCATGTCGCCCTCAAAATCTTCTCCCTTTATAAGGCGTATCTTGAGCTTGCTCATGATATGCTTGAAGGTCAGGCTTACGGGCGAATCCGATGCCTTGATGTTCTTGCTGGTGGCAAAGAGGAGGTCGCTCGCCTCATAACCGCCGAGAGCGGTGGCTGTCTTGGCGGTGCTCTGGTCGGTGCTGACGCTGAACGGCTGGTCCGTGATGCTGCTTATTCCTTTTATGTATGGATAGTAAGCGTAGGCATTGAACAATCCTTCGTCCCAATAAAGGGTATGGTTAGGTGTCCATTTGTTGCCGTCAAAGGTGAGAGCCTCGTTGTTAACCAGATTGCCACCTATCTCCAACGGAGCTTTTGCGTCAGCTACATACAGTCCTATCATGTCGTCACGCTCGAAAGCCGTGGCTGTAGCACGAGTCTGACCCGGATGGTTAACCACGAAAGACATCGGCGTAGACTTGACGTCTTGCCTTTTAATAGTTTCCGTCTCGTCACCGCAAGCAGCCAGTCCCAATATGGCTAACACTAAACCTATATTTCTTATTATATGTTTATTCATACGTTTTTCCTTTTAAGAGATTTCACATCTACGGCTTTTCAGCGATGTCTTCTCACTTTCTTCATCCGCAGCGGACTGCCTTTATGTATCACGGGGGCATGCTGATAGGTATGGGCTGTGCGCTTGTCGCCTGCATCCACACCGCGCGTCACGGTTCCGGCGTCACGCTTGTCGTTCTTTACAAAGTCCTCGAACGAGAACTTCTCGCCGGCATAACTCTTGATGCGCTTCACGATGCTCTCACGGCTGATGGTGCTATAGTAGGGAATGTCGTTGTTCATGCAGGAGTTCTGCTCCGAGCGGAACACGCCACGGTTGTGCATATAGCCGCCCTCGTAGATGTCAACGATGTCGCTGTAGCGGTCGTCGAAGATGAGATGGCTCCAGCCTACATTGTGCATCTTGCCCGTAAGCGAGAGATTGTCATACCAGCCCAGCGCCTTCGCATTGTTAAATTCCATTACGTGTCCGCAGCACGAACAGCCGCAAGCGTCGATGAAGGCGTTGTGGTAGATGTACTCGTCGCCGAGCTTGCCGAATCCGTGACCGCCTGCCTCATGCTGCACCACGCCACGCGTATCGAGCGGATAGCCGTATGTGCTCAAAGGACAGAACGCTATGGCAGAACCGTCAGGCCACATCTGGCAGATGCCGCCGTAGTCGGTGGAGTTGGGCACGATGATTATCAATGTCTCTTTCAGGTTGTCTTTGTTTACCGTCGGTGCGCCAAGAACGTAGCTGAATATCTCGTCATAGTCTGCTTTCAGACCCACGCCACCGGTAAAGGTGGTGCTGAATCTGTTGTAGCGGATAGTGTTTACGGTTCCTACTCCGCTTTCCGTAGACAATGGTATGGCTGTATATACATTGAAGTAATTGCGATAAGTCTTGTAAGGCTCAATGCCGAAGAAGTATTCCATCTCCTGCTTCACGTGCTTCAGGTAGTCGCCGCTGGCAAGATCCTTGGCGTTATATCCGTCGCCGAGAAGCACAATATTGATGCCGCCGTTGCGTCCCTTGGTGGCTTTTTGCAGGGTAATCCATTCATCCTCGCCATATTTATAACCATATTGCGACACGCTGCATTCGTGGGTATAGTCCTTGTTCTTCAGTCGGAACACCACCTTGCCTTCACGATCGCTTGCGTTCTTTGCCATACCCTTGATGGTCAGAGTCACCTCGGTCTTCTTGTTGCCGCTGGCAGGCGACACCTCACACCAGTCTGGCTTGCTTGCCACTTCCCACTCGCCCTCAGCGTTAATCACCAGTTTCTGCTTGTGCTGTGAGCTCAGTGCGCATGCCACGGACGGACGACATACCAGCTCGTGATGGGCAGCGATGCGCTTGAAATCGCACCAACCGCCGGCTGCCTGATACTGCGAGATGGCAGACTCCGGCACTTCAAGGGTGAAGTTGTCCTTGGATACACCATCGAAGGCACCGCTCTGTACATACGGAGGCATTGTGCCTTTACATACAATCGAACCTAAACCAAAGCAGTTCTGGAATGCTCCTCCATCTTCATTGTAGCTTGCCTCACTGCCTATGCTCTCAAGACTACTTGGCAAGATGACACCCTCAAGACTTTTACAATGTGCAAAAGCTCCTGGAGCAATGTTCACCACACCATCGGGAATTTCCAACACACCCATCAGTCGCCAGTTGTAAGCAAAGGCTTTTGCGCCAATGACTGCCAAATTCTTTGGAAGTTTCAACTCACCGGAAAAGTCATTGTTATAGAAACATTCATCCGGAATGGTTCGCAAATCCTTAGGCAGTATGAGTTCACCCTTAAAACCATTGTTAGAAAAGGCATTGACGCCAATTGATCCGATACCGTCATGCAGTTGAAGATTACCGCCAAACCAGCATCCGTTAAAAGCGCCAGCTGAAATATAGGTAAGCGTTTGGGGTATTTCGAGATTTCCCGTCAGGTTCTTGCAACCGCTGAAAGCACTCGTACCAAGCTTCTTCAATTTACTCGGCAGTTTCAGTTCGCCATAAAATCCTGTACAACCCATAAAACATTGTTCACCGATCTCTTCCAAGCCGTCGGGCAACTTCAGTTCGCAAACGAAACGTGTATTCAGGAAGGTGTTTACGCCGGTTATTCTTTTGAGTGAAGACGGCAACGACAGCGTACCGTTGAGTGTGGTGAGATTATTGAAGGCTTCGACTTCAATGTCGGTCACGCCTTCCGGGATGTTGAGAGATCCGGTGAGTCCGCTTTCATGGAATGCCGAACCTCTGATTTTCTTTAACACATCGGGGAAGACGAAGCTTGTCAGGAGTCTTTTATACTCGAAGCAAGCGGTAGGCATCTCGTCGTCTTCTCCCATAATTTTATATTTCCAATTGCCAGCTTTTATTCTCACTTCTTTAAGGTTAAGAGCCGTGAGCGAGAACATGCTGTCGCGCATGATATGGAAGTCGTAGGCGTTGACGGTGCCTTTCACTTTGAGGTGCTTCAGCTTGGTAAGGTCTTTGTTGGCTGCAGCGATGGCTTCCTTCAGATGTCCGGCAGTGGAATTGACAATCACATACTCCTTGGCTGTGGCATCATGGCTGACGAGGTCGTTCTCCCACGGAGTGATGCTCTCGCTCACCAATGTCAGCTTATACTGACCGCTTCCAGCCTTCTTGTCCACCTTGATGCCGAAGTTCATCATCTTGCCTGCAACGTATGTAAGAGCCTCGTTCTTGACAAACTTGTAAGGCATGTCTCCAATGGTGATGCTGAACAATGTGGTGCCAGCCGACACGGTCTGAGGCACTACGATGGTACGCCATTCGTCGCCGACGCGCGATGGTATCGTGGCTGTGCTCTCCACGCTGCCATCCGGTTTCACTTCGCCGTTGGAAAGACTGATGCTTGCCTTGCGCACCAGGTTCGGCGCAAGCACAATCTTCTCCGTATTCGCCCACTCGCCTTCGGCAAAGCCCGAACCCTGAATCAACTTGACACGGGCGTTAGACATACGGTGAGACAACGGTAGACGGATGACGTTGGTCGTTGGAGCCACGTCGCCCACCTTGCCCCATAGGAAGTCGCTCGCCTCATAGCCGCCCATTTCGCCGTCCTCCGAAGCCTTGCTCTGGTCTTTCTGCACCTCAAACTGATAGTCGTCGATGCTCTCGGGATTGGCAAAGGGATAATATCCATACACGTCAACATGTGTATGCTTGTCTTTCCAGTAAATGTCGTAGGCTGGATTCCAATGATTGTTGGGCTCGTCAAAAGTGTGGCGCACGTTGTCAGCACGGTTGCCGCTCGGCTTCAACGTACCAGGAGTGCCGCCATCATAATCCACGATGTACACGCCCATCACGTCGCCGTCGCAGAAACCGTTGTCGTCGACACGCGTCACCGAAAGCTGTTCGATGTCGCCAGACAACAGAATGCGGTCTTCACCATTATGTTTGCCGCCTTCCCCGTCAAACAAAGAGTCGGAACAAGCGGCAAACATAAGGCAAAGAAGCATTACTGCTGTATATATATAATAGTTTTTGCGATTCTTACAATTCATATAAAATGTGAGATTTCTTAAAGTTCATACAGTCTTTCACACAGACAACACAATAAAGACATTACAGTCAGATTGCGATGCCACCATAATCAATGCCGTCGTCTTCCCATGGTCTGATGCTGACATTCACACCACTGCTCGCCTTGCTGAGAGTAACAGTAAGCGTGTGGTGCTTGCCGCTGACGAAGGTTATGGTCTTGGAGAGATTATATTCATTCCCGTCAACGATTACGGTTATAAAGTTAGTGCTTGTCACCGTCTGCGGCACAACAATGGCACGATAAACATCGCCGTCCTTGTAAGGTATGACACTGCCGGCTGTTCTGCCTGCGGTTATGTCCGACGTACCAAGACTAATAGTTGCCGAACAAACGAGATTGTTCATCCTCACCGACACGTTTGACGCTGCGAGTGAGCTATCAGTAAATCCATCACCAGCCTTAAGCTTTATCTCCACCTGACTCATCACATGCCTTGCAGGAATGTTGACAACAGAGGCTGTAGGTCTGACGTCAAGTGTAGAGCCGACAATCAGATCGGAAGCCTTGTAAGCAGCCACGTTGCTCTGGTCAGCAGTAACGTCAAACGGCATTGCTTCCACGCTTGCCACTGTCTGGCTGTAAGGATGATACATATAGAAGTCGGCATGCGTCACCTCGTCCTTCCAGTATATAGTAGTAGCGGCGTTCCATGTAGTGCTGAAAGTATATAGCATGTTGTCCACATAATTGCCAGAAGGCTTCAGTGGCGCTGCGCTGCCGTCAGCATTGCGGTTGACAACGAACAGTCCCATCCGGTCACCACTCTCAAACGCCGTTTCCGTAGCACGCGTTATTGTAGTGCCAATCTTTATCGGAATCTGCGCCGTGGGTTTGTCCGGTTCAGTAGGGGTGGGAGGAACGTTGGGATCATCATTGCCGCCAGACGAACATGCTACAAGAACTGCGTATGCAATTGCAAGAAAAGAGTTTTTTATCATTTACATTCGTATTGCGTGCGGTAAATAAGATTAACAAATGCAAAGGTAAACAATAAAAAGACAAAAAACAAGTTCACAATAGTTCATGAAACAAAAAATCATGTACTTCACGTCAGGGCACAAAAAAAGGTCTCCAAAGTCGTTTGACTCTGAAGACCTCAAGTAAAAGAAGGCAGCCACCTACTCTCCCGCATTGCATTGCAGT
>ERZ1023873.52-NODE-52-length-53063-cov-58.099287_pt1 | contig 53063 bp, 49 predicted proteins | sample MGYA00380391_ERZ1023873 | MGnify/ENA primary metagenome ERZ1023873 (study PRJEB33179, sample SAMN07449006) | human gut metagenome | biome: Human-gut; feature: Human associated habitat; material: Faeces | host: Homo sapiens | place: India: Bhopal | collected...
CTGCCTTCTTTTACTTTAGGTCTTCAGAGTCAAACGACTTTGGAGACCTTTTTTTTGTGTCCTGACGTGAAGTACATGATCTTTAGACAAGAAGACATAATCTTTTTGACAGGAAGACATGAAGACATGTTTTTTACAAGAAGTACATGATTTTTCTGATTGTTGGCGTAGCCAATTACTAACTACTAATTAAATAGTAATAAATGAGAATGGCGTCTCGCCGTAGCCACGCACCCACGAACTCAATTAATCGTTTTGCTGCACCCACGAATACAGTTTGTAATACGTAACTTTGTACCACAGTTAATCGGGAATATGCTGATAGGTTAGTGTTCAGCTATGGGAGGCTGTGTGGCTGCTGTAACTCAAATCTGAATATTTAGCAATCTAAATCTCATACGTTACTCTTGACAACGCTTGCGCCATATTGTACCTTTGCAACCGCTTTTGGTTGGTTTGGTTTTATCAGTAGCAAGCGTTCTTTGACTTGTTGTACATATTTTTGTTAAGCTAATAGTTATGGTGGCGTCACAAGGTCAATTTATAGGTACTGACAGTCCTTTGCTCTACCAACTGATCTATGTGGTGGTATATAACAAAAAAAGAGTCACTCTATTGAGTAACTCTTTCGTTTGTGGTGCCACCAGGAATCGAACCGGGGACACAAGGATTTTCAGTCCTTTGCTCTACCAACTGAGCTATGGCACCAACTGTTTTTCTTTAGCGTGTGCAAAGGTACGAAAATGTTTCGTATTATGCAAATATTCTATTGTTTTTTTAGCAACTATGTAATAGTTTATGGCAGGGTATAGATAAGTATATAAAATAAGGAGGGTGTGTTGGTTATTATCAACACACCCTCCTCAATTTTGTACTGAGTTTACTGTCTCAGCATTTTATATTTCTAATTAGTTGAAGACATACTTCACGCCAATCTGCATCTTCCAGCACTGGTCATAGTTGCGGTTGAAACTCCATGTAGATGTAGGAGCAGTGCCAGTGGTCTTATCCTTGAACATTGAGAAGTAAGGAACGCCGTCCTTCACCTTGTCGACCTTTAGAATCTTACCGTCGTTACATCCGCTCATGTTCTTCATAACACCCCACTTTGAGTTGAAGAGGTTGCCTACGTTCATGATGTCAAGGCTGAGGACAAGCTTGTTGTTTGTGCTGCCGATCTTAACGTCGAAGTCATGTGCCCAACGGAAGTCGAAGCGATGAACGAACGGAGCACGTGCGCTGTAAGGCTCAGCATATTCGCCCTTGTGGTTCTTGAGGTAGCTGTCCTGCTCAACGAAGTTCCAGAAGAGGTCAGCATCGCTTTCCTTAGTGAAATGGATGTCGTTGCGGTCCTTCGGGATATACATAAGGTCGTAGCGGTTGCCGTCGCCGTTGATATCGCCGTTGTAGAAGTAGCTGTATCCAGAGGGTGAGTAGCCCTGATAGAAGAGGCTGAAGTGATCCTTACCATATGTATAGTTGGCAGAAGCGATGATACGATCAGGAATTACGTAGCGTGAGTTGCCGAGCTCAAGGAAGTTCGGTCCCTCTACGGCGTACATGTTAGACCATGTAGAGTATGCGTTGTTACCCGGCATACCAGTAAGCTCCTTCATCACTGTGTGTGTGTAAGCTGCCATAAGGTTGAGGTTCTTGATGGGCTCTGCGTTAACAGTGAAGTTGAATGTCCAGCCATAACCCTTGCTTGTGTTTGTAAGCACGTATGCATCGGTCTTGCAGTACTTATAGTCCTTCGGATAGATGTGGCGGTTGTCGCCAGTGCCAGTCAGAGTTTCCCAAGAAGAGTTGTCCTTGATGTTGTAGTTGTCGAGCATCACGTCGTGAATCTTCTTTGTGTATGTAAACTCGGCTGTGAACGACAGCGGGAATGAAACGGGAATCTGTCCATCGATAGCGATTGAAGACTTCCATACCTGCGGCATCTTGAAGTCGCGATCAACGCCGGCTACACTCTTAGGTACAGTACCCTCTTCCGGAGTGATAGTGGCAGGTGCGCCAAGGAGCTCGCGAATCTTGTCAACGTTAGTAACGAGACCACCCTTGAACTTTTGGAGTTCTGCATCAGGAGTAATAGCGCCGTCCTTGCCGTATTTTGTGCTGGCAATGCCAGAACCCATAGCCATACCAGAGTTTGTAGGCATATTAGTGAAGAATACGAGAGGCAGACGACCTGCGAAGAGACCTGTACCACCGCGTACCTTTAGTGAGCGGTCACCAAATACGTCCCATGTAAAACCGATACGCGGAGAAATTTGGATGTTGCTCTTAGGCCATGAACCTGTCTCTACGTGACGGCCACCGTAATCGAGTGCTGTAATGGCCTTATTCTCCATAAGGTCGTTGTTGTTGAATACGATGTTATCGAAGCGGATACCACCAGTCAGTTTGAGGTTGTCGAGCACGTTCCACTCGTCCTGTAGATAAAGGCCGTACTGAGCGAACTTTACCTCTGCTGTAGGATTCTTCTCGCCGTTGTAGCCGTAGGCAAGTGTAACAGTCTCAGGAGCGGCTCCGTTGAAGAAGTCGTCGAGTGAGCGGTAACGATAGTATCCAGTTCCACCGCGCATGTATGAGTTGTTGGCAAGCTGGTGCTCGAAGTTAAAGCCGGCAGTGATCTTGTGGGCACCAAGATAGTATGTGAAGTTGTCGGTAAGAGTAAGGATCTTGTTCTGCACACGGTTGTTGTATGAGAAGAGCTCTGTACCGAAGCTGATGTACGGCTCGAGAATCTGTGATGTTACCTTACCTGTAGCGTCAGCCTCATATCCTGCCATAATGTCAACGAACGGGAAGTTAGAGCAGTTGGGGTCGCGCTTGTCATCGATGTAGCTGTATGTGAAGAGCAGCTGGTTTGACATGTTTGCGCCAAAACGGCTGTTAAGGTCTGCAGATACAGACATAACGGAATTGTTTTGTGCATACATTGAACCAGAATAAGACATACCATACTGTGACATACGACTTGCTGTGAAGCGTGTGTATGCGTCAGAAGACGAACGGTTTACGGCGTTCCATGTCTTGTTGCGTGTGTAGTTATAGCGTACAGCAAGGTGGTGGTCGTTATTGATGTTCCAGTCTACACGACCGAGGAGCTTCAGGTTGTTGTCTTCTGCGGGGAAGTCAGTGTAGGAACCCGGATTGAATCCGTACTTGGTGATAAGGAACTGCTTAACACGCTCGAGGTCTGACTTTGGAACACGTGAGATATAGTTGGTGGCGTCTGCCTTGCCGTCTTCCGAAGCCTGCCATCTGTTTACGATGTTAGGACTCTTGCTGTATTCTGCGTTGGCGAAGAAGAAGAGCTTGTCCTTGATGATCGGACCGCCGAAGGTAAAGCCGTATGTTGTGGTGCCGTTCTTGCCGCGCTCGCCGAGGTCTTCATTGTCCACGCGGTTGCCGTGCATATTCTCATTATTATAATAAATGTATGCAGAGCCCTTGAACTTGTTGGTACCCGACTTTGTGATGGCGTTTACACCGCCGCCGATGAAGTTGCTCTGACGAACGTCATAGGGAGCAATTGTCACCTGTACCTCGTCAATGGCATCCATAGAGATAGGGCTGCCTCCGCCAGGGAGCTTGTCTGAAAGGCCGAAGTTGTTGTTGAGGTTTGCGCCGTCGAGTGTGAAGTTAGAGCTTCTACCGTCGCCGCCTGCAAAGCTCATGCCGTTAGAGTAGGGCGAGAGACGAGCGATGTCGGTGATGCTACGGTTGATGGTAGGCATGTTCATGATCTGCGTGTTGCTGATGTTGGTGGAAGCACCAGTCTTCTCCGCAGTAAACTTAGAGCCCTTTCCGCTGATTACAACCTCACCTAAGATGCTTGCGTCCTCAGCCATCTTGAAGTTCTGGTTGTAGGTTTCGCCGAGCTGGAGAGTCACGTTGCTGATCTCCGTGGGTTGGTAGCCAATGTAGCTTACCTTGATGGTGTAAGGTCCGCCGACACGCATACCCTGAATGGTGTAGCGGCCGTCTGCATTGGTAACTGTGGCATAACGTGTGCCTGAAGGCACGTGCACCACTTGGATGGTTGCTCCAATGACACTCTCGTTGGTGTTACCCAACGTCACTTTACCTGTCAATGCAGATGTAGTAACCTGCGCCAATACTGCCTGAACAAGGGCGATCAGCAAGACAGAAAGCATGTAAAGTCTCTTTCTCATAAAATCGATAATTGGTTATTGAAAAAAATATTTACCTCCACTTTTCAGTAGTGGAATCCATAAATTCATTGTTATTTCAATTCTTTTTGCAAATTTAAACAATTAAAATAACATGGCGTTATAAAACCTTAAATAAAATAAATTAATAACTATTATTTTAACCGTTTTGAAACAATAGGTTATTAATTTGGAAGTTGAGTGTTGAGAATTTAGAGTTGAGATTAGTTGAGAGTTGAAATTTTAGAATTGAGAGTTATGGTATGCATCTTTAGCTTTTTATTACAGCTAAAGCTTTACATTATATAATATATAAGGTAATCATAACTTTCAACTCTAAACTTTCAACTCTCAACTAAGACGCTTATTCTTCTTTGCTCAGCGGGTTCCATCCCTGCGCCTTCAGCTCAAACTCCTGATTGTCTCTTGTGACGAGCATTTGTCCGAGTTCGGGACGAGTGATGTGTCCGATGAGTTTCACATTGTCCATTTGCTGAATCTTCTCGTTGTCGCCGATAGGTACGGTGAAGAGCAGTTCGTAGTCCTCGCCGCCGTTGAGGGCGCACGTGGTGACGTTCATGTTCATCTCTTCAGCCATTACTGCAGTCTGATAGTCAATGGGAATGTTCTTCTCGTAGATTCGGCATCCGCATCCCGACTCCTTGCAGATGTGCATCAGTTCGCTTGACAGTCCGTCGCTGATGTCCATCATTGCTGTGGGTCTGATGCCCAACTCACGGAACTGTGCTATGATGTCGCCACGGGCTTCGGTCTGCAGCTGTCGCTGAAGTATATATTCCTTTCCTGCGAAGTCAGGCTGGAAATTGCGAAGTTCTTCCAGCGCACGCTTGTCGTTCTTCTTGCGAGCCTCGTCCACCTGCTGATAGTAAACGCTCTTCTCGCGTTCCAGAAGCTGCAGTCCCATATAGGCAGCACCGAGGTCGCCTGATACGCAGATAAGGTCAGTGTCCTTGGCTCCGCTACGATAGACGATGTCGTCCTTGCGTGCCTCGCCGATACAGGTAATGCTGATGGCAAGTCCTGTGTAAGATGATGTGGTGTCACCGCCAACGATGTCAACCCCCCACTTGTCGCAAGCCAGCTTCAGTCCGCTGTAGAAGTCGTCCATATCCTCCACCTTGAAGCGCTTGCTGAGCGCAATGCTTACTGTCAGCTGTCGCGGTGTGCCGTTCATGGCGAAGATGTCGCTGATATTCACCATTGCCGACTTGTATCCAAGATGCTGTAGGTCGATGTATGTGAGGTCGAAATGTACGCCCTCCATGAGCATATCGGTGGTTACCAGAACCTCTGAGTCGGGGTAATGTAGTACGGCGCAATCGTCGCCTACACCTTTAATGGTTGACTCGTTTTTTATCTTGATATTATCGGTGAGTCGGTGTATGAGGCCGAACTCACCGAGCTTTGATATTTCTGTCATTATATATTATTATTGTGAAAGCTGATTAAGCTCTGCGAATCATCTCACGCATAATCTCTGTCATCAGAGGCTGCGCCTTGTTGGCAGCCACCTGCACTTCCTCGTGCGAAACCTCCACCGGTGTGTCCTCCAGGCCAAGGTCGGTGATGATGGAAATGCCGAATGTGCGGATGCCGCAGTGGTGTGCCACGATTACCTCAGGCACGGTGCTCATGCCTACAGCGTCGCCACCCAGACGATGATACATCTTATATTCGGCAGGAGTCTCGAATGTCGGTCCCTGCACGCCCACGTAAACACCGTGCATAACGCGTATGCCCTTCTCCTCGGCAATCTTGTCTGCCTCTGCGATGAGTTTCTGGTCGTAAGTCTCGTGCATGTCCGGGAAGCGCGGTCCTGTGGGGAAGTTCTTGCCGCGCAGCGGATGCTCCGGGAAGAAGTTGATGTGGTCTGTGATGATCATAAGGTCGCCGATCTTGAAGTCGGGATTCATACCACCTGACGCATTGCTCACGAAGAGAGTCTTGATGCCCAGCTCGTACATCACGCGGATGGGGAATGTCACCTCCTTCATGGAGTAGCCCTCATAGTAATGGAATCTGCCCTCCATTGCCATGATATCCTTGCCTCCGAGCTTGCCGAAGATAAGTTTTCCGGCGTGTCCTTCCACTGTAGAGACGGGGAAGTTGGGTATGTCCTTATATGAGAACTCGTAGCTGTCTGTTATTTCAGTGGCGAGCTGTCCGAGGCCCGTACCAAGTATTATCGCTGTTTCAGGACTTGTGGTCATCCTTTCTTTTAGCCAGGATGCTGTTTCTTGAATTTTTTCGTACATAGCTTATAATTTTGTTATTGAATTCTTCTTCTCCCTCAAGCATAAATCTTATCCTTATCGGGAGAGCATAGATGTTGTCTTTGATTGTCTTTGATATAGAGTCAAGACTGTTGAGTCTTGTGACGTCTTTCTCTGTTGTTATTATCACCTTCGGCTCTGGCATGGCTGCGAAGGTGGAGTTGATGCGCTCCGCATCGTTCTCGGTGAACTGATGATGGTCGCCGAATGCCATCGGTATGATGTTCTCCGATACAGGCTTCAGGTCCATAACCATCTGTTGCGGTGAAGCTATGCCAGTAAGCAGCAGGATGTTCACGCCTTTGGGTAACGATGAGAGTGGCTTTCGTTCGTCATGGAAGACTGCCTTAAGACTCTCATATTGCAGAGTTGTGAAATAGAGTTCCTGATAAGGATATAGGTTCATTGCTCTTTTGAGCACTCTGAATTCCATCGGCTTTAGGTCCTTCGGGCACTTCGTTACGATGACGATGTCGGCTCTCGACTTTCCTTCCTGCGGTTCGCGCATTCGTCCTGCCGGGAGCAGCTTGTCGTAGATAATGAGTCTATGGTAGTCGACAAGTAGTATGTTTATGCCCGGCTTCACATACCTATGCTGATAGGCATCGTCCAAAAGAATGACGTCCACGTCCTTTGTCTGCTCGTCGTGTGTCAGACGGTATATTCCGTTTCTGCGGTTCTTGTCCACAGCCATGTAGATGTCCGGATATTTATGCTTCATCTGGAAGGGCTCGTCCCCAATCTCCCTCATCTCCGTGTCTTTGTCTGCGAGCAGATATCCGCGGCTTTTACGTTTGTATCCGCGTGACAGTACGCCCACCTTCAGCTTCTCGTGCAGGAGATTGATAAGATATTCCACGTGCGGTGTCTTTCCCGAACCTCCCACAGTGATGTTGCCGACGGAAATTACGGGTATGTCGTAACTTTGGCTTTTCAGCACTCCGATGTCGAACATCCAGTTGCGCACACGTACCCCAATGCCGTAGAGCCAGCTCAACGGCAGCAGCCATTCGTTGATTTTTATAAAGTCGCCTTCTGTTCTCATAGTGCTTTCTCTATTTCATGTTTATGGCGAACGGTATGCGTGCCTGCAGAGCCTCGTGTTTGTCGAGGTTGCGCATCAGCGATACCGGTTCGTAGAGGTCGCCGAGTGTCAGTCGGAGACGTGCGTCCACCGATCCTGCATCCGATGCTCCTGCAAGTAACTGGTCAATCCATGAGCTTGGTGCAGGATAGTCCACCGTATAATATTCGCCGAGTTTAGCCAGCTTTGCAGCCTTAGCCACAGCGTCATTCAGTCCACCAAGCTGGTCGACAAGCTTCAGTCCGATGGCATCAGCTCCTAACCAGACACGTCCCTGTGCTATTTTCTCCACGCTCTCCACCGGCAGGCGGCGTCCGTCAGCCACGCGCTTTCTGAAAAGCTGGTAGCCTCTGTTGACGTACTGCTGCATGACGGCAGTCTCTTCTTCGTTGAATGGTCTTGCCATAAGATTGCCGAATGTGGAGTTACGATTCGTCTTTACCTCATCAAATTTTACGCCAAGCTTCTGTGTTACAAGTCCGCTCATGTCAGGGAATACGGCGAAGATGCCGATGCTTCCAGTCAGCGTGGTGGGCTGTGCAACAATCCATGATGCCGGTGCTGACATATAGTAAGCACCCGATGCGGCATAACCTCCCATTGATACCACTACTGGCTTCTTCTTCTTGAGTTCCATCACCTGATGCCATATCTGTTCGGATGCGAACGCGTCGCCGCCACCTGAATTTACTCTTATCACCACCGCCTTGACGTCATCGTCGTCCATAAGGTCTTTCAAGTCGTTGCATACAGTACTTCCCACGATGCTGTGCGAGCCTCCGCCTAAAAGACTTACCTTCTCGCTCTGCACAATGTCGCCGTAGGCATAGTATATAGCAATTTCCTCACCACTGGTCTGCTTCTCCTTTACGTTTGTCATGTCGCTGACAAAGAGGCGGTTCAGGTCGTCATCCTTTCCGATGCCGAACTGTGTCTTTGCAATGTCCTTCATGTCCGAAGCATAAGCCAGTCCGTCCACCACCTTACGCTTCAAGAGGATTTCCGCCGACTGGAACATCAGCAGTTCGTCTGCATATCTGTTAAGCGAGTCGACGCTGATGCCACGGCTTTTTGATACGGCGTTGCAAACCTGCTTCCACGTTCCGTCCAGGAACATCTTGGTCTGCAGACGGTTGGCATCGCTCATGTGCTCCTCAGTGTATGTTTCGGTGGCGCTCTTGAATGTGCCCACTTTCACCACCTGGAACTTGACACCGAACTTTGCCAACATATCCTTATAAAATACGGGCTGTGCGCCGATGCCGTGCCAGTCCACCATTCCGATGGGGTTGAGGTAAATCTTGTCAGCTACAGACGCCAGATAGTACGACCCCTGCGAGTAAGTGTCGGCGTAGGCAATGATTTTCTTGCCCGACTTGCGAAAATCCTCAAGCGCAGAGCGTATTTCCTGCAGTGTGGCATAGTCTGTTGACAATACGCCTGCATCGATGTAAATACCTTTTATGTTTTCCTCCTCCTTTGCCTTCTTGATGGCGGAGAGTATGTCGTTCAGTCCTATGGACGGTATATAGTTGCCCGTCAGTTTTCCGATGGTGTTGTCCGTTCCCTGCTCGTCTATGGAGCCGTTTAGCTTGAGCACGAGCACGGAATTTTTCTCCACGGATTGTGTGGCGCTTGCAGATGCCACCATACCTACGATGCTCATTACTGAAAGTGCCACGCACACTATGGTGAAAACGATGATGCCAACAACGGTGGCGGCTGTGTATTTAAAGAAATCTTTCATGAGTAAAACGGTTTGATTATTGATACTATTGATGCAAAGTTAATACATTTCGCTGATATCTTACCATAAATAGATGTGTATATTTTAGCATCTCATAAAAAAGCAGTACCTTTGCAGACGTTTTAGGATATATTTAAATATTTTTACAGAGTCAAACTATGGATCAGATTCAAAAAATCGAACGCGAGAAATTGTTGCGTCGCAAGCTTGATTTGCTTTTGAAGACAGGTCAGATGCTTGTTGAAAGTGCGGCAGACACCAACCGCATCATCCGTAACATGAATCGTGTTGCCGCTTTCCTCGGTCTTCCAGAGGAGCATCTTCATGTTTACGTTCAGTTCAACATGCTTATGGTGAACCTGAGCGATGGTGAGCATTCGTTCACCAAATTCCAGCGCTGCACCAAGCATGGCATCAACATGGAGACCATCTCACGCATCTCTAAGCTTTCATGGAAGGCTATAGATGAAGATTACTCCATTGACCGCTATGGGGAAGAACTTGAACAAATCCGCAAGCGTCCCCGTAATTACACACATCTACAGGTGGCTATAGGCACTGGATTTGCGTGCGGTGGCTTCTGCATTCAGTTCGGTTGCGACTGGACTGCTTTCTTCTATGCGTCGTTTGCTGCCGCCATCGGTATGTATCTGCGTGGATGGCTGCTTCGTCGTGGTTTCAATAACTATATCGGCATCGCAGTCGCTGCTTTTGTCAGCACGCTCCTTGCTTTCCTTACCACATGGCTTCCTGACACATGGACGAGCACACCGCTCCATCCGCTGCTTGCCTGTGCGCTGTTTATCGTACCGGGCGTGCCATTGATAAACTTCGTGGATGACATGCTCGACAACTACATACAGGTGGGCTTGACGCGAGCCATAAACACCTTCCTTATGATTGTGGCCATGTCGTTCGGTATTGCTTTCTTCCTGAAACTGAGCAATTTCGACCTTAGCCAGTTCCAGACGATACCGATGATACCACACAATAACTATATTAGTTATGCTGCGGCAGCAGCCATTTCGGCTATGGGATTCTCCATGATTTTCAACATCCCGCGTCGTCTGCTCTGGGTGGTGGCTATAGGAGGTATCATTGCCGTTTGTACGCGTAACTTTGTCAATCTGGGTCCGTCCAACGACAATATCGGACTGGACATGGGACTTGCCATCGGTTCGCTTGCCGGCAGTACGCTCATCAGTCTTGTCTGCGTCAAGGCTGTTCACTGGTTCCATGTTCCTCATCATGTCATCTCCATCCCGAGTGTAATCCCGATGGTTCCCGGAGTGTTGATGTATCGTGCTCTTGTGGCTATTATCGAGATGCAGGGCGTAGTCGGTGAGCTTACAAATGCCGTGAAGTTCGGTATGGGTTCTGCCATTACCATTATGTGTATCGCCATCGGCGTTGCCATCCCCAACGTGTTCGCACGTCAGTGGATTGCGTCGAATCGCAGCCGCCGTCTGCAGAAAGCCATTTCTGACCGTAAGGCACGTGGTAAGTTTGTTGCCCTCTCGGATTTCGACGAGAACTAAAAAAATATTACAATGGTGTGTAAAGGAAAGCCGCATTAGCTTTTTCTTTACACACCATTGTCATTTTTGTCAGATTCAATACCGAATGTGACATTGTGTCATTGTTTATGTCTTGTTGTCACAGGTAGAAAATGCTAAACCATATTGTTTGGCACACTTTTAGCTATATGTTTGGCGACGATGAAAGGCACGAAGCCTTATCGGACAATAAAACGTAAACTTAAAAAATAAAAACATAACAATCATGAACGTAAAACCATTAGCAGACAGAGTGCTTGTGCTCCCTGCACAGGCAGAAGAAAAGGTTGGTGGAATCATCATACCGGATACAGCAAAAGAGAAACCTCAGCACGGCAAGGTGGTTGCCACTGGTAACGGCACTAAGGATGAAGAGATGGTCCTTAAAGAGGGTGACGAAATCCTCTATGGCAAGTATTCTGGTACAGAGCTTGAGTTCGACGGCACAAAGTACCTCATCATGCGTCAGAGCGATGTTCTCGCTGTTGTCAACAAGTAACAACGAGCAAACGTATCCAACCAATTAATAATTAATAACTGATAATTAATAATTAACGAAAATGGCTAAAGAGATTAAATACAATATAGATGCACGCGACCTGCTTAAGAACGGTGTCGACAAGTTGGCTAACGCCGTAAAGGTTACACTTGGTCCGAAAGGCCGCAACGTAGTTATCGAGAAGAAGTTCGGTGCTCCCCAGATCACTAAGGACGGTGTAACCGTTGCTAAGGAAGTGGAGCTTGACGACAAGTTCGAGAACACTGGCGCACAGCTCGTAAAGAGCGTTGCAAGCAAGACTGGTGACGATGCTGGTGACGGTACTACAACAGCTACCATCCTCACACAGGCTATCGTTACTGAGGGTCTGAAGAACGTCACAGCAGGTGCCAACCCTATGGACCTCAAACGTGGTATCGACAAGGCAGTTGCTGCTGTTGTGGAGCACATAAAGGCTACAGCTGAGGTTGTAGGCGACAACTATGACAAGATTGAGCAGGTGGCTACTGTTTCAGCCAACAACGATCCTGAGATTGGCAAGCTCCTCGCTGACGCTATGCGTAAGGTAAGCAAGGACGGTGTTATCACCATCGAGGAGAGCAAGAGCCGCGACACCAGCATCGGTGTTACAGAGGGTATGCAGTTCGACCGTGGCTACCTGAGTGGCTACTTCGTAACTGACGCTGACAAGATGGAGTGTGTAATGGACAATCCTTACATCCTTATCTACGACAAGAAGATCAGCAACCTCAAGGACCTTCTGCCTATCCTTCAGCCGGCAGCTGAGAGCGGACGCCCGATGCTCATCATCGCTGAGGATGTAGACTCAGAGGCTCTGACAACTCTCGTTGTCAACCGTCTGCGTGCTGGTCTTAAGATTTGCGCTGTTAAGGCTCCTGGCTTCGGCGATCGTCGCAAGGCAATGCTCGAGGATATCGCTACACTTACCGGTGGCGTTGTCATCAGCGAGGAGAAGGGTCTTAGCCTCGACAAGGCCACACTCGACCTCTGCGGTACCTGTGAGAAGGCTACTGTCAGCAAGGACAACACCACAATCGTTGGTGGAGCAGGCAAGAAGGAGCTTATCGCTGACCGCGTGGCTCAGATCAAGAACGAGATTGCCAACACCAAGAGCTCTTACGACAAGGAGAAGCTTCAGGAGCGTCTTGCCAAGCTCGCCGGTGGTGTGGCTGTGCTCTACGTCGGTGCAAACAGCGAGGTGGAGATGAAGGAGAAGAAGGACCGCGTTGACGATGCTCTCTGTGCTACACGTGCAGCCATGGAGGAAGGTGTTGTCGTAGGTGGCGGCACCACATACATCCGCGCTCAGCAGACTCTTGAGAACCTCAAGGGTGATAATGCTGACGAGCAGACCGGTATCAACATCGTTCGTCGTGCCATTGAGGAGCCGCTTCGCCAGATCGTTAAGAACGCTGGCGGCGAGGGTGCCGTAGTTGTTCAGAAGGTACGTGAGGGCGAGGGCGATTTCGGCTACAACGCACGTAAGGACATCTATGAGGATCTGCGTGCAGCAGGTGTCATCGATCCTGCCAAGGTGGAGCGCGTAGCTCTCGAGAATGCTGCCTCTATCGCAGGTATGTTCCTCACCACTGAGTGTCTCATCTGCGACAAGCCCGAGGAGAAGGCTCCCGCAATGCCGATGGGCCAGCCGGGTATGGGTGGCATGATGTAATCAGCCGAACACAATAACGTATTGAATTAATATATAAGGGACGACAGCAGGTTAATAGCCTTGCTGTCGTCCCTTTTTTGTTGTCTGCTGATTGCGTTGTTTTTTATTTTGCGCTATGATACAGTCACTTGTATAAACAAAAAAATCGGCTGTCTCTCGACATCCGATTTTCAAAAACAAACTACTTAAAAACTAATCTACTAAAACAAATCAAAAAATCTTCGCTACTTTTAGCGTTTTTCTTTATCTGGAAGCAAAAGTAATAATAATATTTTTAGCCACAAAATATTTTCACGTTTTTTTGATTTAAATCATCATGTTTTTGAATAATTGTACAGTTTGCGTGTTTTTATGTGTCCAAATGCTTGTTTTTTGGCGTAAATGGTGTGATAAAACGAGTTATTTAATACTTTTTGTAACTTACAGTTTGTTATTAAAACCCTTATAATAAGTGTACAAGTTACATCAAATACTTTAATAAAACATCCTTTTGTATACTATTTTCCTGATGCTGATGTTCTGCCATTATGCAGAAATAAAAGAGTATATATAATAATGTATTGCAATTTAGATTGTGATAAGTCGGAGAATCTGAAAAAAAATATATAATTTCGCAGTATGAAAAGATTAATGGATGTCAAGGTACTTATTTTCTTAACCATAATATGTGTGGGCACGTACTTCATCACCTTTTCCTTTGCTGTAACTGCGGGAGTGGCGATACTGGCTGTAGTGATTGATAACGTCTACACCACATGGTTGGACAAGAAGGAGAAACAATACCTTCAGAAATTCGAGAAAAACAAATCCGAGGAGGAACAGGAATAAATGGAAAAACTCATCGAACTGTATAAGTCGTGGTGCGGCGAAGTGCCCGCTTCCACGGAACGCATAGCCGGAGCGGGAAGCAACCGCGAGTATTATCGTCTGATAGGGGAGGACGGCTTCTCTGTCATCGGTGTTGTGGGCACCAGCCGTGACGAAAACCATGCGTTTGTTTATCTTGCCAAGCATTTTGCCGAGCGTCAGTTGCCAGTTCCGAACATCCTTGCCGTCAGCGAGGACGGACTGCGTTATCTGCAAGGCGACCTTGGTTCGACGTCGCTCTTCGATGCCGTTGCTGGTGGACGCAATGCCGGAGGCAGATACAATCAGCGTGAGAAAGAGCTGCTTGTGCGCACCATACGCCAGTTGCCGAACATTCAGATACGCGGTGCACGCGGACTGGATTGGCAGAACTGTTATCCTCAGCCCGAGTTTGACGAGGACAGCGTGCTCTTCGACCTCAATTACTTCAAGTATTGCTTCCTCAAGCCGTCCGAGCTCGACTTCCATGAGCTGAAGCTTGAGGCCAACTTCCGTCTGTTTGCCAAGGATCTCACGTCGGAGAAGACCGACTCTTTCCTCTATCGTGACTTCCAGGCACGCAACATAATGCTCGACCCTAACAACAATCCTTACTTCATAGATTTCCAGGGAGGGCGCAAGGGACCTTACTATTATGACCTCGCATCATTCCTCTGGCAGGCATCGGCACGTTACAGCAACAAGCTTCGCCGCGACCTTGTGGCAGAATATTACGACGCTCTGAAGCAATACACGGAGGTGCCGAGCGTGCGTCACTTCGTGGGACGACTCAGCCTGTTTGTGCTTTTCCGCACACTTCAGGTGCTTGGAGCATACGGATTCCGTGGCTATTTCGAGCGAAAGAAGCACTTCCTCGACTCCATTCCTCCCGCTATGGACAATCTACGCGAGCTTCTCAAGCTCGGCGACGACGTATTCCCTTATCCCTATATGATGGACATGCTGCGCCGCTTGACTGCCATGCCGCGTTACGCCCACATAGAGGAGCCTGCCATCACACGTGCCGACGGATATAAGACCACGGACAGCAAGGTCTATCCGTCACATCCGCAGGACGGACCAGCCACCTTCTCCAAGTATGACGGTAAGGGTCCGCTGCGTGTGAGAGTGTTCAGCTTCTCTTTCCGCAAGGGCATTCCTGAGGATACGTCCGGCAATGGCGGTGGCTACGTCTTCGACTGTCGTTCCACTCACAATCCCGGACGTTACGAGCCTTACAAGAAGCTCACCGGACTGGACGAGCCCGTCATCCGCTTCCTTGAGGACGACGGAGAGATACTCACCTTCCTCGACAGCGTATATAAGCTTGCCGACGCGCACGTTCAGCGATATATCGACCGCGGATTCACCGACCTGATGTTCTCCTTCGGATGCACAGGAGGCCAGCACCGCAGCGTTTATTCAGCCCAGCATCTCGCCGAACACATCCATGAGAAGTTCGGTATAGAGGTGGATATCTGCCATCGTGAGCAAGGCATAAAGCAGACCTTGGAGGCAAGAAAGTAATAAATAACGAAAAAGTGGAATCATAATGGGGTGAATACCATTATTTTTCCGTAACTTTGCATAGTATAATCATATATATACATCTATGATGCAAGCCATGATTTTTGCGGCAGGAATGGGCACACGCCTTAAACCACTTACCGACACCATGCCAAAGGCGTTGGTGAGAGTAGGGGGTGAGCCGTTGTTGCGCCGTGTCGTAGAGAACCTTGCCGGGGCAGGCGTTGACCGTATTGTAGTCAACGTACATCACTTTGCCTCACAGATAACCGACTATCTGAAGCAGAACCGTAACTTCGGACTGGACATCCGCATATCCGACGAAAGCGAGCGCCTTCTCGATACTGGCGGAGGCATACGTCATGCCGAGTCGCTCTTTGATGCCAACTCCCCAATACTCATTCATAACGTAGACATTCTCAGCAATGTAGACCTGCGCAGCTTCTACGACCTTGCCTCGGCAAGCCACGTAGACGCCGTGCTGCTCGTAAGCAGCCGAAAGACCAAGCGTTACCTGCTCTTCGACGATGATATGCGCCTTGTGGGTTGGACCAACATTGAGACGGGTGAGGTGCGCAGCCCGTACCACGACCTCGATCCTAAGTCATGCCGCATGTACGCCTTCGCCGGCATACACGTGCTGTCGCCACGCCTGCTGACCGCCATGCATGACTGGCCCGACAAGTTCGGCATCATCGACTTCTATCTGAAGTCCTGCGCCACGCATAACATCGTAGGCTATGTGAAGGACGACCTGAAGCTGATGGACATCGGCAAGCTCGACACCCTCGCACAAGCCGAAGATTTTCTTAAGATGCTCAGATAGTTCTTAAAGAGGACCTAAATAGGTCCGGATAGGCTTAGTAAGGCCCATCCCCCCAATAAAAAAACAACAAACACAAACAATAAAACAACCAAAGTAATGCAACAGAAGATAATTATTCTTGATTTCGGTTCGCAGACCACGCAGCTCATCGGCCGCCGTGTGCGCGAGCTCGACACCTTCTGCGAGATTATGCCCTACAACAAGTTTCCCAAGGACGATCCCAGCGTTATTGGCGTAATCCTCAGCGGAAGCCCTTACTCGGTGCATGATAAGGAAGCTTTCAAGGTGGACCTCAGCCAGTTCGTTGGTAAGATTCCGGTGCTTGGCATCTGCTACGGCGCACAGTTTATCTCTTACGCCAACGGTGGAAAGGTGGAGTCGGCTGACTCACGCGAGTACGGTCGTGCAAACCTTGAGCAGTTTGACGCTTCCAATCCCCTCTTCAAGGGATTCGAGGAGAACTCGCAGGTATGGATGAGCCATGGCGACACCATCACAGCCATCCCCGAGGACTACAAGTGCATAGCCTCTACCGCCAACGTAAAGTTTGCGGCATACGCATCCACCAAGCAGCCCGTTTGGGCAGTACAGTTCCATCCTGAGGTGTTCCACTCTCTTCAGGGCACACAGCTCCTCAAGAACTTCGTAGTGGACATCTGCGGAAGCCGTCAGGACTGGAGCGCTGACTCGTTCGTTGAGACCACCGTCGCAGAGCTGAAGGCTCAGCTTGGCGACGACAAGGTCATCCTTGGTCTTTCAGGCGGTGTCGACTCAAGCGTTGCAGCCGTGCTCCTCAACAAGGCCATCGGCAAGAACCTCACATGTATCTTCGTCGACCACGGTATGCTCCGCAAGAACGAGTTCCGTGACGTTATGGAGGACTATAAGTGCCTCGGTCTTAACGTAATCGGCGTTGACGCTAGCGAGAAGTTCTTCTCAGACCTTGCAGGCGTAACCGATCCCGAGCAGAAGCGTAAGATCATCGGCCGCGACTTCGTGGAGGTGTTCAATGCTGAGGCTAAGAAGCAGACTGGCGCCAAGTGGCTCGCACAGGGCACCATCTATCCGGACCGCATCGAGAGTTTGAACATCACCGGTAAGGTAATCAAGAGCCACCACAACGTGGGTGGTCTGCCTAAGGAGATGAACCTCAAGCTCTGTGAGCCGCTTAAGTGGCTCTTCAAGGACGAGGTTCGTCGTGTGGGACGCTCAATGGGCATGCCCGAGCACCTCATCACACGTCATCCTTTCCCCGGACCGGGTCTTGCCGTACGTATCCTTGGCGACATCACTCCCGAGAAGGTACGCATCCTTCAGGACGCTGACGATATCTACATCCGTGGCTTGCGCGACTATAAGGTTCGCCTCTCTGGTGAGGACGCACGCCGCGTACTTGCAGCCGGCGTTCCCGCCGACATGCAGAACGGTGAGATTGAGGTTTCGCTCTACGATCAGATCTGGCAGGCTGGCACCGTGCTCCTCTCGACAGTACGCTCTGTAGGCGTAATGGGCGACGAGCGCACATACGAGCATCCCGTTGCTCTCCGTGCCGTTACCTCTACCGACGCCATGACCGCCGACTGGGCACACCTCCCTTACGACTTCATGGCAAAGGTGTCTAACGAGATCATCAACAAGGTGAAGGGCGTAAACCGCGTCTGCTACGACATCTCGTCTAAGCCACCATCAACAATTGAGTGGGAATAGTCGGAATGCCGATAAACAGCCACTCAAATAAAGATGAATTAATTTAAATTCAATAAGTTAGGGGATTCGTTGACGTAAATCGCTGATTGTCAACAAATCCCCTTTCTTGTACAAAATCCTCAAAACCGCCCCCGATTTCGTCCCTGCTTATCCCCGATAGCATTGGTTATCCGATGGTGTTGAAATCCAATAGCTTGGCAATCTGTTCGGGGGTTGCCTTTACATATTTGTAGAACGTGCGTTCGTTGGTATGACCTGTCAGCTGCATAATGGTATACATTTCACAAATGCCTTCCAAATGAATTTCTTTTCCGTTGAGGGATGGAGTTATGTCTATATCAAATTTGTACATGTCACTTGCTTATTAGAACAATCCCCACTCGGCAAATTTCTCGAATCCACCTAAACTTTGGATATAGTTACGAGCAATCTCCACAATCTCACGATAAGGCTTACCGTCAATAGTTTCATCGCCAATTGCGCAAAATAGTTCTACCTTCTTGCCTGTCTCTTGCGCTTTCAAAAAAGCGTAGATGTTGACTGATACATCAGCCTTGGACAAGTCCTTTCCCATCAGTCCACCTCCTGTGGCTGATTGTGCCATATCGCTACCCAACTTTCTGTTAGTTGCACCCGAATCGACATCGGTACCACCAACCCAATCGCCCAATGGGTTTACAATAGCTGTAGGATAGGATGCTCGCAAGTCTGAAGTATTTGCACAACTTTGACAGATAATCAGCTTGTTATCCCCCAAAACATACTTTCCGTCAGTTGGATATTTCTTGTAAATATCGTGGGCGATTTTACTGAGCTGCTTCTCCTCGTCAGTTAGTGGAATACCCTTAAAGATACCATTATCACCACAACGAACTTCCTTGTCTTGGTTGCTTGCAAGTATTGGGTCTTGAGCTACCATAATGAGCGAAACCTTCAAGTCTGTACGCTTCGTGATACGGCTTACAATAGCCTCAGCCTCAGCGTCTGAAATGTTCACACTACTCTCAATAATGAGATTTGCAACACCATGTCCGAGCAATACCTCTACTGCAATTTTCGGATTCTCTACCTTTGAGTACGCAAGGTCAACCAATGCCCCTGCAATTCTGTCTGCAACCTTGTCCGGATGCGAAGGATTTACTTTTTCAATCATTGTTCTTACTTTTAAATATTATTCTTTTTGTTCATGTAACTTTCTATCGTATCGTAACTTATACCCTCTGAGAGGTATTTGTTAACTAACTCATACTTTTGGGTGCTTACCCTAAACTCCAACTCTCTTATTTGCTTATTCAGCGGTGTTAATGTGCGTTGATAAGCGATGTTATCCATGCGACCGCTTTTCTGTTCAGCCTTCAATGTTCGCTTACGCATCTTGATAGAGTTGATTTGAGCCTCACACTCCTCTCTGAAGGATTGAAAAGTTGAAAAAGCCTCACTAATCTCAGCATCCTTGTACTTCATATAAGTATCTTTATACATAGAGTACCATTTATCGGATTCTTTGGTTAGTCGCTCTACTTTCTTTTTCAATTCGTTTATCTCAGCCTGCATAAAGCGTTCCTTAATTACAGATGAATAGTCCCAACTTTCATCATCCTCAGCGTGCAGGATGTCAAGTACCTGTTCAAGTGTATAGGCTTGATAGATGTGCTTTGCCTCGTCATAACGTGTATTGATAGCTGTGAATTGTCGCCAATGGTTTGTAAATAAAGACACTTGTATATTCTCTGTCTTGCCATCTTCATAAACCTCAGTACATTGGTTCGCTCCGCTCAATGGACTGCCCGCCAAGTGAAATATAAGGCTTCTTCGGTTCTCTTTATCTACTCGTAAAGCCATAGAACATTCATTCCACCATTCCAAGTATATGCCCAATGTTGGAGCATTGAATCCCGAAGTACCTGTGTAGGCGAGTCCGTTTTGTACAGCTACAGGAGCAAGAAACATTCTACTGTCACGCATGATACGCTCTTGATGCGCCAAAAGGTAGAAAGCGTTATCCGTGAAGAGCTTCTTCTGTCGTTCAAATTCTTCTGATGTTCGTGGTTGTGGCTTACAAGGCTTGTTGCCTAAACTCAAATATGTACCTGTTGTATCCAATTTCATTTTATCGGGTACAAAGTCGTCTTGATGCGATTCTTTTGGGATACACTCAAGTACAGCACCATTCATTAATGTGATGCTGTTCTTTGGTTGTTCTGTATTACTATGTGTCATGTTCTAATCTATTTAATGTATGAATGAAATACGTTTGCCTAAAATGTGAATATCTTTCGTCTCCAAGAGGTTGTAGTCTATTGGTGGTTCTACGCCTTGTATAAGACAATCACGGCAAATCATGAGAATCTTGCCTAAGTTGTTTTGACCGACAAACGTTCCAGTGCCATTGACTTTGCAAGTCTCACTATTAACTATACGCTTCAATGCAGCCTTGCTAATCTTTGGATTGTCCGACTTAGCCTGTCTCGTAACTTTCTTTTTAAGCTCAGCTCTTCTTATAGCCAACTCTGTATTGGTACATCCCCAAACTTCTTTGGTGTCACCATGTTGCTTGGTAGTGTCTTCTATGATGATAGCGTCATCTGGCAGCTGTAAGAGTAAATTTGCAAAGTCGGCATTACCCATACACTTCTGCCATACAACGTAGAGCATCCATTGTATGCGGAAATCGGCAAAATCTTGGCGGATGAGGTTACTGTTTCTTTTCTTGATAAAACGTTTGGCTGCAAAGCCGCTTGTCTGACGTTGCATATCCTCTTGTACCAACAGATGCTTTTCTGATGAGTCCGAAAACTCACCACATAGATAAAGCGTCTCACTATCATGCCAAGTCGCACCACCGAATGAAAATGGATAGCCACCTGCCATGTTAGAAAGACGCACGTTAATGCCATTCACCATGTCTGAAGCCTTGGCGAAAGACAAACAATTAAAGTGTGAAGCGTTGATGTGCTCCACACGACCTAAGATAATTTCAAAAGTTTCTGTTTCTTGTGACATAACTTTTTAATTTAATGATTATTACTAAATCCTTAAACTCGTATCGTTTTTACCACCGTGGCTATGTCTGCTCGGTTGGTTCAGCACTTAAGCTGTCTCTTGATACTTATTCAAAAAGTAAAAGAACTACTCCCAATTTTGGAAAGTGATCGCAAAGATATATACTTATTCTGAGAAAAACGAAAAAACAGTGCTAAGAATAGTTAACGATGGGTAGTCAATCAATAAATATAATCGATAAGCCATGCCATATAGACCCTACCATCGTGTTCACCTACCTGTTCTACCTTGATCAAATTATAAGGTTCAGTATCCGTGAAGGTATAACGATAAGAATCGCCTAATAATCTTGACGGTAAGCATCTTGAATAAAAATTATACCATTCCGTTAATCTCTCGATATCACCTTGAAGTAAGTCACTTACATTAATATTCAAATCATTGTATTCACATGCATATGTATCATCTCGCCCTCTGAAATACGTGTTACCGCCAATAACATCATACCAACGACTGTATCTATCGTCTACGACTTCCTTTTCAACCCTCTTACCTTTGATGAACTCACCAATAAACGAGTAATTAGTCTCCTTTATTATCTGTCTTATATCATCCTTATATGGATAATCGTATGTAAATCTTGTTACTTCTTTCAGGTACCACTCCTTTGTTCCGGACATATCCTTGTGTATTCTTTCTACAACATATCTGCCACTATCCAAGACATAGGAATATACTGAGTAAGGCTTTCTTTTACCATACTCATCATAATCGGTTATATAATGGCTGATGTAGATTGTCTTTGTTGAGGCTTGAAATCAATTGATTTTAAGTAGGATTAATCGTGTAAGTGACTGATAGCCATGGTTGTGTATGAAATTCGTGCTGTCCCCGATAAATATCCTCGACAATAGCTAACTCTCTGAATATCAGATATAGAGTATAATTGAGTGGGAGTAAGCTTATTATAAAGGTATAAATCAGGACTAACTGTTTTTTTATCCCAAAGAATAAGGGGATTTGCTGATAATCATCTGTCAGCAAGTCCCCTTTTCTTACATAATACTCTCATAAAGAATTTTCTTCCATTGCATCATCTTTTTCAAAGATAGACCGTCATCTTGCACCTGTAACACTTCTCCTGTAGCGGTATTCAAACGTAACTGGTTATGGTAGTTACGTGTTTGATACATTTTATAAGTTTGTGTAAATAGGCTGATAGACATAAAGCACAAAAACAATAAAGCAGCGATTTTTCTCATATCGTTTCTGTTTTACGAAAAAAACTAAATGGAATTTGGATTATGCAATATTACCATTATTCCTCCATTTATTCTTTTAAGACAAAGATTATGTCGGCAAGACTTTCGTACATTTTTTTGTTAAATGTGAATTCAATTTTCTTTAGAGAATTTTCTTTGAAGCTATCAAGGTATGTATTTACCTTAGGCTCAATTAATGAGAATGCTCTCTTCATCTTCCACGACTGATTCATGTCCGTAGAATCGACAAGAACAACAAACAGACGGTTTTCAGCACCGAACAAACGGGGACTTTGATTCTCATAAAGCCATTTCATCAGGTTTTCTGGATTATTACGAGCCTCATTTACTATCTGTTTTCTTGTAGCAGTAAGTTGAGATATAACTTCTTGATGTCCTTGATTTTCAATTTCCTCTTTTAAGAAATTATACTGTTCGGAGTCAGAAAGATTTTTATCTGGTGTAATACCATATTTCTTAGCTTGACGCTTCAGCCAAGTTAACTCAGTGTTGCCTAATGCTTCTTTTAACTTACCTTGCATATAAGCTCCAGGAAAATAGGTAACTTTCAAATCGATAGGGTTATTCTCAATAAAAAAGTCAACACTTTTGATTTCACCAACCGCAGACAACACACGTCTATGCTTCTTAAATATTGATTCAATAAGATAGGAGGTCCAGTTGTTATACCAACTTGTTTGAACGAAATTCCACGCATTTGTTGCAATAGCATCAGCCTTGCTGCGTAGTTCATCATAATCGCTGATTACTTTAATATATCTACGGACAAGATATTGGTCAAGAGAGTTTTCTTGATCTCCTCCCCATTCGTAGTTGTTTATCTGACGTAACCCACTTTTCAATTTTTCTTCGTCCACCCCCATCGTGTGATACCATTCGTTGTTTCTGTCGCACAGATAAGTATCAAGCATAGCCTTGCCATTAGGTGTATTCTCCATTATTGAATACAACTCGGCAAACTGCTCGTTAATCTTTGTAGAAGTAAGCTCAATGCCATTTTTCTCAACAAATTGTTTAATCTGTTTTCCACGACATACGGCTCTAACCTTCAAGTACAACAAAGCACTTTCATTGTTGTTGAAAGCGTAAAGATTTTGTGCACGGAACTCTTTGTCCCATTTTTCAAAGTTTGTCATATTGAATATTTTTATATTTTACTTTTGTTTTATACTCCAATTTCCTTCCTTGTCCAGTTGAAAACAATTATTCAGAACTGTAAACACATCGACATTGCCTATTATAATCATATTTCGCAAAATCCATTCCATTATAGCCATCATTATAGCATTTGTGTCGGTAGTCCCCTTCTTGATCGTTTCAGTTATGAACTCCGTTATAATTCTTATAAATTGACTATCATCACAAACACGTAAGTGTACAGGTGCTGGATTCTTTCGAAAAGTCACAAGGACATCACCTTTTATCGATTTAACACGATTAAGTTGTCGTGGTGGGTAGGTCTTTTGTTCTAACCATTCATAATCAACTACATTGAAATTGTTGAAAATACACGCATTGCTTACGGCTTTCCATTCTAGCCCAGAAAGAGAGTGAAATGTAAGTGAAAAATATTTGTTATCTTTTAACACTCTTCGAATTTCTGAAAAAGCCGAATTAATATCATGTTCAAAAGCCTCAATATCTTTGTGACGTTGATTACTATCGGATATTACAATTTCTTGCTGATAATCAGGCACAAACTGTAGCCATGAGTTCCAAATTACACTTTGCTCGAAATATGGTACACTATCCCCATAAGGAGGATCTGTAAAAACATAGTCCACAGAGTTGTCTGGGAGTTGTAACCTCTTTGCATCAAAATTGGTGATTTTGAAAGTAGATTGGATAGGCTCTTTCATTAAATCACCTAATAGCGCATTCAAGAAATCTTCTTTTCCCTTTATCGCCTTCCTTATACGATTTTCGTAATAATGTAATACATTATTCTCTATATATGTCTCACCAACATAAAAACCGGTCATCCAAGCTCCTTGAGCAAGTGCCCCTCTGCTTTTGATAGGTGGAACAAGTTTGGAACAGTTGGCTAAATTTGCTGTAAATGCAATTAAAAACAAGTCTTTATTAGATCCTGCTGTATATTTATTTATCAATGACAACAATTTTGCATGACAAGCAAGTGTCCTTTTTGTAAAAAGATCTTTTATTGCCATGTTCGGGCGAGCTGATATTCTGGAATTTTCAATAATCGAAACCATAGGATACCAATCCGTTATTTTGTAATTGTTTTCTTTCTCACAGAACTCCTTTGCTAACTCTTCTGGAATATCTTTAATAGACGTCTTTCTTCCATCCTTAAAAGTAAATTGCAGTGGTAAACCATCCTTATTTCTTAAAACTGATATAGGCTGATATGTTTTCTCGCCAATGGTAATATTATACCATTCGTTTATGAAAGTAGACATTTCTGCTTTGATCTTTTCCCATACCCTTTTTACTCTTGAAATATTAACATCGTTTGAGAACAAATTATGTGCTATGAAATTGGCAATCGGATTGAGATCATTTACTATAACGTTTCTATTTTTAAGATATGCTTCACAACAGAAAACTCCATACCCTGAAAATGGATCAATAATAGTATCTCCAGGGTTTGTATATTTTTCAACCAATGGACTTATGCCAGAGGCTGGCTTTTTACCCCAATATTTATGCATAAAGTATCGAGGAGCATTTTTTTCACTATTCATTTTTCTATTGTTTAATTTTAAAAGTCTTCATGCAAGTCTGTTGGAACAAGAAGTTCTCTTGTATCTATTTTTAACAGCTTAGCAATCTTACTTAGTGTTTGTAAATCTGGCTGAGCAGAATTAGAGCACCAACGACTGGTTGTTGTAACACTAACTCCAAGTTGCCCTGCTAACCATTTACCTGTTTTCTTTTGTTCTACAAGAACTATTTTTATTCTGTTAAGCTCATTCATTGTAATCTTATTTAAGTTTAATGCAAAGGTATTTACATTTATTGTAATAAACGAGAATCTTTAGGAAATATTGTATTGTTACAATTTGGGTAATGATTGTTAATAGTAGTTGTTTATCAGCAAGTCCCCTTTTTCTATAACTATACTCTTGTTATGAGTACGTCTATATTTCTTCCTTAGATATTTCATGAGTGGAATTGTGTTAACGATTTGACAATATTAATATGTATCAATTTACAAATAATAATCGAGATACGTTGTCTGATAAACCGAAAAAAATATCGCTCAAGAACAAATGCTTGAGCGATATTTTACGTATTACTTCTTTCTCCAGAAAGTTCCTGCGTCGTTTTTTTTTTATTCTTGCCATTGTTTCTTATCTTGCTCATATTTGCTGTTTTTCTCAGCTGCAAGTTTATAGTCTTCGCTCGTGAATGTTTCGTTTCCTTCCATGTCAATATAGCCATAGATGCTGTAGTCGTACGTGCGAGTGTAAATATTGTCTTCATCGTCTGTCGAGTCTTCGTCTTTATCCTTTATCTCTTTGTAGTCAAGAGTGGCAACCACAACACCATTATGCAGCTCGATGACATTATTGTCTCTGGCACTTTTGCCGATGGAACTGTATTTTGCCGGAACAACTATCTTGTTGGTCTTTATGTTCTTCACTCCTACCAATCCCTTATCGTTTCTGAACACTTCATATTCAGAAGCAGGTTCGGGGGCTGAAGGTTGTGGCTTAGGAGGCGTTACCTTTTCTCCCTTTGTGTTGATGACGTAGTTGTAATCGTCTCCTACAACAATACTGCAGGTTCCGTTATGGAATGTCGGGTAAGAGCTGTCATAGGAGCTGCCATCAAACAAGGAGAGGTCTTTCGGCAGGCGTATCTTTATCTCACCATTTGTATTGATGAAGTAATCTCCTTTTTTGTCTCTTGCATAGGCAAGTCCTTCGCTGAAAAAGCCGCACTCTTCAAATTTTAAAGGAATCGCCACCTCTCCTTTTTTGTTGATAAATCCGTATTTGCCGTTCTTCATGACGGTGGCAAGACCTTCAGAGAAATCGAAAGCATAATCATAAGTACATGGTATGGCCAACTTGCCTTTGGTGTTCACGAATCCCCATTTGTCGTTTTTGCAGACAGCAGCCAGTTCTTCATAGAATGATGCCACCACATCATACACACACGGCACAACTTCTTTTCCTTCTGTATCTATTACTCCCCATTTCTCGCCCTTCTCTACGACCGCAAATCCGTCCTTAAAATCGCTAAGGCTGTTATACTTTCTTACTGCCTTGCAGAATTCGGGGGTGAGCTTGACGACGAGGTCTGTTTGCAATGCCGTGGTGTCTTTGTGTATGCTGTCTTCACCCGCACCACTTTTTCCCGTCTTGAAATAAGTGGCGCTGCCACCTATTATAAAGACAAGCGCAAGCACTCCTAACGCAATCCATAACTTTCCGAATCTTTTCGGCGTATCTACTTGGCAACCGCATTTTGGGCAAGCCTTCGCTTTGTCGGGGATGGTTGCCCCACATTCTTTACATTTTTTTAGTTCCATAAGCAAAAGTCGTTATTAGGTTATTTGTTTTATTTTCATGAGTGGAATTGTGTTAACGGTTTGACATTATTATATGTAGCAAATTTACAAATAATAAACGAGATACGTTGTCTGATAAACCGAAAAAAAATATCGCTCAAGAACAAATCACTTAGCCTAAATGTTAGGCAGGGCTTTGACAAAAACCTGACTCCACAGTCCGCTTATGCTTTTCGAGCCTTCGGCAATTCCTTTATGGTATATATGGTCTTATGAGAACAAGTTCTCACGCCCATATATGCCATAAAGAAATGAGAGGCTGGTGCCTCTCTCGAAAATCACAAGCGGAAAATACAAAGAAAAACACAAGGTTACATAGTAGCGGTGTTAGTATGTTATGCAGAATGAGCGAGGGTGTGCAAAAGTAAGAATTTGAGCTAAATTCAATAATCTACAAGGCAAACTGTAGGAGCCGCGGGCATTAGCTTTCCGCTTCGCGCCGCTCCTACAATTACCCTTTTCTTCCATTTTTTTATGAATCCCTTTACTGTTAACCTTGTGTTTTTATATGTTTTTCCGATTATGGGCGCGTGCTGTGCACAAATAAAAGGCTTTACGTTAGGTTGTCGAGAACTGGTTCTCGTAAGACCTAATGTAAAGCCTTTTATTTAAATCCGATAGGATTTGCGCCCATAAGCGGCATGTGGAGAAAGGTTTTTGTCAAAGCCCTGCCTAATCTAATTAGGAGTTAGGCGTCCGACACAATATTTGCATTTCTAACGCTCAATACTCCCAGTTGAGCGCACCAAGAAATCTTTGGTGCGAAATTCTTGAGTTTTGAGCGGTTGGAGCTATGTCGTTAATACACAGCCGGTTATGAGGTTTGCAAGAAAAACGCGTAAACAAATGGGTTGTCAAAGTGGCTCTTTTAGGGTGTCATAGTGCTTGTTTTGCTGCCCAATACATCAACTATTGCGTTGCAACAGCGCAGCTTTTAGACTGTAAAAGCGGCGCTGTTAGGGCATTTTGTGTTTTTGATGGCTGACAAGGATGGCTTTTATGCTGGGAAAAACCCTAAAAACAGCTTTTTGATTCTCTATAATTGATTTTTATTTTGTAACAGCTTTTTACTCTTTGTACGATATTTGCATGTAGACAATAAGATATGAAGAACATGTCTTTGAGTTTGATTTATTTGCATATTTCGTAAACATTTTGAGAATATTGTACCTTTTTCTGAATTTATTCTCGTACTTTTGCAAGCGTATGGATTCATTATTTCTACTTCAGTTTGCATGTTTTATATTCATGCTTGTCAATGCCTTCTTCGTGGCACTCGCTCATCTGCATGTAAGATGGGAGAACAAGCGGTATGAGCGTTCACGATGGATGATCGTTGTCGCCATGATAGGATTGGCGATACAATATGCGGTGCAGATGGTTTTCGGATTCCGTGCCATGCATGATGATTTAGGGGCGGTCATTAACATTCTCGTCTATACGCCCTGTTTTTCGCTTATCTCCATGGGAATCTACAACATAGAGACCACACGTTCCAACCTCAGAAAGATGATACTGATGTGCAGTGGCATTTATGCTGCCGTCATTGTGGTCTTTTTCGTGGGCACCAGTCTTCATCATAGCCTGTTTATCAGAGAAGGGCTTTATCTGATGCTGACTCTGTTTTGCGTAAGTGTCTTCTATTGCATATACATGATTATTCAGGAGATGATCAGGCGTAAGAATATGTTGGAGACAATGGCTGCAACGGATATGTTGCCTTACGTGAGATATTCGCGTGCAAGTGTAATCATTCTCTGGCTCGCAGTTCTCGCTATGCCGATTGCCATCTTTTCCACCACCTTATTATATATAGTAGGTCCTGCCGTATTGCTTGCCCTGCTGTTCTTCAATCTTACGTTTATCGCTCTCGGCAGCAGTTATGTCCCTACCGAAGAACTTCTGGATAAAGAAGAGGAAAATAAAGGTTCTTCGAGAACAAGATATATGAGAAGTGGGGGGGGTATCGTCAGGTTCTTCCAAAAAAAGCAAGACCGATAGTATAGGTACAGAATCCTTACAACAGATTTCTGAGGAGCGCAGAAACTTTATCCAAAACAGTCTTGACCAATGGTGTAGGGATTTGGGCTATAAGGATTGCAATGTGAACATGTTGACGCTTTCTCGTATGCTTTGTATATCAAAGAACGATTTGAGCCTGTTTTTCGATCAATGCTTGCACTCTAACTTCCGAATATGGCTCAGCGATGTACGTTTCAATGCTGCAAAGAAGATGATGTTGGAATATCCGGATTATAGCAACGACATCATTTCTGCCGAGTGTGGATTCTCTTGTCGCACTCATCTTTACCGAATCTTCAAGACAAAAGAAGGCTGTTCTCCTACAGAATGGAGAGCCTTCCACTCTACAGAAGCAGCACAAAAAGGTTCAAATTGAGCGTATCCATTTTTTGTAAAAACACCAAAGAAAAAGCAAAAATTTTATCGAAAAACAGCCAAAAGGGTGTCGCATTCCTACGAATGCGACACCCTTTTGGTATGAATGCGACACCTGAACAGTGAAAAACCGCACCTTCTTTCGTGTCGATGCACTATATTTGCAACATGAAGGAAATAATAGAAACTATGCCAAGGATAGAATTAGCCCTGATTATCATCGGGGTGTTTGTACTCATATTATGCCTTATCTTCGGATATGCCATGATACATGAGTACAGGATGTACCTTGAGAATCATTGGAAGGCTCGCTATAGCTTTCGTGACTTCATCAAGAGAGAACGCTTTTATATCTTTCTGCTGTTGGCATCCATATTTATCTTACTGACCAACCTCTTGTATTTCCTGGAATGAAAAAAAATAAACGAAATAATATGGTAAATCATTTGACAACAAAACATCGGCTGCTGGTCGCTATGCTTGCATTTATTCTTCCCTTTGCTTTTGCGAAAGCAGAAGTAAAAGAAGACGGAAAGACTCGTTGGCAAGGCTGGTACGTCGGAGTAGAGGGTGGGATGCCTTTCGGCTTCTCTACTTTCTCAAGTTTCGGACACGACAAGACGCACCTCGGTTGGGCTGCCGGCGTATATGGCGGCTATCGTTTCGGTTCCGTCTTCTCGGCAGAGCTGTCCGCCAAGTATGGAGAGATGAGCTTGTCTGCACAAGACTGCTGCGTAGAACGCTGCTATTGGCTTGGTAGCGACGGTATGCTTTACAAGGCAGGTGTCTTAGGCATGGACAGTTGGGAGTATGCCGATCTGAAGAGCCATGTCAGGATGGGACAGTATGGGGCAAGAGTGAACATTAATCTCCTTGGGCTGTTCCATAAGACAGCTGACAGCCGATGGGATTTGGCTGTTTCGCCTCATATATATGCTGTAACGACCAAGGCTGACATCCGGACTATAGCCGATGATGCCAAGGTGATGAAAGGCTCAACCGACTGGCATCTTGGTTATGGCGCGGATCTGCAGGTGGGCTACCAACTTACCTCATGCCTGAAACTTGGCATCTATTCCGGACTGACTCGTCTTACTGGCGAACGCATGGACGCAATGCCGGAGCATCTGCATAAGAACAACTTCGTGTGGGAAAGCGGCATAAGGTTGGGAATAAGCTTCGCAAAGACAAAGAAGAAGAACATGGCTGTGGAAACAACGCCGACAACAGAACCGGAAGTGCCGACAACAATACCGGAAGCGCCGCAGCAGGTGACCACTCCTCAGACTGAAAACCTCCAGAAGGAGACAGTAGATAAGGCTGAGACAAAAGTTGCTGAGCAAGACGTGGCAGAACAGCACAAGGTGACATTCCCCGTCGTCTACTTCGCATTCAACAGTATCGCCATCAAGCAGAGCGAGCTGTCAAAGCTGAATGATATCCTACGTACATTAAAGGAGAATCCGGACATGAAGGTGACGGTGACCGGCTGGTGCGACACGAAAGGCAGCGTGGCTGTCAACAAGCGCATATCTCGCCAGCGTGCCGAAGCGCTGAAGACATGGCTTGTGAGGAAAGGCATTGAGGCAAGTCGCATTACTGCCGTAGGAAACGGAAGCGACGGCTCTATAGAAGCCGGAAAAGCTCGCCGAATAGAGACCACGGACAATAATAAGTAACCCATAAAACACGGATAGAAAATGAAAGCAAAAAGAGGATTTAATATTTGGTTATGGGTGCTGCTATGCGTCCCATGCCTCTTGGCAAGCTGCGACCATAATGTTCATGACGGTGAGGATGAGGGTGGCTTGTCAGTATCGCTTACTTGGGCAGATGAAGCCGACCAAGGTACGGATGTGAATGACGTGAAGCTCTGGATATTCAATGCCGATGACGGTTCGCTTGTAGAGGAAAAACATTATGGCAGTGCGCAGGAGGTGGCAAGCCAACGCTTCGCTCTTCCTGTAGGGCATTATCAGATTCTGGCTGCCGCCAATCTCATAGAGCCATTCTTCACCACTGACCAGACCAGGGCTTTGACTAATTGGAACAATATCCAGATAGGGTTGACCAATCCCAAGGATGTGAAGCATAATGCTTATTTCGGAGTTGCAGATGTGAAGATAGACAACAAGGAAGGCAGCTATGTGGTGCAAAACCCTATGAAGAGCGTGCTTTCGGAACTGACCGTCATCATTGAGAATGTGCCGAAAGGCACAGAGATGAGTGGCAAGGCTTTAGACTGTGCCTGGTGTCTGTTCCCTACACAGAAGAATAGTGATGGAGAATATGGATTGCCGAGCATAAAGCCAACGGAAGTGGAAATGCCTACTATCTTGGCTACTGAGTCAACTTTGCAATCAGAAGTCATCCGGTTGATGCCGACCATACAGGGAAGCCCCGCCTCTCATGTTTATCTCCGCCTCTTGCTGCCTAATGGGACCTTGCAAGAGTATGACATCACCGCCCCTGCGATGAAGGTTGGAGGAAAGTATGAGTTGCGACTCAACTACAACCAAATGCAGCCAAAGATGAATCTGGAAGCTACCATCAACGGTTGGACGAACCTCAACAATGAAGTAGAAATAAAATAATAATAACTTTTAAAATGTTTATAAGATGAAAAAGATGACTAAGTTCTTCGCCCTTGCACTCTTGGCTGGTGCAATGGTTTCATGCAGTACAGAAGACACCGCACCTTCTACCCAGAACGATAAGGTAGCCGTGCAGTTTACTGGTGGTATTAGCGTAAACACCCGTGCTGCTGGTGTAGCTTGGGCTGATGGTGACAAGATTGGTATCTTCATGATAGAAGCAGGCAAGACACTCTCTGCGGATGTAATCAAAGAGGGTGTTGACAATGTTTGCTATCAGTCAAATGGAAGTATAGCCTTTTCACCTATTTCTGGAGGTAAGACTATTTTCTTCCCGATAGATGGAGATGTGGACTTCTATTCTTACTATCCACAGACCACTGTCAATGACTACAAGGTAGCACTTGATGTAACAGACCAAGGGAAACAAGAAGCTATCGACTTCATGTATGCCAAGACAGAAGGCTGCAACAAAGCTACGCCACAGGTTGACTTGAAGTTCTACCATAAGTTAAGCAATCTTATCTTGGATGTTCAACCAGGTAACGGTCTCACGCAAGAAGACCTTAAGAATATGATTGTGACAGTGAAAGGTCAGAATACCAAAGCCACTTTCAATCTTGTGGATGGGACTATCTCTGGTGAAGAAACTCCTGCGGACATCACGATGAAAACTACCGAAGCTGGCAAGCTGTATGAGGCAATCCTGCTCCCTACAGAAGAAGCAAGCCGAGTGATAGAGTTTGACCTCAAGAATGGTTACGACGCTCCTTTTGTATGGACAATGCCTGTAAAACTTGAGGGTGGCAAAAGATACCACTATACAGTAGTAAAATTGAGTCGTTCTGCCGTAGATATTTCTGGAACCATTAAGCCTTGGACAGAGGCAGGAGACAATAATGAACATATAGCACAATAACAACTCTTAAATAACAAGATATATGAAGAAATTTAGATTCTTATACATCGCTGCCGCAGCATTGCTGTTTGCAGCTTGCGCTAACGAAGAAGACGGTATCGGCAACAATGGTCCTGTTGCTGCTACCGTACAGGCGGACATTGTTAAAAACGCCACACGCGCCACCACTGGCAACACCTGGTCTAAGAACGATGCCATAGGCGTAAATGTCACATCAACTGGCTATACAATAGGAGACAATGTGAAATATACAACTACTGGTGACGGAAATTTCGCATCTGACAATCCAATATATTTTGCAAGCGCAACTGAAGAAGTCCAATTCTGTGCCTATTATCCATATCAAGAAAATGTTGATGGTAACGGCATTGTAAATAATTGGAATATGGCAGAGGTAAAGGAAGGCGAACCATGCCCAGCAGATTTTCTCTTTGCAAGAGATGCAACCGCCACCAAGTCTTCCCCACAGGTGCAATTTACTGGAGACAACCAATTCAAGCATTGCATGAGTATGATACGGTTGACTTTCAGGGCTGGCAAGGGCATTAATGCAAATAATGCGAACCTTAAAAATAAATTAAAATTAAAGGGTATCTATAAGACAGGTTCTATTAATACACTAACTGGTGAAGTTACAGTCTCTGGAGATAGAGGAATTTATGAATCCGATGTGGATAATAAAAGTTTGAAAAACGATGTCACCTGTTCCTGTGAGTTCATAGTATTTCCTCAGTCTTTGGACAACAACAAGATGGATATAGAATTTGAAGTAGCTGACAATGGCACAATCAATACTTACACTACTTCATTGCCTTCGTCAACAAACAATGAGTTTAAAGGCGGCTATCTGTACACATATACAATAAGTATCCACAACACAGGTGTTGTTATAGACAAAGCTGGCATTACAGGATGGCTGCCAAGTGATGAAGGTGGTCTGGACGCAGAACAGCAATAACAATGATAAATAAGGTACTGAAAATAGGAAATACAGGGTTAGTGAGCTTGGCCGCTCACTAACTCACTAACAATAAAAAACTGAAGATTATGAAGACGATAAAACAAAGAATTTCCTATGCGGTAATGGGCCTTATGGCTATGGGCTTTACAGCATGCACGCAAAATGAAGATATGACTCCTACGCTGAAAGGGCAGGAAATCAATGCCACTTTCTCTGTTGGAGGTATGCAGACTCGTGTCAATACATTGGGAGACGGTAAAAATTGGGAGGATAAAGATAAGCTGAAAGTAAGTATATTTACGGATTCTGATCCTGGTTGTACGACTGTTCTTTCTTTTAATGGCGAAACCTGGTCCCGCAGTGGTAGTTTCCGTTGGTTAAATGAATACGAACAACATACTATTTTGGCTGTATATCCATCTGACACGGATTTTGGGAAAAATAATCTACAGTATGATTTACAAACAGACCAAAGCAGCGAAGGTAATTTGAAAAACGCTGATCTCATAACTGGATATTGGTACGATATTCCTTTGTCCTATTATATAGACATTCCTATGAAGCATCGCATGTCGCTGGTTACAATAGTATATCATGTTGGAACTGCAGATTATCCTAATATGGATATTAGTGAACCACAAGTGTATTCTAAGCACAACAGTGTTGATTTTAGTAGAGACCAAGCCCGAGGGCAATTTGTCATGCGTACACCTTCTGGCAATCCTGATTGGGTACAAGCCTGTAAGCATGACGATTATATGTTTTCAGCAATCGTTATCCCTGGTTCATACAAAGCTGGCGAGATTTTCGTGAAATTCAAGATTGGCGACCAAAACTTCCATGCAAAAATGAAGTCAGATACGAACTTTCAAGAGGGCGAGCGCTACACCTATAAACTCGATGTAGGAAAAGACAAAGTGGAACTGACCAGAATCAGCATAGATGATATGAAAGGTTGGGACAGTAACAATGAAGAAGAACTCAAATAAACAATGGAGGATGTAACTATGCGCAAGATATTTCAATACATCATGCTGGCAGTCGTTACTATAGTAATGGCATCATGCACAAGTGATATAGAAGAAACAACTGCAACAACAGGCAAGAGCAACGTACAGTTGGTTGTAGGTGAATTTCCGGCATTCGGAGATTCACAGACTCGTGCTATAGGTACACCTGATGAAGGCAAGACTTCATGGGCTGAAGGAGATGAGTTGATTTTAGTGATAGACAACACTTCTTATGGAAGTCATAGTGCAACCTTTACATATAATGGCAAGAGTTGGGAATTGACAAGTGGTGAATTGGTTTATCGGGAAGGAGACCCTGCATATATACCTCATGTATATTACGCCCCTAATTACAAATGGGAAGCTGGCGAATTGTTTTTGAAAAAAGGTAAGGTTGCAGGAACGGATGAATATATCGAGGGAAAAGCTATAATCACTGGTAATGGTGAGACTATAACCGTTTCTTTTGCCGAGGCAACACGCAAATATTCACGTTTGCGTATTGCAACTCTACCCAATGAGCAAATAACAGTTGATACCGAAGATTTCACTCCTGCGGGCAGCAGCGATATGGAACAGAAAGGAAATTATACACTTACTTCGGATGAAAAGGGCAATGCCTATTTATATGGTACTTTTGAAAATAATTCCGAAGTTACAGTGAAATATAGAGAAGCACCTTTGAAAACTTACACATTCTCGCAAGCAACAGAAAATGCTAAGAGTTATGCACTGGATGCTTCTATTATTTCGCTGGCAGGCGAAGGTATCACTTACGATCAAATTGTGGAAGACGTAAAGAAGGAATTGGATGCGGGCAAGACTTACATCAATATCATTCTTGCTCCCGATGTGGATAAAGAAACATTGGAAGCAATACTTATCGGACTTCAAGATGCAGGGTATGGGAGTATAAACCTTACTTTGATAGGATGTAAGAAGATTCCTTATGAAGGATTTAAGCATTTTAACATGCTGAAATCCATAGCCCTCCCAGATGTTACAGAAATCGAGGGAAAAGCTTTTTCAGGTTGTACAAGACTTCAAAAAGTAGTTTTAGGCAATCTTACAAAAGTATATGGCAATGTCGGAAAGAATGGTATCTTTGATGGTTGCAGAACCGAAGACATCGACTTGGTTTTGTCAAAAGACCAGAAAGTTATGAATGGTGGCGAAACCGAAGGTGGGTATTGTTGGACTGCTGATATTAAAGATTATTGTGGTAGCGACGAACATAATACACCAGAATTCCTCGGTTATGGCTTCGAGTCTATTACATGTGGCTATCCAGTTCCTTAATAAATACAGATTGTTTAACTCCTAAGCTGGGCAAGGAGTATAAGTTGCCCAGCAAACATATCCCCCGCACTTCACGGGAAACGACAAGGGTCTATATGCCACGATGAGAGGTGGCGTATAGACCCTTGATTATATGGTGATATTTGTAATCTACATCTCCGCTTTCAGCAGTTTTATCTCCTCTGCTGTCAGCCCCGTCATATCCATGACCGATGCTTCATCCATTCCATTTGCCAGCATCTTCCTGCCAATCTCAAGGCTTCGCTGGTTCATGCCTTCTTCTATGCCTTCAGCTCTGCCTTTTTCCATACCTTTCTGGTAGCTGTCATCTATGAGGGTTCTTTCAACGCTTACGGAATCCCAGAACTTGTCGTAGGCTCTGAGCTCGGCATCCGAGAAACCGGAAATCTCCAGCTCTTCTACGGCTTTTCCAATCTCCGGATCATTGAGCAGGTCGGTAGGAATCTCCTTCGTGTTGGAATTGATTTCCGTGAGGAAACGAAGCCACAAGACCATCATACGCTTGTCGGCAATGGAATGAGGAGTGAACTTCGGGAGTTCTATGAAGGTAAAATGCAAGCCCTCGATGACCTTATTGCTGTCCTTGTCGTGCACGATGCGGTAGTTGTGGATGAAATCAGGAGTATCATGCGCAAAGATATCATTTATCAGGTTGAGAGAATACACAGGTTGAAGTTCGCTGTATTTGCCTCCCTTTTTAGCCTGACTCACATAGAGCTTGGATGCATTGAACAGTACCCGCTGCTGGAAGGCATCAGACCATTCCATCTGCATTTCCACGCAGAACTTCCTGCCTCTGACATCTGTGCAGAGTACATCCACAATGGTATTCTTACCCCCTTCGAGCTGTGGCACAAGTTCTGTAGGCAGATACTTTATCTCATGTATCTGCTCCTCTTCGCTGAGTGGCAGGAGTGCGTTCAGAAGGCTGATCAGTCTTTTGGGGTGATTGCCGAATATCTTCTTGAACGTAAGGTCTGCTTTAGGGTCTAAGTATTTCATAATCATCAGTTTTAAAAAACTCTACAGCAAAGTTACGGTTTTATTTTCATATTATTTTGTTTACTTACTCAAAAATTATTAATTTTGCATCACGTTTTGAGTATACTTAAAAATCATTATAATGGAGATTTCATACAAATGGCTTAAGGAGTACGTCGATTTCGACCTTACGCCGCAGGAAACAGCTGATGCGCTGACATCATGCGGACTTGAAGTAGATGCTCTTGAGGAAGTACAGACAATAAAAGGTGGTCTTAAGGGACTGTTCGTAGGCAAGGTGTTGACTTGCGAGATGCACCCCAATTCTGACCACTTGCATATAACCACCGTCGACCTTGGTAAGGGCGAACCGCAGCAGATTGTCTGTGGCGCTCCTAACGTGGCTGCTGGCCAGAAGGTTATCGTAGCCGATCTGGGCTGCGTGCTTTACGACGGCGACAAGGAGTTTGTTATCAAAAAATCGAAGTTGCGCGGTGTCGAGTCGAACGGCATGATTTGTGCCGAGGACGAGATTGGAGTGGGAGAGAGCCACGACGGCATCATTGTGCTGCCGGAGGACGCTCCCGTAGGACAGCCCGCTGCCGAGTATTATCATCTGGAGAGCGATTGGGTGATCGAGATTGACATCACCGCCAACCGTTCTGACGCATTGTCACACTGGGGTGTGGCACGCGACCTTTATGCTTGGCTCAAGCGCAACGGTCATGAGACATCGCTGCATCGTCCTGACTGCACGGAATTTACAGTAGACAATAACGACCTCCCCATTGACGTGGAGATTGAGAATACGGAGGCTTGCAAGCGCTATGCCTGCGTGTCTATCACGGGTTGTGAGGTGAAGGAGAGCCCCGAGTGGCTTCAGAACAAGCTGAAGGTCATCGGTCTGCGTCCTATCAACAACATCGTGGACATCACCAACTATGTGATGATGGCTTACGGTCAGCCGATGCATTGCTTCGACGCTGATATGGTGACTGGCCACAAGATTGTGGTCCGCACCCAGCCGGAAGGCACCAAGTTTGTCACTCTTGACGGCGAGGAGCACACTCTCGGCGAGCATGACCTCAGCATCTGCAATGCAGAGGAGCCGATGTGCATTGCCGGAATTTTCGGCGGCAAGGGTAGCGGCACGTACGACACCACCACAAACGTGGTGCTGGAGAGCGCCTATTTCCATCCCACATGGATTCGCAAGAGTGCACGCCGTCACGGTCTGAGCACCGATGCCAGTTATCGCTTCGAGCGTGGCATCGATCCCAACGGCACCATCTACGCCCTCAAGCAGGCTGCCATCCTCTGCAAGCAGCTTGCTGGCGGTAAGGTGAGCATGGAGATAAAGGACGTTTATCCTAACCCGATGGCTGACGCCCGCGTACAGCTCGACTATGAATACGTTGACCGCCTTATCGGTAAGGCCATAGGTCATGACATGATAAAGGCCATCGTGGAGAGCCTTGAGATGAAGGTTGTGGAAGAGACAGCAGAAGGACTGCTCCTCGACGTTCCCGCATACCGTGTGGACGTACAGCGTCCGTGCGACGTGGTGGAGGACATCCTGCGTATCTACGGATATAATAATGTGGAGATTCCCACACAGCTGAAGAGCTCGCTCACTATCCTTGGTGAGGAGGACAAGGCATATCACTTGCAGAATGTTATCGGAGAGCAGCTCGTGGGTTGCGGATTCCGTGAGATTCTGAACAACTCGCTCACTAAGACATCTTATTATACAGAGCTAAACAAGTACACCGAGGAGACCACCGTCAAGGTGATGAATCCGCTCAGCTCTGACCTCGGCGTCATGAGACAGTCGCTGCTGTTCGGCGGTCTGGAGAGCATCTGCCGCAACGTCAACCACAAGATGCCTAACCTGCGCTTCTTCGAGTTCGGCAACTGCTATCACTTCTCGCCGGAGAAGAAGAACGACGAGGATCCGATAAAGGCTTACACGGAGGAAATGCACCTCGGAATGTGGATTACGGGTAAGCGCGTGGAAGGATCGTGGACTCATCCCGACGAGCAGTCGTCATTCTATGAGCTGAAGGGTTATGTGCTTAACATCGTAAAGCGTCTGGGCGTAAATCCCGGCATCATGGTTTGCGAACACTCGGACAACAACGTCTTCGGCAAGGCGCTCGTATTGAAGACACGTGCCGGAAAGGTGCTCTGCGAGATGGGTACGGTATGTCATAAGATTCTGAAGAAGATGGACATCTCTCAGGATGTCTTCTATGCCGACCTTAACTGGGACAACCTCATGCGTGCCATCAAGAAGAACGAGACTCTCTATCACGACATCAGCAAGTTCCCGTCAGTAAGCCGCGACCTCGCATTGCTCATCGACAAGAGCGTACAGTTCGAGCAGATTGAGCAGATTGCCCGTCAGACAGAGAAGAAGCTCCTCAAGAGCGTTGAGCTGTTTGACGTTTACGAGGGCAAGAATCTGCCGGCTGGCATGAAGAGCTACGCCGTGAACTTCATCCTGCAGGACGAGAGCAAGACGCTCACCGACAAGCAGATTGACGCCATCATGACCAAGCTTATCAACAACCTCAAGCAGAAGCTCGGTGCAGAACTGAGATAAGAGGTCAGCAAGCGAAACGAGTAAGGAAAATACAAAATACAAAATAATAAATAACAAATAAAAAATGGGAAGAGCATTTGAATATCGCAAGGCTACAAAGCTGAAGCGTTGGGGCCACATGGCCAAGACTTTCACTCGTCTGGGCAAGCAGATTGCCATCGCAGTAAAGGCTGGCGGTCCGGAGCCTGAGAACAATCCCTCACTCCGTTCTATCATCGCCACCTGCAAGCGTGAGAACATGCCGAAGGACAACATCGAGCGTGCCATCAAGAACGCTATGGGTAAGGACCAGAGCGAATACAAGGAAGTGACATACGAGGGATATGGCCCTCACGGCATCGCTGTCTTTGTGGACACTCTTACTGACAACACCACACGTACCGTAGGTGATGTTCGCTCGGTCTTCAACAAGTTTAACGGAACACTCGGCACAACTGGCTCATTGGCTTACCTCTTCGACCACAAGTGCGTGTTCACCTTCAAGAAGAAGGACGGCGTAGACATGGAAGAGCTTATCCTTGAGCTTATCGACTTCAACGTAGAGGACGAGTTTGATGAGGACGAGGAAGAAGGCACAATCACCATCTACGGCGACGACGTAAAGGCTTACGCTCAGATTCAGAAGTTCCTTGAGGACCAGGGCTTCGAGGACATCGGCGGTGAGTTTACTTACGTGCCTAACGACCTTAAGGACATCGACGCTGAGCAGCGTGCAACCATCGACAAGATGGTGGAGCGTCTTGAGGAGTTTGACGACGTGCAGAACGTCTACACCAACATGAAGCCGGAGGAGGTTCCTGCTGAGTAAGGTCAGACATTTTCTGAAAGAACAAGATAAGAAGGGGCGGTTGTCTGAACGATAGCCGCCCTTTATTCATTAATAAACATCCAAAAACAATATCATTATGAACCACTTGGACTATATGACGGAGGGCACATGCAGCCGCTCCATCACCATTGACGTGGACGAGAATGGCATCATCCGCGACCTCTCGTTCTTCGGAGGATGCAACGGCAACCTGAAAGGCATCTGCGCCCTTGCCATCGGAAAGAAGGCATCGGACATAAAGCAGACGCTAAAGGGAATAACCTGCGGCATGAAGCCGACAAGCTGCCCTGACCAGCTGGCAAAAGCGCTGGAAGAAATGGGCTACTAAGATATACTATGCGGTTGTCCGAATAAAATTGAAATTTTATAGACAACAATAAAAAAATATGTGTACCTTTGCTTACGTAAAACCTACTAATAAACAAAAGACCACTGCATACATAATCTATTAAGACGTAAAGTGCAGCAATTACAGGTCTGAATCTAATCATACAGTTATGCTAAAACAAATAATCAACGGTCGCGTTCTTACTCCACAAGGCTGGCTGGAAGGCGGCTCTGTTATTATCGACGGCAACAAGATATTGGCCGTATCGAACAGTGATCTCCATATCGTAGATGCAGAAATCATTGACGCTAAGGGATGTTATGTAGTGCCTGGCGGAGTGGAGATGCACGTACATGGCGGTGGTGGTCGCGACTTCATGGAAGGCAGCGAAGAGGCTTTCCGTGTGGCCATCAAGGCGCACATGAAGCACGGTACCACATCCATATTCCCGACACTTTCTTCTTCAACGGTGCCTATGATTGAGGCAGCTTGCGAAACTTGCGAGAAGCTCATGGCAGAGGAGAACAGCCCCGTGCTCGGACTTCACCTTGAGGGCCCTTATTTCAATCCCAAGCAGGCTGGCGCACAGATTCCTGAATGGATAAAGGCTCCTGTGCCGGAGGAATACGAGCCGCTGCTCGACAAGTATTCATGCATAAAGCGTTGGGATGAGGCTCCTGAGCTTCCCGGTTCGGTGGAGTTTATCCAGTGCTGCCGCAAGCACGGCGTCGTGGCATCCATCGGTCATACACGTGCCACATACGAAGACGTCGTAGCCGGTCATAAGGCTGGTATGATGCACGCCACACACTTCTATAACGCCATGCCCGTAGTATATAAGGAGCATGAGTTTAAGGTGCCTGGCACAGTGGAGAGTGTTTACGCCCTTCCCGATATGACCATCGAGCTGATTGCTGACGGCATACACGTGCCCCCTGTGATGCTCAAGGTGGCTTACAAGATAAAGGGAGTGGAGAAGACCGCGCTTATCACCGACTCGCTGGCTTGTGCAGCAAGCGAAGAAGGTGTGGCTTTCGACCCGCGCGTCATCCTTGAGGACGGCGTCTGCAAGCTGGCTGACCATTCTGCCCTTGCCGGATCAATAGCCACCATGGACCGCCTTATCCGCACCTGCGTGCAGATGGCTGGCATTCCGATGGAGGACGCATGCCGCATGGCGAGCGAGACTCCGGCAAAGATCATGGGCGTGTTCGACCGCAAGGGATCGCTTGAGGACGGCAAGGACGCCGACATCATGATGTTTGACAAGGATTTGAAGCTCACTTACGTGATGCAGATGGGTAACGAGGTTACCAACGAACTCTAAACCGAATCGTTATGTTAAAACAATTTGTCAATGGTCGCATCCTCACGCCTAAAGGATGGCTTGATGGCGGCTCCATCGTTACGGACGGCAACAAGATCAGGGCTGTCTCGAACATCAACCTGCACGTTGTAGGAGCTGAAATCATCGATGCCAAGGGAGGCTATATCGTTCCCGGCGGCATTGATATGCACGCGCATGGCGGAGGCGGACGCGACTTCATAGAAGGCTGCGAAGACGCTTTTCGTGCTGCGGTGAATGCGCACCTGAAGCATGGCACCACTTCCATATACCCGACGTTGTCTTCTTCGACAGTCCCCACTATGGAGGCGGCCTGCAATGTATGCGAGAAGCTGATGGCTGAGAAGGACAGCCCGGTGCTCGGACTGCATATCGAGGGTTCGTATATAAACCGTAAGGAGGCCGGTGCGCAGAACCCTGTTCTGATTAAAGCGCCGATTATTTACGAATACGAGACGCTGCTCAACAAGTATAAGTGCATTAAGCGTTGGGACGAAGCGCCTGAGTTGCCTGGTACGATAAGGTTCGTCAAGGAGCTTCGCAAGCATGGCGTGCTCTCGGCTCTTACCTGCACCCGCGCCACTTACGAGGACGTGTCTGACGCTTACAAGGCTGGAATGACCCACGCTTCCCACTTCTATAACGGCATGCCCGTTGTTTACAAGGAGCAGGAGTTTAAGGTGCCCGGTACTGTGGAGAGCGTGTATGCGCTGCAGGACATGACCATCGAGCTGATTGCCGACGGCATACACGTGCCGCCAGTGATGCTCAAGGTGGCTTACAAGATAAAGGGCGTGGAGAAGACAGCCCTCATCACCGACTCCTTGGCGTATGCCGCAAGCGAAGGCAACGTGCTGGCTGAGGCTCGCGTGATTATGGAGGACGGCGTCTGCAAGTTGGCTGACCGTTCGGTTCTTGCCGGATCAATAGCCACCATGGACGTGCTCATCCGCACCTGCATCAAGAAGGCAGACATACCGATGATTGACGTGTTCCGCATGGCGAGCGAGACACCCGCAAAGATTATGGGCGTCTTCGACCGTAAGGGCTCCATCGAGGAAGGCAAGGATGCCGACATCATCGTCTTCGATAAGGACATCAACCTCACCTACGTAATGCAGATGGGCAAGGAGATAACCAACAAGCTCTAAACGTTATATATCACACATACAGAATAAGGGCTGGATTCCAATCTTAGGAATCCAGCCCTTATTGCGATTATAGCGATATGTTCAGTTATGTCTTACTTGTTATAGTCCTTCGGTGTGTATTTCTTGTCGAAATACACCATCTTCTTGTCCTTGTCCGAGCGCAATGTCCACTGGAAGGAGAAGCCGGCTTTCTTGTATGCTCTGAAGTTGGTGCCCTCGTTGATTTGTGTCTGCAGCGCTTCGGCTATCTTTTCGCGGTTGATGTCGAAGATGGTCTTGTTGTCGAGGTCGCCTACGATAGAACAATAATAATGGTATGTCTTGGTGTTGATGTCGAAACTGACGCTGTCCGTGCGCACATAGTCGCGTACCGGAGTGGGGCAGTACTTCTCTGTATACTCGCGAGCTTCCCGCTGCGCGCGTTTCTCAAGGCTCTCGTGGCAAGAGGAGAGCAGGATGGCAGAAGCCATAAGTAAAAGAATGTTCTTCATATCTTTGTTTTTTATTATGCAAAGTTACCCAATTGTCGGAAAAAACAAGTAACTTTGCATTCAAAACTGATATATATCAATGGATAATATACGAAATTTCTGTATTATTGCCCACATCGACCATGGCAAGTCTACGCTTGCCGACCGATTGCTGGAGCATACGCAAACTATCAAGATAACTGAGGGCCAAATGCTTGACGACATGGATCTGGAGCGAGAGCGAGGCATAACCATCAAGAGTCATGCCATCCAGATGGAGTATAAGCATAACGGTCAGACATACATTCTGAACCTTATCGACACTCCGGGACACGTCGACTTCTCATACGAGGTGTCTCGAAGCATCGCTGCCTGTGAGGGTGCGTTGCTCGTTGTTGACGCCACACAGGGCGTTCAGGCTCAGACCATCTCCAATCTCTATATGGCCATTGAGCACGACTTGGAGATTATCCCTGTCCTCAACAAGATAGACATGCCGAGCGCTATGCCTGATGAGGTGGAGGACGAGATTGTTGACCTCTTGGGCTGCAAGCGTGAGGACATCCTGCGTGCGTCAGGTAAGACTGGCGAAGGCGTGGAGGACGTGCTGCGTGCCATCGTGGAGCGTGTGCCGCATCCCACGGGCGACGAGAAAGCTCCGCTGCAGGCGCTTATCTTCGACTCCGTGTTCAACTCTTTCCGTGGCATCATTGCCTACTTCAAGATTGAGAGCGGACAGATTCACAAGGGCGATAAGGTGAAGTTCTTCAATACGGGCATGGAATATGAAGCCGACGAGATTGGCGTGCTCAAGATGGATATGGTGCCTCGTCAGGTGCTTGGCACCGGTGAGGTGGGCTACATCATCTCCGGCATCAAGGACGCTACGGAGGTGAAGGTGGGCGATACCATCACTCACGTAAACCGTCCGTGCGAGAAAGCCATTTCCGGATTCCAGGAAGTGAAGCCTATGGTGTTCGCCGGTGTCTATCCTATTGACCCGAGCGAGTATGAGAACCTTCGTGCTTCGCTGGAGAAACTGCAGCTTAACGACGCTTCGCTGACCTTTACGCCCGAGTCGTCCGTAGCTCTTGGCTTCGGATTCCGTTGCGGCTTCCTCGGTCTGCTCCACATGGAGATTGTGCAGGAGCGTCTCGATCGCGAGTTCAATATGGACGTCATCACCACCGTTCCTAACGTATCTTACTTGGTATATGACAAGCATGGCGAGGTGAAGGAGGTGCATAACCCGTCCGGTCTGCCCGAGCAGACCCTCATCGACCATATCGAAGAGCCGTACATCCGCGCTTCCATCATCACTACAGCCAACTTCATCGGCCCCATCATGACGCTGTGTCTCGATAAGCGTGGTGAGCTGATCAATCAGGAATATATCAGCGGCAACCGTGTGGAACTGCACTTTATGCTTCCGCTTGGCGAGATAGTCATCGACTTCTACGACAAGCTCAAGTCAATAAGCAAGGGCTATGCGTCCTTCGATTATCACATCGACGGCTTCCGTCCCTCGCGTCTTGCCAAGCTGGACATCCTGCTTAACGGCGAGCCGGTGGATGCGCTTTCTGCGCTTACCCATCAGGACAACGCCGTCTCTATGGGACGCAAGATGTGTGAGAAGCTGAAGGATCTTATCCCACGCCAGCAGTTCGACATCGCCATTCAGGCTGCCATCGGCGCTAAGATTGTGGCACGCGAGACCATCAAGTGTGTCCGCAAGGACGTAACCGCCAAGTGTTACGGTGGTGACGTCAGCCGTAAGCGCAAGTTGCTCGAGAAGCAGAAGAAGGGTAAGAAGCGCATGAAGCAGATTGGTAATGTGGAAGTGCCGCAGAAGGCATTCCTCGCTGTACTTAAACTTGACTAACTATCTAAGGACAGTATCACGAGGAAATACCCATATCGACCTAATAGCTAAAGAAAAAAGAACAATACAATAACGGGAATAACAAACCTAATAAAGTAGAGAGAAAGGAAAATTGACTTATGAAAGAGATTGTCAGTGCCAATAAGCGCGACATCGCTCGAGAATTGGCAAGACGTTACAGCACAATGACTCATGACGAGTTGGACATCTTGGAGAGTATTATCGTTCCGCAGAAGTATGCTAAGGGTGAGATGATACTTAAGGAAGGCGATATATGCCGTCAGTTCCTCTATATCGACAAGGGTCTTGTGCGTCAGTTCTACTTCAAGCATGGTAAGGAGGTTACTGAACATCTTGGTCAGGAACAAACCATAGTTATGTGCATTGAGAGCCTCTTTAAGGAGGAGCCTACCAAGCTTCAGGTGGAAGCTTTGGAGCCTACTACTGTCTATGCTTTGCCTAAAGCGGATCTCGAGCGTGTTGCCATGCATAATGTCAACATTCAGATACTGTATCGTAAAATCCTTGAGGAGAGTCTTATCACATCGCAGATACATGCCGACCTCGTTCGCTTCGAGACGGCACAGGATCGTTATAAGAAGTTGTGCAAGCTCTGTCCGCAGGTGGTGCTGCGTGCGCCGCTGGTGTATATTGCCAGCTATCTGCAGATGACTCCTGAGACGTTGTCACGCGTGCGTGCCTCTACGCTGCTCGACTAATAATAATACAACATACAAAAGCGCCCTGTAAAGGAATCATACCTTTACAGGGCGCTTTTTCGTTGTTATGTATTTTGACTTTTGCAAGCTCAGTTATTAATCATCAGTTTCTCAAACGACGGAATGGTTATGATGCCTCGGCTGAAGCTCAGCAGTCCGTTGTCCTGCAAGCGGTTTAGCTCTTCCGATATCTTCAGTCGGCTTTCGCCCGTCTCACTTGCCAGCCTTGTCATCTTTATGCGTACGGTCTTTGGTCCGCTTGGCTTCATGACGTGCGATCGCAGAAACCCGATAATCCTTCCGTGTGTGTCGTCCTTGAATGTGCGCCATGCGTTTCGTTGTGCCTTTTGCGCCACTGTCGACACTATGCCGACAAGATTGAGCCGGAAGATGATAAATTCGTCCGAGAGCCGCATGACGTCGTCCTTGCTGATGGAGAGCGTGTCGCAAACCGTTGTCGCCGTGAAGTCGGACGAATAGCTCTGCGTCAGACCGAAGAATCTTTCCGGCTGCATCACGTAAGGAGCCTCCTCCGTTTCCTCCACAGAATAAGAGCGGTCGTCCGCAGCAGTCTTCCTCGTCAGCGTGCCGTTTATCAGCAGCGTGAGTTCCTGACACGCATCGCCTTCCTTCTTGATAATCTGTTGAGGCTCATACTTGCTGAAGCTGAAGCGCGTCTGTCCGATTATCTGCGTCAGGTTGTCGCTTGTCAGACCATTGAAGAGGGGTGAAGCCTGCAGCTTCTCGTATAGGTTGAGCATGGCGTAGGGAGTTAGTGTTTGCCTGCAGTCGGCTTCTTCATCTCCTTGTCGAGGATTTTTCCTTCCATTGACTTCGAGTGCCATGTGCACAGCTTGCCGTCCTTATCCGTATATATAAGGTAAGCCATAAGCTCCGGTTTCTCCTCGAGCACCTTCTGTGCCTTCTCCATTCCCATCACCATGAAAGACGTGGCGTAAGCGTCAGCCTCTGCGCAGGTGCGTGTGAGCACTGTGGCAGAGAGGATGCTGTGCTGCACCGGCATACCCGTTGCGGGGTCGATGGTGTGAGCATATTTCTTTCCGTTCTTATAGTAGAAGTTGCGGTAATTGCCGCTTGTTGCCATTGCCATGTCCTTGACGTTCAGCACAGCCTGAATCTCCGTGTTGACGTTGATGGAGTCGTCCGTAGGCTTCGTCACACCGATCTTCCACGGCAGACGCTTTTCGCTGATGCCGTGAGCCACCACTTCTCCGCCAATCTCCACCATATAGTTCTCCACACCTTTTCGGCGCAGCATCGCAGCCACGACGTCACAACCGTAACCCTTGGCTATGGCGCTGCAGTCGAGCATCACGCGCGGATCCTTCTTCACAATCTTATGACCCTTGAGGCTGACCTTCTCATAACCCACGATGGCACGCAGCGAGTCGATGGACTGTCGGGTGGGAGGGTTGCCGGTCTTAAATCCGAATCCCCACGCATTGACGAGCGGCGCCACCGTGATGTCAAAGGCTCCGTCCGTCTCGTCCGATACGTTCTGCGCCAGGCTGTACACCGTCTCGAACATGCTGTCCGTCTGAACGTCCTCGTTGCGGTTTATGCGTGAGATGATCGATTCCTTGTTGAACATCGACAGCGCCATGTCCACCTTGTTCAGCTCGTCCAGAATCTCCTTGTCCAGCTTCTTGTTATGCTGGTACGTGATATGATAGAACGTGCCGAAGATTTTTCCCTCACTCTTCTGATATGTGGTGCTCTTCTGCTGGTAAGTGATGTATATGGTACCGAGAATCAGAAACAGCAGGAAGGGGAGGTTGAAGTATAGTTTGCGCTTTGTCATCTATTAATATAATTGAAGTTGTTTGTACGTTTAAATCTCGAAAATCACGTTGAACGTTCCACCCATGCGCGAACCGCCCTGCTTGCCATATCCCGGCACATACCACGTGCCGCCCATCGTACCGTCGTTATGTGCGATGCGTCTTCTGTATCTGAACGACCATCCCAGACGTAACGGACCGGCTATCTTGGCGTCCACTCCGAACACGCCTTCCAGCCAGTGATAGTTGGCCTTGACGCCTTCCGCGCCGAACTGTACGTCGTCGCCCCATACGGGATCTTTCAGGTCCGTGCTCGATACGTCAAACTTATAGTAAGTCATGGCGTAGCGGAAGCCGGCGTAGATGCGATAGTCGTCATGCTTGTTCTTGGCGATGTTGAAGTCCAGTCCCACTCGCAAGTAAGGAGCCGAAGTCTTGTATCTGAGCTTCGTGCTCGGGTCGTCAGCGTCTGCCTTTCCGTATCCTATCTCTACGACTGGGAAATAGCGGTCCTTGAGGTTCACCCTCGCCGCCGCCTCGTACTGTCCGTAGTCGCTGAACGCTATCTGCGCCAGTCCGACGAGGTCTGCCGACACGGCTACGCCACGCATCAGAGCTATGGAGTCAGTCTGGTTCTGCGCAGCTGCCGGAGCTGCTGTCAGCGCCAGCGTGAGCAGACTAATAGTTACGCTCTTTGAGATAAAGGAGGAAATGCGGCTTCGTGTCATTGTATGTAACCTTGTCATTGTTTATCTTTATACTGTCGATGGCGTGGTGTGTGGTCCTTACGCCTTTGATGGTATGGAACATAGCCGGATTGCAGTCCACCGACTCGAAGTGAGGCAGATTCTGCTTCTCCACCCAAACCGTGTCCGTGGTCTTCACGCCCGTCTCGTACTGTGAGATATGGAACAGATAGATGTCCTTGTCTCTCTGATAGCTCATGGGCAGCGAGAGGCTGTCCGTAGCCGTCAGACGGTTTACGACCACCGTGTCGCTGCCGTCGTCGTCCATGTTGCGCGGAATGCTCACGCTGAGCGTGTCGGCAAGCGTCTTCACGTCGCCCGCCAGCTTCACCTTGGCGTACACCTTATTATAGAGCGGACAGTCGAAGGTTGTGCACGCGCCGAACGTCATCACCCCTGCGGCGGCAAGTGTGTATAGGCTTATTCTTCGCATCTCAATGTCTTCTCTATCTGATAGTCGTTGCGGTTCTGCGATGAGCGGCTGATGAGGTCGCCGATGAATCCTGCGAGGAACAGCTGCGTGCCTATCATCATCATCGTCAGCGCTATGAAGAAGTAAGGCGAGTCGGTGATGAGGCGCTGCGGTATGCCGTTGGAGAGACACCACAGCTTGTCCGCTCCGAGAATCACTACGGAGAGGAAACCTATGAAGAACATCATCGTGCCGAGGAAACCGAACACGTGCATCGGCTTCTTGCCGAAATTGCTCAGGAACCACAGCGTGATAAGGTCCAGATAGCCGTTGACGAAGCGGTTCCATCCCATAAACTTCGACTTGCCGAACTTGCGAGCCTGATGATGAACGGGCTTCTCGCCAATCTTGTCGAAGCCGGCGTTCTTTGCGAGATACGGAATGTATCGGTGCATCTCGCCGTACACCTCGATGTTCTTCACCACGTCCTTGCGGTAAGCCTTCAGTCCGCAGTTGAAGTCGTGCAGGTTGTGAATGCCGCTCACCTTGCGAGCCGTAGCGTTGAAGAGCTTTGTGGGAATGGTCTTTGAGAGCGGGTCGCCCTGCTTGCGGTTCTGCTTATATCCCGAAACGAGGTCGTAACCTTCGTCCACGATCATGTGATAGAGACCCGGTATCTCGTCAGGCGAGTCCTGCAGGTCGGCGTCCATCGTGATGACCACGTCGCCCTTGGCAGCCTTGAAGCCGCAGTAGAGAGCAGGGCTCTTGCCGTAGTTGCGGCGGAACTTTATGCCCTTCACCTTGTCCGACTTCTCCGCCAGCTGCTCTATCACCTGCCAAGAACGGTCAGTTGATCCGTCGTTTACGAATATCACCTCGTAAGAGAAACCGTTGGCGTTCATCACGCGCTCTATCCATGCGTAGAGTTCGGGCAGCGATTCCTCCTCGTTATATAGCGGTACGATTACTGTTATGTCCATATTCTGTATTTATTATCTTCAGTTTGCTTTTTATTTGAACTTGCGAAAGTTCTGTTGTTTATGCGTTTATCTTTCCTGCGTTCTGCGTGTTGCCTTTGCGTCGGCAAACCAATGCTATTGGCAGACTTATGAATACGCCCACCACAAAGTTCTGCATCATGAACATAAACGCCCATTGTATAGGCGTGAGCATGTTTATTGTTTTTATGGCATCGTCAATCTGTGCCTTGTTGATGCCGCTCTGCTCATACAACGGGGTTACCTCGGCAAGCGCTTTGCATATAGTTTGTGCGAAGACGCCATTGTCGAGAAACTGGAAATAGGCAAACTGCACCAGCGCGAAGGCCAGCGAGGCGTAGAAGAACGTGTAGATGCCATGAAGCAGTCCACGTCTGAAAGAGATGATGCCGCCCAGCGCATAGTCGCGAAACTTGCTCATTCGCCATGCAAGAAAAATCGGCGTTGATATTGTCAGCAGGTCGGCAATGGCGCCTGCCTTCAATAGGGTGTAGCAAGCGAAGCTCGCTGTCCACAGCAACGCCATTAACATGCCGTCCTGACGGGCAAACGCTTTCACTTGCATAAAGCTTTCTATTTTTGTCATCTTTGCTTGTTATTGTCCTTACATTTAAGATGCAAACTTACTACTTTTTTTCCGATTATATGGTCAAGTGGCTTATTTATTCACTTTTTTTAGTTTTGCCTCTCTATTATATACGTTACTCCGCAACGTAGGGCTTTATTATCTCCGCCCATTTCTGATATCCCTTGCCGAGCAGGTGCAGAAGAGGCTGATCAGAAATAGAAATCGTTTCATCTTGTTTTTGTTGTTTGTATGATTAGTTTTTATAATATGTAATTGCAAACTTACCAATAATTTCTCTCACAGACAAATATTTACGCTTAAAACATGCCATTGCCTCCTGCTGTTAGCACATGTCTTCTTGCCTAAAAACATGTTCTTCATGTCTTCTTGTCAAAAAACACGTCTTCATGTCCGCCATGCAAATATCGTACAAAGAGTAAAAAGCTGTTACAAAATAAAAATCAATTCTAGAGAATCAAAAAGCTGTTTTTATGGTGTTATGCTGTGCAAACAGCACCAATGCTTACTAGTGCCACTTTTACAGTACAATAGTGCCACTATTAGAGTGTAAAAGTGGCGCTATTGCATGATAAAAGTGGCACTATTAGAGTGTAAAAGTGGCTCTATTGCAACCCAATGATGCTTTTTTGCTCCGTCATTCATTGCACACTTCTCTTTTCAGCAGTATAATCAGCTGTATGTCAGCATACTATCGCTGCACGCTCAAAACTCAAGAATTTCGCACCAAAGATTTCTTCGTGCGTTCAACTCATAGTATTGAGCGGGTAGGAAGGCAAATATTCTCAGGCAAACTAACCGCCAAACAGGAATTTTATCAGCGAAATCCGGTTAGGCAGGGCTTTGACAAAAACCTTTCTCCACATACCTTCTGTTGTCACACCCTACGGGTTCATGATACCGTTTGGCGAATGGGCTTTACGAGAGCGTTGCTCTCGACACCCATCCTCCAAACGATATCATGGAGGGCGTGTCCTATTAGATGCTGGCTTATTCCCCTTTACATGCAAGCTGGAAATGCTGCGATATTAACAATAGAAGAGCCTACTGTGTCTAATTGTCCTGCATCAAACATACCGACTCCGATTGAAATAGCTTCGTTTTCATCATCTGCATTCACAGTTATGGTAACGAAGTCTGCGTCTGTTGTTATTTCTATTTGGTAGAGGTTCATAACTTTATCTCCTTTATATAATCTGCAACAGCTTTTTGCCATACAATAGTGAATGATTCACTGTTCTGATAGGCATAGAATGTGATAGAATCTCTGTCTGTCAGGTATTTTGACTCTATCTCATACACTTTTGTTTCTCCATTATAAGAGCATTCTACTCTTAAAATATCAAAGGTTGAGCTATTGCTAAACTTACATTTGAAATTGTTGGTTCCTCTGTTAAAGTTGACGTTTCTACGGATAATTTTTACCATTTTCCCTCCATTTATAGGATAACAAGATTGTGTAGGTATTGTTTTTTTTATTGTTGTTTTCATAGAAGAAGTGAAGTGTTCTGCAGATCAAATAACAGGTCTGCGTCTCAACTTACTTAACAAAGCTCTGAACTCTTTATTCACCATGTTGTGGTTTTTGTCAAGGTTTAGAGGCGGGTTCAGCTCTGCGATAAGTTTTTCTTCCAACGGCTCTGGGTCTGCATTTTCAACAAAGACAAGTAGCAGGTTGCTCATCATCCATTCTGTCAACTTTTCTTCATCAGCCGGTTTGAATTTTTTATGTTTTAAATCACCCTCTTTTCGTGGTATTAAATCATATCCGAAAAGGCTACCTATCGATTTCCTCAAAGTTGAACGACTTGCGTCATTGTCCACAAAGTGATTGCGGTAGTCCCTCGTTCTGAGACTCTTACTTGCAATACCGGTATAGATTGCTTGATAAGTATTACCATCTAAAGTGACTTCGGGTATTTTAGGCTCAATGTCTATTTTAGGTAACTGACTTCCTTTGCGTAAAAGGAAAACATAATTACCAGCTACATTTGGAAGCATACTGCTATCCATTGTCATTGGATCGAAAAGTTTGAAATTTACCATATTCTTAATGTTTTTTGCAAAAGTAGTTATTTGTTAAGAATGCACCAAATTTTTCAAGAGATTTCTAATGAAATAGGTAGCCTAACCCCTTGTCTTTCAAAGAGTGACATATAAGCGTACCCCAATAAGTGACATGTAAATGAACCCCAATAAGTGACATGTAAATGAACCCC
>ERZ1023873.56-NODE-56-length-49044-cov-76.431117_pt1 | contig 49044 bp, 41 predicted proteins | sample MGYA00380391_ERZ1023873 | MGnify/ENA primary metagenome ERZ1023873 (study PRJEB33179, sample SAMN07449006) | human gut metagenome | biome: Human-gut; feature: Human associated habitat; material: Faeces | host: Homo sapiens | place: India: Bhopal | collected...
CGTTGCCCTGGGCTATGAGCTTCTGCCCTTTCAGGGCGTGCTGCTGTACTTTTGAACACCCTCTCCTATATATTAACTTATTATATAAACTCGTTGCCCTTCTTTATCTGTATGTCGTTGACAATACGGCGAATGTCGGCAGACGAGTCTTCCTTCTTTCCGATGAAGAGCACGTTGCCTTCCTCGGCTATTATATAACCGTCCAGATTGCTGATGACAGCCAGTCTGCCCTTCGGCAGCTTGATGATGTTGTCATGCGCATTGTCGAGCACCACGTCCGTGTCGACGGTCACGTTGTCGCCCTCACCCTTACTCAGCGCCTCATACATGCTGTGCCATGTGCCAAGGTCAGCCCATCCGAAGTCGCAGCGCATCACGCAGACGTTGTCTGAACGCTCCAGCACGCCGAAGTCGATGGAGAGGTTTGGATAAGACGGGAAGTTCTTCTTTACGTACTTGTTCTCCTCCACATAGTCGTACTCGGGATGCTCGGCGTCGAAGGTGCGCAGGACGGAGGGCACCAGCTTGTAGAGCGTGTCGAGAGCGCAACGCGCATTGGCGAGGAACATACCGGTGTTCCAGTAGAACTCGCCCATCTCCATGAACATACGTGCAAACTCGCGCTCCGGCTTCTCCGTGAACGACTTCACCTTATGCACACCCTCCTGACATTCCTCGCCAAGCTGTATGTATCCGTATCCCGGTTCGGGACGCGTAGGCTTTACGCCCATGGTGAGCATATAGTCGTTGGCAGCCACAAATTCGAAGGCGCGTTCAAGGCAAGCCTCAAACCGGTCTTCCCCCACAATCGTAAGGTCAGAAGGCGTGACGAGGATGCGTGCGTCACGGCACTTGTTGAAGATGCGGTGCGAAGCCCATATCATGCTTGGCGCTGTGCCGCGGTGGATAGGCTCGGAGAGCAACCGCTCGTCCGTCAGTTCGGGCAACTGCTCGCGAACAATGCTCTCGTAGTCCTCATTAGTGACCACATATATATTTTCTTTTGGCAGCAGGCGTGCAAAACGATCATAGGTGTACTGCAGCAATGTACGACCCATTCCGAAGAAGTCAATGAACTGCTTGGGCCACTGATCGCGTGAGCAAGGCCACAGACGACGTCCCTTGCCGCCGGCAAGTATGACGCAGTAGTTAAGGTTTTGTTCTTTCATGCCATTATCATTTAATGTTCTTTCTTTGTGTGCTGTCCGCCATAACGTCAGAATTAAATAGCGGATGCTATTTATATAACGAGGTTATTGTAAGGTTATTATTTTTTTAAAGCCTATTTATCCTTATTGAACAATTATTATGATTTAAAGGAATAATTTCGTCACAAAAGTCTTGCACAACCCAATTATTTGTTATACCTTTGCAGACGCAAAACGCCAATGCCCAGATGGCGGAATCGGTAGACGCGCTGGTCTCAAACACCAGTGGGGCAACCCATCCCGGTTCGAGCCCGGGTCTGGGTACTGAATTGGAGAGAAGTTCGCTTCTCTCCTTTTTTATTGCTACAACTCTTGTCAGACGTATTTCTCAATTTCTTCTTTTGAGATTCCAGTGGCTTTCGAGATATCTTCCATCGACATTCCCATACGCAATAAGTTGCGTGCCACCTCTTTACGTCCTTCTACCCTTCCTGCTGCTCTACCTTCCTCCATGCTTCTTTTGTTGGAGTCGACAAGCAGCAGACGTTCGGCGCCGAGCTTGTCCCAAAAGTCATCGTAAGCGAGAAGTTCGTCTTTTGTCATGGCTGATCGTACTACCTGTTCTGCACTTTAGATAGCAATGACTTCGGCGACTATTGGTTCTCCACCGGCATCATAGCCACAGCTGACCGCTTTGACACTCCAACGGAGAACATCACCGACCCCGTGCCGGTGCTCTATCAAAGCGGATATCTCACCATTAAGGGATATAACCGCAAAAGCAAGATATTCAAGCTCGGTTTCCCGAATTCGGAGGTAAAGCAAGGCTTCTCCAACAGTCTGTTCCGCTATTATGCACCGGACAACATGGGGGACAAGGATGCCGAAGAGTAATCAACAAGAAGGATTATGCCGCAGCCTTTGCCGGGGATGGCAGGAAGATATATAAGGTCGGAATAAACTTTTCGGCAGACCGAAGGAACATAGAGTCGTGGGCTACATATCCTTCATTGACAGTCCGATGAGTTTCAAATTTTAATTTAACCGCCATTAATTTAATGGCCATTACAATAGTATACTCGCCGACAACGAAAAGAGCGCCAGCGTTGCTTTCGCAACACTGACGCTCTTGATTGTTATAGCCGATCCCTTAGAAACCGGCTAATAAAAGGGGATGAGCTTATCGCTTCAGGTTCGGGTTACGCTCTGCCTCTGTAGGAGGATAGATGTGATAGACAGACTTGTCGCCTCTCCATGCACCCTTAGCCTGCATTTTTTCAGGAAGAATGAGGTCCTGCTTGAGTTTGTACTCGAAAGGATTGCCCTTTGCGTCAACAGAGTGTGTAAGAGTGCCGGCGGGAACGAGGACGTCGCTCTGAGGACCAACGCGGTAAGCGAACACGTCCTTCAGACGGTTCATACGGAACTCGTCCTCACGGCAGGTTACCATACCGAGTACGTTACCAGCCACCTCATATCTGTGCTCGTTGTAAGCAGCCTCAGCAAGGTCGTCGTTAGACATACCGTCGATGGCTGTCACGGCTTTAGCGTCGCTGTAAGCACGTGCACGTACCTGCTTGAGAGCCTCCTTAGCCTCAGCGATGTACTTGCCTGAACGTGCCGAAGCCTCAGCAAACCAGCAGAGCACCTCAGCGTAGCGGATGAGCTGGTGGCGCCTGCCAAGAGTCATACCGGCATAGATGGGCTTGGTGCAGTCGAAGTCGGTCTTGACAGCAGCACCTTTATCGTCAGCATTCACTGAGAAGCCTGTGAACATCGGACGGTAGTCAGAGAATACAGCATTGGTTTCTTCCACATCCTTACCATTCTCATCCTTAACAGTCTTCGAGTAGTAAGGCTTGCCGTCAACAGTTGCCCACCAGTCTACGTTGTTGCCGTTGCTTGTAAGATATGTCTTAGCGTAAACGGCGTCCTTACGCGGACCTGCAGGATACTTAGACCAGAAGTGGCGCTCGGCGAGGAAGTCGCCCCAGCCACCCCAAGGCAGCGAACAGGGAACGTGGCAGCAAGTGAGCTGTGAGTCGTCCCATCCCCAGCTACCGGTGTTAGCGTTATAGTAGATGCCGAGAACGCACTCGTTGTGATTGTCCTCTGCATAGCTGTATACCTTATTCCAGTCAGTAAGCAATGTCTGTACGTTGCGTGCTTTTACTGCGTCAACTACCTCCTTAGCCTTGTCAGCAGCGAGAGCGTAATACTCTGTCTTGTTGAGCGGATAGCCAGCCATTGACATATATACAGCAGCAAGTGTTGACTTGACAGCCTGAGATGTTACGTATACATTGGCGTCGCCGATGTGCTTATAATCAGAATACTTCTCCGGCAGATTGCACTCCTCAGCTGCCTTGAGGTCCTTCACGATGTAGTTGAAGATTTCCTCTACTGTGGCGCAGGGAATTGCGTCAGTATTGTTCTCAAGGTCTACAGAGATTACTTCCTCAGGCGAAATGGGCACCTGACCCCATGTACGTACGAGTCCGTAGTAAGCGTAAGCACGCCAGAAGTAAGCCTGACCAAGCTGCTCGCCCAGTTCGGACATATCCGCCTTCATAAACTTGGCGCAGTCGATGACGTAGTTAGATGCCTTGATGATGTTGTAGTACCAGCTCCAGAGTTCGTTGACACCCTTCAGGTCTGTCGGGTCCTCGAAGACGTCAGCAGCAAGATATGCAGCCTTGTTAGAGCCAGTGGTTGACGTTACGTCATCACCCATACACTGTACGATCATAGTGTTGGAGTTGCACTGGAAGCCCTGTACATTCGAATACAATGAGTTAACGGCAAGGTCGAGGTCGGCCTTTGTCTTGAACAGCGTCTCATTGGTCAGCTGTCCCTTGGGGTCCTCTGTAAGGAAGTCGCTACATGATGTAGTGAGCAACATTGAAGCTGCAAGGACGCAGCCTGATAATATATTAATTTTCATGACTTATGTTTCCTTTAATTGGTTAGAAGTTGAATCGTGCACCGAAGGTGAATGTTCTCGGAGTCGGGTAAGTACCGCAGTCGATACCGCCTGTTGCGTCGCCGTCACCATTGTAGCCGGCAGGGTTAGATCCCTTGTAGTTGGTAATGGTGAAGAGGTTCTGAACGCTGAAGCTCAGACGGATGTCAGCAAACTTGGTCATGCTCTTCGGCATCTCATAAGCCAATGTGATGTTCTCGCAGCGGAAGTAGTTGGCGTTCTCCACCCACTTAGACGAAGCACCGATGTAGTTATTGTTGGCAACTGTCGGATTAGGCATTGTCTTGCCGATCTCGCTGAGGAAGTCAGCATCGGTGAACATACGTGAGTTGCCGATCATTGAGTTCATAGCAAAGCGGAGGGCGTTGAGACGCTGTACGCCGAATGCAGAGTTGAAGAACGCATTGAGGCTCCAGTTCTTGTATGACAAGGTGTTGTTCCATCCGAGTGTGAAGTCAGGTGTAGACTTGCCGAGAACCTTGCGGTCTGAATCCTTCGGGTCTCTTACTGCTACGCGCTCACCAGCCTCATTTGTTGACCAGTATGTGTCGTAGCCTTCCTTGTCGATGCCTGCCCACTCCTGTCCGTAGAACGAACCGAGCGCCTCGCCTTCCTTGATGATACAAGGCTCAACCACTACAGACTGGAAGCTACCAGTGTGGATAACCGGCTGTTTTTCAGTAAGCTTCTTTACCTCGTTCTTCAGATAAGTACCGTTGATAGAGGTCTGCCACTGGAAGTCCTTTGTCTCGATGATGCGGGCGTTGAGTGTGATGTCAAGACCCTTGTTTGCCACCTTACCGAGGTTAGCCATATAGGTGAAGCCACCGAGTGCGTTAGATGTTGATGTTGAAAGAAGAGCATCGCTTGTCTGCTTGTTAAAGTAGTCGACGCTCAGCTCCAAGCGGTTGTTGAAGAAACCTAAGTCAACACCGAGGTCGAACTGCTTGGTCTTCTCCCACTTAATGTCAGGAGTAGCGATTCTGTCGAGCTTGTAACCTACAATAGGAGTTGTTGTTCCGTAATATGTCTCTGTAGTTGTAAGCAAAGCAAGTGTTGAGTACGGAGAGATATCCTGGTTACCAATGATACCGTAGCTTGCACGGATCTTCAAATTGCTGATGAGGTCGCGTGTATTCTCCATGAACTTCTCATTGGTAACGGTCCATGCACCGGCGATTGACGGGAAGTAGCCCCACTTGTTGTTGGTGAAGCGGCTGGAACCGTCGGCACGGAACGTACCGGTAAGCATATACTTGTCAGCGAAGTTGTACATTACACGACCTACACCAGATAAGAGTGCCCACTCTGAGAAGCCGTTGTTGGCCTGCTGAGTGCGAGCGTTCTTGACGTTCCACCAGCCTACGTTTTCAGTAACGAGGTTAAGACCGGTGATACCCATATTGGTAGAGGTGCTCTTTGTAGCCTCCCATACGCCTGTAGCTGTAAGGTGATGGTCGCCCCAAGAGTTGGTGTATGTAAGGTTGTTGGTAGACTGGAGCAATGTGCGCTGTGAGTTGCTGTTGCCCATGTTTGCCTGCCCCGTACGCGACACCTTGCCGGAAGAAAGGCTGTAAGATGTATTATTCATATAGTCAACACCGTTGCTTGTGGTGAATGTCAAGCCGGGGAGGATGTTGAACTGGAGGTCGATGTGACCGTTGAATACGTCGTGACGGCGCTCGCTCTGGTTGCCTACGAGCATACCGTATGCGTTAGGCTCGATGGTACAGTACTGGTCCTGAGCATAATTGCCGTTCTTGTCGTACATATTCATCGCGGGAGAAGAGTTGAAGGCAATCCACAACGGGTTGCTGGTGGCGCCGGGGAGGCTTGACACACCCTTGCCTACGCCACGAGAAGCGTTAACATCAACAGTAACATTAAGCCACTTGTTGAGCTGAGTCTTGACGTTTGCCTTTGCTGAATAGCGCTCGTACTGGCTGCCTTCGAGTGTACCCTCGTTCTTCATATAGTTACCTGAAACGTATGCCTGCATACCGTCTGTACCCTTTGTGAAGACGAGCTTATAGTTCTGGGTCTGACCTGTGCGGAACATTGTGTCCACCCAGTCAACGCCGGGATTTGTGCCGTCAAGGAAATCCTTGACTTCGTTCTCGGTCTTTCCTGCATAATCGACAAGAGCCTTAGCATAAGCCTTTGTGCTCAACATCTTAGGCAGCTTGGTGGCATTGGAGAAGCCGTATGAAGCATCGAAGGTGATGCGGCTCTCGCCCTTGCGACCTGTCTTTGTGGTAACGATAACTACACCGTTGGCACCACGCGAACCGTAGATGGCTGTAGAAGAAGCGTCCTTCAATACCTGCATGCTCTGGATGTCCTCAGGATTGATGCCGTCAAGACCTGACTCGCGAACCATACCGTCCACTACGTACAACGGGTCGTTGCTCTTTGTGATAGAGTTAGATCCACGTACACGAATCTTTACGGAACCGCCGGGAATACCGTCTGACACTACGTTCACACCAGCCATACGGCCGTTGAGAGCGTCAGAAGCCTGTGTGATAGGCTGGTCCTTGAACGCCTTGTTGTCCATTACGGCAACCGAACCGGCAAGGTCTGCCTTCTTTACGGTACCGTAACCGATAACTACGACGTCGCTGAGAAGCTCAGCATCCTCAGAAAGAGTAACCGTAACGGCATTGCGACCGTTGACAGACACTTCCTGCGACTTGTAGCCTACGTATGAAATAAGGAGGGTGGATTTGGGAGAAACGCGGAGGGTGAAGTTACCATCCACATCGGTAACGGCTCCGTTACCTTTGTTGCCCTTCTCTACGACGCTAACGCCGATAAGGGGCTCACCGTTGGAATCGACCACGCGACCAGTCACCTGGTTATTCTGCTGGGTCAGGTTGGTTGAGTAAACAGAACGTGCGAGTTCGTCGGCTGCTGATGCGTTAGTGGCACAAAGCAACAAACCCACAGCAAACGAAGCCACCATGCACTTCGTCAACGGAAGTCTGGGGGGGGCACTTCTTTACATTTTCCATAATCTGTAGTTTTGTTATTAGTATAATATAGGTTTAAGTATAATCTCTCTTAGGTTGTAATGTATAGGCAACACTTTTTAGATTGCGGTGCAAATGTAATACTTTTTTACAAAACTGCAAAACTTATATGAATATTTTTAAAAAAAATAAAAACAAAGCGCCCTGAAAAGGCTTTGGCATTCATTGTCTGATGCCTTAACCTTTTCAGGGCGCTTCTTTAAGCTATGATATATTATGCGTTATATATCGTGTATGTCATGTGTGTGGGTCTGATTAGTCCTCAGACTTGTTCTGCTGTGAGTAGTCAGTGACGTTCTTGCGGTTGGCCTGGATGCGATCGTACTCTTCCTTTGAACCGACAATAATCTTATCCCACTGACGCAGACCAGTACCTGCGGGGATGAGGTGACCGGAGATAACGTTCTCCTTCATTCCCTCGAGGTAGTCTACCTTTCCGCGGATGGCAGCCTCGTTGAGCACCTTTGTGGTCTCCTGGAACGAAGCAGCCGAGATGAAGCTCTTGGTCTGGAGAGCGGCGCGAGTGATACCCTGCAGAATCTGTGTAGATGTTGCGGGGATGGTGTCGCGAACCTGAACCAGACGGAGGTCACGGCGCTTGAGGCTTGAGTTCTCGTCACGAAGCTTGCGGGCTGAGACAATCTGTCCTACCTTGAGGACGTCAGAGTCGCCGGCGTCGGTGACGTACTTCTTGCCCCAGATGCGGTCGTTCTCCTCAGCGAAGTCGAGCTTGTCAACCATCTCCTGCTCGAGGAATGTGGTATCGCCCGGCTCGTCAATCTGAACCTTACGCATCATCTGGCGGACGATAATCTCGAAGTGCTTGTCGTTGATCTTCACACCCTGGAGACGGTAAACGTCCTGAACCTCGTTAACGATATACTCCTGTACGGCTGTGGGGCCCTTGATGGCGAGGATGTCGCCCGGAGTGATGCTACCATCAGAAAGCGGAGTTCCGGCACGAACGGCGTCGTGCTCCTGAACGAGGATCTGCTTAGAGAGCGATACGAGGTACTTGCGCTGGTCGCCAGTCTTAGATGTAACGATAATCTCGCGGTTGCCACGCTTAACCTTACCCATTGTAACCTCACCATCGATTTCTGAAACGACTGCAGGGTTAGACGGGTTACGAGCCTCGAAGAGCTCTGTTACTCGAGGCAGACCACCGGTGATATCGCCTGCAGAACCTGCAGCACGCGGAATCTTCACAAGAGTCATACCTGTCTTGACGGTCTGACCGTCCTCGCAGACTACGTGTCCACCCACCGGGAAGTTGTATGTACCGATAACCTCGCCGTTTCTGTCGAGGATGTCGCAGGTCGGAACCTTCGACTTGTCCTTCGAGTCGGTGATGATTTTCTCGGTAAGACCTGTTGCTTCGTCGGTATCGGCACGGAAGGTAACGCCCTCAATAACGTCGTTGAAGCGGAGCGTACCTGCATACTCTGTAACGATGACAGCGTTGAACGGGTCCCACTTGGCAATGAGATCGCCCTTCTTGACTACGTCGCCCTCCTTGAAGTAGAGTGACGAACCGTAAGGAACGTTGACCGTAGCAAGTGCTATGTCTGTATTCGGGTCGACAAACTGAAGCTCGGTAAGACGGCTGACAACCATGTGGCAGTCGACGTCCTTCTCGCCATTGTTCTCGACGAACGGAACAACACGGAGATCCTCGAACTTAAGCTTGCAGTCGTTCTTGGCAACGATGGATGCGTTGGCGGCAGCGTTACCTGCCACACCACCGGCGTGGAACGTACGGAGAGTAAGCTGTGTACCCGGCTCACCGATAGCCTGTGCAGCGATAACGCCGACAGCCTCGCCAAGCTGAACCATCCGCTGTGTGGCAAGGTTGCGACCGTAACACTTCATGCAGACACCCTTCTTGCTCTCGCAGGTGAGCACTGAACGAATCTCGACGCTCTCGATCGGAGAGTCCTCGATGGCCTTTGCCTTAGCCTCTGTGATTTCCTCACCGGCTGAAACAAGTACCTCACCTGTGGTAGGATCAACGACATCGTGTACTGAAACACGACCGATGATGCGCTCTGAGAGTGAAGAGATAATCTCGTCACCGTTCTTGAGAGCGGTGCAGACAAGACCACGGAGTGTGCCGCAGTCCTCCTCTGAGATGATAACGTCGTGCGATACGTCGACAAGACGACGTGTAAGGTAACCGGCGTCGGCAGTCTTCATAGCGGTATCGGCAAGACCCTTACGGGCACCGTGCGAAGCGATGAAGTACTCAAGCACCGACATACCCTCCTTAAAGTTAGAGATAATCGGGTTCTCGATAATCTGGTGTCCCTCTGCACCTGCCTTCATAGGCTTGGCCATAAGACCACGCATACCTGACAGCTGCTTGATCTGGTCCTTAGAACCACGGGCACCGGAGTCGAGCATCATGAATACGGCGTTGAAGCCCTGGTCTGCCTCAGTCATCTCCTTCATAAGGATGTTGGCGAGGTCGTTGTTGACGTGGGTCCAGGTATCGATCACCTGGTTGTAACGCTCGTTCTCAGTGATGAAGCCCATGTTATAGTTGTCCTGGATGGCGCGAACATCTGCAGCACCGCGCTCCACGATACTCTTCTTTTCTGGCGGGATGATGATGTCGTCAAGGTTGAACGAAAGACCAGCCACGTAAGCCATGCGGTAACCGAGGTTCTTGATACCGTCGAGGAACTCGCAGGCACGTGCCATACCTACAGCCTTGATAACGTCAGAGATAAGTCCGCGCAGGGTCTTCTTAGAGATGACATCGTTGAAGAAGCCGACCTCCTCAGGGATAATCTGATTGACGATTACACGTCCTACAGATGTCTCGATCATACGCTTCTGAGGCTTGCCGTCAACGAGGTCGTTAACGATAACCTTTACCTGAGCGTGGAGATCACACTTGCCTTCGTTGTGTGCGATGAGTGCTTCCTCGTCGCCGTAGAATGTCAGGCCTTCGCCCTTTGCGCCCGGACGGATCTTTGTGATATAGTAAAGACCGAGCACCATATCCTGAGACGGCACGGTGATAGGAGCACCGTTGGCAGGGTTCAGGATGTTGTGGCTCTGGAGCATCAATATCTGTGCCTCAAGTACAGCCTCGTTGCTGAGCGGGAGGTGAACAGCCATCTGGTCACCGTCGAAGTCGGCGTTGAACGCAGTACATGCAAGCGGGTGGAGCTGGATGGCTTTACCCTCGATAAGCTTCGGCTGGAACGCCTGGATACCGAGACGGTGAAGTGTCGGGGCACGGTTGAGCATGACGGGATGACCCTTCATTACGTTCTCGAGGATGTCCCAGATAACCGGCTCGCGGCGGTCAACTATCTTCTTGGCGCTCTTTACAGTCTTCACGATGCCGCGCTCGATGAGCTTGCGGATAATGAACGGCTTGTAAAGCTCGGCTGCCATAAGCTTCGGCAGACCGCACTCGCCCATCTTGAGCTCAGGACCAACGACGATAACCGAACGTGCTGAATAGTCGACACGCTTACCAAGAAGGTTCTGACGGAAACGTCCCTGCTTACCCTTGAGCGAGTCAGAGAGCGACTTAAGAGGACGGTTGGCGTCACTCTTTACGGCGCTCGACTTGCGAGAGTTGTCGAAGAGACTGTCCACAGCCTCCTGGAGCATACGCTTCTCGTTACGGAGAATCACCTCAGGAGCCTTGATCTCAACGAGGCGCTTCAAGCGGTTGTTACGTATGATGACACGACGATAGAGGTCGTTGAGGTCGGAAGTGGCGAAACGTCCACCGTCCAGAGGAACGAGAGGACGAAGCTCCGGCGGTGTAACGGGAATGATCTTCATGATCATCCACTCAGGACGGTTGACGTCCTTGCTGCCGCGGAATGCCTCTACAACCTGCAGACGCTTCAGAGCCTCAGTCTTACGCTGCTGTGACGAGTCGTTGTTGGCACGCTCGCGAAGCTCGTAAGAGAGTGAGTCGAGGTCGAGATTGGCGAGGAGGTCGTAAACGGCCTCCGCACCCATCTTTGCGATGAACTTGTTAGGATCGCTGTCGTCGAGAGCATCGTTGGCAGCGCCCAGCTTGTTGTCGATGATGTCGATGTACTCATCCTCTGAGAGGAGGTCCATCTTGTGTGAGCCGAGCAGCTCAATACCATCCTGATCGGTACGTCCCTCAAGAGCACCCGGCTGGATAACTACATACTTCTCGTAGTAGATCACCTGGTCGAGCTTCTTGGTCGGCATTCCGAGAAGGTAGCCGATCTTGTTAGGCAGAGAACGGAAATACCAGATATGTGCCACCGGCACTACCAGCTCGATATGACCGCTGCGCTCGCGGCGCACCTTCTTCTCTGTTACCTCCACACCACAACGGTCGCAGACGATGCCCTTGTAACGGATGCGCTTGTACTTTCCGCAGGCGCACTCATAGTCGCGTGTCGGACCAAAAATGCGCTCGCAGAAGAGACCGTCGCGCTCCGGCTTGTAGGTGCGGTAGTTGATGGTCTCCGGCTTTGTCACCTCGCCGTACGAGTTCTCCAGAATCTCCTCGGGAGAAGCAAGTCCGATGGTGATCTTCGTGAAATTAGTCTTTACTTTTGTATCTTTCTTGAAAGCCATATGTTTCTTTTATTTAGGGATGTACGGATTAATCGAGTTTGATGCTAAGACCAAGACCGCTTAACTCGTGCAGGAGCACGTTGAGCGACTCAGGAATGCCCGGTGTAGGCATCGGGTCACCCTTGACGATGGCCTCGTAAGCCTTGGAGCGTCCCACGGTGTCGTCAGACTTGATGGTGAGGATCTCCTGAAGTACGTGGCTGGCGCCGAATGCCTCGATGGCCCAAACCTCCATCTCTCCGAAACGCTGACCACCGAACTGTGCCTTACCACCGAGCGGCTGCTGAGTGATGAGTGAGTACGGACCGATGGAACGTGCGTGCATCTTGTCCTCGACCATGTGGCCGAGCTTGAGGAAGTATGTCACGCCGACAGTAGCAGGCTGGTCGAAACGCTCGCCTGTCTCGCCGTCGTAGAGGTGAGTAGAGCAAAGGTGAGGCAGTCCTGCCTTGTCTGTCCACTCTGAAAGATCTTCCAGCTTAGCACCGTCGAAGATAGGTGTAGCGAACTTGACACCGAGCTTGCGGCCTGCAGCACCGAGAATAGCCTCGAAAATCTGTCCAAGGTTCATACGTGAAGGCACACCCAGCGGGTTGAGCACCAAGTCAACGGGACGTCCGTCCTCGAGGAACGGCATATCCTCCATACGTACAATCTTAGATACGATACCCTTGTTACCGTGGCGACCGGCAAGCTTATCACCTACACCGATCTTACGCTTCTTGGCTACGTATACCTTAGCCATACGCAGGATGCCTGAAGGCAGCTCGTCACCGATGGTGATGGCAAACTTCTTACGCTTCAGCTCTGCGTCGAGGAGCTTGTACTTGCGGATGTAGTTCATGATGAGCTTAGAGATGAGCGTATTGGTGTGCTCGTCGTCTGTCCATCCGTTCGACTGGATGCCGTCATACTCAAGGTTCTTGAGCATTGTGGCAGTAACCTTGGCGCCCTTGTTGATGATCTCAGCACCTGAGTAGTCCTTGATGCCCATAGAGGTCTTGTCCTCCATAAGAGTAAGGAGCTTGTCAACAAGGATGTCCTTGAGGTCGTCGTTCTTTGCCTCGTACTCCTCGTCAATCTTGGCGAGTATCACCTTGTCCTGCTTCTTCGACTCGCGTGTCTTGATGGCACGTGCGAAGAGCTTCTTGTCGATGACAACGCCGCTGAGTGACGGGTTGGCCTTGAGAGACGAATCCTTTACGTCGCCTGCCTTGTCGCCGAAGATGGCGCGGAGCAGCTTCTCCTCCGGTGACGGATCGCTCTCACCCTTCGGCGAGATCTTACCGATCATGATGTCGCCCGGCTCGATGCGTGCACCGATACGAACGATACCGTTGTCGTCGAGGTCCTTTGTGGCTTCCTCGCTGACGTTGGGGATGTCGCTTGTGAACTCCTCTACGCCACGCTTTGTCTCGCGGACGTCGAGTGAGTACTCGTCGACGTGTACTGATGTGAGGACATCGTCACGAACCATGCGCTCTGAAAGCACGATGGCGTCCTCATAGTTATATCCCTTCCAAGGCATGTATGCCACGAGGAGGTTACGTCCGAGTGCGAGCTCGCCGTTCTCTGTTGCATATCCCTCGGTGAGGATGTCGCCCTTCTTCACTCGCTGTCCCTTGTTGCAGATAGGACGGAGGTCGATGGTCATATTCTGGTTGGTGCGGCGGAACTTAGGAATGCGGTATTCCTTGAGTGCCGGCTCGAAGCTTACAAACTCCTCGTCGTCGGTGCGGTCGTAGAGGATGCGGATGGTCGTTGCATCTACATACTCGATAACACCCTCGCCCTCGGCTGTAACCATAGTGCGTGAGTCCTCGCACACCTGTTTCTCCAGACCGGTACCCACGATAGGAGCATCATTGTGGAGCAAAGGTACTGCCTGGCGCATCATGTTACATCCCATGAGCGCACGGTGACCGTCGTCATGCTCGAGGAACGGGATAAGACCGGCAGATACTGAAGCAATCTGCTGCGGCGATACGTCCATAAGGTCAACTTCTGAAGGCGGCACAACCGGGAACTCAGCGTTCTGGCGGCACTTTACATTGTCGCGGATGAACGAACCGTCCTCGCGGAGCGGAGCGTTACCCTGACCGATGATGTGGCCTTCCTCTTCCTCAGCGGTGAGGTAGACAACGTTCTTGTTGTCGAGGTCAACAATTGAATCGTGAACCTTACGGTACGGAGTGGCGATGAAGCCAAGCTCATTGATGGTGGCGTATACACAGAGAGAAGAGATAAGACCGATGTTCGGACCCTCAGGGCTCTCAATAGGACAGAGGCGACCATAGTGTGTATAGTGAACGTCTCGAACCTCGAAACCTGCGCGCTCACGTGAGAGACCGCCAGGACCAAGGGCTGAGAGACGACGCTTGTGCGTAACCTCGGCGAGCGGGTTGGTCTGGTCCATGAACTGTGACAGAGGGTTGGTGCCGAAGAACGAGCTTACAACGCTGGAGATGGTCTTAGCGTTGATAAGGTCGGTGGGCTGGAACACCTCATTGTCGCGGACATTCATACGCTCGCGGATAGTGCGGCTCATACGTGCCAGACCGATAGAGAACTGGTTGGAGAGCTGCTCGCCAACTGTACGGACACGACGGTTAGAAAGGTGGTCGATATCGTCCACAGTGGCGTTCGAGTTAACAAGCTGGATGAGATACTTGATAATCTCTATGATGTCGTCCTTTGTGAGGACGCGAACCTCTGAATCGGTGTCGAGACCGAGCTTCTTGTTGATACGGTAACGTCCAACCTCACCGAGGTCGTAACGCTTGTCAGAGAAGAAGAGGTTCTGGAACACTTCACGTGCTGAAGCGTCATCGGCAGGATCGGCATTGCGGAGCTGGCGGTAGATATAGAGCACAGCCTCCTTCTCAGAGTTCGACGGGTCCTTGCCGAGAGTGTTGAAGATAATGGAATACTTGGAAGCAGCGTCTGCGTCCTTGTGGAGAAGAACTGATGTGGGCTCTGCCTCGAGGATATCCTCGATGTTGTCCTCAGTAAGCTCTGTCTCACGCTCCATTACCACCTCGTTACGCTCGATTGAAACAACCTCGCCCGTATCCTCATCAACGAAATCCTCGTTCCAAGACTTCAAGACACGTGCGGCAAGCTTGCGGCCGATGCAAGCCTTCAGGTTCTTCTTGTTCACCTTTACCTCCTCGGCAAGGTCGAAGATCTGGAGGATGTCCTTGTCCTGCTCGTAGCCCATGGCACGGAGAAGCGTAGTTACCGGCAACTTCTTCTTACGGTCAATGTATGCGTACATGACGTTGTTGATGTCGGTGGCGAACTCAATCCAAGAGCCCTTGAACGGAATGATACGTGCAGAATAGAGCACTGTTCCGTTAGCGTGTACGCCCTGTCCGAAGAATACGCCCGGCGAACGGTGAAGCTGTGATACTACGACGCGCTCAGCACCATTGATAACGAAAGTGCCGTTGCTCGTCATGTAGGGGATTGTGCCAAGGAAGACATCCTGGATGAATGTGCCGAAGTCCTCGTGATCGGGATCCGTACAGTAGAGTTTCATCTTAGCCTTCAAGGGTACGCTATAAGTCAGACCACGCTCAAGGCACTCGTCAATGGAGTAGCGCGGCGGGTCGATATAGTAATCCAAGAACTCAAGAACGAAATTGTTACGTGTGTCGGTGATAGGGAAGTTCTCTGAGAACACCTTATACAAGCCGTCATTCTTGCGTTCTTCAGGCGGAGTGTCTAACTGAAGGAAATCCTTAAAGGACTTGAGCTGCACATCGAGGAAATCCGGATATGGCAACGGATTATGGACGCTGGCAAAATTTACTCTGTTATCAACAATTTTTGAAGCCATCAGAAGTATTTAAAGGGTGAGTAAAAAAATCAGTGAATGTGAAAAGACACAAAAAGGTTAGGACCCGCCTACTTGGAAGATCCTAACCATATAAGTTTTCAAGAAACGTTGTGGTTGATAAATTTAATGTGCGTAAACGCATTACGCGACTCGTCAACCACAGACGTCCGAGTAGTCAACGTAATGTTATATTACTTGAGCTCTACCTTAGCACCAGACTCCTCGATAGCCTTCTTCAAGTTCTCAGCCTCCTCCTTAGAGAGACCTTCCTTGATCTTAGCAGGAGCGCCGTCTACGAGGTCCTTAGCTTCCTTCAAGCCAAGACCGCAAGCTTCCTTAACTGCCTTTACTACCTGGAGCTTAGCGCCACCAACCTCAGCGAGGATAACATCGAAAGATGTCTTCTCCTCAGCAGCCTCACCGCCTGCAGCGGGACCAGCTGCTACAGCTACAGCTGCAGCTGCGGGCTCAATTCCGTACTCCTCCTTGAGGACTGTTGCCAACTCATTTACTTCCTTTACTGTAAGATTTACCAATTCTTCAGCAATAGCTTTGATATCTGCCATTTTATTTAAATTTTAATTGTTTTTAATGTTAATGTTTTGTGACTTGGAGTTGAATTACTCAGGACGCTCGCCCAAAGTCTTAAGCACACCGTGAATAGTGTTTGCGCCTGACTGAAGAGCAGAGATAACGTTCTTTGCCGGAGACTGCAGCAATGCCACGATGTCGGCAATAACCTCGTTCTTGCTCTTGAGAGCTACAAGTTCCTCGAGCTGGTCAGTGCCGAAGATGGTCTCCTCAGCATAAGCAGCCTTGAGTGCGGGAACGCCCTCTTTCTTGTATTCCTTAAGAAGCTTAGCGGGAACGTTAGCTGTATGACAGAACATAACAGCGGTTGTGCCCTTAAGAGCTCCGTACATGGGCTCGAAATCGTGCTCGCTTGCCTGGAAAGCCTCACGAAGAAGGTTGTTCTTCACAACCGTCATCTTGATCTCGTTCTTGAAGCACTTGCGACGAAGGTTGCTTGTTGCCTCAGCGTTGAGTCCAGCAAGGTCGACGAGATAGAAGTGAGGATATTCCTTCAGCTTCTCACCGAGCTCAGCAATAATAGTATCTTTGATTTCTTTCTTCATTTTACAAAACTTTTAGAGTTACTCAACTGATTTCGGATCAACCTTGATACCCTTACTCATAGTGCTCGAAATAAAGATACTCTTGATGTATGTACCTTTAGCAGCAGCAGGCTTGAGCTTGATGATTGTAGCGATGAACTCCTTGGCATTCTGATAGATCTGCTCCGGAGTGAAGTTCACCTTACCGATTGACGTGTGGATGATACCAGCCTTGTCAACCTTAAAGTCAATCTTACCCTGCTTTACTTCCTTAACTGCCTTAGCAACGTCCATTGTTACGGTACCGCTCTTGGGGTTAGGCATAAGTCCACGAGGACCGAGGATACGGCCGATAGGACCAATCTTACCCATGCAAGAAGGCATTGTGATGATTACGTCTACGTCAGTCCAACCACCCTTGATCTTCTCGATATACTCGTCAAGACCAACATAGTCGGCACCAGCTTCCTTAGCAGCAGCTTCGTGATCGGGAGTACAGAGAGCGAGCACGCGTGTAACCTTACCAGTTCCGGCAGGCAGCGAAACGACGCCACGAACCATCTGGTTTGCCTTACGCGGGTCAACGCCCAAGCGTACATCAATATCAATAGAAGCGTCGAACTTGGTAGTGGTGATTTCCTTTACCAGCTCTGAAGCCTCTTTCAGTGTGTATGCCTTCCCTGCTTCAACCTTGTCAGCTACTGATTTTTGATTTTTTGTCAGTTTCATTTTTTCGAATTGAAGTTATTAAACATTCTCAGGGAAGTCTCCCTCTACAGTAATACCCATACTTCTTGCTGTTCCAGCAACCAGTCTCATGCCTGATTCAACTGTAAAGCAGTTCAAATCCTTCAGTTTGTCCTCAGCGATTGCTTTTACCTGCTCCCAAGTTACTTTACCAACTTTCTGGCGGTTAGGCTGGGCTGAGCCACTCTTTACCTTGGCTGCCTCCTTGAGCTGTACTGCTGCAGGAGGAGTCTTCAGTTCGAAGCTGAATGATTTATCGGTGTAGTAGGTGATAACAACAGGAATGATCTTGCCTGCCTTATCCTGGGTTCTGGCGTTGAACTCCTTGCAGAATCCCATAATGTTGATACCCTTAGAACCAAGAGCAGGTCCTACTGGAGGTGAAGGATTCGCAGCGCCACCTTTAATCTGTAATTTGATTAATCCAGCAACTTCTTTAGCCATTTTGTCTGTTAATATTTAATTGATTATTATAAAAGAATTCCGATGCGTTCGTAACAATGCATCAGCCTTCCTTTTCGACTTGCATAAAACCGAGTTCCAACGGAGTCTTACGTCCGAAGATTTTGACCATCACCTTAAGTTTGCGCTTCTCGGCACTCACCTCTTCGATGACGCCACTGAAGCCGGAGAATGGACCGTCTGCCACCTTTACTGTCTCGCCCACCATGTAGGGAACGTCTACAGTATCGACAACCTCTGTCTCTTCGCAGCTACCGAGCATGCGATTGATTTCGGATTGTGGGACAGGCGACGGGTTATCCAAACCGCCAAGAAAGCCAAGCACATTAGGTGAGAAGCGCAGCTTGTGAGCCACGTCACCAACGAGCGCTGCTTCTACGAATACGTAGCCAGGGAGAGAAATCTTCTCCTTAACCACCTTCTTGCCATTACGCAAAGAAACGTGCTTCTCGAGCGGCAGTACCACCTGGGAAACATGTTTTTCGAGCAACGGATCGTGCTTAATCTCAGCGTCAAGATACTCCTTAACTTTAGCTTCTTTTCCGCTGGAAGCACGCAGCACGTACCATTTTTTTTCTGTCTGAGCCATTTTTCTTGAACGATTAACCTGGGTATACCATTGTCATGACCCACTTAAACAGGGAGTCCATTGCGAAAACTACCACGGCAATGACAAGGGAAGCAGATAATACAATCACTGCGCTGTGGTTTAGTTCAGCATACTTTGGCCAAGTAGTTTTATGCGCAAGTTCGTCGTAACAAGCCTTGCAATAATTTACTAACTTTTTAAACATATTATCTTCTTTTTTGCACGGGAAGAGAGGCTCGAACTCCCGACACCTGGTTTTGGAGACCAGTGCTCTACCAACTGAGCTATTCCCGTAGGATAGTTCCTGCGCTATGCAGCGACAGGAACTATTTTTTTATCTTAGACGACCTTCTTGCGAAGGTTAGCCTTAGGCTGTGATTAGTCCTCGAGGATCTTTGTGATCTGACCAGAACCTACTGTACGGCCACCTTCACGGATAGCGAAACGGAGGCCCTCGTTGAGAGCTACAGCGTAGATAAGCTCAACCTCGATCTCTACGTTATCACCAGGCATTACCATCTCAACTCCCTCAGGAAGCTTGATCTCACCGGTGCAGTCCATAGTACGGAGGTAGAACTGAGGACGATACTTGTTGCCGAACGGAGTGTGACGACCACCCTCTTCCTTCTTCAAAACGTAGATAGAAGCCTTGAAGTGCTTGTGAGGCTTGATCTGACCCGGGTGGCAGAGTACCATACCGCGCTTGATCTCGTTCTTGTCGATACCACGGAGGAGCAGACCAACGTTATCGCCAGCTTCACCCTCTTCGAGGATCTTACGGAACATCTCAACACCAGTTACGACACACTTCTTGTCCTCACCGAGGCCAAGGAGCTCAGTCTCGTCGCCTACCTTAACGCGACCAGTCTCGATACGACCAGTAGCAACAGTACCACGACCTGTGATTGAGAATACGTCCTCAATAGGCATCAAGAAAGGCTTGTCGAGGTCACGGGGAGGCTCCTGAATCCAAGTATCAACAGCGTCCATGAGCTCCATTACCTTGTCTACCCACTTCTCTACACCATTGAGTGCACCAAGAGCAGAACCACGGATGATAGGAGTATCCTCCTCATAGCCGTACTGATCGAGGATCTCGCGAACCTCCATCTCTACGAGCTCGAGCATCTCCTCGTCCTCTACCATATCGCACTTGTTCAAGAAAACGACCATGCGAGGAACGTTTACCTGACGAGCGAGGAGGACGTGCTCACGTGTCTGAGGCATAGGACCGTCAGTAGCAGCAACAACAAGGATAGCACCGTCCATCTGAGCAGCACCAGTTACCATGTTCTTTACATAGTCGGCGTGACCCGGGCAGTCTACGTGAGCGTAGTGACGGTTAGCTGTTTCGTACTCGATGTGAGCAGAGTTGATGGTGATACCACGCTCTTTCTCCTCAGGAGCGTTATCGATCTGGTCGAAAGACTTAACATCCTCGCCGCCGAAGCCCTTGTCGTGAAGAGTCTTTGAGATGGCAGCAGTAAGAGTGGTCTTACCATGGTCTACGTGACCAATCGTACCAATGTTTACGTGCGGTTTGGTGCGCACAAATGTTTCTTTAGCCATAGCTTTGTATTTTATATATAAATTGTTTATTTCTGTTTTTCTTCTGATTCTCGGTTTAAGAATAGAAGTAGAGCTGTAACTGAGAGTTGAACTCAGGACCTCTTCCTTACCAAGGAAGTGCTCTACCACTGAGCTATTACAGCAACTTAGAGCGGAAAACGGGGCTCAAACCCGCGACCCCCAGCTTGGAAGGCTAGTGCTCTATCAACTGAGCTATTTCCGCAAATAAGTAAAAAAGAAGGTGGGTGGTGATGGATTCGAACCACCGAAGGCATAGCCAGCAGATTTACAGTCTGCCCCATTTGGCCACTCTGGTAACCACCCGTCCCATTAAATAAAATCGCTCTAATAATTTAGGTAGCGCGAAAAGAAGGTTGCGACCAACCATCCTGTTTTCGTTTGAGCCTCTTGTCGGATTCGAACCAACGACCCCGAGATTACAAATCACGTGCTCTGACCAACTGAGCTAAAGAGGCAAAATCCTTGCAGCCGTTTAACTGCGATTTAGGACTCGTTCTAAAACGGCTGCAAAGATACGACTTATTTTTCAACCGCCAAAACTTTTCGGCTTTTTTTTTACATATTACGTGATTTTTCTTTGAATTTGGTCAGCTGCACCTTCATTGCGTCTACGCAGAGGTCTACTCCCTCCTCGAAAGTGTCGCAGGTCTTCTCCACGAACAGAGTCTGTCCCGGCACTGCCACCGTGAGGCTTGTCTCCTTGTTCTGTGCTGTCGCGGGCTTTACCACCTTGAGCTGCACTTCTGCTGTCTTGATATCCTCGAAAGTCTTCTCGAGCTTTGCGACTTTCTTCTCTATGAACTCCTGCAGTTTCTCTGTAGCGTCGAAATGTATCGACTGAATCTTGATCTCCATAGTTTCCTCCTTTTTCTTGGTTTAGGAGTACGGTATGCGTTAGTAGCTTGCGGCTCACTTACGTTTCCCGCACTTGGGTTAGTTAATATATAGGTTAATCTCTGGGATGTGCTTTACGGTATGCGTCGCGGAGCTGCTCGAATGTGGTGTGGGTGTAGATCTCCGTTGTGGAGAGTCGCTCATGTCCGAGGAGCTTCCTCACGCTTTCGATGTCGGCGCCGTTGTCCAGCAGGGCTGTGGCATAGCTGTGACGCAGCACGTGCGGCGAGCGCTTCTTGAGGTTGCATACGAGCGAGAGGCTTTCCTTTACTGCCGTCCTCACTTGAACTGCACTCATGCGTTGTCCGCGGTTGTCGGTGAAGAGTGCATGTGTGGCACGTTCGGGTGTCTCTGCGTTGCGGCGTTCCTTATATCGGCTTATGGCTTCTGCCAGTTCGTCGCCGAAAGGGATGACGCGCTGCTTGCTGCCCTTTCCCATGACCCGAAGTTCCCGATTGTCGATGCTGACGTCTGCGTCGTCCAGTCCGATGAGTTCGGAGAGTCGCATTCCGGTTTCATAGAACGCTATTATTATTGTACGCGTGCGTACACTATTATAGTCGTCGCCCCACTCCACCTTGTCGAGCAGCCGTTCCATCTGGTCTTCTCTCACGAACTGCGGCAGGGGTCTGCGCTTCTTCGGTCCGTTCACGGCGTAAGCCGGATCGCGGCTGACCAGTCCGTGTAAGAGTGCGAACCTATAGAACGACTTGAGCGCCGACAGCCTTCGGCATACGCTTGTGGCTGTGTTGCCGCGGTCCATCATGTCCTCCATCCAGTCGCGGACGACGTCCGTGTCGACGGTCTCGAACGTGAGGTCTGCCTCCAGGCTATGGAAGTAGGCTTGAAACGCCTCCAGGTCTCTGCGATAGCTTTCGATGGTCCGTTCCGAGCGTCCGCGTTCATAGCGCATATAGTCGGTGAAATCCGTAATAGTCATAGGTCTTCACACTGTTTTTATTTCGTCAACGAAAATACGGCTTTTATTTCGTATCTCCAAATTTTTAGCTGTTTATTTTTCGTTCTAACACATTTTTATCACATCTTTTCCCTTATAGGCAAAAAAAGAGATGGCAAAAGCCGGTTTTAGCCTGACTTTTGCCATCTCCTGCCCCGCCGTCGTCACATCCTTACACATACGTCAAGCATGCGGTCTGGCGGGTTTTCTATATCGTAAAAATGATTATATGTCTGTGTTAGTACACCTCCTGTTACATCTGTCCTCGCCGTCACTATATATATAATGTATAGGCGGAACCTTATTGGTTAACGAATTGAGAAGCTGAGATTACTCCTCGTTGTCACGGAGCTGCTGTACGTAGATAGCGTGCTCCATCTTGAGTCTCTTAAGTACAGAAGGCTTGTTGTACTGCTGACGAGCGCGGAGTTCCTTCACAACGCCTGTCTTCTCAAACTTTCTCTTGAACTTCTTGAGAGCTCTTTCGATGTTCTCACCATCCTTAACTGGTACGATAATCATTTTGTTTTCTTTTGTTTAATTTGGTTATTAATTATGTTACTTCGTGGCATCATGCCACAAATGCGGATGCAAAATTACTAATTATTTGTCAATCAGCCAATTTTTACAGCAATTTTCTTCACCTGTTTAGCATATTTGGGCTTTAAACGCCCGAAATCCCGCACCGTCGGTCACGACGACACGGGACTACGAAATGTAGTTTACTTTATGTAAAACGAACCACCCTCGCGGGCTATATTGCGTACAATGGCTTCTGCCACGTCTGTCATCTTGATGTTCTGAATAAGCTTCTTCATAATATTGTTTTTTTTGTCAGTTATAGGATTGTGTTACGGTTCTCTGTTTTTATAATATCTCACTTTCCTTCCATGTTCAGGAATATCACGGCGTTTTCCGAACCGGCCTCAGCAGCCTTACGCATCAGGCCATAGCCTTCTGCCTCATTCTTCGCCACGCCATACTTGCCTTTTATCTGACATTCAGCATAATTGAACATGGAGTTAGGGTCGCCCTTCTCGGCTCCTTCGTACCAATACCTTGCAGCACGCTTACGGTCCGGCTTCATGCCATACTCGCTCTTCTTGGCATAATAGACGCAGCCAAGATTGTTATAGGCTGGAAGATATCCGGCGTCCTTGGCCTGCCCAAACAGTTGCAGCGCCTTGGCCACATCGCGGTCTACATGATCGGCATTCAGATAGCATATCGCCAGATCGTTCATAGCGTCCGGATAGCCAGCCTCCGCAGCCTGCCTTACATACTCGAAAGCCTTGTCTTCGTCGCACAAGATGGTGGCGTAAACCACGTATGCCATCCATTTTCCGTAGACGTTGCCGCCCTCGGCTGCTCGCACGAAATAGTCGATAGACTTCTTATATTCCTCTTCATTATAATACGAGCAACCCACAACATACTGTATGTCTGCCGAATCGGCCAGCTCAGGACGCATGCCCCATTCTCTCACCGAATCGTAGCATTCTGCATCATTATACAAGAAGGTAAGCATATACATGGCTTCAGCCGAGCCTCTTTCAGCCGCATCCCTGTATAACGACAGAGCATAAACGGAATCGCGCTCCACGCCATATCCTGCATAATAGCAGTCTGCCAACTTCGCCGTAGCCATTGGTATTACTTCGGAAGCCTCTTCAAGGTGCATAACCACACCCTCCGGCGTTGCGGGCATCAGATTGCCAAACCCCATACAGTAGTTGGCAAGAACAAGGCTTGAATAAGATGTGAACAGCTCGTCCGAAACATACTGTGCAAGATCATAACAGGCCTGGTGTTCTGCTTCGGTCTTGGCGTTCAACACTCTCCACGACAGAAGATTGTCGTACATGTCAGGTGCAAGCCAGCTGGCACACGAATGTGTGTCCTCGTAATAAACAAGGCAGTAATTCAGCGAACGCTCGCCGTAATATTCCGTATACAAAGAGTCAAGGCGAAACTCATAAGCGTAAGCACGCTCCATATACTTCACACCCTGGAGAGTGTCTCCTCTCTCAAAAGCATAGCTTGCTGCAAGCAGATGGCCGTCTTTGCTTCCCAAGTCGGAAGCTCTCCTTGCCCACACATACGCCGAGTCTTTATTGTTCTCAAAGTTTCCTTCCGAACCATACCAGTCATAAAGGGCGGAAATGTAAGCGCAAGCCTGTCCGTATCCGGCGTCAGCCGAGCGTCTGACCAGCTCCAGCCACTTGTCTCTCTCGTGTCCTTCGCAACGCTCCAGATTGCTCATAGCATACGCATACTGGGCAGGGGCGTATTGGGCGTCCGACGAACGACGGATGAGCGAGACGAACTCCTTATTCTTATCGTCAAGCAATGCGCTTATGGCTCGTGCGTAGAGGCTCTCTCGGTCAAGGACGTCCTTCTTTTTCTGTGCCTCCACCTTTGCCTGCTTTGCCTTCGGATTACGCTTAACGCCGGTTTTCTTGGTCTTGTTTTTGGATGTGTCAGGAAGGACGTTTACGGCGTTAGCCTTGACACCACCTACAGCGACACCGTTATTGATGTGTGAGAGACGGGCCTGACGGTTCAGGTTGCTGTTGAGTCTTGCGTTTCTGACTGCATTGTCATAACCTTTCGCAGCACGGTATCCGCTTATAACCCCAACCCTTGTAAAGTTCTTCGCCGCTTTAGGCAGAGCCTTAAGGTATCCCTGTGCACTGGCGTCCTGCGGCATTGCCATTACAAACACACTCGCCATTGCGAGTACGAAAGCTGAAAATTCATAATTTCTTTTCATAGCGTTTTACATTTTAGTAAGTTGAAACTACGGTTTTGTTTTCTCCAGTGCCAGCCCCGAAGTACGTCGGTTCTGACATCTGCAAAATTAGCTCATAGTTCTGACATGGCAAGGTTTTTCGCTTAAACGATCGCCCCGAATCAGAAATGTATCGCTATTATAGCATAACATGAAATCGGCTAAAAAAAAACAACGCTTCTTGAATCAGCGTAACTCTCTGAGCTTCTGACAGTTTCAGAGTTCTTTGACAATTAACGCTTCTGCGGCTTCCGAATTATATGTTTCGTAAGTATCGAGCCTTGCAAGCGGCAATCTCTGACTTTCCACCATACCCATCAATGGACTTGTGGCTTATCGATTGCTTATCATTCTACCGTAGGGTAATCGATGTTGTCAATAACATGCGGTTTGTAGACACTGTCGTTCACATTGTGACCATACATATCAATCGTCTTTCTCACTCCATTCATATCGGTAAACGAACAAACATACAGCTCTCCATGGCCGAAATCTCTCTTGGCAAACGAGAAATCGCGACCCTGGGCGATAATGGAGTATTGGGTTAAAAGAGAACTGCAGTTTTTCCCTTCAAGCAGGTACATGTCGCAATAGTGCACATAATAACCAAATAGGTCTCGCTCATAGCAATTCGCTATATGTTTTAGAGTGTCAATGCGATGGCCAGTACACAATTCTTGCCCTATGGGATAAAACGGAGTTACGATTTTCAGTTCATCCTCACCATTAACCACGCGCAGACCAGTGCTGATGCCTATCATACTGGTAACATATAAGATTATGCCAACCAGAGTCCAGCCCCCCTTCCAATAATCAATATCTGTGATTCTATCAGGCAGCATATGACCGATGATTATACATACGAAACATGCCATAATTCCGACACCCATGAACAGATGCAGCTCACAATACATTGCGCCACCCACTATACAACCTGCTACACCGCCCACTATAAGCAGAACCAATATGGCTCTAAAAATAACAACTGTAGTTTTCATGACAATCAGTTTTTAGGATGTTAATGTTATGTTTATCACAAACAAGGAGCTACAGTTCCTCGATTGCCTCTTCCTGATAATCCGGGTGTTTCATCAAAGACGCCATCCCTGTCCCAATATTTCATTCAAAATCGTCCGAATGTCTTGAGATAAAATCAATATATTTTTCAAAATCATTCGGACGATTATGTCAGTGCGTCACGATCTTTTCAATCGTTTACTTGTTTTTGTAGATAACCGCATGCCCACAGGATTTGCATGTATAAGTGCTTTTGACAAAGCCATTGCCGACATATTCGCCATCGCTGGAATTCATAAACCCTCCACATCTGCCACACTCACGTTCAGTGTCGTTAATTACACACTTGCCACATTTGTCCTGAATACAGACCCATTGCCCGGCAGCCATTGCGGAAGCTGAAGCGACCACAACAATTGCGGAGATTGCTGATAATACTTTCTTTTTCATAGTTGTAAATTGTTAATAGGTGCCTACTCTATCTGGTTTTCGGCTTCTCCATTTGCTTTCTTGCGATATTTTGATTACGGTTTTGTTTTCTCCAGTGCCAGCCCCGAAGTACGTCGGTTCTGACATCTGCAAAATTAGCTCATAGTTCTGACTTGGCAAGGTTTTTCGCTTAAACGTTTGCCCCGAATCTGAAATGTATCGCTATTAAAGCATAACGTAAAATCAGCCCATAAAATACAACGTTTTCCAAATTAGCGTAACTCTCTGAACATCTGAGGGTTTCAGAGTTCTTCGATGATTGACGTTTCTGCGGCTTCCGAATTATATGTTTCGCAAGTATCGAGCAGAAGAGGGGCGAAACTTGAGGGATTTCGCTCGGCATATTCCTCAAGTTGAGCCTTGCAAGCGGCAATGTCTTCGCCCACTATCTCGCGGCGCAGTTTACGTATGTGCTGCTTTGCTGCGTCTATATAATCGTTGAACGAACTGACCTTCTTTCCGGTATGCGCCATCATCAGCATCAGGACTATTTCGCTAAGAAACAGTCCGTCGGTCTTCTTGCGGGTCAGCTTTATCATCGTGAAGAGTTCACGGTCCATGCTCTTGTCTGCGGCTACATAGAAGCGTTCCACATCACAAGCGATGCGGCCCGGCCTTTTCTTATCGGTTTCATATTCCTTCAGCTTGGCCTTCATCTCTTTTCTTTCGTCGGCGCTGAGATTGTCCTCGGCCAGACTCTTCGTTATTCTGTAATAATCCGCCACGTCGTCATGCACGATGAGGACAGTCTGAAGTATGTCGCGGCGCGAATTGACGGTTGGTATGACGGTCAAGGCTCCGCTGACGTCCGGACATTCTGACGTCAGGCGGTCCTTGATGTTCTGATAGTCGGCGTCCAGCGCTTCGTATACGCCCCTGAACGAGGCCACGCCGGCGGCGCTCTGCTCGCACGCTTTCAGCTTGAGGTGCTCGGTTTCCACGTAAGCCAGCGTCTTGCTGGCTATCTCAGGCGAAGAGAGATAGTCTCTGAACATTCTCACGATGCTCTCCTTAGTGGCGCCTTCTGCAGGCTTGTCCGCATTGTCTCCGCCGATGATGTCGTACAGACGGTGCAGCTTGGCGTCTGGGGCGTCTTTGGAGTTGAGCACGCCAATGATTTCGCCTGACACGCCCGGCACCTCCACCATGTCCTCAAACACGGCTGCTATGCCTTTCAGAAACTCCTCGTCATCGGTCACTTCCTTAAGCCATCTCTCATTTTCGGCTATCAAATTAGCCATCTCCGCTATGTCTCCCATTAGGCGTGCGTTCTTGCTCTCCTTTATGAGGTCCGTGCATTTCTTTACAGTATTCTTACTGTTCAGACGGTCTATCTGCTTTTCTATCTTAAGCGACAGTATGGTCGGCACCTTGAACGTGGCCTTCTGGATGTCCTTGTTAAGTTTGCTGACACGCTTCTTGGCTTCAGCGGGCGGAAGATCACCGATGGTTTTTATCTCGGCTTTCCACTTTTTTATATTGCTACGGAGGTCTTCTCCGAGCAGATCTTCCACATTACTAAGCTCGGCCAGTCTCGCCAGCAGCCGTTCCTGAAGGTTTTCCACAGTATTCATGCGGCGTACATGGCGGTCGTACCACCACACGAAGCCCACCAACGCGCACACAAGAACCACGAGCAGCACGATGTTGGTGCGCGAGAAGAGGGTCTTGGCCACAAACCTTACGACCGTATAGCCGCTCTCCGCTGCCTCCTGCTTTCCTTCCGTTCCGCCGAAGACATACACGCCGCTGCCTGATCCGGCATACACCTTTCCGTCTGCCACGAGACAAGCCTCGGGCTGGAAGTGCACGTCGGAGAAGAGGCGCACGGAGTCGGTCAGGTTGTCAATGCCGAAATCGGCCACTCCATAGATGCGCTTGCTGTCTGCGGCAAGCAGACGGCGATAGCCCGTGGCTGGGCACATCATCGTGAGGCTGTCAGCATGGCTGCGCAGAAGGGCATGGTTGGTCAGAATATAGAGTGCGGTGTGGCTGCTGTCAGAAGGCACGAAGGCCACGTCACGCACGAAGGCCAGACGCTCCGTTCCGGCCACGCGCTGGAAGCGGTTGTCACGTCCAGTGAACACGCCGTCGTTGAGCGTGGCGAACGCCACCCTGTCCCTTCCGCGCACAAACCTGTTGATAAAGACATTGCTGTCAAGGCACGAGTCGGCACGATGCAGATTCACAAGGCCGTCGCGGATGCCGAGATACACGTTGGCGCCGTCCGCTCCCATCGCCGTCACTTCATGACGGACCGCAGGACTTACGAGACGGTCAAACGAGAGAAGCGAATTGAGCAGGTACGACGAGTAGAGGCGTGCGCAGTACGCCTTGTTGGCGCTGTCCACGTAATAGAGCCTATTGCCTATGACCTGCATAAACCTCACGTCGCCCGTTCCGCCCGAGATGTCCTTTATCTGCACCGCCTCGTCCTTGCCCACAGTCTGACGGAAGAGGCGTGTGCCCACGAGGTAGTAGATGTTATTGCCGCTCGCGCATGCGAGTTCCACCTCGCCTATGCTGTTGAATACGTCCTGATGGTTGGCCACACGAAACAGCGAATACTTGCCCACGAGCAACGACTGATGCTGGCGCGGGTTAGCGAGGATGACGTTATGACAGTTCATCGGCACCGACATGCCCACCTCCATCTGCTGCCACGCTTCGGGCTTACCGATCTCCTTGTCACGGAAAAGCTGTACGTGTCCGTCCGAAACGAGATAGTTCATGGCGTTGGCCTCATCATAGAAGCAGCCCTGGGCTGGTTGGGCGAGGCGCACTCCGGCAAGCCTGCGTCCCTTGATGTCCACCATCAGGAGCGAGTCGCCCGCAAGAGCCATGACGTCTCCGCTGTGCAGACTGATGCCCGTCACCTTCCTGCCGAGGAATGTCTCTGTCTTGTCGTGGCGAAGGTCCACACGGAGCAGGCCGCGGTCCGTGGCGCACAGCAGCGTATTGGCGTCATAAGGGCGGATGTCCGCGGCCACCATCGGCTTGAGCGTGGAAGCGTGTCCCTCGCCCACTCTTCTTACAAACACCTCGCCGAGCGTCTCCGTTCCCACCTCAGGCTTGTCCTTGCTCTCGGCCGCCACCTTCAGCAGGCCGTGACTGGTGGCTACGTACACTCCCGTCCGACACACGCTGACGTCGTAAGCCGAATAGCGTTCGGGGCGCTCGGCAGCAGGAAGCACATAACGGCCCACCGCCACAAGCGAGTCGGCGCTGCGGCTGCAGAGGAGCAGGCCCATATTGCGCGTGCCCACCCAATAGCGCAAGCCCTGCGCCGTCATGTCCGGCACCACCTTATATATACGGTCAAAGGAAGTGAGGAGCGTGTCCACATCGTTGGTGGCGGTATTCACCACGTATATGACGCCGTCCTCCGTTCCCACGAAGTAGCGGTCAGCGTCATAGCTGTCAGCCGACACCGACGACAGCTTCTTGCCGAAGAACATCTCCGACACGTTAAGAGGGACATTACGTGTCTTGCCGCAACCCGCAAGCAAGGCGATGGCAGCTGTCACAAAAACCAGACAGACTGCCCTCAGAAAGAATGTGCTTGAATGTTTTCTCATCATAACTAATCTTTGTGCTGCTATAAAAGTCAGATAAATAGCATCTGAATATATGGCAAAGATAAGCATAAAATCCGAAAAACACATCTTTCAGAGAGGTTTTTTTCTTCAAGAGTAAACGAGGAGACAACCTCTAAAACGTTGGGGAAGAATAGTCAAGCGTGGCGTCAATCACTCTTGGTGAATACTTGCTGTCCTTAATGTCCTTGCCGTCCATGTCTATCTCACGTCTTACCCCTAACGTGTCCGTATACGAGCATATATGCAGCCTGCCATGTCCGAGATTACGCTTTTCATACTTATAGTCGGTTCCATGGGCCACGAAAGCCCGCTTGCTGAACAGAGTGTTATACGTTTCGCCTTTAAGCATAAACATGTCCTCGTGTTTCACGGAGAAGTCGTCGCCGTCCTGCCAATAGCAACAAGCAACATTCTTCAAGGTGTCCACCTCGTAGCCGCCACCCAGGGTTTTTCCCAAAGGATAGAATGCGGTTACCACCTCCACCCGATTATCCTTATGTATAACGCGCAAGCCAATGTCGATATGAATCCAAGGAATCATGAATAGACATAATGCAACAGCTAAAAAGTACAAATTCCATTCCTCAAAAATATCATTTATACTATCAGGAAGAATGAAACTGATTAATGTCTTCATACTGTATTTGTTTTTGAAATTTATGATTGACCTTCATCCTTCCCCATAGTGGCGCTATAGATATTCTTCTATCTCTTCTGCCAGATAATCAGGATAATATGAAGGGTAGAGTCTGACAGCCTTTTGGGCAGCGTCCCTTGCCTCTTCCATATTGCCCAGCATCCCCTGATTGGATGCATATTCGCGGTAGATATGAGATAGTGTCTCATCAAAGATGCCTGGCTCACGTTTCCAGTATTTGATGGCTCGTTCAAGAAGTACTTCAGCCTGGCAGTCCTGCTTTGTCGTACCCCAATACCAGTAGGCTAATGCCAGTCCGTCATAGTCGTTTGTGGCTTTAAAGAGGTCGATAGCCTGTTGCCATGATTCGTCCGACTTGTCTTGCTGACCATACAATTCCAAAGCCTCGGCATAATTGCGCAATGCGACAGCCAGATCTTTGGTTTTGGCATATATCATATACTCTGCTTGCAAAGCTGTCTCATAAAACTCTTTGGCCTCATGATGCAGTTCATATACGGCAGCCCATTCTGCTATATCCTTAGCAATCTCAAATTTACATGAAGCGTCGGCTTGGCTTATCACGTTCCACCAATGCTGTACGCCTTCTTCCGTATTGCCTTCCTTTATGGCAATCCTGCCAAGACGGACGGACAGCATCAGACGTTCTTCCAAATTAGCCTCATTGCTGATTTCGTTAAGAACACGTTCTCTGGCAGCACTGTATTCTCCCCGTCCTAACTCTATCTCAAACACTCCAGAAGACAACGCTCTTTCATAGTACTTGCCCAAAACGGCATCAGGAACGACACCTCCCTCAAATACGGGTCGGATGGAATCAATCAGTCTGTCGTCAGGCTTTATTTCCTGAAGGAAAATGTTACGAGCATTTTCGATATAAAAAGCACATAGGTCATAGTCCTTACTTACCAGACAGTTGGTTGCTTCTGAGAACGCCTTGCTGAAGCGAACACCAGGGGCAAAGGGAATCTCCTCGGTATGTAGCACCTGCATCCGCGCTTCATATATGCCGGAAGTGCAGAAACATCCCCTCTCATTATTCGAGTCGATGATAGCGGAATATAGTACCGAAAGGTCGGCAGGCGAGTAACCGTAATTGAAGTGATTGAGGTCAACGTAATCACGATATGCCTCTATGGCCTTCCTTGACATACCTATCTCCGTATATACGGCATAACGGATGTATGAAACCATGATCAGTGCCGGCGAATTGGCGCCATAGAGTCTGACGGCCATGAGCTGCGCTTTGTCAAGAACGTCATTAGCCGCAGGAAGATTGTCCTTGGTAAGCAATGCTTCTATTTCGAGGAGCATAATACGTATTGGATGGATAGCGGGAATGCGTCTCTTCCCGATTAGCTCTTTACCCTTTTGCAGCCAACTTTTACAGCTGTCCTCAATATCATACAGTCCGCATAGGCGTGACAAGTAAAGACAGACATAGATGTTATTATCCGGATAATTGTCTGTCAGGTTTTGCATATATGCCTTGTATGCATATTGGAACGACCGCGCAATCTGGCTTAAATTCCAGTACATTTCAGAAAACGCCAGGCTTAATACCGGATCAGATTCGAAAAACAGCTCTGATTCACTTAAACACATCCATGCTTCATCATACATGAAAATATTAGAGTATAACGAGCCTAATAATGCATTGTAGTTTGCATCGCCTGGAACATAAGAAGAAAACTTCAACAGTTTATAGTCGATACGCTCTTCCAGACTACATACCGGCTGTCTGTTGCTTCTATGAAACGACAACTCTGCATTTGAGGCAAAATTGACAAGATTCGTTTTAAGAGCCATATCAAACGTGGAAGTAGTCTCAATTATGTCGTCCCAAGTCTCCATAATATAGCCTAACAACAATCTTGCTGCCACAAAATACTGCTGTCTGGCGAGACAGTCATCCAAAGGTCCGACGGATAGATATTCCTCAAGGCTCATCAAAAGATTCTCCAGACAACGTTCATTTACCGATGCCACCTCTAATACAGCGTCAGAAATCTCCTTTTTACAACAAATACGTTTGTGTTCGCGAAAAAGCAAATTTCTCGCACAAAGAGAGTCAACAATGTCGTATAGGAGATGTGGGCAGTCTGGCATATAAAGGTTATACATGACCTCTATATCCAAACCCTCCATACAAATAACAGAGGCAACAGTCATCGCTTCCTTTTCGACTTCCGTCAATGTTTCTTCAAACATTTTTTGCAGATACTTTTTCTCCATATTCCTACCGTTTTTTGTGATTCTATTTCGCCTGAAAGGTACATATTATTGTTTAAAAAGCTTGGTTTTCAAACGCATTATAATTCAAGAAAAGCGAAAAACAACGTTGCTTTTCTCCCCCTTACCCATTCTGTTATCCCTAAAACATGTCCTTCATGTCTTCATGTCAACAAAATCTTGTCTTCGCGTCTTATGCAAATATTGTCTAAAGGAGTAAAAACCTGTTACAAAATAAAAATCGGTTTTAGAGTTCCAGTTTGCTGTTTTTACTGTCTTCTGCCGTCCAAACTGCACCCATGCTTAACGACAGAGCCTCTTTTACAGTCTGATAGTGCAGCTATCAGAGCGTAAAAGAGGCTCTATTGTATGACAACAGTGGCTGTATTGGAGCGTAAAAGCGGCTCTATAGCACCCCTATTATGCTTGTTCATACCCCTTATTCATTGCACACTTCTTTCCCATGTCTGCATAATCATCTGTGTGTCAACACACTATCGCTGCACGCTCAAAACTCAAGAATTTCGCATCAAAGATTTTGTTGTGCGCTGAACGAGGAGTATTGAGCGTTAGAAATGCAAATATTGTGTCGGACGGCAAGGCGTCCGCTATGTTTTTTGAGGCTATTCTGGTTGGCATTTAAGGACTTCATCAGGTAGCATCATACAGCATATAGTAGAAAGCCATGAAGTTGTCGTCTATGACATATAAAATGATTTTTCAGAAAATGATTTCTGAAAATATGTTTTTTGCAAAAATACACTTTTCCAAGGGAACTTACAAGCGAACAGCACATTTTTTCTCGAGTGAACTTATGTATCTATATGATTTAAGCAGCATATACAGTTTGTGTTTTGAATGGTCTTTTCCGATTATGGGTGCATGCCGTGCACAAAGAATGCACCCCTCCGTTAATAAAGCGTAAAAAGGAAGGTAAATGACTGTCTTTATTTTGCCGAAGTGCCGAAAATGTGTAACTTTACACAAAAGAGATATCAAAAATGTGTACAGCATCACATTTTTGGCACTTAAACGAATAAAAGGGCAAATATGTTTGACAGAAAGATTATTCAGCAACTAACGGTCTGGAAGAACAAGGAAGACAGAAAACCACTTATGATGCTTGGCGCCAGACAGGTGGGAAAGACATCCGTATTGAAACGATTCGGCAAGGAATGTTTTGAGCATTGTGCCTATTTCAGCCTTGACGAAGAAGATGGAGTATGCGATATTTTCAGAACAACCAAGAATCCAATGCAGATAATCGAGCAACTATCGTTCCTTACAGACGTACCTATCCAGCCGGAAAAGACCCTGCTCATACTCGACGAGATACAGGCCTGTCCCGAGGCTATCAGTTCAATGAAATATTTTTGCGAGAAGACTTCCGAATATGCAGTAGCATGTGCCGGATCATTATTAGGGCTGGCATTCGGTCATGAGGGCTTTTCTTTTCCCGTAGGCAAGGTGGACCATTTAGAGATGTACCCTGTCACCTTCTCTGAATTTCTGGAGCAAAAGGATGCCGGACTCTATCGCTATTATCAGTCAATTAACAGTTTTGAGCCAATACCACAAGTATTCTTTGACCGCCTGTCACAGGCTTTTGTCGCTTACAGTATTTCAGGTGGAATGCCAGAAGCGGCTATGAAGATGTTGTCCACAGACATGGCAGGTGTGGAGACAACCTTGGAGAACATACTGAAGGACTATTCTTTTGATTTCGTAAAGCATGCCTCTCCCCTACTTGCAAACCGTATTTCGTATGTATGGGACTCACTGCCATCACAACTTGCAAAGGAAAACCGTAAATTCATATATCAATTAGTAAGACCGGGGGCAAGGGCGAGGGAATATGAGAATGCACTGACATGGCTGATGAATGCCGGGCTATTGTATAAGGTAAGCCTATGTCAGACACCACAACTGCCACTAAAGTCGTACGAAGACCTGAGTATCTTCAAGATTTATTGTCTTGACATTGGCTTGTTAAGAGTATTGGCGGAAATGGATGCCGATATATATATGAACGAAAATCCCGCTTTCAAAGAATTTAAGGGAGCATTGGCAGAAAACTACATTCTTCAAAGCCTTGTAGCACAGGGTATAAACTGTTCACGTTACTGGGCTTCCGGCAATCAGGCTGAGGTGGAATTCATCATACAGCATGGCTCGAATGTTATACCTATCGAGGTGAAATCAGGCAGAAGCATTACAGGAAGAAGTCTGATGGAATACAACAAACGCTATTCGCCAGAATTGCGTGTGCGCTTCTCAATGCTCAATGTTAAAAAGGACGATAACCTTATAAATCTTCCTTTATTCTTAGCAGATAGGTTGAAGGAGCTGCTATAGACAAGCTTGCATATCACACAGAACACCTTAAAACAAAAAAAGCAGCAAGCCGTCCTTGTCTGAGAAGGAATGCTTGCTGCTTTTTGTCGCCAGCGACTGGCTTGCCAGTCCGGAAGACTAAACCTGCCGAAGCAGATTACTTTCCGTGGTGCTCGTCAGATACTGTCAACTTCTTGCGGCCATGTGCGCGGCGAGATGCCAATACGCGACGACCATTCTTTGTAGCCATACGCTCACGGAAACCATGCTTGTTCACGCGGCGACGATTGTGCGGCTGAAATGTTCTCTTCATTGTCTTATTATTTTTTATTTGTTGATATTCACGCTTTTGGGTTGCAAAATTACTCATTATTTTTGAAATATCAAAAGATAGATGTGTTTTTAGCCTAAATATTTACGTTTTTTTTCGTTTATGACGCAATATAGAGCCGTTATAGGACAAATACAGGCTAAAAGAAGTAAAAAAACGTGCCACGTATGGTTTTATCTGAGTGATTTTCACTAACTTTGCAAAAAATTACAGGAATAACATATAAATAAATATTAATACAGCAATGATCAATTCACAAGACATCAAGATGGGAACTTGCATCCGTATGGACGGCAAGCTTTTCTTCGTCATCGACTTCCTTCACGTAAAGCCAGGTAAGGGCAACACTTTCATGCGCGTTAAGCTTAAGAACGTTGTTGACGGCCGAGTGCTGGAGCGTCGTTTCGACATCAGCGAGAAGCTTGAGGATGTACGCGTTGAGCGCCGCCCCTACCAGTATCTCTACAAGGAGGGTGAAGACTATATCTTCATGAACCAGGAGACATACGACCAGATTCCTATCGCTGGCAACCTCATCACTGGTGTTGACTTCATGAAGGAGAGCGACATCATCGAGGTGGTTTCAGATGCTTCTACAGAGACCGTGCTCTTCGGTGAAATGCCTGTTAAGACCAACCTCCGCGTTACTCACTCTGAGCCGGGCATCAAGGGCGATACAGCAACCAACACTCTCAAGCCTGCCACTCTCGAGACTGGCGTTGAGATCCGCGTGCCCCTCTTCGTTAACGAAGGCGACCTCGTTCAGGTGGACACTCGCGACGGCAGCTACCTGCAGCGCGTAAAGGAGTAATGTCCTGAGAGAAAGAAACATACTAACACATAAGTAAGAAAGAGTAAAAAAGTAGAAAGCATTGGGGGAGGATGACCATCACGCCCTTATATGCTCCTTACTTTTTTACTCTTTTTTTTCATAATACCCTGACAAACTATGATGTTCAGCATTATTATCCCCGTATACAACCGTCCGGACGAAGTGGACGAGTTGCTCGATAGCCTTACGCGCCAGACGGTGAAGGACTTCGAGGTGGTTATCGTGGAGGACGGTTCGGTGGTGTCGTGCCGCAGAGTGTGCGACAAGTATGAAGCCAAGCTCGACATCCAATACTTCGAAAAGGCTAACTCCGGACCCGGACAGAGCCGCAACTACGGCGTGGAGCGGGCCAAGGGCGAGTATGTGCTCATCCTCGACTCTGACGTGGTGTTGCCCGAGGGCTACATCGCTGCCGTCAGCGCCGAACTGGAGCGCGAGCCTGCCGACGCTTTCGGCGGTCCGGACAGCGCCCACTCGTCGTTCACCGACACGCAGAAGGCCATCTCTTACTCAATGACGTCGTTCTTTACGACGGGTGGCATCCGCGGCGGAAAGAAGAAGCTCGACAAGTTTTATCCGCGTTCCTTCAACATGGGAGTGCGCCGCGACGTCTACGAACGCCTCGGAGGTTTCTCGAAGATGCGCTTCGGCGAGGACATCGACTTCTCCATCCGTATCTTCAAGGCAGGCTGCCGCTGCCGCCTGTTCCCCGAAGCATGGGTGTGGCACAAGCGCCGCACGGACCTGAAGAAGTTCTTCCGTCAGGTCTATAACTCCGGCATCGCCCGCATCAATCTGTATAAGAAATACCCCGAATCGCTGAAATTAGTACACATGCTGCCGATGGTCTTCACGGTGGGCGTGCTCTCAATGCTGGCTCTCTGCATAGCATTGCTCTTCCTCTGCCCCACCCTGGCTTGGTTGCCGCTCGTCCCCCTCGCCCTCTACAGCCTCATCATCTGCGCTGACTCGGCTCGCGAGAACCACAGTCTGCACATCGGCATCCTCAGCATCGCCGCCGCCTACACTCAGCTGATGGGCTACGGCTTCGGCTTCATAGAGGCATGGTGGAAACGCTGCGTAAGAGGAAAGTCGGAATTCTCGGCGTTCGAGAAGAACTTCTACAGCTAAGCTTAGTTGAGAGTTCTGAGTCTTAGGCAGGGCTTTGACAAAAACAAATATCCACAAGCCTTTTATTGGCACACCCTTCGGGTTAATGATATAGTTTGGAGAATGGGCTTTACGAGAGCAATGCTCTCGACCCCCATCCTCCAAACTATATCATGAGTGATGCCACAGCATCACAGTGCCAACAAAAGGAAAAACACAAAAAACACAAGATAATACAGGAGGGTCTATATAAATCCAAATGTTATGTATGTAATATATTATGTATGTACGATTATATACTATTTAAGCTACATATACAGTTTGTGTTTTGAATGGTTTTTGTAAAAGTACAGCCTAACAGTTTAATTAACCTATTGAAAATCCAGATATATGTCACAAGACAAAGAACAGTCATTCGCAATCAATCTTTGGGCCGAAGAAGACCGTCCTCGCGAGAAGCTGCGCGACAAGGGAGCGGAGACGCTTACTGACGCCGAGCTGCTTGCCATCCTTATCGGGTCCGGATCGACGAAGGAGAGCGCCGTGCAACTCATGCAGCGCATCATCAGCGACTGCGGCGGCAATCTTAATACGCTCGGCAAGATGCAACTGCGTGAGCTGACGGCATATAACGGCATCGGAGAGGCGAAGGCCATCACCATCCTGGCGGCGTGCGAACTGGGCAAGCGACGAGCTGCATGCAAGGCTGCCGACCGCCCCGACATGGGATCGGCGCAGGCTGTATACGACTTCATGCATCCCAAGATGCAGGACCTCGACACGGAGGAGGCATGGGTGCTGCTCATGAACCAGCGCTTCCGCCTCATCAAGCCGGTGAAGCTGTCGCACGGAGGACTGTCCGAGACGGCTGTGGACGTCCGCGTCATCCTGCGCGAGGCTCTCCTCGCCAACGCCACCGTCCTCACCCTAATACACAACCATCCCTCCGGCAACGCACGCCCCTCAGCTGACGACGACCGCATCACCAAAAAGCTGAAGACAGCCTGCGAAACAATGCGCCTCTACATGGTGGACCACGTTATCATCACCGACGGAGCTTACTATAGCTACGCCGAGGAAGGAAAGATATGAGGAGTTAGGAGTTCACATAAACCAATTAATAACAAGATGTTGACCTTAATTCGGATTATTTTCCCTAAATTTGCAGATATATAACAAGAAACAGAGCAAAAGAGATATGACACAAGAAGAAAAGACACAGTTGGAAGAGCGCATCGTGGATGTGCTCAAGACTGTCTACGACCCCGAAATACCAGTCAACATCTACGACCTCGGACTTATATATAAGATTGAGGTGAACGATGAGAGCGACGTCGACATCGACATGACCTTCACGGCACCGACATGTCCCGCTGCCGACTTCATCCTCGAAGACGTAAGACAGAAGGTGGAGGGACTCGAAGGCGTGCATAGCGCCGTCGTCAACCTCGTCTTCGAACCCGTATGGGACCAGAGCATGATGACGGAAGAGGCTAAGTTTGAACTGGGTTTCGACTAAACAACAAAAAAAACTGATTGAGGATGAAAAACGTATATTTCCTTAGCGATGCCCACCTCGGCTCGTGGGCCATCGACCACAGCCGCACGCAGGAGCGACGGCTGGTTCGTTTCCTTGACAGCATAAAGACAAAGGCGCGCGCCATCTACCTCCTCGGCGACATGTTCGACTTCTGGTGCGAGTGGCGCTACGTGGTGCCTAAGGGCTACACGCGCTTTCTCGGCAAGCTGTCTGAGCTGACCGATATGGGTGTGGAGGTGCACTTCTTCACCGGCAACCATGACATCTGGACATACGGATACTTGCAGGACGAGTGCGGACTCATTGTCCACACGAAGCCGGAGACAGTGGAGATATACGACCGTATCTTCTATCTCGCTCACGGCGACGGACTGGGCGACCCTGACCGCAAGTTCAAGCTGCTCAGCCGCGTGTTCCACAACAAGACATGCCAGCGCCTCTTCGCCATGCTACATCCACGTTGGGCGATGTGGTTCGGTCTGACGTGGGCTCGCGACTCTCGTCTGAAGCGTGCCGACGGCAAGGAGCCTCCTTACATGGGCGAGGACAAGGAATACTTGGTGCAGTTTGCCAAGCAATACATGAAGACGCACAAGGACGTAGACTACTTCATGTTCGGTCACCGTCACATCGAGCTTGACCTATTCCTTTCGAAGAAGACCCGCCTCATGATTCTCGGCGACTGGATAACGCAGTTCACCTACGCCGTATTCGACGGCGAGCACATGTTCCTGGAGGAATACGTGGAGGGAGAAAGCCAACCGTAAACGACATAAGATAATAATAAAAGTAGCGGAGGTCTCCGGCCTCCGCAGCAAGCAAGAATAACACAAGTAATGTTACTAATTTGTTTGCTGCGGAGGCCGGAGACCTCCGCTACTTTTATATTCTTATATTCGATTAGAGAGCGAACTTGTAACCAAGAGTAATCTGGAATACGCTGTTCATAGGATCGCCACCGTCCCATACCTTTGTTACGCCGAAGTTATAGCGAGCGTCGAAGACAACATTGCTATACTCATAGCTGAGACCAACGGGGATAGAGAAGTCGAATGACTCAGCGTCAGTATTGTCCTTTGTTATAGAAGTGCTGCCACCGCTGACCTTAACCTTGTCGCTTACATTGAATGCAGGCTGGATACCGAGCTTAACAGCCAGACCCTTCACTACGTAAACGTTAGCGAGGATAGGAATGTTGATGTAGTCGAGCTTCTGAGTAGAAGTGATGCCCTTCTCCTCATACTTATTACCCTGCATAGAGTAAATTAAGCCAGCGCTGATGCTGAAGATGTCAGTTGCCTGATATTCTGCCTCAACACCTGCTGCGAGACCGATGCGCGGGTCAGCGCCGTCAGACTTTGTGAGGGATGCTACATTCATACCAATCTTCGGCTGCAATGTGAAAGTGCCGACTGCCTGCTGTGCGTAAGATGCTACAGATGCGAGCATCACTACTGCTGTAAGTAAAATCTTCTTCATAATAAAACGAATCTAGTTTGTTAATTGATTTTGATTTACTATATTCGGAATCATTACTGATACCGATTGCAAAGATAGGGCAAAAAGGAATACCATCAAAGCGTTTTTGTTACTTTTCTTACGTTTTTCATCCAAAAAATTGGTCGGAATTTCCTTTTGAGGCTTATTTTAATAGAAAACAACCATCAGAACTTGACTTTTAAAGAAAAAAAAGCCATGTAAGCATACAAGAAAGCAGCAAGGGCTGTAGAGCAAATTAATTGAGCCCTATTGCCACTCGTATGAAAATAATTTACTACTTTTGCAAAGTGTATGTGACAATCTCGCAGTATAAGCGAAATCGTACTATACACCATCACCTTGGCAATAAACTTTTAAGTATTCTATAAAAGAAAATTATGAATTTACTTGAACACATCGTTGCGCGCGCAAAGAGCGACAAACAGCGCATCGTGCTCCCTGAAGCAACAGAGGAGCGCACACTTAGAGCTGCCGACCGTGTACTGGCCGACGACCTCGCCAACCTTATTCTTATCGGCAACCCCGACGAGCTGAAGAGCCTCGCAGAGAAGTGGGACCTCCACAACATCGACAAGGCCACTATCGTCGACCCGCTGAACAACCCCAAGGCAGAGGAATATGCCGAACTGCTCGCAGAGCTTCGCAAGAAGAAGGGCATGACCATCGAGCAGGCTCGCGAGCTGGTGAAGAACCCGCTCTACCTCGGATGTATGATCATCAAGACTGAAGGTGCAGACGGACAGATCTCTGGCGCTCTCAGCACAACGGGCGACACTCTTCGTCCCGCTCTCCAGATTATCAAGTGTGCACCCGGCGTGACATGTGTTAGTGGAGCCATGCTTATGCTCACACACGAGCATCAGTACGGCGACGACGGCATCATCGTAATGGGCGACGTTGCCGTTACTCCGATGCCTACAGCTGACCAGCTGGCACAGATTGCGGTTTGTACAGCACAGACTGCCCGCTCGGTAGCCGGCATCCAGGATCCGCGCGTTGCTATGCTCAGCTTCTCTACAAAGGGTTCGGCAAAGCACGAGGTTGTGGACAAGGTAGTAGAGGCCACACGCATCGCTCACGAGCTTGCTCCTGACCTCAAGCTCGACGGCGAGCTTCAGGCTGACGCAGCCCTCGTTCCTGCCGTAGGCGAGAAGAAGGCTCCCGGTAGCCCCATCGCAGGTCACGCCAACGTCCTCGTTGTTCCCTGCCTCGAGGTGGGCAACATCTCATACAAGCTGGTTCAGCGCCTCGGCAACGCCATCGCCATCGGCCCGATTCTCCAGGGTATCGCCCGTCCGGTGAACGACCTCTCACGCGGTTGCTCAGTGGACGATATCTACTACATGGTAGCGATTACCGCATGTCAAGCAATGGACGCAAAGAAGTAATGTCGCGTTATTACAAATAAATCAAAACTCAAAAATCATAATATGAAAATATTAGTGCTTAACTGTGGAAGTTCTTCCATCAAGTACAAGCTTTACAATATGGACGACAACTCCGTGCTGGCTGCAGGCGGTGTTGAGCGTATCGGCCTCGACGAGGCATTCATTAAGGTGACTCTCCCCAACGGCGAGAAGAAGAAGATTATGCACGACATGCCGGACCACAAGGAAGGCGTCAACTTCGTGTTCCAGTGCCTCCTTGATCCTGAGATCGGTGCCATCAAGAGCCTCGACGAGATCGACGCTGTAGGACACCGCATCGTGCAGGGTGGCGACCTCTTCGAGAAGAGCGTCATCGTGGACAAGTCTGTAGAGGACGGCATAGAGAGCCTCTGCGACCTCGCTCCTGTTCACAACGCAGGTCACCTCAAGGGACTCCGTGCCGTGGACAAGCTCATGCCCAACGTGCCGCAGGTATGCGTCTTCGACAACGCTTTCCACAGCACAATGCCAGACTACGCTTACCTCTACGCCATTCCTTATGAGCTGTACGAGAAGTATCACGTACGTCGCTACGGCTTCCACGGAACCAGCCACCGCTACGTATCGCAGCGCGTCTGCGAATACCTCGGTCGCGACATCAAGACACAGCGCATCATCACCTGCCACATCGGCAACGGTGCCAGCGTTTCTGCCGTTAAGTTCGGCAAGTGCGTCGACACATCTATGGGTCTGACTCCGCTCGCTGGCGTTATGATGGGTAGCCGTTCTGGCGACATCGATCCGTCTGCCGTAACCTTCCTCATGGAGAAGCTCGGCAAGAAGCCGCAGGAGATGGCTGACTTCCTCAACAAGGAGAGCGGCGTGCTCGGCATCACCGGCATCTCTTCTGACATGCGCGAGATTGAGAACGCTGCTGCTGAGGGCAACGAACGTGCAAAGCTCGCTCTCAAAATGTACAACTACCGCATCAAGAAGTACATCGGTGCTTACGCAGCCGCTATGGGTGGCGTTGACATCATCGTATGGACAGCCGGTGTCGGCGAGAACCAGATTGGCACACGTCTCGAGGCTTGCTCTGACCTTGAGTTCCTCGGCATCAAGATTGACGAGGAGGCCAACAAGGTTCGCGGCGAAGAGGCCATCATCTCTACTCCCGACTCAAAGGTTACGGTATGCGTAATCCCGACTGACGAGGAGCTGATGATCGCAAAGGACACTATGGCTTTGCTCCAGAAGTAAGAGAAGAAGTTCTGCTAAGAAAGAACAAATAATAACACAATCAACAACAAAAGAGGGTATCGAGAATCACATATCAAGATTTGCGACACCCTCTTTTTGTATAATCACTACCTAAAACTACATTAATATGAAAAAAACTATCTCAACATTGTTCACGCTGCTGCTTGTGCTTGTTCTGGCATCATGCAGCGACTCTTCTAAGGAAATAGAAGGATTCAAGTTTACGGGCAAAGGCATCTTCGGAGAAATTCCCTTAATGTTCGCAGAAAACGCACAAAAGATAAAGGAAGGTACATTCGAAGACGACTACTCGAAGTATCAAAAGGTGATGGACGAACACCAAAGCTTCGAGGTGGAGTGCGAGGTTATGAAAGGCGAAACCATAACTAAGGGAATCATCAAGTTCCAGAAGGAGTGCAACACTTACTACATTAACCACACCGGCGGTTATGCACGCTATGAATCCAGGTTGTCTGAAGATGTGAGAGGAGCATTCGACTATGGCGAAAGGATACATGTCTGCGGACTGGACAAGGACGGAGTGCTTGTCACAAATTACGGACCACACAACACCTACACAATCGAAGGCTCCATCAGCAGCTACATGCTGAAATCAACCAAATTCGGCGAACGCAACTACAAAAGTCGCATCAGGAAACTGTATGACTGGGACCGCATTGTGAAAATCGTTGTCACCAACGACGAAGGCTTGACCACTTTACGCGAGAAGAGCACAGAGGCAAGGATGAAGAATCTCACCGAGGAGGAGAAGACCATCGGCAAGGGCGACCTCGCCGCCTTCGAGCTGAAGGGCAGCGTACAGTCTGTAGTGGTCAAAACTGAATACGACAAGGTACGCTATAACTTCGACGAGGAGGGCAAGCTTATCTCCATCAACGGTGTACAGACCAATGAATGGTATCAGAACGTAGAGCGCGACGAGCAGGGCCGTCTCTCGGCATATACTGAGGGCGAGTACGACATGGTGTTGTCGAACAAACTGATTTACGGCAAGAACGGTTTCCTGGAAAAGCGTATCACTAATGACATGGGCGAGTGTGTCACCACTTACACATACAATGAGGCAGGCTTCCTTACAAGCGACCACCAGGTCGGCGAATACACGGAGATGGGAGCCGACAAGCCGGAGAAGGTGGATGTGAAGAATACATATAAGTATAAGGGCATTGACGACCACGGCAACTGGACCAGACGCGAGACGGTACCTGCTGACGACACTGAAGAACCGATACGCGTAGTACGCAGCATCATTTATTACGATTAAATCGGTGCTTTGTAGTGGTAGACGTATTAGAAAAGTAAACAGCTGATTTATCATCGAAAAAGTATAGAGCGTGATAAATTAATATAGATTAGCATAATGTAACCCCCTCAAACATTTGTGGGTCTCAACTTTTATACGTAAATTTGCTTCATATATTATAATGAGGAAATGTGGACATACTACTGCCACTACCAAACTTAACAAGACATGAATATACAGGACTTCAACAATACCAAATGGAGCCGCAACATAATTCTCGTTGACGGCGACTACGTGGACAATGTCGCCTTCAACCTTATCGTCAACTTCGAGAGAATGATAGGCAGACGCATTCAGAAAGCCGATACGGCAAGATGGATTGACTGCATAGCCCTCGACGGAGGAATGCGCGAGGGACGCGACTCGGACGGAGAGACGCAGGTGATATTCATCCACTCGAAGGAGAAGACTGCTCTCGACAACTTCAATCCGGGTTCGTACGAGACAGACCTCAACGCCAAGGCTTTCAAGGATACGCTCGGAGAGTTCATCATCAGCTCTTATCCCGTGGAGGAAGTGGTGAAGCACGACGACTTCTTCCTCGATGTCCTCAAGACCGTGGTCAACCATAAGGACGTACACCGCGTGATGGCTGTGCCCAATGCAGAGCATGCGCCGCTGTGGGAAGAGATAAGACACGCCCTGCGCGACATCGACGACGAGGAGAAACGCATAACGCTCTTCGCCATGCAGCCGCTCTCAGGCGGCAACTTCAAGCAGGAAATACTCGGCTACTCGCTGATGAACGCACTCGGAATAAAAGGCAGCGAGATTTAAGAATTAGTAATTAACAATAACAATCAAATAAAAAACAACGACGAAATGGGAAAAGTATTAATGATCGGCGCCGGTGGCGTCGCTACCGTTGCAGCGTTCAAGATAGCCCAGAACGCTGATGTCTTCACTGACTTTATGATAGCCAGCCGCACCAAGTCGAAGTGCGACAAGATTGTTGAGGCAATCGGCAACCCCAACATCAAGACCGCGCAGGTGGACGCTGATGACGTGGAACAGCTGAAGGCTCTCTTCAACGACTACAAGCCGGAACTTGTCATCAATCTCGCCCTGCCTTATCAGGACCTCACCATCATGGAGGCTTGTCTGGCTTGCGGATGCTCATATCTCGACACTGCCAACTACGAACCGAAGGATGAGGCTCACTTCGAGTATTCATGGCAGTGGGCTTACAAGAAGCGCTTTGAGGATGCTGGACTGACCGCTATCCTCGGTTGCGGATTCGACCCGGGCGTGACAAGCATCTTCACAGCTTACGCAGCAAAGCACCACTTCAAGGAGATTCAGTATCTCGACATTGTGGACTGCAACGCCGGCAACCATCACAAGGCTTTCGCCACTAACTTCAATCCTGAGATAAACATCCGTGAGATCACTCAGAAGGGTCTCTATTGGGAAGACGGCAAGTGGGTGGAGACAGCTCCGCTCGAAATACACAAGCCGCTCAACTATCCCGAAATTGGTCCGAAGGAGAGCTACCTGCTCCACCACGAGGAGATTGAGAGCCTCGTAAAGAACTATCCGACCATCAAGCGTGCCCGCTTCTGGATGACTTTCGGTCAGCAGTATCTCACATATCTCGACTGCATCCAGAACCTCGGCATGTCTCGCATCGACGAGATCACATACGAGGCTCCGCTCGCTGACAATCCTTCAGAGAAGGTGAAGGTGAAGATTGTGCCGCTGCAGTTCCTCAAGGCTGTGCTGCCTAACCCGCAGGACCTCGGCGAGAACTATGACGGACAGACCTCTATCGGCTGCCGCATCCGTGGTATCGACAACGAGGGCAAGGAGCAGACTTACTACGTATATAACAACTGCTCGCACGAGGCTGCATACAAGGAGACCGGCATGCAGGGCGTAAGCTACACAACCGGTGTTCCCGCAATGATTGGTGCCATGATGTTCTTCAAGGGACTGTGGCGCAAGCCGGGCGTATGGAACGTAGAGGAGTTCGATCCGGATCCGTTCATGGAGCAGCTCAACAAGCAGGGACTGCCCTGGCACGAAGTGTTCGGCGGCGACCTTGAACTGTAATTAGGAATTCAAAACTCAAAATTCTTTTATGGCAAAGACAGAAGAACAGAATGCTGCTTTGGAGGGCAAGCTGAAAGCTCTCCAGGCAACAATGTCAAAGATAGAAAAAGACTTCGGCAAGGGAGCCATCATGAAGCTCGGCGACGAGCAGGTGGATAATGTCGAAGTCATACCGACCGGCAGTATCGGTCTGGACGCCGCTCTCGGCGTTGGCGGCTACCCGAAGGGACGTATCATAGAAATCTATGGTCCGGAGTCGTCTGGTAAGACCACGCTCGCCATCCATGCCATCGCAGAGGCACAGAAGAACGGCGGCATCGCTGCCTTCATCGACGCTGAGCATGCCTTCGACCGCTTCTATGCCGCCAAGCTCGGCGTAGACGTTGACAATCTCTGGATATCACAGCCCGACAACGGTGAGCAGGCGCTCGAGATTGCTGACCAGCTGATTCGCTCGTCAGCCATCGACATCATCGTCATCGACTCCGTTGCGGCTCTTACTCCGAAGGCGGAGATTGAGGGCGACATGGGTGACAACAAGGTGGGACTCCAGGCTCGTCTGATGTCGCAGGCGCTCCGTAAGCTCACCAGCACCATCTCGAAGACCAACACCACATGTATCTTCATCAACCAGTTGCGTGAGAAGATCGGTGTGATGTTCGGCAATCCTGAGACAACAACGGGTGGTAACGCCCTGAAGTTCTACGCTTCAGTACGTCTGGACATCCGCAAGGTGACGGGCATCAAGGACGGCGACCAGATTATCGGCAATCAGGTTCGCGTGAAGGTCATCAAGAACAAGGTGGCTCCTCCGTTCCGCAAGACAGAGTTTGAGATTACCTTCGGCGAAGGCATCTCAAAGGTTGGCGAGATTGTAGACCTCGGCGTGGAGTATGGCATCATCCAGAAGTCAGGCTCATGGTATTCTTACAACGGTTCGAAGCTGGCGCAGGGTCGCGACGCAACAAAGTCGCTCCTCAAGGACAATCCCGAACTCATGGAAGAACTCGAAGGACTTATCAAGCAAGCCATCGCTGATAAGCGCGAGGGATAAACAAACACAAATAAAAGAGAACAGCCAGTTAATGTCTGCAAAAGACAATAACTGGCTGTTCTTGTTTTATTATTTTACCGTTTCTATCTTTAACTTATCACCATCTTCTTCCTGATTGTAGACCAGAGAGAAACCTCCTTCTTGTGTTCCCCAAGAAGTGGTGCCGTAGAGTTCTATGAACGAAAATCTGTCAAGGTCTCTCGGCACATTGCGTACGACAACTCTCATGCTGAGTTGCATCTCTCCTGGTATGGTAATTCCGTCAGTACTGATTTCGTTATTGCCCACAGGAACACTGGCGTTTTTGCTTCCGCCTACAAATATGTCTCCGTCGAAATCTGTCTCTCTCAACTGTCCGCAGGTAAAGTCTGAAGTCTTGTACTGGTTGCCATCGGCATCAAGTACGACGATACCTTTACCAGCTATGGAATACAAAATGTTTGGTCTCTTGAGTGCAGTTACGTCAAATGAATTTGTATTTACAATATTATATATAATCACAACATCTGTGCCGTAGCGTTCACATTTTACGAGTTTATAATTTGTGTCGGCAAATGACTGGCAGATGCCAACAAGAAGTGTCAGAAGCGACAGTAATATTTTCTTTTTCATCTTATTTCGTCTTTTATGTTTCTTTGCAGTGTGTGTTTATCTCCTTCTTACAGCTGTGCGTGTGCGTGGTTTCGTTGATGTCTTAGACTTTGTTGCAGAGGCAGCAGGTGCAGGCTTCACGTCAAGATTGCGAAATATAATTTCCGTATCCGTAGAATGACCGAAGAGTCCCTGTTTGAAATTCCTTACATTCAGCGGAAGACGTATCATCTGTATTGTTTTCGAACTTGTAGAGAAATCATCTATAGTCAGTTGAAATTCTTGTTCCGCGTCTGTCTGCATCTTTACTGTGCTCGTGGAATACATCTTGCTGTTGTATTTTTTTACAGTGCCGAAATTCATGTTGAGGCCCAATGTCGGAGCTTTATACACCGTGCCCTCTTCATCGTATGCTTTCCAGTCGTCAAAGCTGAAATAAGTAGGCATTTTCCCATTCTTCAGGCTGAAGGTAAGTACAACCTTTGTTCCATAACGATACAGACTTTTCACGTTGAGTTCAAAATCCGGGTATGTGCATACACATCTTTCTTTGTTTGATTTTGGAAGCGGACGTACTGCACAGCCATAGAAAGCCTTACTTTCGGTTTTCTCGTTTATTGGGTCAAACTGGAACGAATAACCGCCATCGTTTGACAATGCGTAATAAGCATTTAGGACTGCCGCGTCCATCACGCTGACAGTATCCTCAAGGTTGTCAAAATAAGCATAACCCTTTACCGAAGCTCCTGCCGGGATGCGCTGGTCTATATGATCTCCTCCATAGAACAAACCGTTACCACTCATATGGATAGTCTCGGTCATTCGCGTGTCTTCATTGCCTGAAAATCGAGCTGCAGCACTTGTTATCCTGGCAAGTACAGTTTTATTGCCGCTGTTTGTCATAAGGAAACATACCCTTATGTTTTTCTTTCCGTAATGTACGGCATCTACAGCTTTCACGTTTATCATGTTAGCAGCAGCATTCGTTGACGATTTCTTTGGTTTAGATGACATAAC
>ERZ1023873.58-NODE-58-length-44774-cov-53.360809_pt1 | contig 44774 bp, 30 predicted proteins | sample MGYA00380391_ERZ1023873 | MGnify/ENA primary metagenome ERZ1023873 (study PRJEB33179, sample SAMN07449006) | human gut metagenome | biome: Human-gut; feature: Human associated habitat; material: Faeces | host: Homo sapiens | place: India: Bhopal | collected...
TTCTCGACAACCTAACGTAAAGCCTTTTATTTGTGCACAGCACGCGCCCATAATCTGAAAAACATATAAAAACACAAGGATGCAGAAGGTATCAAAACTAAAGAAATTTTGGAAAAAACGTAATAAGTAATACAAATAGTAGGAGCCGCGGGCATTAGCTCCTACTATTTGCCCTTTTTCCTCAATTTGTTTAGTTTTATACATCCTCTTGTAACCTTGTGTTTTTCTTTGTTTTTCCGTTTGTGCTTTTCGAGAGAGGCGAAAGCCTCTCATTCATTTATGGTATATATGGGCGTGAGAACTTGTTCTCATAAGACCATATATACCATAAAGGAATTGCCGAAGGCTCGAAAAGCATAAGCGGACTGTGGATAAAGTTTTTTGTCAAATCACTGCCTAACATAGCAGACTAACAGATAAACTAGATTGTTTGCTGTGGTAGGCAGGGTGTTTGCAATTGCTATAATTAGTTGTTGTATCCTGGATTCTGTTTCCAGTTGGTATTCTCCTTGAGGATGTCGTCGGGGACGGGCAGGATGCGGCATGTCTTGTCGAAGCGTGCGTCCGGATTGCTGTGTTTGTGGAATCCGTATTCGCTCTCGAACGTGCCGAAGCGAATCATGTCGTTGCGGCGCCAGTTCTCGTCGAAGAATTCGCGCCCGCGTTCGTCGAGGATTTCCTGAAGCGAAGGGTCGTGGTCGAGCAGGGGAGCATGCACGTAACTGCGAATCTGATTGAAGAGCGACTGTGGCGTATCGCCGTTGGTGGTAGTGGCTCCGCGCTTTATAGCCTCTGCCTTTGTGAGGATGATGTCGGCGAAGCGGAAGATAGGCACGTCGTTACTCTGATAGCGGTTGTATGCGCTATACTCATTAGGGTTAGGATAGAACTTGATGGAGCGATAGCCCTGACGCCATCCGTCCGGCGTAGCACCACAGTTGAGCGTAGCCAGTCCGCCTTCCTGCAGGGTTATGGTCTTGGTCAGTTCCAGCTGAGTGCCTTTATATATGTAAGGCTTGTCAGTCTCCTCGCCGGTTATGGCGTCGTGTATGAACACCTTTCCTTTGAGTACGGCATCGTTGCGGTCGTCGCCCTCAAGACAGAACAGGTCAGCAAATTCGGGATTCATGGCACAGATGCCGGCGCACGACTTGCCCATCTTTCCTCCGTAATAGCCCTGCGTGTCGCCGTCGTCAATGCGTCGGAATGCGCGGTAGCGACCGTAGAGCAAACCCTGTGCGCTCACCTTGTCGTAAGGCATGGCGTAGATGAAGTCCTTTATCTGCGGACCGTTGTCAAACATAAACTTCTTGCGGTACGGGTCGTTCAGATTGAACAGACCGCTACCGATGATGTCGTCGCAGTACTTCACGCATTCGTCCAGCTTGCTGTTCTTTGTTGTGGCAACGTCATACTTGGTCACGTCGCCACAGGTATACACTCCCCAATTTATATACAGCTTGACGAGCAGCGCTTCAGCCATCCATTTGTTCGGCTTGCCGTAGGTGGAAGCGTCGTTCTTGTCCGAGAGGTCTGGCAGGCATTCCTTCACCTCTTTCTCAATAAACTCAGCCACCTCCTTACGCGGGCTGCGCACCACAGCCTCATTGTCAGCGGGCAGATGGTCCAGCACGGGCACGTCGCCGTAGCTGTCCATAAGTATGAAGTGATAGAAGGCACGCATCAGACGGGCAGGAGCTGCCACCTTTGGAGTCTCCTTAAATTCTTCTATAATCTTGTTACACTTTGTGATGCCGCTTGCCAGATCGGTCCAATAGTTTGCAGGGGCGTCGCCTGACATGAAGTTATGGATGGAGGGATGGATGTTCTCGCCCTTGTCAAAGTAGTCTGTGCCGAAGGACACGCCCGTAGCCTCGTCAGAAGAGAACGTCTGCACGCGGTTATAGTTGTTGCCGAGTGCTTGGCGGAACGAGTAGTAGACGTCCGACATCTTGCCCTCTATGGCAACCGGATCATTGGGATATTCCGTGTATTTTGATTTCACGTCCACGTCCAGGTCGGTGCAACTGGCTGTAATGCCGAGCACTGCCGCAGCCAATGTCATTTTTATTATATTCTTCATTGCCTTGTTTCGTTAATTCCGTTTATATGCTTTTGTCGTTTAGAAGTTCACCTTCATGCCCACCATGAACGTGCGTGTACGGGGATAATAGTTGTTTCGCCATACAATGCCAGGTGTCAGTCCGCCGAGGTTAACTTCAGGATCGGTGCCCTTAAAGCTTGTCAACGTAAAGACGTTGTTGCATGTAGCATAGACAGAGAGATTGTTCACCCAGTCGCCAATCTTGCCGAATCTGTATGTCAGCGTCATTGATGAGAGGCGCAGGTAGCTGCCGTTCTCGATATAGCGGTCTGACGGTTTCTGTGAGTTGACGTCGCCGTAGCGTTGTTCGGTAAGTGCCTCGGCGAAGACGTTCTTGCCCTGGCTCAGCATTGTGATGGCGTTGCCCTGTGCACGCAGTCCGTTGAACACCTTATTGCCAAACACTCCCTGGAAGAACATATTGAGCGACCAGTTATTGTAGGTCAGCGTGTTGTTCCATCCGAGCGTGAGCTTCGGCTGTGCGCTTCCCACCTTTGTGCGGTCCTTGTCCTGCGGGTCGATGGTGGTCTCGCCGGTGCGCTCGCCTGTATTGGCGTCATGCACGTAGTATTGTGATGTGCCGTTCTCGTCATATCCAGCCCATTCGTAGGTGTAGAACTGGCCAATCGGACATCCTTCCATGAGTCGCTGCACGTACACACCGTGGTTGCCGCTGAGCTCAGGTGACGCCTCGTCGATGTATTTTACGGAATATGTGGCGTTGGAGAGTTTTTCAACAACATTATTGTTGTGCGAGAGATTGAGAGTGGTGCTCCATTCGAATGCCTTCGTCTTGACGGGGATGGCATTGATGGTTATCTCCACGCCCTTGTTGCTGATGTCGCCTACGTTGGCAGTCATCAGTCCGTAAGGATAGCGGTTGGTCGACACAGGATAGTCGTATATAAGGTCGCTTGTGCGCTTGTCGTAGTATTCGATGGTACCCGAGAGGCGGTTGTTGAGCACGCTGAAGTCCAGTCCGACATTGAACATTCCCGTGCGTTCCCACTTAAGGTCGGGGTTGGCGTTGCTGAGTGCTCCCAGCGTGTGCTTCTGAGAGGTCTGACCGTTGGCGTCGGTGTACGAGAACCATCCTGACGTACCGTAAGTACGGATGGCTGTGTAGGCATCGAAGCCCTGCGAATTGCCGCTCACTCCGTAGCCCACGCGAAGCTTGAGGTCGTTGAATACGTTGAGATTCTTCACAAAGTTCTCCTCGCAAAGGCGCCATGCTGCTGATACAGAAGGGAATGTGCCCCAACGGTTGTTCTTGCCGAAGGCTGACGAACCGTCGCGACGTACTGTGGCTTGAAGGTTATACTTCGAGTTGAAAGAATAGTTAAGTCTGCCGAAGAACGATATCATACGCAGCGTCGATTCTGCTCCGCTCTCCACGGCGTCCATGCCGTCAATGCTGTTGGCGTATGACAGGTTATACCATTTCAGGTTGTCGTTATAGAAGTCTTTTACTGTAAGTCCGAATCCGTCATTGTTGTTGTTCTCCTCCCATGAGTAGCCGAGCATCACTCCCAGTCGGTGCATCTTTGCTATGGTGGTGTCGTAGTTGCCATAAAGCTCGAAGACGCTCTTGTTGTTCTGGTATGTGTTGCGTGTGGCTTGTCCGTTAGTGTTCACTATCTGCGACTTGGTGGAGTGATACTGGCTGTATGTGTTTTGGTCAGCCATGTATGAGTAGTTGGCGCTCAGCGTCAGTCCGTCTACGATTCTGAGGTCAGCCTTACCCGTTATCTGCATTCTTTTGTATACGTTCTTCTGCGTGTCCTCATTGATCATTGATACGGGGTTGAAGTAGTTGGTCACGGACGTAGATCCGAACCAGCTGCCGTCCGCGTTTCTGACAGGCTGCAGCGGCGAGTAATAGACCATGGCGTCCGTCACGCTCATGCCTTTTATGCCGTTCACCACACCCTCTGCTGTGGTCTGGTTGGCGTTAATGCCGAGTGCCAGCGTGAGGTGGTCCTTGAGCACCCTCGACTGTGCCATGGCACGAGCGCCGAAGGTCTTGTTGTCCGTATTGCGTATGATGCCCTGTCGGTCAACGTAGTTGAGGCTGACGTTATAGTTTGATCTGTCGTTGCCTCCGCTCACCGCAAGGTTGTGGCTGTGCGAGATGCCCGTACGCTCCACCTGCTTCTGCCAGTCTGTATTGGCACCTTCGTCGCTGGGCAGCGTGAAGTTGTTGGCTTTGGCGTAGTTTCGGAGGTCGTCGGCAGTAGCAAGTTTTATGTCCTTAGCCACATTGTCTATAGCCACATATCCGTTGTAGCTGACATGTGCTGAGCCGCGCTTGCCTTTTTTTGTGGTGACGATAATCACGCCGTTGGCTGCCTTCGATCCGTAGATGGCTGTGGCTGTAGCGTCGCGCAGCACGTCAATGCTCTCAATGTCGTCAGCGGCGACGAGTGAGAGGTCAGCGCCCGGAATGCCGTCCACTATATAATAAGGTTGCATGGCATCGCCTTCGCGCAATGTGGATGCACCGCGAAGTATGACCGATGAATTTGGTTCGTTAGGGTTGCTGCTTGTCGTTACCGTAAGACCGGGCACCTTGCCTTGCAGCATCTCGGCAGGTGTGGTGAATACGCCCTTGTTGAGGTCGTCCGAATTGACAGTCGTGATTGACGAGGTTATGTCCTTGCGTTGCATACGACCGTAGCCTACGACCACCACTTCCTTAAGCTGATGGTCGTCTTCCTTAAGTTCTATGCTGACATCCTTTGCCGCCTTTACGAAGGTGCGCTCGTAGCCGATGTACGATACGGACATCATGGCTCCGCGCCTCACATTCGACAAAGTGAAATTGCCTTCCACGTCGGTAATGGTCTTGAGACTGGTGCCGTCCACGGCTACCGTTGCTCCGATAATGGCGTCGCCTTTCTCGTCCACCACTTTTCCGTTAACTTGCATCAGATCTTTTACTGTTTCCAAGACGTCCGTCTTAGTGGCTGTTGCTGGCAGACAGTTGAGTATGCCGCCTGTCAGCATTAGCATAAACAGTGCTTGTTTGCTAAAATCCATTCTTAAAACTTTATGGTTATCAATTGTTTCGGATGCAAAGATAGACATTTTTTATTACAATTATGTTACATCATCGTGATATAATGTTTCAATATTGATGCAAAAGATGGTCTTTTGTTTCACAATACTGCCTCTTTCGGACGACTTTTTGTCCGAATTAAACGTTAATGCCATTAATATACACTAACTTTGCAATATGCATAAATAAAATGTTGAATGAAATGTATCCACTATGAGAATATTACACGACTGGATTTCTATGGCTTTTTTAATATGCGGCATAATAACCTATTATGCAAATGTCAAATGGTTGTCCCCCGTAACATGGAGCCTTTATGGATTGTATTTTATTAGCACTATTGTTATAATCAACTCTCGCAGAAAGGAAATAGGAAGTATGAAACTTGCATTGAAAAAAACAATATGTGATATATGCATAGTGTTTAGTCCCGTTGTCCTTTATGTCGGTTGGTTGATAAAAGACTTGATATGATTAAGGGTGTGTCAGACTCATGTTTGTGAGTCATGACACACCCTCAATCTTTTTACTTCTTATATTGTTGTTCTTGAATGTCTTGTTACTTTACGCCAAGCTCAGCTATTCCTATCTGCTCGCCATCCTTTACCATGCGGTCAGCGATCAGCTTGAGGAAGCGGGTGGTGGTGGCGGGGAAGGTGACGGTCTGAAGGATGGGGTTGTTCTGGATGTTCGAGAACTCGTCAGACTTCAGCGTCTTTATGACGTTGCCCTTGGCGTCACATGCCGAGATGGTGTAGGAATGGATGAGGCCGCGGTGAGCGTCGCTCTGGTCGGGGAGATAGAGCAATTGTGACACCTCTGTGTTCTTGCCGAGGTCGATGATCAGTTCCTTAGAGGTGGTGAAGAGCACGGTCTGTGGGTCGCGGTCGGTGGCCTTAGTCTGCTCAGCCTCGCTGATGCCTACGAGCGAGAACGGCAGCGACTTGATGGCTTCTGACGTGGGGCTCCATGTCAGCTGTGCGTCGTCGCCTCCGAAGAATACGCCCACGTTGTTGAGGCAGATGGGTCCGCGTGAGTCGAGGATGCGCACACGCACGCCCTTGGTCTCTACGGTGAGGAAGCGGAGGAGGCGCTTGTAGCCAATGGTGGTGGTCTCCTCGTTCTGGCTTACCGGCTTCCATTGCTTGCCGTCAAGATATTCCACCACGAACTTCTTTACGCGCTGTCCGAGGGGGATATACTCCTGCAGCATGATGCGGTTGATCTTCTGCGGCTTTTTGAAGGTGAAGGTGATGTCAGCTGTGGTCACTCCGTCGGCTGTTGCCCAGTATGTGTCCCACGAATTGTCGGTGAGAGCCTTTGCCGCAAACTCTGTTCCGCGCTCGTTGCTTACCTTCGGCTTCATGCCTGCCACGAGGTTATGAGAGAGCTCGCGCTCTATGATCTTGTGGAAACGTACGGCGTTGGCTGAGTCGACGGGATGGATGAGGCCGTCACGGTCAACGGGGAAGTTGAGCAGGAGAGTGGCGTTGTGTCCCACGCTGCGATAGTAGAGGTCGACGAGCTGTTCAGGCGACTTCACCTTGTCGTCTTCCTCAGGATGATAGAACCATCCCGGACGGATGGATACGTCGCACTCGGCTGGTGTCCACTGGTTGCCGTCGGCATGTCCGTACTGCAGTTCGGTGTGCTTGGAGTAGCCGGGATAAACCTCGCCCTTGCGTAGGAAAGCCCAGTTGGTTTCGCCGGCGAATCCCTTCTCGTTGCCCACCCAGCGGCATCCGGGACCTCCGTCGCCGAAGACCACTGCCTGCGGCTGTATGCTGTCCAGAATCTCGAAGATGCGCGGATAGTTATAGTAGTTCTTGCGGTCGATGGTGCGTGAGTCGCAAGCGCCGCCGTAATAGCCGTCGCCACCGTTGGCGCCGTCAAACCAGACTTCGAATACGTCGCCGTAATTGGTGAGCAGGTCGCGGAGCTGAGCGTAGAAGTAGGGCAGGTAGCCTGGTGTGGCATAGTCGGCACGTGAGCGGTCCCACGGTGAGAGATAGACGGCAAACTTCAGTCCGTACTTCTTGCAGGCTTCTGAAAGTTCACGTACGATGTTGCCCTTGCCGTCCTTATAGGGTGATTGGCTTATGTTATAGTCGTTGCCTTCGAACGGCCACAGGCAGAATCCGTCGTGGTGCTTGGCGGTGAGGATTACGCCTTTCATGCCCGAAGCCACGAGGGTGCGTGCCCACTGCTCGCAGTCGAGGCGTGTGGGATTGAATGTCTTGGGGTCTGAGTCGCCATATCCCCATTCGCGGTCGTTGAAGGTGTTGAGACCGAAGTGGATGAAGGCGTATGTCTCCATCTTCTGCCAGTCAATCTGTTTCTGCTCAGGAAGAGGGAGAATAGGGGCTGGCGCAGCCGTCTGCTTCTGGGCATTGGCTGTAAGAGAAGTGGCTGCGGCGATGGCAAATGCTGCAGCAATGATACTGTTTTTTTTGATTTGTGTCATGATTCGTGTTTGTATGTTTGCAAAATTAATCAAAAAATCCCGGCAAAACCAATTTTATGATTGGTTTTTGCCGGGATTAGCATTATATATAAGAATAATGTCATGCGTAGCTATGCATACCGCCAAGGATGTAGTTGACACCGAAGTATGTCATGAGGATGGTGAGGAATGCCAAGAGCATGAACACGTGGAACGTCACAGGACGTCTGAGAGCGGGCAGCGTCTTGGGATGCAGGGCGGCTGCATACACCATGAACGTGATAAGCGCCCATACCTCCTTGGGGTCCCATCCCCAGTATTCGCCCCACGAGACGTTTGCCCAGATGGCTCCGACGAAGATGCCGATGCCGAGTGTGGTGGCGGCAGGATAGAGGAAAAGGAACGAGAGGCTCTGCAGGGCTGCCATCTGACGGGTGGCGTCGCGGTTTATCAGCTTCACGGTCAGGGCTGTTATGGCATTGATGAACGTCAGGGACAGGAGCGCGAAGCCCATCATAATGATGCTGACGTGTATGCTCAGCAGGGGCGAATTGAGCACAGGCATGACGTGCGTTATCTGCGGGTCCATCTGGCTGATGTGGCTTACGAGCAGGAAGAAGCCCGACATGAGGAAGCCGCAGGTGAGCATGATGGGGAAGCGGAAGCTGAGCAGGAGGCTGAGCAGCATGACCGTCCATGCCACGAAGAGCATCGTCTCATAGCCGTTTGCCATAGGGATGGTGCCGCTTATGGTCCAGCGCAGATACTCACAGTAGGTGAGCGAGACGAAGGCGGCTGCCATGACAGTTCGTGAGAAGCGTCTTACGATGATGTCGGAGCGTCTGCGTTTTGTGGCGCGTGGGTCGTGGTTGCTCTCGAGGCGGCATTGGCGGCAGATGCGCGTCACGGTGTAGAGGAACGAGAGGACGCCCATCGTGAGACACAGGACGAAGAGGATGGTGGCGAAGGGGATGTGGTTGTATGTACGCTCCGCCGTGGTCTGCTTCTCTGACGGGATGGAAGCTCCGCCGTTCTTGATCTGCAATGCCTGCATCTTGTCAAGCGTATGGCAGATGCTGTCCTGGCGGTTGGCTTCTGCATAGTCGTAGAGCAGGGTGAAGACATACTGTATGTAGCTCCGCTCTTTGTAGTCGAGGGAGGCAGGTAGGTCTGCGGTGGGTGCGTACCATGCCGTTTTTCCATTGTCTTCCTTAATGGGGAATATCTTTAGGAGGGTGCCGCGACGGAGGTCCATTACCAGCTGTATGCGCTCGTCAAGGGCGGACGCCTGAGTATGGAACTTGTCCTTATTGCCCTCGTAATACTCCTTGACGTACGGACCGAGCGTGTATCCGCCCATATCCTTATCGAAGAAGAACCCTGCCGAAACGTAGTCGGGCAGCTGGAGTGTCTGCTTCAGATCGCCACTCTTCACCTTTATTATAGGCTCATTCATCCATTCCTCTCCCCAGAATATCCATCCCGTGAGCACCTGCTCGGCTGTCAGTCCTTTGTAGGATCGTGCTCCGTAGAGTTTCTTGGTGAAATCGATGGCGAAGGTCTGCATGGGGCAGATGCGGTTGTTGTGGAGGATGAACAGCTCGCCGAACTTCTCTGCTGTCTTTTCGGGCAGGGCGTGGGGCGTATGGTCTGCAGCAGAGGCGGTGCTACCGAAGAACGTAGCTACAGCCATGACCGCAAGGAGCGCTCCCTTGCGGAGATGCTCGCTTCGGAGCAGGGCGCGGTAAGCTCCGCGCGGATCGAAGAGCATGAGGATGAGGGAAAGGAAAAGTAGGGCATAGCCGGTGTAGGTGACGGGGATGCCGAAGGGGTCAGAATTGGTGGCGAGTGAGACGCCCCGTTCGTCGCTGTCGTACGAAGCCTGATAGAGGCGCATGTCGCCGCAAGTGAATATACGGTTCATCGATACCTGTCCTTGCACGGTCTGTCCGTCCTTCGTGATGCTGAACTGCGACACGTAGTCCTCCACGGCGTCCGTGCCGGGATGATACTGTATGCTGAACTTATTGAGGCGTATCTGGAACGGCAGGCTCTCGCTGCTTGCGTTCGTGCCGTCAGTAAAGACGGTGTAGCGGTCGGTGGTCTCGCCGAGGCGCAAATGGATGATGCCCCGTTCGGCGCTTATGTGGGTGAGGAACGCTCCTGCGAGAATCACGAGGAACGAGAGATGGAGCGTGATGCCCGTCCACGACTTCGTGCGGTTTCGGAGGAAATAGACGGTGGCAGTGGCAGCTAACAATGCCCATACGAGCGCGAACCACCACGTGCCGTAAATGTGTGCCGATACAAATTCAGAGCCTTGGTATTTCTCTATTACTGTGGCGGCACCCATACACACCACAGCGATGGTATAGAGCGAAAACACAAGTTTTTTTATTGTTCGTGTCATTTTTATATTGTATTTAATGTTTTGTTAGATGTTTGCTTAATGCAAAGTTATCCATATTTGTTTGATTCGCCTATATTCTTTACTGCGTTTTTTATGCTATATAGTGTGTTTTACCTAAAATTAGGTATATATATTAATGTGTAAATAGGAGCGAATCAATAAAAATGAAAGTTTTTTGATAAAAGTATGAATTTTTCTTCAAAAACATTTGGCGGAATGATTTATTATGTCTACCTTTGCAACCACAAATAAGGAACAATACTTTGGTACCTTGGCCGATCGGTTAGGTAACGGTCTGCAAAACCGTGTAGAGCAGTTCGACTCTGCTAGGTACCTCAAAAGAAAAAGCTGAATCTCAGAATTGAGGTTCAGCTTTTTTCGTTATTGGCTATCTTGTATAAAAGTGGCGGAGACCAGAGACCTCCGCCACTTTCTTATATCGCTCCTTCCCTACTGGAGGAAGAGGAGTTGATATGGTTATTCAGTTCTGTTATTCTTTTGCTGCTCTCTTTACGTAAACCGGACGAATTGGCAATCGAGAATCTCTATTTGCATCGTCTCGCTTTACAACGATTTTACCAGTTTCATTGCTTCTTTCAAAATACAAACTTTTAGCCTTTCTCGGGTCACTTTCCACTACAGCACTTGTCCATAGCCAGCTATATGATCTTTTTAATGGAGAGTAGTAATGGTAGTATCTGAAGAAGATGTAGTTGTTGTTCTTTTTAGATATAAACATCACACCCAGAACTCCATTGAGTGTAGACTCCGTAACCGTACAGTTATCGATCAATTCCTGCATTTCGTTCCAAGTCGGGTATCTCCATCCTTCTCCAAGTCGCAGATAGGCCACATCATCTTCCTTCTCGAGGAAGAATCTCTTGTCACGGCTATCGTACTTCGTGTATTGTCCCTCTACTATGTCAGTGAAGTAATAATAATCGTAATTGATCTTTGTCCAGGTCTCGCCCCAAGCGTAAATGTCGCCATACTTTTCAGGACTTGTTCCGCCAAGGTCGCATTTTGCCCACTTTATACCGCTTGGCAATCCGAGGTCAACATACTCCATGGTTTCCTTTGGTATACCTACGCCAGCATTCAGCTCCAGTTCCTTAAGCTTCTTGGCAACCTCAGCCATGGCGTCCTTTTCGCTCATGTTGCCGCTCTCAAGAGCCTGCAGCAGAGCTGTCATCTGTTTATTGATAGCGTCAAGCTTGTCGCCGTAACCACTCAGAGACTCGATAGCTGTTGCAATTTGATCCAACTTGCCATTTCCGTACCCAATCGTTATGAACGCTCCTGAGATAGTAGCGAGTCTGTCAGTGAAGTTTTGGCCATATTTATCAAGAAGGGCATTTAAAGTTTCGAGCTGCGAATTGGGGTTAATGTTCTCAAAGGCAGTCTTGATAGCTTCGAGCTTTTCTGTGTAGTCAGGCAAGCTTTGGATGGCTTGTGCGAGTATATCCATCTTGGTATTGAAACTGTTGGTCTGGTCCTTGATGACTTGCTCGATAAGCGTCAGCTTGTCCGACAACGCGATCATCTGCTCCTTCATTGCAGCCTCGATGGCTCCGAGCTTGGTGTCGAGCGTGGTGCCCTGACTCTTTATTACCTGCTCGATGAGCGCCAGCTTGTTCTCCATGGTGATGGTCTGCGCTTTCAGGGCAGCTTCGATGGTGGCGAGCTTGGCATCGAGGGTGTTGTTCAATGAGACGATAACGTCCATGATGGCTTGGAGCTTCGTCTGCTGGTTGACGTTCATCTTATCGATGGCTGCCACGAGTTGTAAGATAGCTTGCTCGTTCTTCAGCGCACCGCTGTTGATGGCATCCACCACCTTGGCGAAGTCGTTGACTACTGTGACCTTCATCTCGTAGTCTATCTCGGGTGCGTTCTCCCGACAAGAGCTGAAGAACGCCTGTGTCGCCAGCAACATCGTACTGGCTAACATTATTGACTTTATTGCTTTCATAGTTTTCTTGTTTTATGCTGTTATTTCTTTACAGTGATGGTTACGCGGCGGCCTTCGTAGTTGTTCTTGCCGTTCTTGGCTCCAATGGCGGTCTGCGGATGGAGGTCTTCGGGTGCGAAGCCTTCCTTCAGCAATACCTTCACCACTCGCTTCAGGCGGCGCTCGGAGATGGCCTGATTATATTCGGGAGTGCCCGGCGTGCTTGCCTCGGCGAGGATGGCGAGCTTTTCGCCCTTCATGCTTCGGGCGAACGAGCGCAGACGGTCGGTCTCCTCACGACTCATATATGAGCTGTTGTTGGCGAACTGTACATAGTGCTCGGGTGCTTCTGCCACAACCTTTTTGCCTTGCTGACAGTCGTCGAGCTGGCGTTGGAGGTCGCTGTTGTGTTGTTCAGCCTGCTGGCGGAGAGCAGCCTCACTATCAGCACGTGCTTTTTCGGCTTCAGCCTCCTGGCGCAGAGAGTTGGCGCGGTCGTTAAGAGCAGCAATCTCTTCGCCGTAAAACTCACGCAGCTTGCTTGCACGGCTCTTCACGAAGTTGTAACGAACGGTAGCAAGAGCGTAGATGAGGTTCTTCGGAGCCACTTCCTGACGATTGAGCAGCCAGTCCATTTCGCCCTTTATGCCTAATGTGAACTGTCGGCTCACGTCAGCCTCAATGTGGAGGGTGGCAGGGATGAAGAGCTTGTCAAACTTCTCGCGGCGGTTGACAGTAGCCACCTTGCCTGTTACGGTCACCGTGGCGTCGTTGCTGATATTGATATCGCCGAAGAAAGGCTTGGTGTTGCCGTTCTCAGAGACGGTGTTGCCCACCCATATACCATATTCATTGCCACGTGCGAATGTGCCTCCTAAGCCAGTGCCCATCCAGATGTTGAGCCATTGTGGCTTGCGGTTAGGCCAGAACTCCATGAAGTTGAACTGTACGCCGAGCTTCACGTTGTGCGTGTTGATCACGTAATTGCCGTATGTCTTTGCTGGCGACGCGTCGGTGTCGAGCTTGTCGAAGCGTTGCTCACGGCGATAGCGCGACCAGATGTAGTCGGCACCTACGCGAATCCACGGACGTATGGTGAAGTCGATGCCACCGCCAACAGCGGGTGCCTGTTTATAGCTCTTCTTGGCGTCCTGATTCTGATACCACACACCGTTGGCCCACGAGAGTCCGCCCTGAGCGTAGACGCTCCATGTGCGGGTGCGCAGCTCCTTATTGGTATTGCGCAGCGGATCAGCTTTGCCCTCGTCCACGGTCTGCGCCTGAGCGCCTACCGTGAAGAGCGATGTAAGCAATACGCTGAACCCTATTCTTGCCCATCTGCCTGATGATAGCGTAATGAGCTTTTTGGTTCGTATTGTGTTCATACTTAATTCCTTTTTAAAAACGTTATCTTTTTTTTCAGACACTTATTTATTTGAGTAGAGGTCGAATACCGGTCGTACCACGATACCAAAATCACGGAATGTTGATTTAAACGATAGTTCCTCGATACATTCGCTTAATGTCTCTTTAGCAAACATAGGCCATGTAAGCGCTACTGCCTTTCGGTATTTATATTCATCTGACAATTCATCAGCCGGCGGATATAAATTAGCTGTAGTATAGTAGATGTCATAGTCAGGCTGGACACCCCATCCATCAGCTTTGAAACCACTGGTCGTTGGTAAAACGATAGAGTTTCCGTTTGGTCCTGTCACTTTCCATCGTGCAATGACTTTCTTCTGCGACGGATCCACTATCTCTGGAAGTGTGGTAGTAACGGCTTCCCATTCACAATCTTCAAGCAGCTCTTCCCAGTCTTCTTTTGTAGGAATGCGATAGCCTACACCTAAATAAGCATTAGCCGCATCGTCTTCGAGCTCAAGCACTTCCTTGCCGTCTTTCTCATTGTACTTTAATACCTCAATATTAGATTTAACCTTAAAATGCTTGTAGTTATCACTATAATATTTCTTCTTGGTAGAAGTCTCTCCCCAGGCATAGTAATCGCCAGGTTCTGTAGGCTTGGTTGTACCCATATTGCACTTAGCCCACAGCAGTCCGCTTGCCAATCCAAGGTCAACGCAATTGTTAGGAACCGGCACGCCAGGACCCTTGACCGGACGAATTGATATTCCGTCAGGACGAAGTTTGCCATAACGGCCAATGCGGTCATCCTGGAAAGCAAAGCTCCAAGCGTTGAATCGCATGTAGTCTATACGACGAAGGTTCGTCATGCATACAGCTACTTCTTCGTCAGCAGAGATTTCTCTGGTTTGTGGTTTGTCCTTCTTAAAGCCGGCGCAAGGGATAAAGATAGACTTTCCGTTCTTCTTGCTCGTTATCTGATAGCCCGCAACACCGTTAAGCGTTGTTTTCTTGATTGTGGTTAATTTCTGATTGGTCAATTCTCTGAAGTCAGCCAAGGTAGGTGTACGCCAACCGTTTCCTAAATTCTGTATTACGGCATCGTCTTCGTCTTCAAGCGTCATCTTGCCGTCTTCATTGTTATACTTGGTGTATCCCAGACTGGGCGCACCCTCCTTATACCACTTGTGGTTGAGTTGGGTGTATTCCTGCTTAGGCTTTGTTTCGCCCCAAGCGTAATAATCGCCATACGCTTCCGGAGCAGAAGCACCGAGGTTGCACTTTGCCCACAAGTTGCCGCTCGGCAAACCGAGGTCAACATACTCTACATTGTCAGTAGAGCCACCAATGCCAGCAGCCGTCTTAAGCTGTGCAAGCAGCTTGGCAAACTCAGCCCAACCTTCCTTTTCGCTCGTATTGCCAGCATTTATTGCCTCTACTATCTTTGTCATATTATCCAATATGCCATCCAGCTTGGCATTTTCGCCAGCAAGTTTTTCGATAGCCTTTCGAATAGCCTTAAACCTATCGGCTTTATACGTCATCAAATCCATTGTATCCTCTATTTCTGCTATGAGGTAATACAACTTGCCTTTATAAGATAAAGGACTATCAGGATATTTGAGTTCATCGCTGAAGTATTTTTCGAGAACCCCCTCAAGAAGCTTCAGCTGTTCGTTAGGATTGACACTGATAAGAGCCGTTTTGATACCTTCCAGCATATCTTCATATTTAGGCAAATTCATGACAGCATTAGCAAAGATATCAATCTTTGTTTCAAACGCTGTCTTCTGGTCCTTCATAGCAGACTCAATAATCTTCATCTTCTCCGTCAAAGCGATGGTCTGCTCCTTCATAGCAGCCGCGATGGCACCGAGCTTGATCTCAAGCGTGGTGTTCTTGTCGGCGAGAACGCCCTTCAAAAGATCCATTTTCGCTTCCATAGAGACGGTCTGCTCCTTCATAGCAGCCTCAATGGCACCGAGCTTGGTCTCGAGCGTTGTGTTCTGGTTGTTGATAACCTGCTCAATGAGCGCCATTTTGCCTTCAAGAGAGATGGTCTGAGCCTTAAGCGCAGCCTCTATGACAGCCAGCTTGGTGGCTATCGTGTTGTTCACAGAAGTGATGGCGTCCATGATGGTCTGCAGCTTGGTCTGCTGGTCAACGTCCATATTGTTGATGGCAGCTGTGATCTGTGTGATGGCTTGCTCGTTAGTGAGCGATCCGTTATTGAGGGCATCCACCACTTCGTTGAAGTCGTTAACAACAGTCACTTCCGTCTTATACCTTAGTAGGGTGCCGTCTTCCTCGCAGGAGCTGAAGAAGACAGGTGTCGCCAGCAACATTGCACCGGCTAACAGAATAGATTTAAATGTTCTCATAGTCGTATGTTTTTGGGTTATTATATATACTTTAGAGTAAACTTCTTAGCCACTGCAGGAATGTCAGCCTGCGTGGCCTATGATGAGGAGGCGGCTTGCTGTATTGCGCGGCTCCCTCCGTACCGACTCCACGACGGTCGATCTCATCGTTGATCATCTCTCGGATGGTGTCGAGCAGTTGGGCGCGATCGTCAAGGAACTGCTGCGCCTCGTCGTTTTTGTGTTGTCGTTCGACATGCCGTATGTTATCGCCTGTATGTTCCATAGTCGATAGATGTTTTATGTTGATGTCGCAAATTTACGCATAAACCCGCCTAAGTGTCTTGTGACTATCGGACAGAAATGTGTGATAATCGGACTTTTTGCATAACACAAAATTGTTTTAATCGGACATCACAAGCGTGTAACACGCTGATAATCATAAGAAACGTATGAACACAAAGCTGCTCGTAAATTGTTTGCTTAAGAATGGATAATGCTAAAAAAGTCGCATAGAATGTTTGATTTTAGAACGGATTTACTATCTTTGCAAAGACAACCTAATACATATAAAAAACTTGACACCTATGCAAAAACTACGATACCATAACACCACTGTTTGGTGGAACCTTATAATAATATGTGTCTTGCTGGTTTCGTGTGGACAGAAGCCGGTGAAGATATCCCTTGCCGAACGAAAATCATTGGACAGCATCATTTCCTTATCACGAAATCTTGACACGCTCTCTATGCTGCAGAAGCGCATGGAGAGCGAGGGCAATATGCTCGGCAGCGTCATAGCTTACAAAGAAATGGGTAAGATAATGCGTAACGACAGTAAGTTTGACGATGCCCTGCGATTGCACAGCGAGGGACTGAAGCAGGCGGAGGAGATAGACGATACGCTGGAAATGGTGCAGGCGCTAAATAATATAGGTACTGACTATCGGCGTATGGGAGTGCTCGACTTGGCGCAGGACTATCATTACCGTGCCTGGACGATAAGCAAGGAATGGCACGATACGTCGTACGACGCAAAGAAGAACCGTGTGGTATCGCTTAACGGACTTGGCAATATCTACCTTACCTTGGGCAATTATGCACGTGCGGACAGCGCTTTGCGAATGGCATTGGAGGGCGAGAAGGAGCTGCACAGCGAGCTTGGGCAAGCTATCAATTATGCCAACATTGGCGCCATATTCCGCCATCGGGGTATGGAGGATTCTGCATGGGTGTACTTCCGTAAGTCGATGGAACTCAACCAGCGCGTGGACAATACGCTTGGCATATCGCTCTGTCATACCGATTTCGGATCAATGTACGAACGGGCGCACCAGTATGACAAGGCAATAGCCGAATATGAGAAGGCTTATGAGCTGATGGAGGCTTCGGATGATGAGTGGCACATGCTTAACTCGCTCATTGCTCTGGCTGGTGTGAAGATGGCAATGGGCAATGACAGCAAGGCTATGACCCATCTCGACAAAGCCAAACAAGTGGCTAACGAGATTAAATCGTACGAACATTTAGAAGATATATACTACCTATACTATAAGCATTACAAACGTGTGGGCGACTATAGCGCAGCCCTTGCTTCGCACGAGAAAGCCACTGCCATGAGGGACAGCGTGGTGGACATGGAGAAGATGAACCGTATACAGAACGCCGGACTTCTCATTGAGCGAAACCAGCAGGCAAGAGTGATGGATGAAGCGCATCTCAGTCTTGAGAGCGAAAAGTCTGCACGCTTCTTGAGTAGCGTCATCTTTACCATCGTGGTGGTTATACTTGTGGGCGCCTTCGTCGTCTTCTTCTACATGCAACGCATCCACCGACGTAACCATTTGGCTCTGAAACGTCTTGCCGCAATGCGAGAGACCTTCTTCACCAACATCACACATGAGTTCAGAACGCCTCTTACCGTCATTCTCGGCCTTAGTCAGGACCTTCAGAAGAACGGACAAGAGGAGGTGAAAGACCGTGCGCAGACCATCGAACGACAGGGAAAGGGACTCCTGGCGCTCATCAATCAGCTGCTCGATATATCGAAGATAAAGTCGCAGGTGGGCAATCTGGACTGGCGAAATGGCAGCATCACCACGTACGTGACAATGATTGTGGACACTTATCGCGACTATGCCCGCACAAAAAACATCGACCTGCAGTTCTATGCAAAGGAAGCGGTGACGATGGACTTTGTGCCAGATTACGTGAATAAGGTGCTTAACAACCTCATATCCAATGCCTTTAAATTTACACCAGAGTATGGCAAGATAAACGTGACGCTGTGGCGTAAGGAGAGTGTTCTGCACGTAGAAGTGAGCGATACGGGAGAAGGAATGGATAAGGAGACCGCCGACAACGTATTTAAACCGTTCTATCAGGGCGAAACAGCTTCTAAGCATATCGGTACGGGTGTGGGATTGGCTCTCGTAAAGCAGGTGATAGACGCCGTTGACGGAAGGATAAGCGTGGAGAGCAGAGTGGGAGAGGGCACGACATTCCACATCGAAATGCCGATAAACAACGTCTGCAAGAACAAGTTGGGCGAACCCGTAATAGACAAGGCTGCCAACATGCCGGAGATGCCAATGGAGGAAAATGCGCTTGCCGACAGCGACGGAGCCGACAATCAATGCACGGTACTTGTCATAGAGGACAATCGTGACATTGCAGCATACATAGGCAATTTGCTTTCTTGCAGCTACAATGTAGCGTACGCTGCGAACGGAGAAGACGGAATGCAGAAAGCCATCGACATCGTGCCCGACCTTATCATCACCGACCTGATGATGCCTGGCATGGACGGACTGGAGCTATGCCGACGCGTCAGAGCTAATAATGTGGTCAGTCATATACCTATAGTGATAGTTACGGCGAAGATTTCTGAGCAGGAGCGCATTGCCGGCATTGAGGCAGGAGCCGACGCTTACCTCGCCAAACCGTTCAATGTGGACGAGCTGCGCACCGTTGTGGAGCGACTGCTCGACCGCCAGCGATCGCTACGCAGCAAGTTCAGCGAAAGCATCGATACTACTAATAATAAGGAAGAAGAGGAGGTGAAGCTCACGGATACCGAGCGCCGCTTCCTTGCAAAGACCGTTGACCACATCTATCTGCTGCTCGACAAGCAACAGCTTGATGTCAATACGCTCTCCGACAAGCTGTGTATGAGTTCGCGTCAGTTCCATCGTAAGATTGTGGCGCTAACCGGTTGCTCGCCAGCTTCGTTCATGCTTAAGATAAAGATGAAGCGGGCACGACATCTGCTCGAAACCGATTCGAGGATGAGCATTGACGAAATAGCCTCACGCTGCGGCTTCGAACACACCTCCAGCTTCTATCATGCCTTCCGCAAAGCGTACGGTGTGACGCCTAAGGACGTGAGAAGAGGAGTCGGGTTGATTGAGAATTGATAGGATATTTAATCTTGGATACAAAAAAAGGAGGCTCGAATAACGAACCTCCTTAACTTATTTGTTGAATTATTTTCAGCATTTTATGATTGTGAGCGGTAAACGGGGTTCGAACCCGCGACCCCCAGCTTGGGAAGCTAGTGCTCTGCCAACTGAGCTATTACCGCGTTAAGCGAATAATGCTTTGGCATGTTTTGAGCCGATACCCGGACTCGAACCGGGGACCCACGCATTACGAATGCGTTGCTCTACCAACTGAGCCATATCGGCCAAAACATTGTCGTTTTACTCAAACGCGATGCAAAGGTATATAAATTTTTTAAAAGCGCCAAATTTTTGTACGCTTTTTCTAAACCTTATTCTTCCGTTTTCTTCCTACTCGTACACCTCGTCGATGTCGTAACCCGTGTTGTATTCGGTGTCGTTCTTGCAAGGATCGTAGCCTTCCGGAAGGTCGAATACGGCGTTGGGGTCGTAAGGCAGGCTCTTGTCCCTATACACCTTCTTCATAAAGTAAGCCCATATAGGCAGCGCCATCGTCGCACCCTGACCCATACGCATAGAGTCGAAGTGGATGTCACGGTCCTCGCCGCCTACCCAGCAGCCGCTGACGAGCTGCGGTGTGAAGCCCATAAACCATGCGTCGGAGTTGCGGTTCGTTGTACCTGTCTTTCCGCCAATCTCGCCAGTAAAGTTATATTTATAGCGCAGACGGCCTGCCGTACCTCCGTCGACGACACCCTTTAGCAGCACAATCATCTTGTATGCGCTTTCTGCACTTATCACCTCGTTCATGCGTGGCTGGAAGGCTGTGATGACATTGCCCTCGTTGTCCTCTATTCTGCTCACGAAGAGCGGAGCGGTGCGGATGCCGTTATTGACGAACGTCGTGTATGCGCTAACCATCTCAGCCACCGACACCTCGCACGGACCAAGGCATAACGACATAGAAGCATGGATGTCGGGATTGTTTATGCCGTAATCGTGGAGCAGCTGCACGAACTGCTGCGGATTTAGCTTGCTCATAAGATAAGCCGAAACCCAGTTGCTCGACTGTGCCAGACCCCACTTCAGCGTCACCATCTCGCCAGCACGTCTGTGGTTGGCGTTGCGTGGAGTCCAGGGACGACCTGCCACCATATATGTACGCTGCGCGTTAGGGGCAAGATCGCACGGAGAGAAGCCGTTCTCCATTGCAAGACTGTAGAGGAAGGGCTTGATGGTGGATCCCACCTGACGGCGTCCGCCCATAACCATATCGTACATAAAGTGCGTATAGTCGAGGCCTCCTACGTATGCCTTCACCTCGCCCGTCTTCGGATCCATACTCATAAATCCGGCGCGGAGGAAAGACTTGACGTAACGTATGCTGTCAATAGGTGTCATCGTAGTGTCAAGGTCGCCGTGGTATGTGAAGAGCGACATGTCCGTAGGCGTATGGAACGACTTGTGGATTTCCTCGTCAGAAGCTCCTGCAGCCTTCAGAGCACGATAACGCTCGCTCTGCAAAACGGCACGTTCCATAATCTGATTGACCTGCTTTTTTGTCAGAGCCGATGAGAAAGGTGCATTGGCTTTTCCTCGTTTCTCCTTGAAGAACTCGGGCTGGAGGAATCGTGCAACATGATTATATACCGACTCCTCTGCGTATCGCTGCATACGTGAGTCGATGGTTGTATATACTTTCAGGCCGTCGGCGTTAAGATTGTATGGTGTGCCGTCCTTCTTGAAGTTCTTGTTACACCATCCGTATAGCGGATCAGTCTCCCACGCAATGGAGTCGATGACGTACTGTCGCTTGTTCCATGACGGATACTTGGATCTGTCAGGACGTTCCGCCGACATATATATACGCAGGAACTCACGCAAGTACGGAGCTGTGCCGTCCTTGTGGTCTGTACGGTGGAAATTAAGAACAAGAGGTTCGTTGGTGAACTCGTGGTATTCCGATTCTGTTATGTATCCCGCCTTTCGCATCTGGTCGAGCACGACGTTGCGTCGCTCCGTGCATCTCTCGGGATAACGTACAGGATTAAACAAAGACGGATTCTTACACAGACCTATGAGCGTGGCAGCCTCGCAAGCCGTCAGATTCTTCGGTTCCTTATTAAAATATGTATTAGCGGCTGTCTTTATGCCCACCGCATTATGAAGGAAATCAAAATAATTAAGGTATAGTGCTATGATTTCCTCCTTAGTATAGTTGCGCTCCAGCTTCACGGCTATCATCCATTCAATGGGTTTCTGCAATACGCGCTGCAGCGTGCTGCTTGCTGTCTCCGAATAGAGCTGCTTGGCAAGCTGCTGCGTAATGGTCGATCCGCCGCCTGCGCTTGCCTGTCCCATAAGTCCGCGCTTCACGATGGCGCGTCCAAGAGCGATAAAGTCGATGCCGGAATGTTCGTAGAAGCGAGCGTCCTCCGTAGCCACCAATGCCTTTACAAGGTAAGGCGAGAGGTTGGAGTATTGCACGCAGATGCGGTTTTCGCGGTTAAAGTTCCATGTGCCTATAACCTTGCCGTCAGACGAATAAATCTGCGTGGCAAAGCGGTTGATGGGATTCTGCAAGTCTTCCACGGGAGGCATATAGCCTATCCATCCGTTCCAAATGGCAACGAACGCAAATACGCAAACGCTGAGCACGGTGCCCAGCAACCCCCAAAGGAAATGTACGAATTTCTTTCTCATGAGTAATGTTCATCAATGACTTAATTGTGCAAAATTAGAGAAAAATCCCGAATTACAAGCCGTATATGATAAAAAACAAGAGAAAAACGAAATATCAAGACGTAAGGCGGTCGTTGTATTATCAAAAAAACGTGAAAAGATTAAATATTGCATTTCAGTTGCATTCTATGTGAAAAAATATGATTACCTTAGCAAGCGAATTAGGAAACAACCATTAACTCTAAATAAATGATGAGACACGATTTTGTAACAATCGCAGACCTTCCCAAGGAAAAATTGATGTATCTCCTTGAGATGGCGCAAGAGTTCGAAAAACATCCTAACCGAGAACTGCTGAAAGGAAAAGTAGTGGCGACGCTTTTCTTCGAACCCTCCACCCGTACACGACTAAGTTTCGAAACTGCAGCCAATCGTCTTGGCGCACGCGTAATAGGTTTTTCGGATGCGAAAGCCTCAAGTGTGGTAAAGGGTGAGACGCTCAAGGATACAGTGCTCATGGTGTCAAATTATGCTGACGTCATCGTAATGCGCCACTTTGTGGAAGGCGCTGCTCAGTACGCCAGCGAGGTGGCTCCCGTTCCTATAGTTAACGCCGGCGACGGCGCACACATGCATCCATCACAGTGTCTGCTCGACCTTTACTCTATATACAAGACTCAGGGCACACTGGAAAACCTTAACATCTACCTTGTCGGCGACCTGAAGTACGGACGTACCGTGCATTCGCTCATCACGGCAATGCGCCACTTCAACCCGACATTCCATTTCATAGCACCTAAGGAGCTTGCCATGCCTGAGGAGTATAAGATTTACTGCAAGGAGCATAACATCAAGTTTGAGGAGCATACCGAATTCAATGAGGATGTCATCGCCAATGCTGACATATTATATATGACCCGCGTACAGAAGGAACGCTTCTCCGACCTCATGGAATATGAGCGCGTAAAGAACGTGTATATCCTTAAGCGCGACATGCTGGCAAAGGCAAAGCCTAACATGAAAGTGCTCCATCCTCTGCCAAGAGTGAACGAGATTGCTTACGACGTGGACGAAAGCTCACACGCCTATTACATACAGCAGGCTGGCAACGGACTCTTTGCAAGAGAGGCAATCTTCTGCTATGTCCTCGGCATCAGCCTCGACGACGTAAAGAACGACAAGACAATAATCTTATAAGAAAGCTATGAACACAAACAAGACAGAACGTCAGGTGGCCGCCATCAAGAACGGCACCGTTATCGACCATATACCAGCAGAGAAGACTTACGAGGTGGCGAACCTCCTGGAACTGCAGAAACTGGAGAATCCCGTAACCATCGGATATAACTATCCATCAAAGAAAATCGGCAAGAAAGGCATCATCAAGGTGTCGGACAAGTTCTTTACTGACGAGGAGATTTCACGCTTGTCTGTCGTGGCGCCCAACGTGGTGCTCAACGTCATCAAGGACTACGAGGTGGTGGAGAAGAAGACAGTGGAAACTCCGGACGAGCTTCGTGGCATCGTACGTTGCAACAACCCTAAGTGCATAACCAACAATGAGCCGATGAGCACCGTTTTCAACGTCGTAGACAAGAAGCGTGGCATCCTGAAGTGTCACTACTGCGACAAGGAACAGTACATCGACAAAGTTGAATTAGTATAAACGTAACAATAAAAACACTAACCCAAAACAACTAACAAGTTAATTATGAAAAGAGACCAAGAGATTTTCGACTTGATTGAGAAAGAACATCAACGTCAGCTTAAAGGCATCGAGCTTATCGCATCTGAGAACTTCGTCAGCGACGAGGTAATGGAGGCAATGGGATCATATCTTACCAACAAGTACGCTGAGGGATATCCCGGCAAGCGTTACTACGGCGGCTGCCAGGTGGTAGATCAGGTGGAGACATTGGCCATTGAGCGTGTAAAGAAACTCTTCGGAGCAGAATATGCCAACGTGCAGCCTCACTCTGGTGCACAGGCCAACGCAGCAGTACTTCTCGCAGTGCTGAAGCCGGGCGATACCTTCATGGGTCTGAACCTCGCACACGGTGGTCACCTCTCACACGGTTCTGCCGTTAACACATCAGGTATCCTCTACAATCCCGTAGGCTACGACCTCAACAAGGAGACTGGTCGCGTGGATTATGACGAGATGGAGCGCCTTGCCATCGAGCACAAGCCGAAGCTCATCATCGGTGGTGGTTCTGCATACAGCCGTGAGTGGGATTACAAGCGCATGCGCGAAATAGCTGACAAGGTGGGAGCTCTCCTTATGATTGACATGGCTCACCCCGCAGGTCTTATCGCAGCCGGACTTCTCGACAATCCAGTAAAATACGCACATATCGTCACATCTACAACCCACAAGACTCTTCGCGGTCCGCGTGGTGGTATCATCCTCATGGGTAAGGACTTTGAGAATCCTTGGGGTCTCAAGACACCGAAGGGCGTTACGAAGATGATGAGCCAGCTGCTCAACTCTGCCGTATTCCCCGGTCAGCAGGGTGGTCCGTTGGAGCACGTCATCGCTGCCAAGGCTGTTGCTTTCAAGGAGGCATTGCAGCCTGAGTTTAAGGAGTGGGCATTGCAGGTTAAGAAGAACGCCAGCGTTCTGGCTGAGGAGCTTATTAAGCGTGGCTTCACCATCGTAAGCGGTGGCACAGACAACCACTCTATGCTCGTCGACCTTCGTGATAAGTATCCTGACCTCACAGGTAAGGTGGCTGAGAACGCTCTCGTTGCTGCTGACATCACCGTCAACAAGAACATGGTGCCGTTCGATACACGTAGCGCTTTCCAGACATCAGGTATCCGTCTCGGAACTCCTGCCATCACCACACGTGGTGCTAAGGAAGACCTTATGGTTCTCATTGCAGAGCTCATCGAGGAGGTTCTTAACGATCCGGAGAACGAGGAGGTAATCGCAAGCGTTCGCAAGAGAGTGAACGAGACTATGAAGTCATATCCTCTCTTCGCTTACTAATAGCGAGAAGAATATCGTAACTTAAAGAGGCGGACGACCATTAGTGAAAAACACTACTTGGTCGTCCGCCTTTGCCTTTTATATAATCAAGATTAAAAGCTTAATATATATGCAAGAAATCATACAGTATATCATTGTGGCAGCCGTGATAATCGCTGCCATCGTTTACGTAGTCTATCGTGTAAGGCTGGCGTTCCGAAGCAGCCGTTCGGGATGTTACGGCTGTAGCGGATGCGCTCTGAAGGAGCAGATGAAGAAACGGGGCAAGAACGGCAAGACGCAGCTACGCAAGCCCGATTGTTTTCATTGACAGATTGTGGCTTAACGGTGCTGCATCTTTATCGTTTCTGCATTTTCTTCATTGGTTCTTCATCTTACTGCTTTCGCTTTACGCCTCTGACAGCCTCTGCTTCAAGCGGATTGTCCGGCCAGTAATGCTTCGGGTAGCGGCGTCTCAGCTCGCTCCTTACCTCAAAGTAGGCGTTCTGCCAGAAGCTTGCAAGGTCGCTGGTCAGCTGCACAGGCTTGAATCCCGGTGAGAGAAGTTCCATAAGAAGCGGACACCGTCCACGGTCAACGCATGGCGTGGAGTCCATGCCAAAGCACTCCTGCAAGCGTACGCTAAGTATAGGAACCTCGGCACCCTGACGGTAGTCGATGCGTATCTTGCTGCCCGTTGGCACCTGAATGTGCGTCGGAGCAATCTCGTCAATCTCTCTCTGCTGTTCGTAGGGGATGATGTTCCATATCATCTCGCTCAGATTCAGCTTCTTAAGTTCGGCTGATGAAGTGCGCAGCTTGCCGCCGTCACGCATATAAAGAGGCAACCATTCTGCTGCCGTCTGCATTAGATGCTCGGTTGATACGTCCGGCAACATCAGTTCGGGATGCCATTGCGCCACTTGCGCCACGCGCCTTTGCAGACGTGCCACATCATCGTCGCTCCAATCCAACATGCTCAGTCCGTCCTTCTTCATGGCCTCGCATACAATGTCCACAGCCTGTTCCTCGTCAATGTCCTGAATGGGTTGGCTGTTCAGCGTCAGCTTGCCGACACGCCATTCGCGTTGCGCCACCAGTCGTCCCTGTCGCGAATCCCACGACACATTGTCACGGCGTATGAGCATACTCTCATCTATATCTTCTTTATCTATCGGCGCTGCTAAAAACACGCGTCCTGCGCTTCCTGCCGCATCATACATTGACGCCACAACAATCCATTCGTGAGCCGTAATGTCATCCTTACCGTCTATACGCACCTCTTTTCCGTTCGAAAGACGATACGTTCCTATCTTGTCGATAGCCATTGCTATGCGTTCGGGATAGGCGAAGCATACGAGCTGTCCCACCTCGGATGGCACAACGTCCGTATTGTCCTCATCCACACGAACCATCCTTCTGTATTCTGCCGCAATCTTCGCAATGCGAGTCCATCCTCCCTGCTTGCCGTTCTTCCGCATGCGACGCAATACGGAGATTCTTAACGCCATGTCAGAGCTGCCCGAATCGGTCATCGGGTCTTTCTCCTCCAGCAATGCCGCAATGTCGCAGGCAAGCGCACGCATGCGAGCCGAACCAGCACCAAGAATCATCCTCGCTATACGTGGATGGCAGGGTAGGGCAGCCATACGTTTTCCTGTCGGCGTGACAACCCCGTCGTCCGTTATGCCACCCAGCATAACCAGCAGCGCATGTGCGTTAGCCACGTTACGTCTTGGCGGAAGCGTCAGCCAAGGCATGCTCATTATGTCAGTTTCGCCGAACGAGGCAATGCTGAGAAGCGTCGGAGCAAGGTCGGCGTCCTCTATCTCCGCATGTCTGTGCTCCTCCATGTGCGTCTCTGCAGCCTTTGTCCAAAGACGCATACATGTTCCTTCTGCCACACGTCCTGCACGTCCTGCGCGTTGCTCTGCCATGTCGCGGCTTACCGTTGTCACCTCCAGATGAGTAAGACCGGTGCGCGGATCGAAGACCGGCTTACGATACAGGCCGGTGTCCACAACCGTCCTTACGCCCTCAATGGTGAGCGATGTCTCGGCAATAGGCGTAGCAAGCACCACCTTTCGCTCGCCTTCCTTTGACGGAGCAATGGCACGCTGCTGCTCGGAAGGCGAGAGATTGCCGTACAGAGGCACCACCGTAGCGCCCTCCAATGACTGTGAAGCGGACAAAATCTCACGACACCTTTCTATCTCGCCTTGTCCAGGCAGGAATGCCAGAATGTCACCTTCCTCCTTTTTGTATGCCTCAATGACAGCCTGACATGCAGTCCTTGCCGCGTCACGTGGGTCGATGTTGTCCTGCGCATAGCGGATAGTCACAGGAAACATGCGTCCCTCGCATTCCACAAGGGGAGCGTCAAGGGTGTCGCAAATCTTCTCTGCGTCTATCGTTGCCGACATCACAACTATCTTAAGGTCGGGACGTAACACGCTTTGCACCTGACGGACCAGAGCAAGCGCAAGGTCGGAATTGATGCTGCGCTCATGAAACTCGTCGAAGACAACGACGCCTATACCGTCAAGCGTAGGGTCGCTGACCACCATACGCGTGAGAATGCCTTCCGTCAATACCTCAATCTGAGTGTCGGAAGAGACACGGTTCTCAAATCTTACACGATAGCCGACTGTTCCGCCGACATTCTCTTCCAGTATGTCAGACATGCGTGAGGCAATGTGGCGAGCCGCCACTCTTCGCGGTTCGAGCATCAGTATCTTGCCTTCACTTACGCCGCCTGCCAGCATGGTAAGGGGTAGGAGAGTCGACTTACCCGCACCGGGTGGAGCCGTGACCACCAATGAGTCATGTGAGAGAAGAAGGTCGTTCAGCCTTTCTGCCACGAGAGAGGCAGGCAAGTTGCCCGAGCGTTCAGTTATCTTATGTATGTCTATGTTTCTTGTCATTTCCTTTATAATATGATATGTTAGTGCAAAGTTACGTATTTTTGTCGTTTTCCCGACATATAATCAGCCACAAGGCGGAATGCAACCAAGTTGCGACCGACATTTTATACTTTTGCACCTGTAAAAAGAACCATAATAAAAACATAATTATGAAAGACGAAACAAGAAAGCATACTCATCATCACCATGAGCATGAACATCAGCATGAACACCACCATGAGCATGGCGGAATGAAAAACAGGATAACCGTAATATGCCTTACGGCATTGCTTCTGGCTGGCGCTGTGTTTATAGAGAAAAACTGCGACCTGCCTACATGGCAGATGCTCCTCGTTTATCTGGTGCCGTATCTTCTTATCGGACACGGCACATTGAATGAGGCGCTGGAAGGAATTTTCAAGGGAGATATGCTCAATGAGGACTTCCTTATGTCAATAGCCACTATCGGCGCATTGTGTATAGGTTTTCTGCCAGGGGCAGAGACTGAATTTCCTGAGGCTGTGTTCGTTATGTTGTTCTTCCAGGTTGGCGAACTCTTTGAAGGATATGCCGAAGGCAGGAGTCGTGACAGCATTTCGCACCTCATGAACATCCGTCCTGACTATGCCAATGTGGAGCGTGACGGAACTGTGAAGAGTGTGTCGCCGGAGGAAGTGACCATTGGCGAGACTATTGTGGTGAAGCCGGGCGAGAAGGTTCCGCTTGACGGACAGGTCATTGAAGGCACGTCGTCGCTCAATACCATTGCATTGACAGGCGAGAGCATGCCGCGTGAGGTGACGGTAGGCGAGGATATTGCCTCGGGATGCATCAATCTTAGTGGAGTTCTCCGAGTGCGTACGTCAAAGACTTTTGGTGAGAGCACAGTGTCGAAGATTATCCGTTTGGTGGAGAGCGCGGACAAGAACAAGTCGAGAAGCGAATCGTTCATCACAAAGTTTGCACGCATTTATACGCCTATAGTGGTGGCGACGGCTTTGCTCTTGGCTTTCATCCCCCCGTTCTTCGCTTCCACAGGTTATCTTGAGAGCTTCTCCGTATGGCTCCATCGTGCCCTTATCTTCCTCGTTGTCTCATGCCCATGCGCCCTTGTCATAAGCGTGCCGCTGACATTCTTCGGAGGATTGGGAGGAGCTTCACGCAAGGGCATTCTCATAAAAGGCAGCAACTATATGGACACCTTGGCTAATCTCGGAACCGTGGTGTTCGACAAGACAGGTACGCTTACGAAAGGCGTGTTCGCCGTGGAAGCTGTTCATCCTGACCATTTCGATGCCAACGAGATACTGCATCTTGCAGCACACGTGGAGCATTATTCCACTCATCCCATCGGTGCTGCCTTACGTGAAGCTTTCCCCAATGAGGCAACCGACGGCTGTCATGTGACGGACGTGGAGGAGATTGCCGGACGTGGCGTGAAGGCAAGAATAGGTGGCAGGCTTGTGGCTGTGGGCAACTCCAAGATGATGGAAGACATTGGAGCTGAATGGCATAACTGTCATCGTACTGGCACAATAGTGCACGTGGCTGTGGACGGAGTGTATGCCGGACATGTGGTCATAAACGACGTGGTGAAGGAGGATAGTGCGGAAGCAATATCTAAGTTGCGCGGTCTGGGTATCAGCCGTACTGTCATGTTGACTGGCGACCGAAAGGAAGTAGGCGATAAGGTGGCAGAGGAGCTGGGCATCGACGAATGTCATGCAGAGCTGTTGCCGGCTGACAAGGTGGACTGCATGGAGCGTCTCATTGCGGACAAGCCGGAAGGCAAGACGTTGGCGTTTGTCGGTGACGGCATCAACGACGCCCCCGTGCTGAAGCGTGCCGATGTGGGCATTGCCATGGGCGGTCTGGGTAGTGATGCTGCCATAGAGGCTGCCGACGTAGTGCTCATGGACGACCATCCCTCGAAGATAGCCACAGCCGTGGAGATTGCACGACGCACCATTGCCATAGCAAAGCAGAACGTATGGTTTGCCATCGGTGTGAAAGTCGTCATCCTGCTTCTCGCCACTGTCGGCCTCGGCACAATGTGGATGGCAGTGTTTGCGGATGTAGGCGTGACAGTACTGGCTGTGCTTAACGCTATGCGAGCATTGAAAGGATAAGAGTACTATTGGTATTGTTTGACAACCGAAATGAGCTCTCGTATCAATTGGCATGAAGATTCGCAACAGTTGATACGAAAGCTCATTTCATATATTGCTAATTCCCTAAACTTGCGCTTTTGCACCATAATCATAGCTATACGAAATCGCGCGATGATTGCACCATTTATTAGTTCCTATTTTTATTCTCATCGAATATTCGTTCGTAAGGCATCTTGTATTTGGCTTTCAATTCCGATTCTTTTGATTTTTCCGACATTATCTATATACTTAATAGGGTTACAATCTACATAAGCATATGGACTTATAGAATAATTAATTTCAGATTTTGCATCAATTACGCTCCAAGTAATATTCTCTATATCATACCATCTTGCTTCATAATCCTGCATGTTCCATCCGTACATCGTATCAAGTTCCTTGCCTATGTACTTGTATTTGTTTCGGCTCACGTCACAGCGGTCGCCCATCAGTGCTCCGAAGGGGTAATAATGGTTCACCTCCTCGATGTTGCCGTTACCATCCACCATGAGATGGCTGCTTTTTCAATTTATACAAAAATATATTATGTGTAATTTCACATATGAGTATAATAATTAAAGAAGAAAAAACATCTATTGTATTTTCAAGTCCTATATCCCCATTGAATTTTAAAGAGAATGTGACATCAAACCAAGAGATCACACATATACATAAAACTACAAATTGCATCAGAAAAAGCATGATTAAAAGTTTTACTCCACCATATTTTTTTATATATGTATTAACAAACATACACAATAGCACTAAAATATTAGCAAAAGTAAACAATGTAATATACTCAAATGTATCAAGTATGTATATTAATACCTTAACGTCTGCAATATTATCTAATAATACAATCTTGCCATGTTCTATTTTTACAAAAAACAATATAGCCCTTATTAAAAACATTGACAAAATTGCGTTAACCACGATTATTGCATTTTTTTTAAATTCTAATATTGACATTCTTGTTTTATTTATTGTTTTCATTTAAAAAATCCTTCAAATCACGAGGTGAATAAATCGGTTCTGTTTTTATGAATGGCATATTCTTACCATCTGTAAATTGAATTTTTTGAATTAAAAATTTAAGTTTTGTTCCACCATGTATTAACGCATCAACACTTTTCGTCGTACAATTATTTTCTATTAAATTATACATCTCTAACTGCATAATATCTCGCTCCGTATTTATTTGTTTCTTTGTTGATATATGCCAATACCTCTTTTCCTTCAAGCCTCAACAATACACCTGGACCTGTAGGATCTGTAAAAGAAAAATGTTTTTTGTGTTTATCACCTTCCAAGAATCTACCATAGGTATAAACTACTAATCTTTCATTTTGAACCACAAGAAATGTGTGTCCTAATTTTATTGTCTCTATACCAACTTTCGTTTCCTTTCCGTTGTCATCAATATACAATAAAGGATTATCATTACATGAGACATAAGGACTCGTTGATAAATCTTTTTCTGCTTTAGGGTCTTGGTTTCTCCAAATAATGCTCACCGGATCATACCATCTTGCTTCATGGTCCTGCATATTCCATCCGTACATCGTGTCAAGTTCCTTGCCTATATACTTGTATTTGTTTCGGCTCACGCCACAGCGGTCGTCCATCAGAGCACCGAAGGGGTAATAATGGTTCACCTCCTCGATGTTGCCGTTGCCTTCATCCACACTTGCGTAGCCGCCGTCGAAGAGGATGGTGGAAAGCCTGTCGTTGTTGTAGACGAGATTGGAACAGTAATGGTAGTATGTATTTGTTCTCATGATTATTTATACACTATGTTTCTAAATTTTTCTACTTGAAGAATTTTATAGTTAGAATCATAGCTATACGAAATCGCGCGATGATTGCAACATTTATTAGTTGTTATTTTTCTTCTCATCGAATATTCGTTCGTACGGCATCTTGTATTTGGCTTTCAATTCCGATTCTTTGTTTATCTTCCTGTATAGCACACTTAACTTAATATCCTTTGTTGCCGGCGTTTCCGTAATAAACTTCATCAGGACATTGTATGACCATGTGTCGTCATACGACATCAACGCCTTAGCCATTTTATTAGTGGAGAAGACTGTCATATAAGGTAATACATTGTCTTTTCTCGTCCAGCGATTGTCATTATAATTCTTGCATGACTCCTCCAACAATGGCTTGAATGCTTTGTCTGGGAAATAGCTGACAGCTATAAGCGCAATATTACACAAATAGTTGTTCTGATTCCATTCTTTCTCCACAGGAAGTGCGTCTTGACTATAATAATCCCAATATAAGGGTTTCTTTTTCAAGGCATCCATAATGACGGGAATATCTTCTTTACGACGAAACCGAGCCATATAAATCAAGGCATAATTGTTATATCCATCCATATAGTTGCGCTTGGCTATGAAATATTGTTTCTCTGAAAGAGGCGCATTACAGTAGAGCTTTCTGAAATAAAGGAACGAATAAATCTTTGGGGTGTTCAGCAATACGCTGTCCATCCTTAACGAATCGTTAACGTCCAACGATCCGTAATAAGGATAAAAATGCATAATGTCGAACATTGCCTCCATCATAGGTTTGTCATAGTAGGCTGTACCTGCTGAGTTATTGTATTCGTCATCATAAATAATGACGTTCCGCATGTCATGTATGTGACTGATAGCCACAGCGCAACTCAATGACGGATTCTTCTCACGCAATATTCCGAACGCATACATTTTTACAAACGTTGAAGGATGGTTTTCGATGAAAAAAAGAAGTTCCTTCTCAGTCAGCGTTTTCTTCAGCTGCTCCCTACAGCGAAGTGCAACAGGAATCTGATACAAATAGTCCGGATGATAATACACCACCCTGTCTGTTGCATACACTATTTTATCAAACAGCACATATTTATCCAGACTGGGAGCCATGACCCAGCAGATTATAATCGAACAAAATGATAATCCCAACAATATATACATGAAAATGTCAACCGCTTTTTTCATAATTTTTTATATTTTCTTCCATCTATGTAACCATTCAGTTATGCTATGGCATTCGCTGAATAGTTACTGACTCCTGAATACAGCTGAAGTCATCCTATAATAATTATACTCTTTCGGGTGTAATGTCAAACGGTTTGCTTGATATTGCACCCGAAAGGGTATAGTATTGCATTAATACGTCTTCAAATAATTCTCAAAACCAATAGAACGATATAATTGTTCATCATTTTTAATGATATCTATAGCGCTTTCCGGTATTTTGCTTGATCTATAATCAATACCACGTTTTGAAAGTTCCTTTATTATTAATAATTTGTATTTATATTGAAAAGAATCAATAGGGAATATACTGTATCTTAACTTGTGACAAATATCTACATCTATTGTTGAATTATCAGACAGGTTCAATTCGCTAAATCTTGAGTGCACGTTATACCCATGAGTAATAAGGTAATACAGGATATCCATCCTGTCTGTATAAAATGCTGCTTGTGCCGCACCACCTTTAGTTGTGTCAGTTTGATAATTGACATCTGCTCCTTTTGCTATTAATAATTTAACCTTCTCTAAGTCTATGAAAACAGCTTCATATAGGGCAAAGCTACTTGCCTTAATATCATTCCCTAAATTGTCTTTGGTCATTCCACATTCTGTAGAATTAGGATTACCACCAAAGTCCAGTAATAAATTCAGTATCTTTACTGAAGGTCTAATGAATCTGGCAGCCATTAAAACCGCATTTTGTCCCCAGCAATTCTTTTTATCGTCTGTAGTATTAGGATCAGCTCCTAAAGATAGTAATTCTGCAACAGATTTTTCTTTATTGTTTTGCACGGCTAACATCAAAAGAGTCTGCCCGTATTTCTTCTCTTTAAAATCAACCGGTATTTTCAGACTGACTATTTGTTTTCTTATTTCTGCGGTATCTTCATTTTCTACAGCAACAGCTAAAGGCCAAGCTATTGTTTTCTCAAAAAGTCGGAAATCATCTCCTAATAGATTCTGATTGCCATACAAACTGCATGAGTTTAATATAAGCACCAATAAAGACATTATGATTTTATTTTTCATTTTTCATTATAATTAAGGCGTTTCCTCTGTAAAGTATACAAAGAAATGCGTTTTTAAAATGGATATTTATTATTCTGGATAAATAGGCTCTGTTTTTTTTTTATTAAGTATTTGAGCTTTATTTAGAATTAGCTCTGCATCAGATCTATAAAAATTCTTTATACTATGCCCCAATAACGATCTTCTTTCTATCCAAAAATGTTGTGTTCCATTAGCTCTAACACGATAGCTTCTTTGTATATAATCCAATTCGTCATCTATATGTATCCTACCCACAACCGGATCATACCATCTTGCTTCATGCTCCTGCATATTCCATCCGTACATAGTGTCAAGTTCCTTGCCTATGTACTTGTATTTGTTTCTGCTCACGCCACAGCGGTCGCCCATCAGTGCTCCGAAGGGGGAAATACAATAATATGAAAAGAGACTTTCCCATAAGGTATGGTTTAGGTTTTTACATTAAACAAATGTAATGAAATTATGTTTAGGGTGTATGCGGAAAGCAGTTCTTTTAACAAAGATTATACAATGACATCAATAAGGTAACTTCATCACCATCACGAACTCTTTAATGATTGAATCGATGATGGTTGATGACAATATTTGCATTTCTGATGCTCAATACTATGAGTCCGGCGCACAACAAAATCTTTGGTGCGAAATTCTTGAGTTTTGAGCGTTTGGAGGCAATGCGTTTATACACAGTGAGTTATGCGTTTCTATGAAGAAGTGTTATGAAATAATAGTCGTAACAGAGCCGCTTTTTTCTGTAATAGAGCCTCTTTTACACTCCTATAGATCCACCTTTATCATACAATAGAGCCTCTTTTGCACTCTAATAGTGGCACTATCGGAGTGTAAAAGAGGCTCTATCGTTAACTGTTGGTGCTGTTTGCTCAGCAAAATACCGTAAAAACAGCAAATCGGAACTCTAAAATCAATTTTTATTTTGTAACAGCTTTTTACTCTTTGTACGATATTTGCATGGCGGACAAGAAGACACCGTCCGCTTAGACATAAAGAACATGTTATTAGACAAGAAGACATGTGCTGAGTAATTGCCCTTAACTACATCCCATTACTGAAGAGATGGTTCATGAAAAAAACAAAATGTAGAGTGGAAAAATATGTAGTTGTATAAGCAGAAAAGAAAAAAAGAGAAAACGGTATTGAAATTAAAGAAATAATCATTAACTTTGTATTTGGTATCTGCCATGCAGAAAGCCCCGAAAGGGGGAATAAGCGGGTGGGTTCTGACTTTTATAAATAGGGCGTTTACTTGACGCTTGTCTTTCAAACCGTAAACTTCGCACCTTTACAAATCACAGAAGACAAGATGGCAACGTAGATGCCCACGGTAGGTATATTGTATACCCTGCCGTGGTTTGTCGTATACATACGTCTCGTTCTTGCAACGGGTACGTGTGTGTACGGCTTCCCACGTATGGGATTATATAGTATAAATTATGCGTGGGCTTTCTGCAGTTGCTCGTTTCTGTGATTGGGCAATGCGAAGGCCTACGGTTTGCGGAACGGGCGAAGGAGAAAGAACCCACGCATTCTGTTTTTAAGAGCCATGAAAGATAACTTAGGTCAAACTGTTCTGATATTTGGGTTCTGTCGGAGATATAATGAAGAACGTTAGGATCTATTATGTACATAAAATACGTTTTCTCTGGTCATGAATCCTTCCCATGTAGAATGTTGTGGCCTATAAAGGGATACGACTATATTGTTGAAGGTAATAATTTCAACGACCCCAACTCTGTTGTTGAGTTGGGAGTAGGCAAGAATATGGTTGCTTCAATACGCTATTGGTTGAAGGTTCTGGGATTGACCGAACAAGACAAATCTACGCCGATAGCCAATTATTTGTTTGATAAAGAAAATGGGAAAGACAGATACATAGAAAGTCTTGGTACGTTATGGCTTCTCCATTTCCTTCTTGTTGCAACTCAAGAAGCCACTCTCTATAATATTTTGTTTCTTCGTTATCAGAAAGAGCGCAAGCAGTTTGACAAAGAGCAAATACAGAATTATGTGAAACGCCTTATGACGGAAGATAATAAGCAGAAACAATTCAATGCTGATACAACGCCAATACAACGTTCAAATATCATGCAACAATCAAAATGATAAGAAAACGCGCGTAAATACCAATATATACAGCATATAGCAAGTATTTAATAAAGTATGTATTTTGTTATTTATTTGTTACTTTACCATTTGATTTTATAATTTATCATAGTTAATGGTTCGTAATTGGTTCTTGTTTTGGGTAACAAATCCGATTATTTTTCGTATCTTTGCACCGTGAGTAACAAATCTCGCAAAATGACAATAAGTAGAATAAATAACAAAGTAACATGAGAAGTAACAATGAACCTGTGCGCATACGCTACAAGGATTTGGCGAATGGCACAAAGTCGATTTATCTCGACACTTACAAAAGTGGAAAGAGGTCGTATGAGTTCTTGAAGCTTTATCTGCTTCCCGAGGACGATGACAAGGCTAAGGCTGTCAATGCCGAGACCTTGCAGAAGGCAGAAGCTATCAAGAACCAACGAGTGCAAGAAATTCTATCGGGAAAGTTGGAAACAGTGAGGGCTTCCTTGGAACATACTGCTTCTACAACAACTTCAAGCAAGAAGAACGCACGTTTAAGTAAGAAGAAAAAAGTCGGCAGTGATAAAACTGGCAAAAGTGTCAAGGGAAAGGGAAGTGAGGTAAACGAAGTCGTTGGAGCCGTTTCTGGCAGAGAAGGACACCAATGGAAGTTTATTGACGATGACGGTGAGGACAGAGCCATAGATGGAACAATCAAAAAACATAGAGGCAGACCCAACAAGCGTGAAGCTGTCACTCTTCGTTTCAAGGACCTTGCCAACGGCAGCAAGTCGCTCTACTTCGACATATATTATAATGGTGAGCGCAAGTACGAGTTTCTGAAGCTCTATATCAACCCAGAGATTACCGAGGCTGACAAGCAGAATAATGCCTTGGTCATGGAAACCGCAGAGCGTCTGAAAGAACGCAAGATGCGAGAGGTTGTCAATGGAGAAACTTTCACGGATCCTTCTGACGAGCTGAACCAAGTGGAGAAAGTTGAGGAATACACCAGTTCTGTGATAGTCCGTAGTCGCAAGATGCGCAATGGAGACCGTTCCCTCTTCCTTGATATATATTATGGTAAGGGACAACGTGCCTACGAGTCTGTCGGTCTTTACCTTCGTAAGGATGACAGCGAGGAGAAACACAAGGAAATCTGGAAAGAAGCTGAGAAAAAGGCCAAGGAACGCATGAAGGCATTGAAGGACGGAACCTTTGAGAAGCGTGTCGGCAGAAGAGGTTACAAGCCGCATGGAGAAGATCCAGATGCCAACGTGGACAAATACAAGGAGTATCTTGCCACCAAGAAAGTGAAGACAGAGATTGCCGTTGCAGAGACTGAGCGCAAGAGAAATTCCAAGACCAAGGAGCCTGTGAGAATCCGCTTCAAGGAACTTGCCAACGGCAACAAGTCGGTCTATCTATCAATCAATGTCAATGGTCGCCGAACCTACGACTATCTGCATCTCTATCTCATTCCAGAGGTTGACGCAGCTGCCAGGGAGCAGAACAAGCAGACGATGCAAGCAGTCTATGCCATCAAGGCACAACGCATCATGAGCATCACCAACGGTATCGCAGGGCTCAAAGACAAGTCAAGAATCAAAATGCGACTTGTGGATTGGTTGGAGATATTCCGTGACGCACAAGTGGAGCGAGGAAGACAATCTGCCCGAAACTGGGTGAACAGCGTGCTGAATGCAGTGAGAGAACATTCGCCAAACGTGACACTCGCAGAGATGACCAAGGAATACTGCAATGGTTTCATGGTGTTCTTGTTGAACGACTATATCACCTACAAGCACACCCATCCGTCCAAGTCCACGGTGATGAACTATCTCAAATGCCTCAAAGCAGCCTTCAACATGGCTATTGAGGAAGAGATAATGGACGACAATCCCGTATTGCGTCTTCGCATGGATGTTCTGAAAGGTGGCGGCACCAAGCGAGAGTACCTGACCGTTGACGAGGTGAAGAGACTGATTGACACCCCTTGCAAGCGTGAGGATATCAAGGCTGCGTTTCTGTTTTCATGCTTCTGCGGACTCCGTATCAGTGACGTGAAGAGTTTGAAGTGGAAGAACATCATCACCGAGGGTGACAAGACACGAGTTGAGATATTACAGTACAAGACCAAGCAGCCTCTCTATCTTCCTCTCAACAAGCAAGCCCTTCGTTGGATGCCTGAGCGTGGATCTGCGAGTGACGAGGACAAGGTGTTTCCAACACTGCCAAGCAAGAACTACGACTGCATCCCGGAATGGAGCCGTGCGGCAGGTATCAGCAAACATGTGACCTACCATTGCTCGAGTCACAGCAAAATCTTTTATTAATTGAATACCAACGAGTTAAGTGCTTTGAAGAATGTAACTGCTAACGATTTAGAAACGAGCTATATTCTTTTTCTTTCTCAACTTTGCAATATAAAAAGAACGCTTTTAATTCAATTACAAAGATAAATCTAAAATCTGAAAAACAATACCTTTTGCTATTATTTTACGAATTATTATGATTTAGTTATGAGTAGTATAATAGAATCGTAAAAATAATATAATAATGATGCACATAGCAATGAAATATTACGTTCGACATATTGTTTACGCACACGTTTGTGATATGTGTTAAAATATCAGCAAAAACAAAAATTTCTTAGCTTATTAGTTGTTTTCTTGGCTAATTTTATGTAAATTTGACGGCGTGAACCCAAATATGGATTCAATGTGTTCATCAACAATATTATTAACTTATAACATTTGGTGGTATGAAAAATGTATTACTCTTACTAAGTGTTGTTTTTAGCAGTCTGTTTTCAACAGTTTCATTAGCACAGACAGCTAAAAGAATCTCAAAAGACGATGCGTTAGCCATCGCCCAGAAACAATTTGTGGGTAAGGATGTTGACTATTACATTCTTAGTAATAGCACATCTGCTGTTTGGAATATCTTTGTAGATGCCGAACCGATGAAAGGCTGGCAACACGATTGCTATGTTTTGACTATACCTAAGGCTACGACAACAGATATCAATACTATTCGGCCAAGAAAAGTATTGAGGAAAATGCCTCCAAAAGAAGATTATGCCCCTCTACTTGTCAAAAACCGTTATGGTAGTAATGCCAATTCAAAACCACAGGTAAGAAAAGCCGCTTCTTCCAATGGAAGCGATGAAGTTGCACAAAGAACTTACGCAATAATATTGAGTGGTGGTGTGAACAAAAACTCCAACTATGAGCGTTATTGGAATGATTGTTCTTTTATATACCAAACTTTGGTCAACAAGTATAGCATACCAAAAGGAAACATATATCCTATTATGTCAGATGGAAATAATCCAGCGGCAGACATGAGAAGTATATCTGGAGGATACAAATCACAGCCTCTTGACCTTGACAACGATGGTGTTGACGAGATAAAACTTGCAGCAATAAAAGCTAATGTAAAAAACACTTTAGGTACATTAGCCAACAAACTAAACAAGGATGACCATTTATTCATCTTTGTAATAGATCATGGTGGTACAGATGACTATAATACAAATTCATATATCTGTTTATGGAATTATGAAAGTTTGTATGATTATGAATTGGCCACAATGCTTGAGCCATTTACTTCAAAATTTGTAAATGTAAATGTTGTGCTTGGTCAGTGTTTCTCTGGAGGATTTAATGACAATCTTAAAAAGGTAGGTTGTGTCGTTGCATCAGCTTCAACAGGCAGCGAATCATCTTGGGCTTGCTCGGACATTCCTTATGATGAATTTGTTTATCAGTGGACGTGTGCTGTAAATGAAGCAACTCATAGAAATGTGTCTGTAAAATCCGATGCGGATAATAATGGCCGAGTGACTATGGACGAAGCTTTTATTTATGCAAAGGACAAGGATAGGGTTTCAGCTGAACATCCGATGTATACTTCTACACCAATTTCCGTTGGGGAAGATTTGGCTTTCACACATCTCGCTCCAGCTGTAGACCTCTATATGAAAGACAATCCAGAGGATACTGGCAAAGAGCCGAATTTGACTACTAATGAGTTTTGGAAGAGTCCATCAATATGGGTTCGCAACCAAGAAGACGGTATTTATGAACATCAAAATCCAGAATATTCATCAGATCATCGTGTGGCTTTTGTAAATGTTCGTGTCTATAACCGAGGCAAGGAAGATTTTGACGGTGAAGGCAAATGGATTCTGATTTATTGGGTCCAGGCATCAACCGGCATTACGCAAAAAGCTTGGAAAGGAAGAGAATTATATGAAAACAAATGGCAGACAGGAGGTGTTTTGGAGGCACGTCCTATTGATAAAAAGATAAAGGCAGGAGGATACAGGGATTTTTCGATAGATTGGAAGCTTCCTTATATGTTAAAGGAGTATCCAGAGGGCAATTTCCATTTCTGTTTGCTGGCAAAAATAATGGATACTCCGTATGATGATGGTTACTCTCCAGAAAAATCGTATTTTGATTTGAAAGGAAGTAATGACCAAGTACAGAAAAACGTAACTATAATTCGTAAAAAAGACACAGAGAAATTTTTCAATGTGTATGTTCGTAACACCTCAACATTGGATAAGGCCTATACACTCGAACTCATTCCTCAGACAGAAGCCGATGCTACTTTATACCAGAGAGCAAAAGTTGAAATGTCCATGAGTCCTAAGATATATGATGCATGGGAACGTGGTGGTTTAAAATCGCAAGATATTGAACTCGTATCGCCTCAATCAAATGCACCAAACTTGCGCAAAGTGAAGTTTGCGTCTCCACAAAGTAAAATACAAAACATTTTACTTAAAGGGGATGAATTTGACATAGTACAATTAAAATTTGATTTTAACAAATACACATTCGATGGTTCAACATATACATATGACTTAGTCCAGAAAGACGAGAAGGGGAATGTTATTGGCGGTGAGACTTTTGTCGTTGAGTCGCCTGTACTTACGCTTAAACCTATAGAAGGTCCTGTTGTAACTACAAAACCATTTAAGGATGGATTACTTCAACTAAAAGTCAATAATTCTTCAGACTTTAATAGTCTAAAATGGATTGATGGCAAAGGTGAGACTTTAGGAAACAAAGAATCTATTAATGTATCGCCAAGAATAAACGGAAACGACTATACCGTTGTTGCGATGACGAATGATGGAGAAATTGCAACGCAGAGCATATCTCTGGAGAACTTATATGGAATACAATCAATATCAACTGCAAATGACAATATTGTAGTAAAATTGAAAGAAGCAGCTCCGGATAATGCTTCTGTTGAGGTAAAGAACATAACTGATGGAATAACGCAAGTGTCATGCCATATTTCCGCAGGAGCAAATGTTGTTAACTTTGATGGCTCAAATTTATCCAGAGGTGTGTATGTTGTTTGTTATGTAGTGAACTCAGCAGTAGTTGACCAACAAAAAGTTAGAATAGAATAGTTAAAAAATAATCGTCACGTGTGATTGATACTAATCACACGTGACCTTAATTCTCAATCCGTTATGAAAATATTATATTTCTTATTTCTTTTTACAATATTCACAACTTCTGTACATGGTCAGAATATTGTCACGACTGATGCGGGAAAGCTTCAGACTGCTATATTGAATCGTCCTATTTATAGGTATTCATTTAATGCCACAAAAGACACAGAAGATGACCATGATTTTGTGGGTATGGACATAACATCAAAGGCAGGAAACTTGGCTGATGCATTGGGAAACAACATTTATAATGTAGACTCCTTGGTGGTCAGAGGAACTGTGGATGCTGCTGATATTCGTACTCTTTGGGATGCTTCTTTCAAAGGAAAGCTTTCTGTCATAAATCTTGAAAATGCTGAGATAGAGAATGGCATTGTCCCAGAAGATGCCTTTTGGTATCAAAAAGAACAGTTGGACCCAAGTGGGGAATTTATAAACACTATCCATCTAAGGAGAATCATCCTGCCAGATGGAGTCAAACGAATAGAAGAAGGTGCTTTCGCCTATTGCATCAATCTGGAAGAGATAAACATACCATCGTCCTTACAATATTTGGGAACTTACGCATTTTCGGATTGTGTAAGTCTGAAGACAGATCCATTGATATTTCCTGAAGGCTTTGAAAGGTTTGGACAACTGGTTTTCTCAGACTGTAGTAGTTTGACAGGTAAAGTAGTATTGCCTTCTACCATTAAGGAAATAGATGATGGTGCTTTTTTCAGGTCAAAAATTACGTCTATCAATTTACCAGAGGGACTTGAAAGAATAGGCCTGGCTGCATTTTATGCATGCCGTCTAGAAGAAATTTGGATTCCAAATTCTTGCAAAGACCTATCTAGTCCTACTCTTTTTCAACAGAACTATTTCTTGAAAAGAATACATTTACCAGAAGGATTAGACAGGATTCCTAATGGCTTTGCTGATGCTTGTTTTAAACTACAAGAGGTAAATATACCATCCTCTGTAAAAAGTATTGGCATAGAAGCTTTTCAGGAATGCTACTCATTAAAAAAGATAGAGTTACCAAATGGACTTGAAACGATAGAGAAAGATGCCTTCTGGCACTGTGACTCTTTGGAACAGATAGTCTTTCCTGCAACATTGAAAATGTTGGGACAAGAAAGTTGTTCCTACATATCAGAATTAAAACGTATATATTGTATGGCCTCCGAACCTCCTGTATGCGAGGAAAGCACCCTTAATCCGGGGAATACCCCATTTGGCGATTACGAGCCAGTTCATAATCTAAGTACTCCCAATGACATTCCGGTTTATGTTCCTGTCGGTACTGCTGAAAAATACCGAAAGGCTTGGGGATGGGATTATTTTACTAATTTTATAGAAACAGATGATTTCCCGACAGCAATACACAATGTCACCATCGAACACTCTAATTCCAACAATCGAATTTATGATTTAAAAGGCAGAGAAGTGATAAATCCGCAAAAAGGACAGGTGTACATTAAAAATGGAAAGAAGACATTATTTGCTTATTGAAATAGTTGAGGAGGAGAAGTAACATTTTCTCCTCCTCATTTATTATCCAAGCATAATGACCATAGTTCCTTCATTACTATTCATTTAGTTTTTCTTTTCGCTTCATTGCTTAGTTGTTTGGATAGACTATCCTTGTACTCTGCCATTTGTTTCATTTCATAGTGATGACGAACAGAATCCTCGTAAGCAACAATACGTTTTCTAACGTTGTCTATAACATTTTCATCTCGTTGCACATTGAAATGCTTTTCGATATAATGAATATTCGGGTCATCAGATGGTAGTACCATCTTCAATGTCCTATACTTCAAGTCTGCCTCCTCCCAATCTTGGTGCTCTCGCCATTGGGTAAGATTGCCCCAAATGGATATTACAAGTGAAAGTGCCATGCCAACAATGAAAAGAAGAACATACTTTGAAGTTGGCTCGAAGCGATGGGTGACAATCTTCTTTTGAGGTGTATTGCTTATGTTGTCAAGTCGCTCTTGCAGGTCTTTTGATGCAGCATCTTGCTCTTGCTTCAGCTGCTTAACCGTATCAAACAAGAGCTTGCTTCGCTGTTCTCTGTTACTTGTTTCTTTCTTGGTAAGGTCGGTAAAGATACAGATAGCCTCTCTTAATCTTGCCAATTTGTCAATAGACTCCCCTTCTTTTACAGCCATAGCAAGAATAGCTTTTTCAAGTTTGCTTGTATCAACACTTACAGAGCCCGGAGTGCTTTCCGCCTCTGTATTCTTTGGTGAGGCAGAAAGTTCATCGACTTTTTGCTCCAATCTCTCAACTGTGCCGTAGATGGCTTCTAACATTTCTTCTTTCATGTTCGATTCTAATTTTAAGTTTATGACTTGCATCAAAGGCTAAAGCCTCTTCTGCGTTTCTTCTTTTTTTTCTTGGATGATTCATCCTCTGGGAATTGCTCAAAGGTCTGTGCATTGGCAGGAGCAAAGAGTCCTATGGAAGAAATACCATTCCATGGGTTCAGGCTGCTCTCCGACATGAATGGCAACAGCTCGTCCTTGAAACTACCTTGCTCATATTGTTGAGTAGAACTGGCTCTTGCTGATAAATGGTTCTCCATTACCTTAAATCTCGCATTCAGTTTGCCAAAGCTATAGTCTCGGCTAATCTGCGTACCCTTGAAGCTATATCCATCCTTGCAGAAACGGATGCCTTGAACCTTGGTTCGCTCCTTATCCTTATAGACAAACTCTAAGTGAACACCTCGTTTTGCAAGTTCATTCTTGAACTTCTGCCAACTATCAGCACCTTTCAAGGCCTCCTTGACGGCATTGTGAACCTCGTATTTGGCACGCTCTGCATTGCGCAATTTGCGAGTGTTAGTCTTGCTCTTGTCCGTTCCGTAAGTCAATCCATACTTGGATTTTAGAGCCTTGGTCACTTGCTCATTACGCCTGTAATCGTGGGCGTCTGATATGAGCTTGCCCTCATTGTTGATGTGGTTATACACGATATGACAATGTGGATTGTCTGTATTGTGATGCCTTACGATGATGAATTGGGTATCGGTGATGCCCATCATCTGCATGTATTCAAGGGCTATCTTAGCCATGAACTCATCCGTCAAACGTGGCCTGTCCTCTGGTTTGAAGCTCAATGCAATGTGTCCCACAGGCTTCTTTATCCTTGGATTTAGATGCCTTTGCAGCTCGAAACTTTGCGTTATCTCGGCATTCGTGCCGAGCAGAACACCATCGGAAGCAAGGATTTTCGCCTCGTCCTTGCCTGTCACGTAGCGGACGCAACCACCAAAGGATGCACCTTTCTTTAGCTTGCCTATCATGTGGTATCCTCCTTTCTGCCCATACTGCTTGGCTT
>ERZ1023873.66-NODE-66-length-39725-cov-56.109251_pt1 | contig 39725 bp, 33 predicted proteins | sample MGYA00380391_ERZ1023873 | MGnify/ENA primary metagenome ERZ1023873 (study PRJEB33179, sample SAMN07449006) | human gut metagenome | biome: Human-gut; feature: Human associated habitat; material: Faeces | host: Homo sapiens | place: India: Bhopal | collected...
ACCGCAAGTTGGCGGAGTACATCCGTGAGTCCGCCTTGAACGGCGAGGTGGTCAGCGGACACAACGCAGAGACGGTAGCCATCGCCAAGAACCTCATTGGCATGGCGAACAACCTCAACCAACTTACCAAGCTGTCGCATCAGAGAGGTTTCCATGAGACCCATGTATATGTGGTGGACTTGTTGAGAAGATTGAAAGCAATCCTTGGCGAGTATCGCCAAGCAAGTTATAAACCGAAGCCAAGCAGTATGGGCAGAAAGGAGGATACCACATGATAGGCAAGCTAAAGAAGGGCAGCTCATTTGGTGGTTGCATCCGCTATGTTACAGGCAAGGACGAGGCGAAAATCATCGCCTCGGATGGCGTGTTGCTCGGTACGAATGCCGAGATGACGCAAAGTTTCGAGCTACAGAGGCAGCTAAATCCAAGGATTAAGAAGCCTGTGGGACACATTGCATTGAGCTTCAAACCAGAGGACAAGCCACGTTTGACGGATGAGTTCATGGCTAAGATAGCCCTTGAATACATGCAGATGATGGGCATCACCGATACCCAATTCATCATCGTAAGGCATCACAACACGGACAATCCACATTGTCATATCGTATATAACCGCATCAATAACGAGGGCAAGCTCATATCAGACAGGAATGATTACAGGCGTAATGAGCAAGTGACCAAGGCTCTTAAATCCAAGTATGGATTTACTTACGGAACGGACAAGAGTAAGACTAACACTCGCAAATTGCGCAATGCGGAGCGTGCCAAATACGAGATTCACAATGCTGTAAAGAGCGCATTGAGAATGGCAGATAGCTGGGACGAGTTCAAAAGTGAACTTGCAAAACGAGGTGTTCACTTAGAGTTTGTCTATAAGGATAAGGAGCGAACCAAGGTTCAAGGCATCCGTTTCTGCAAGGATGGATATAGCTTCAAGGGTACGCAGATTAGCCGAGACTATAGCTTTGGCAAACTGAATGCGAGATTAGAGGGAATGGAGAACCATGTATCACCAAAATCCAACTCTACTCTGCAATACGAGCAAGGCTATCACAAGAGCAACCATGAGCCATCCATGTCGGATAGCAGCCAAGACCCTTGGGACGGCATTTCTTCCATCGGCTTGTTCGCTCCGTCTAATGCCCAAACTTATGAGTCATTCCCAGAGGATGAATCCGCCAAGAAGAAAAAGAGGAAACGCAGAAAGGGCTTCAGCCTTTGATGCAAGTTACAAACTTAAAATTAGAATCGAACATGAAAGAAGAACTATTGGAAGCCATCTACGGCACAGTTGAGAGATTGGAGCAGAAAGTCGATGAACTTTCTGCTTCACCAAAGTACGCAGGAGCGGAAACCGTTCCTGCAAGTAATGACACAACCAAGTTGGAGAAATCAATCATTGCTATGTTTGGCAAGGAAGAGGAAGTCAGAGGTAAAATATCCAAATTAAGAGATGCCATTGTTGTTTTTGCTGACCTTATTAAGGTTGAACTTGGCAAAAATGAGCAGCGAAGCAAGCTCTTGGTAGATGCTGTCAAGCAGATGAAACAAGAGCATACTGTCACCTCGAAGGCATTGCAGGAAAAACTTGAAGTAATGAACAAATCACCTCAAAAGAAGGTTGTAACCCATCGCTTCGAGCCAACCTCAAAGAATGTTCTTCTTTTCATAGGTGGCTTGGCTCTATCTCTTGTCATTTCCATTTGGGGCAATCTCACCCAATGGCGAGAGCACCAAGATTGGGAGGAGGCAGACTTGAAATATAGGGCATTGAAGATGGTGCTTCCATCTGACGACCCGAACATTCGCTACATCGAAAAACATTTCAATGTCCAACGAGACGAAGACATAATTGATAAATTAAGAACCCAAGTTGATGTGTATGAAGATTCCGTCTATCACTACCACAAAATGGTTGAGATAGCATCATATAAAGATAGTATAGCAAGACAACTTATTGATGAATCAAATAGAATAAAGATGCAAGTAAACCGTAAAAAAAGTAAGTGAAAATGCTATTTTTGTATTATTATGCAAAGTGTAATCACGTATAACATAGTTTAATGTAGTTTAAATATTCTCTGAAAATTACTTTGTTTCAAAAAGTCTTCATATCTTTGCACTCGGAATACAAAATGATGCAAATAATTGCAGTTTGCTTTCGTTTTGGTACGATTGTTTCAATAACCTTTGTGTAAGGTTGAAACAACTCAGACCTTACTGAGAAAAATTAAAGGCATCGACAACACGGTGATGCTTGTTGGTTAAAAATACATTCTTATAAAAATACAGACAATGAAAAAGAATGAAATTGAAGATTTACTTCTCTCTGAAATGGAAGAGGTAAATGGTGGCAGTGGTTCTAGCACTTGTGTTTGTGATCATGGTGGAGCTGGCGAAACTATCGTGTATCCATCAGTTCCAGAAGAACCTGAAAAAGGTTGGGTGGAATGTTAAAATGTGGGTATGCCAGGAGTAACTTTCTATAATTAGTTGTGCTACTTTTGACATGCCCTTTAAAATATTGTATTATGAACTATATAAGATTAAATCCTCAATATATTATTCGCAATGAAAAATGTTGTTCGTATATTGTAAAATTGGAACAACAAGTAGATAATGACGTACAAGGAAATTCTGGGAATATCTTTGTCGTACCACCTGTAGTAGGATTTATTATATCTGAAATTGGTAAAAATACTACGACAATATCATTGCAAAAAATTTCTTTGTCATTGGGTATAGATATTGCCAAAATTGAATATTTTGTGAATAATTTAATCGGTAAAAATGAAAGTAGGTTTACTTATAAGTATCAAACATTTGTTATTCCCGCTCATTTATTGGTTTATAGTATGTTGCCAGACGAACGTAAATATTACTTTGAGCAGGGATATAGTCCATTTGACAAATTCATTAACAAGCGTCCTACAGTGCCTTTCAATGTTAGCATTATGGTGACAACGGCATGTAACACCAATTGTATTTATTGCTATGCAAAACGTAGTAAAAACCTTTCTATGCCATTACAAAAAATAGAAAGAATTATAGATGAATGCCATAAAATTGGAGTTTCTAACATAGCTTTAACTGGAGGTGATATTTTTGCACGTAAAGATTGGAAAGAACTTCTTGGATATACATTAAATAAAGGGTATTATCCATTTCTTTCGACAAAGACACCGTTGACAGAGGATGATGTTAAGTTGTTAAAGGGTATCGGTATTGACAAAATGCAATTTTCTTTAGATTCAATTGATGGTGGCATCATACAAGTAATGGTTGGTGGCTCTAAAGCATATGTTGAAAAAGTAAAGAAGATGTTTTTGTATTGCCAACAAAATGGCGTGTCTTTAAATGTCAGAAGTGTTATAACTATCCATAATGGAACTGTTGAAAATTTCAAAGAGTTGTATGATTTTTTGTCTCAATTCGAAAATATTATTGATTGGGTAATAACTCCTGCATTTTATTCTGAGTTTAAGGAAGAATACAAAGACTATACACCAAGAAATGAGCAATTGGCATCTATTTCATCATATGTAGATGCTCAAAAGAAACATTTCCCAATCTTTTTAAATAAAATAAATAAGTGTGGGTATCAGTTGAAGAGATTTAAGACTGTTAACGAGTTTGTAAGTAACAATCAAATATGCCATGCAGGAAATTATATGCTGTCTATTTTGACTACAGGAATATGCACACCTTGTGAAATGCTTTATGACAATCCAGACTTTGTTCTTGGGAATATATATAATTTCCCATTAAAAACAATTTGGAATTCACCAAAAGCATTAGAGATATGTACATTTAGTCAAATTGAAAAGAGAGACACAAACTCTCCTTGTAAGCATTGCAAAGTTATTGATATTTGTCGCAAATCTATAAATAGACGTGTATGTTTTGTCGATATATCTAAGACTTTAGGTAAAGGCTATTTTGATTACCCAGACCCAAGATGTCCAAATTCTACCGTGACAGGTTATATTTTATAGCAAAACTGAAATATGAGATATTTTGTAGTTTTTTTAATTTACATAAGTTGTAATCTTGCTTGTATTGCACAAAGCATAACAGGAAAAATTGTAGATGAGCAGGGAAATGCAATACAATTTGCCAATGTTGCTATGCTACAATCAAAAGATTCTGTATTTGTTAAAGGTGTTGTTAGTGATGAAAATGGCAGTTTTATACTTAATACGCCTCATCAAAATGGAATTGTCAAGGTAACATGTATAGGATATAGGACTGTTTTCTTAAATGTAACTGATGATAATCTTGGTGTTATTGTTTTAAAAGAGGAATCTATGACATTAGGAGATGTCATCGTAAAATCTTCTTTACCCAAGAGTAAGTTGAAGAATGGGGCTGTTATCACAACCGTGGCTGGTTCAATATTGGAAAAAACGGGAAACATATACAATTTGCTTGACCGAATTCCCAATGTCACTACGCAAAACGGGAAAATCAATATCTTTGGAATTGGTGAACCAGTGATTTACATTAATGGCAAAAAGGTTAGGGATAATACGGAATTGGACCGCTTGAACCCAGATGAAATAAGCACTGTGGAGGTAAAACAAAATCCGGGAGCGCAATATGCCTCAAATGTAAAGGCGGTTATACGTATCAATACGAAAAAAAGAACAAAAGATGGATTCGGATTTGAAACGAGGACATTTGGGAAAAATGATGAAAACTCAAGAATTGGTGGATATGAGCAACTGAACATAAACTATCAGAAGAAAGGTCTTGAGACATTCACTGTCTTGAAGATTAAAGACGCTGAAAGTTCAATCAAGCAAGATCTCGTTCAAAACACCTATGTCGACAATGTTTGGCATCAACGCAATGATATTAAGGGTAGCATAAGAAACAGGCAATTATATTGCGGACTAGGAGTTAACTATCAGATAAGCAATAATAGTTTTATAGGTGCAAGTTTCAACTTCAACCGCATGTTCAATAAAGCTGTAAGCAATATAGCGACAACCATATATAAAGATTATGCCTTCACGGAAGAATCCGCAAGTGACATAGCAAAACCAGGCAACATGAGCCTTGCAAGTAGTAACGTTTATTATATGGGGAAAATAGGCATCGTGGACATAAATTTTAATACCGATTGGCTTTGGGACAAAGATTTCTCCAAAGTAAATACCCTTGAAAGGTACCAAGAGTATGGAGGCGATTGGCAGGATAAAGCTGTACATACAAAAACAAATACCAAGAATGAGCTTTTTGCTTCCAAGCTGACATTGACTTTGCCATTTTGGAAAGGACAACTTTCTTTCGGAGGAGAATACTCTAATACTAACCGTAACAGTTCGTATGATGTTCAGCCTATGGGATTATTGGACAAACAGGATAACAGAATCAAGGAGGGCATGGCCTCTGTGTTTTGTGATTATACACGGAAATTCGGGCAATTGGGAGTCCTTGCGGGAATAAGGTATGAGAATACGGATTTTAATTATTATGAAGAAGGAAAAAGAATCCCCGAACAAAGTAAGAGGTATGGGAATCTCCTTCCTTCATTATCATTATCCCTTCCGGTAGGAAAAACCCAAATGCAATTAAGCTATGGAGCTACAATAAAGCGTCCTTCATATTATGATATGCGGTCAGGAATAGGGTATGATAATCGTTATACTTATGAATCAGGAAACCCCTTCCTTGTCTCGGAAATAAGCCGTAACATTAATTATATGGTGTCTTACAAATGGCTTATGGCTGAGGGCATTTATACTCATGTATCTGATCCAATTGTGATGTTAACTCAGTCGTACAAGGACAATCCTAATATAGCGTTAATACAAAATGTGAATTGGAAACCATATAATCGTATCGGGGCTTCGCTTTCCGCAAGTCCCAAATTTGGAATATGGCATCCCTCTTTGCGTTTCCATTTCTTCAAGCAATGGTTTGACATGGAAACTCATGGAGGGCACGGTCTTGACAATCCAAAGATTACGGTGCGTTTTGATAATACTATAGATACTAAGTTCTGTACAATCTCCCTGCTGCTAACAGCGCAGACTAAGGGTGACGATGAAACTTCTTATATGTACCGTAATTATTTCAGCTCGAATTTATCAATATATAAATCGTTTCTGAAAGGAAAAATGGTAGTGTTCTTTTATGCTAATGATTTGCTCGGTACAGGGAATATGCATAGTAAAATGTACTCCGGAAGTATGCGAGAAATAATTCATCATGATTACTCAATAAGTGAATATTCTCTAACTATCCGATATAGATTTAATGTGGCAAAAAAGAAGTATAAAGGTACAGGGGCAGGACAAAGTCAAAAAAGTAGGATGAGTCTATAATGTTCAAAAATGAGAAAAATAACAATAATATTTCAACACGACTCCATGCAATGTGGCATAGCTTGCTTGCAGATGGTATGCAAATATTTCGGCAGAGAATACTCTTTGGATTCTCTGTCGAAACTTTGTTTTGCCACCACGGAAGGTGTTTCCATGCTTGGCATTAATGAAGCAGCCAACACGCTTGGATTGCATACGATAAGTGCAAGGGTAACCACTACTATGTTAGGTAAAGCCCCTTTGCCTAGCATCCTTCACTGGGACCAAAACCATTTTGTAGTCTTATATAAGGTCAAGAAAGGCAAGAAGTTTTATGTAGCTGACCCAGGAAAAGGATTGGTAACTTATGGCTTGGATGAGTTCAAGCAACATTGGATAAGCACGAAATCTAATGGCGAGGACAAGGGCATTGCCATGTTCTTGGAAACCACTCCTGCTTTCTTTACCTATAAGATGGAGGACGAAGAACACATCAAAGAGAAGAGGTCTTTCCGCTTTCTCCTTGGATATGTGAGGAAATATCGCAAGTATTTCGGACAAATTATCTTGGGTCTGGTAGTCGGAAGCCTCCTGCAGCTTGTCCTGCCATTCCTTACCCAATCTATCGTGGATGTCGGTATCAAGAACCAAGATATAGGTTTTGTTTGGCTGATACTCTTGGGGCAGTTGATGCTTACAATCAGCCGAACGGCAATAGACTTTATCCGCAGATGGTTGTTGCTTCACATATCCTTACGCATCAACATATCATTGGTAAGTGACTTCTTCATCAAGCTATTGAAACTGCCTATGTCTTTCTTTGATACGAAACTCATGGGCGACTTGATGCAAAGAATGAACGACCATACCCGTGTGAACAACTTCCTTACGCAGCAGACGCTCAACATCACCTTTGCCGTGCTAACCTTTGTGGTATTCTCGGTGGTACTGTTCTTCTACAACAAGTTGGTGTTTGCCATCTTTTTGTTGGGAAGCATCCTCTATGGTGCATGGATGACCTTGTTCTTGAAGCGGAGGAAGGTGCTTGACTATGAGTTGTTCGAGCAGCAAGCCATCAACAATAACAAAACTTATGAGTTTATCACCTCTATGCAGGAAATCAAGTTGCAGGATTGTGAGCAACGTAGAAGATGGGAATGGGAGGACACACAAGCTGAGCTATTCGGCGTGCAGATGAAGTCGCTCAAACTCCAACAGACACAGGAAGCTGGAAGTATTTTCATCAACGAGGTGAAGAACATCATCATCACAGTAGTCGCTGCAACTGCCGTGATTCATGGGCAAATGACACTCGGTATGATGCTTGCCGTGCAATACATCATCGGACAGCTCAACTCGCCTGTGGAGCAACTGATGAACTTCTTCTATTCTCTGCAAGATGTGAAGATTAGCTTGGAGCGAATCAACGAGATTCACCAGATGGATGATGAGAATGGAAAGGAAGGCTTGCTAACTTCTATTGAAGATAAGAATGAGGGCATTGACATCAAGAACATCATGTTCAAGTACGACCCACATGCTTTGCGCAAAACCATAGACGATGTGAGCATTCACGTTCCGCAAGGTAAGGTAACAGCCATCGTTGGTGCATCTGGCAGTGGAAAGACCACCCTCATCCGTTTGATGCTTGGTTATTATCCTGTCTTGGAGGGAAAAATCAACATTGGAAATACTGACATCAACAAACTCAACAAAAAGTGGTGGCGCAGACAATGTGGTGTTGTCATGCAGGATGGTGTTATCTTCTCGGAGAGTATCGCAAGAAACATTGCCGTTGACGATGGCGACATAGACAAGGAACGGTTGTTGAAAGCTGCCGAGATAGCTTGTATCAAGGACTATGTGATGGCTTTGCCTCTGAAGTTCAACACCAAGATTGGACGTGATGGCGTGGGACTGAGCCAGGGACAGAAACAACGCATCTTGATAGCGAGGGCGGTGTATAAGAATCCCGACTACATCTTCCTTGACGAGGCGACCAACTCGCTCGATGCCAACAACGAGAGGAGCATCGTCGAGAACTTGGATAAGTTCTATAAGGGTAAGACTGTTGTGATTGTAGCTCATCGCCTAAGCACAGTGAAGAATGCCGACCAAATCGTGGTCATCGACCATGGCAAAGTGGTTGAGGAAGGCAACCATGAGTCTTTGACCGCCAAGCGAGGAGCATACTATAATCTTGTGAAGAATCAGTTGGATTTGGGAAACTAAAATGCTTTTGACATGGAACAGAAAGAAAAAGAAACAGATAATATCGAGTTGAGAAGCGAGAAGGTGAGGAACGTGATAGGCAAGGTTCCTCCTCGCCTCGTCAGCTTGGGAACGGTTGTCATTACGATAATAGTCCTCGCCCTCGCAGTTGCTTTCTACAAGATACCTTATCCTATATCCATAGAGGCTAATGGTGAGGTCATCAATCAAAGAACAATGCAGGTGTTTGTACCATACAAGTATTTGTATCTTTTCGATGAGCCAAGGACGGCTCATGTTTCTTTTGAGGGCAACGACAATACATCTTATAACTGCAACATTGTAAGCCATAAAGTCAAGTTCATACATAGGGAAGATGGCAACTATTTTATGGCAATAGCCACAATGAGCACACAGGGGCAAAATACTCCTATACTGCAAAAGTATATGAAAGCTGATGTGAGAATCATCGTCAGCAATAAAACGTTATGGCAGCAGGTTTTCGGATAAGCTATGTCCGAATACAGCTGTTTGTTTTTGGATGCATATTGTGTTGCTAAGCATCAGATTTTACAAAAAAAGTTCTAAATTCCATAAATTTCTCCTAGCGAATTATGGGATATTTAGAAAATTGTCGTATCTTTGTCCCCGAATTAAGGCGTTCTTTGCATATTGCAAAATACAGAAACGAGCAGAAGTCCGCTCGTTTCCATATTGTTACCTATATAATATAGGCAAACGCCCAAGTTCTTGATATTCAATCAAAGTCCAATTTAGAGCGAGTTAGCTTTATAAACGTATCTTGACGAAACGACATTCTTGTCCTCCAATAAATCATCGCAGAGCTTGACAAATTGTTTTGCTTTTCCATTATTGCGATAATTCTCCAATAGCGACAAAAACAAATCCGACATGAGCTTCTTGTCCTCTGAAGAAAAAGTTGTAAGGCGTTTTGCTAAATCTTCAATGCCACCAATAAACCAATCAAGATTTTTTGGAGTTGCAGAGATATTCATTCTCCAGTTTAACTCATAAAGAAGATGAAGTTTTGTGGTGTCATCTGTGATACGCTTAAAGTAGTGCTCTAAAAATACGGCATCTTTGCCAACTGATTCCATGTCTTCCTCATGTGCTTTCGGTAGAAGGAGCCAACCTGGATACGTCTCACGTGCTACCTGCATTTCCTTGATTTTCTCTGCTATATATTCCTTGAATTTAGCATCGGGCAGATCTTTGTCTATCAAATGGTCAAACCTCACCTTACCATTCCATTCCGATGGCTTTTCTTTCAGATAATCCAAGAAGAACTCGTATGCCGAATAATAACCATTCACACCTCCAACCTCAGCTAAGTTGATGATATCTATCCCTAACTTTGACAGCAAGGCTTTCTCTGCATCATGGAATTCCTTTCTGTAAGTGATGAGATAGGTAGGGCATATCCGTTGTTGACCGATGACATCTTTCAGCCATCCTATCCAAGCTCTGAAGTTTGGATCTTCTCCGGAGAAGCCTATCAAGCACACCAGACTTTCCAAGAAACACTGCTTTGCTGTGTTCACCATCTCTGGACGTTCTATGGGATAGCGTCTGTAGTCTTCTTGCGTCATAATATAAGGACGAATGTTTGGAAAGCTACCATGCAGTTTTATGATGCGAGGCGATGGTTGATAAAGAAGCGTTTCCTTGTTAGTCACCAACTTGAAGCCATTTATTACTTGCCCGGCTGCACGTTCTATCAAGGTGTCGTAGTTAGTGGTCAGAATGTCCTTCCAAGGCAACTGCACCAACAAACGATGCAATCTGCACGGTTGGATAAGTTGGTCTGGCAAGGCTTCTTCCAAGATATTGTCCAACTCATTATGTCCAAACTGAGCATCCACCAACGAAGACAGCCTCACCACATCATTGTCTTCATTCTTCTTGTCTTCCTCATTGTTGGGATACAACTTGTCTAAGAACACCTCCCGAAGCTGTGCCCATGTCTTCATGCTCACATTGTTGGGGATTTCTGCATTCATGCTGAATCCAGCACCAACAAAGGCTGTCACACTATGCGTACCCATATAGAGCTTTATTTGCTCCAACTTGGATGCAATAGAGGATGGTATTTGATATTGCTTATCCATAATTTTGAAATTTAAATGTTCAATTATGAATAGTGATTATTACTTGTAGATGTTGATAAGCTTGTCGTAATAAGTTTCAGCATCATAGCGATGTTGTGCATCCAACGCTATTTGTTTATAATCAAGCTTCGAGTTCCACATCTTCTCAATCTTCGTCTTTAGATCGGCGATATTACCACTGCTAAAGGTATAATCTGTAAGTTCAGGTATTCCCCCGATATTGGCTCCCAATACTGGCGTTCCCAAGCATTGGGCCTCGATAACTGACAAAGGATTGTTCTCATACCATTCCGAAGGAATCACCGAGAAGCGAGCCTTGCCCACAAGTTGCTTGATGTCATCCCACTGCTTGAAACCGACGAACTCGATATTGGTGTTGGCAACTGCTTTCAGTTCATTCATAAGAGGACCGCCACCGATAATCACCAATTTATAAGGTAATTGGTTGGCTGCCTCTATCAATGTCTTTGCACCTTTCTCATGGCTCAATCGCCCAATAAAGCAATAGTAATCCTCCTTTTTCGGAAGAACAACAACATCATCTGTGTAATCTGTGCCATCTGTGGGAGAAAATTTGCATTTCTCCACATCAATAAAGTTGCAAAGGGTCTGCATCTTCGATTTCGAGAATCCCCCTTGCACCATCTTGTCAGCCATAAACTGGCTCGGACAGATAAAAACATCCGTCGAAGCCTCCAAACGCTCACGGTTCCAAATGACCGCCTCCTTATAACCAATGAACGAAGCCAACTTCGAACCTTTCATGCACTTGTTGTCCAAGCAAGCCTTCTTGTCACCGTTGAAACAAGTTTCGCAGATGGTATTGCCATTCTTCAGACAGTCATATCTAGGACAGAGCAACTTATAATCATGTAGTGTCCACACTACCTTGATGCCTCGCTGATGCGCCAACTCTGCCATCACCGGTGACAGCTGCGTATGCACATTGTTGAGATGCACTACATCTGGCTTGAATTCATCAAGCAGTTTCTTAAACTTACTTTTTACCTCATGCGACCCAAACGGTCTGGAAAAAGCCATCAATTTGCTCATATTCTTTGGAAAGTATTTCTTCCAAGGTGTATCCAGATTCTCAGGATAATCCATGGCAAACACCGCCACCTCATGCCCATGCGCCTTCAGCAGCTTTTCCAGATTGAGCATATAAATACAATCACCGCCACGGCGGTAATAAAACTTGTTTGCTAATAAAATCTTCATTGTTTAAAAGTTGTGTGAAAATCAAATGCCACGCATTTCATCTAATAATTGTTTCAGTTTACGAAAGTCCTCTGTAGTTATCATCCAACCACTATTGGGCGATTGAAACAATATCCAAGTAGTTGCTATCAATAATTGTTCATGCTCATTTAAATGATTTACGGAGCCGATTGTATGTAATCGATTCCATAGATAATGGAATACTACCATTATGTTATTAATAAATGTCTCAGCAATGCTTGAATCTGAACTATCTATCTTTTTCAGTTCAATTTCATTTTTGTATTGTTTAATTATTGGCGAGACCTTATTTTTATAAAAATTCAAACCAACAAAACTATGATCAAAAGCCCAAACAATCTTTTCTTCCCCAAAATCAGACAATAATTTTAAAAGAACATGAGAATAATTCGCATAATCAAACAAGGACAAATCAGCCATAGATAACATGGTCATATTTTGTACAGCTTTTCCTTTCTCAATTTGGTTTTTATTCAACACTTCACATAAACTTTTATACTTTTTATGTTGTGCCTCTTGTCTAATAAAAGAATATATTTTATCAATAACATCCTTATTTATATCAGAATGCTCCAATAAGAGCAAAGGCTTATCAAAAGAAGTATATAAAGCCTCTATTTCTCTTTGTAACATTGGCACTCCAAGATTAAGTCCTGGAAGTAGCGTTCTCAACACAAACAGAAACTTAGAAAAAGTGTGGTCGGAAAGATAACAATGGAATGAACAGCGTTTGGAATCCAAATATAGCGAAGTCAACATATCCAGTAATTTGATTTGATTGCCTGCATCTTCCATCCATTTCTCAAAAGAAGACAATGACATACAATTATCAGAAAGCCTTTCTTTGAACATTTCTGCCACATACTCAATAGATTCAATAGAACCTGACACAGACACTACTCCATATATAGGAATGTTTTTGTCTGTTATAATTTGTGAACTATCTATGACTATAAGATTATTCTTCTTTCCAAGCTCAATCATTATCTTCGTCCTCCCTATAACTATGGTTTACAATTCGAATTAAATCATCCAATCGATTATCTTTCAATAAAAAATGCCTTCGATTCATAGAGTAATTTAGTAGCATATCGTATGGAAGTTTGTGTATGTCACTTTCACACCAAGTAACAAATTCTTCATTCAACAAAGTAAGAATATTCTTTCTTTGAGCTAGTGAAATAAATTTCTTTGGCAAATTTGCTTCACTTGTACTTTTAAAACTCAGACTTACAAGCCCTTGCAATTCCAACAATTTTCTAGGGGTCTTATTATTTACTACATTATAATTCTGTATTTGTACATTAGGAACTTGCGCCCTTGCTAAGAAAAGATGCAATTTGTCAGAATATAAATTCCATGGGAATCTTACGGATTTCAAACGTATACTCATTGCATCCAAAGCATCAGCAAGATGTTCATAATCTATTTCAATATCCAAATTGATTTCCAGTTCAAACTCATCACTACACATATTATGTTGCTCATGCACTAAATCTAAACAGTTGTTCTCTTGCCAATCCCTTAACTCAGAAATACACATTTCCTCATAAAATCTTCTTGCCATATCCATACCCTCAAAATCAAGTTTAAAGGTAGAATTATGGAAATACTCTTGAGCTAAAAAGAACTCTAAAAATGATTTATGAGCAAACTTATAATAGCCTGAAACATTACGATTAATCAGAGAACGCCTTTTCAATTCATAAGGAACTTTAGAATAATTAAAACGAGTCATGAAATCTTCCATTTGCTCAGGGCTTAACAACATTGACTTTGTATCTTTCCAGTTTTCATATATTGTCCTGGCTATTCTAACCGAAAAATGATAAAGCATCTTTTTTTGCTCAAACCTTGCTTCTTCAGATTGAATTTTATTCACCTCCCTCTGTAGCCATTTATCAATCAAGACCCTATAAATTTCATATATTGTCTTAAACTCAAAATTACCATCCAACAGGTCATCCATATAAGAAAGCAGCAATGGTCTTGCCATAAGAACCTTACATTTCTCTGCAATTTGAGAAGCCTGTTTACGCTTTTTTCTTTTCTTATACTTCAATGCCAAATACTTTTTTATATCTTCGTCTGAAAATGGTGAGATATAAATTTTATTATAGTTAATAAGATTCTTATCTTTGGTTACGGAAACCCAACTTGTTGATGTAGGGATAGATTTTTCATTATCAAAGAATTGGTCGCGACATGTTATCATTACCAAACCAAAAGGCTCCATCGCATCTTCTAATTTTTGTTTAAATTCCACAAAATTTCCCGAAGCATATCGGTTTTCATCCAATGCATCTAAAAGTAAAATCGTTTTCTCTGGTTTGATAGATCCATCCTCGCTTATCTTTTTTATATCATCCAAGACTTTTTCATCATCCAATCTCAGTAATCTTATGTCCAAGTTCATACCTTTACGAGTCATATTTTGCTTTACATAATGGCAAAAGACATTAACCATAAAAGTAGTTTTTCCCATACCTGATCCTGCTAAAACCATATAGACACGCTCATTAGGATTATTATCTTTAAAAATCCTGTTACAAAACTTGTCCATAGGCTCTCGTGTTGTAGCAGTCGTTGCTTTATTAGGCTCATCAAACTCATGAGGAGGAGTACTCAGAAACTGAGTTTCAATATATTGTCTTTGACTCTCTTCTCCTAGATATTCTTTGAAGTCGTGATCCAAAGCACTATGAATATACTCATTTTGCATTTTTCTTGCACTAAATGGAGTGAGATTCCATAGATACATCCCAAGCTTCTTTATTCCCTTGCAAAATAAATATACTAGCAAGCAAAACAGAAATATATCAATTACTGCTTGCAGATAAACAGCATTAACATTGATATTCCAGCGAGTCAATACTTGTTGAAGTTTTTCTATATCAAGACCTAGCAAATCAAAAATAGACATATTGTTTATTATTTTATATATCGTAAATCTTCGGCAGTCCTCATAACCTTAATAGGTATATGAGTTCGCCACACCAGCTAATACTATATAACACAACTCTCTCTTCTTCAGTAACATTATCAATAATTGTTAGTATTACGACTCATCATTATAAAAATGTCAATTATCTATTGACGTATTTTATTCTCAATACGCTTAAACACATAATATTTGATAACGTGCGAAAAACATATCGCACCAATCAATGTCATAATACAAGTAGCTACGTACAGCATGTCATTGTTGTGAATAAACTTATCCAGATGCAACATACTTACTACCCTAAAAAACATCATGTGACAGAGATAAATCTCCATACTAATACCACTCAGATATTTAGCCACCCTATTGTTCAACACAATATCCTTTGAACCTATGGCGTAAATCAGCCAAGCTGCAAATACAATGAGGTCTGGCAAGATAAACAAACCTTTTATATCAACAACGAATCTTAATACGGTAAGTACAAGACATGATGCCAATGCTATCATCCAATGTTTCTCCACCCAACTCTTGAGACCCTGACGATAGAGGTAAATCATACCACCGGCAACAAAGAAAGGCGCACTATAGATGATGTTGACCTTATCTATTGGTTTCACCACAAAGTCAGGAGTGCCGAAATACACAATAGCTATATAGCAGAATACCAACGACAATAGCAATACCATCCATCCTCTCTTCTTATTATCCAGCAGGAAGGTAAAGAAAGGGAAAAGCATATAGAACGTAAATACCGTACCCAAGAACCATCCCACACCTATCACCTCAATATTTGGATTAGGCAAGAGATTGAAGCACATCGTCAAATCTGCGAAACTTTGGCAGAATGTACTCCAAGATGGGTCCATCGCAAAACTGATCATCACCATCATGGCAAAGAAAGGCCAAGTACGATGATAGCGCTTAGCATAGAACTTCGTTGGAGTTATTGCTCCCGACTTTACTCGTTCATAATATCCACAGCACATACTGAACGCACTTATAATCATGAACAGCAATGTAAAATTCGTAAACCACGGAATTATATCAATAGTCAGAAAGTTATCACTTGGCTTAATCATAAGATTAGCCAGAACGTGCATAAGCACGATACCTACTGCTGCGTAAGCACGCAATCCATCCAGCGAAGAGTAATTTTCTCTGACTTTCGCAGATATGGTGGGGGGTAACTAATTTATCGTTCATTTTCTTTTTTACCAATTATTGAAAGTTTATTTATTGTTGTTTCCATCACATCAAACACATCTGTGAGTAACCCTGGCAGAAGTAAATTTAATCTATTTGATTGGCTGTAAAAGTTTTTTCTATTTTTTGATGTAACAAATAAACCATTCTCCATGTCAGGAAACAAGATTGCCGCCTCAGAATGTCCATTCGGTCCATCATAACAGTCATAAACCATTTGCAAAAAATCAAAAGAACCATCATGCACGAGTCTATCTCTAATACTTGATATAGTTTTAACACACAATGGGTTTTCAAATAAAGTACCAGCAATATCAGAATTGTTTTTTTCTATACTTCCCTTCAGAACATTCCGTGAAACCATTTTGGGATATTTGGTGAAATCCAATTTTGCATAATCATGCAATTCTACATAAATCTTAGATAGTATATCAAATGAAGAAGCAAGGTAAAGGAATATACTGTTAACACATGCAAAACATATCGTATCCTGAGGACTAACAGTAACAGTTACATGTTTAAAGTCTTCCATTTTGCAGGGAGACTCACTAGGGAAATGGTTGTAAAACACCCTCAACATAGATGCAATCATCTTAAAGCGATCACATAGAGCACAGACCAGCATATTGCAATCATAATAATACAACCATCTATGCACTATCTCGTCACCTTCATAATAATTTCTCACGTATGTTTCAAACTCCTCCTTTGTCCATCCACACTCTGCTGTATTTCCAGCATCTCTAACCCAACAGGGCCCCCCTCTATAATCTCTGTCAAACTGGTTACAATCTCGAAATATTATATCTTCAAAAACATAAGACAGACCATAACCTTTATCTATAAGAGAATCGAGTTTATCATATATAGGTCGAAGAGTTTTATTATTAGAATCAAAATCCATAGAGTAATATTTTATTTTACTCTCACCCATTCATCCTTTTCAAAGTCATATTTTTTAATGACCTTTGCAGGAATGCCTGCTGCCACTGAGTAATCTGGAATATCTTTAGTAACGACGGAATTAGCACCTATAACACAATTCTTACCAATATGAATATTACCAACTATCACAACGTTGGTACCTATCCAAGTTCCATCACCTATCACCAAATTTGGCGAGCCGTCAGCTTTTGGTGTGAAACTATTACCTTGATACATAACTGGTATAGTCGGATTATGATACTCATGATTATAATCAGCAATGAAAACGTGAGGCCCCATCAATACATGACTACCAATCTTCACAAGTCCCATACTGGCAACTCTAGAATACATACTTACTTCTGTTTTTTCACCAATTTCAATATTTCCTTGTAAAGAAACCAACATGGCTTGAGGCATAATTTTTACGTCGCTTGAAAGGTGTATCTTTGCCCCCCACAAGCTTAGCTCCCAATCCGACATAAATACCATGATGATATTTTACGCCATAGAGACAACAATAAATATATCCTAAAAAGCTCTTAATGATTTTTTTCATAATCTAACATTTTAGAGTGTTTGCAATTCGCTCATACATTGCATCTTCTGTAAAATGAGACAAATAACATTCCTTTGCATTATTAGACAATTCCGTATATTTTTTTGCATCAACATACAATTCATTCAAAACTGCCAACAATTGTTCTTCAACATTATCTATCAAAAAACCAGTACTACCATTTATAACATAATCACGAATACCATCAGCATCTGTACATATCACAGGTTTACCTAAAGACATTGCCTGCAGAACCACTAATTGTCCAGATGACATTTTCAGATTTTTCAATGGCACGACTACACAATGACACTTTGCCATTAGACTAAGCATATCATTTCCATAACATTTGTTCAAAACATTGATATTTAACTCATTTCCATGACTAGCATAATAAGTATCACATGCTATAATCAATTTGAAATTTGTATTTTTCAATGAATTAACCAAGAAGTCATAATCACGATTACTTCTTCCTGTTGAGAAGATATATCCATCATCAGCAATCTGGATATCTGTTAGCATAGGATGGCCTAAAGGTACATAGATAAATTTACTCTCATCTATTCCAAAAATATCAGAATAATAATGGCATTCCTCCTTAGCAAAACAAATAAATCTATCAATATATTTACTTGTCACAATATATGACATATATTTATGATAGAGTTTTCCTTTCAGCCCACCTTTCTTTTTATAGATAAAAGTCATAACCGTCAAATCATTAACTTTCTTCAAGCCTAGAAAACGAGACCAAAAAGCAAAATTCAAGCCATAGAATTGCTGCCAGCCAATTACCTTATCGTATTGTTTTCTTCGAATCAAAATGATAAGAGGGAAAAAGAAATACCAAAAAAAGCGTAAGAGATTAGGCAACAAACCTCCATGAAAATGATTCGTAACATGTCGTTTAGTTTCCCATTCAGCATGAGTTACACTTTCCAAAGTTTTCGGGAACGACCATTTTTCATCTTTATCAAAATCTACAAGGACTATATTTTTCTTATCTACATTCATACTAAATTAATAACTTTGTGAATAATTGTAGTAAATCTGATAACAGAAAAAATACTTTTAATACTACTATAAAATACCCTTAATTACATTAATTTATAAGGTTTCATATAATTTCAAATACTTTAGTGCTGTATTCTTAACATTATATAGAGACACAACTCGCTGATAGGCAGAACTTATCATACTTGGATCATTTTTATGCATTAAAAATATTTCAATTTTTGAAGCACAATCTTCGACATCTTGTTTTTTAAAAAAATAACCATACTTACCATTATCGATAATTTCCAATGGACCTTGATTCTCTGAAACCAAAACGGGAACTTTGGCAGCCATACTTTCTGCTACAGTTAGTCCAAATCCTTCATAGATTGAAGGTTGAACATATAAATCATAGTCACATAGATGTTCAAAGATGAAAGATTGGTCTTTTGCACCCAAGAAATTGACATAACTAGTCATTTCCAACTTATCAGTCAATTTTATTAAATAATCCATAGACTCCCCATCGCCAATTAAATCTAAGCTCAAGTTATGATAGCCTTTGTTAACAAGATTAGCTATGGCCTGAATTAAAATATGTTGCCCTTTCTTCTCATGCATCAAGCGACTAACTTGAACTATTCGGAACTTTTCATTATTTTTATTATCATTTATCTTGATTGCCTTTATGTCAATACCATTCAATACAACAATGCTGTCCAAGCCTGTATGATTCAATATATCATTATGAACTACATGAGAAATACTAAATATTTTCTTACATTGACTTAAATGCTTTACATTTTCTGCAAAACAAACATCATGCTGTGTCACACATAATTTGCTTTTCAAACTACGCAACAAAATATAAGGCGCAATTGAAGAATAATGAAGATGTATAACATTCGGATGTAATTGATATAGCAACAAATTTAACCTAAGGATTAAAAGAGGATTCTTACTTCCTACTTTTCTCCCTAGACAATGAAAATGAATCTTGGGATTCAAAGTGTTTTTAAGTTCTTGATTGACTATATCATTGATAACAACAATATGAATCTCATGTCCAAGTTTCACTTGCTCATTAGCTATATTATGAAGCATCGTCTCAATACCACCGAGTCCGAAGCCAAAAGTTATGTGTATAATGTTCATAAAACTTGAATATAATTAATTTAAACCTTCATTTTAGATTTTAACACATAATATCTAAGATACAAGTACAATCGCAGCAATAATTTATAAACCTGACCTATCCTAAATCTGGTAACAAATGAAAGAATCCTATATTTCTTATCATTATTAATCGTTATCTTTGCAATCAAATTATTTGCTTCTTCATACATTCCAACCAAAACATAATTATCAAGAAGTTCCAAATACGTTGTTTGCAATCTTTTCTGCATTCCAAGAGAAACCAAATCTGACTCGAATTCTTTCAGGAATATTACATTGCTTAAAATCGTTCTTTTTATAACAGTATCTGAAATTCTCAGAAAATCTTTAGATACAGAATCTTCCCGATTACGTTCTCTTATTGTCACAACCTTGTTAGTAAACAACATTTTTTGGGCATCACGGTAAAACATAAGAAAGAACAATCCTTCATATATTCTTAATCGCTCATCAAACGGATGATTGCGTAAGATTGGGGTATTACAAACATGAATAAAATCACCACCGATATACCCATTCAAAAAATCCGGATAAAGGAGTACTTTTTGTTTGACACCTTTTATAATAGGGTTCTCTTGAAAGTAAACTTGCATATCATCTGGGGCAAACATATAATGTTTATATTGAGGCTGTTCTTTCATAGTCTTACTTATCGTTAACAATGCGTCATCCACAAAATAGTCGTCGCTATCCAGAATGATGCACCATGCCCCTTTTGCTACATTTATTGCAGCATTCCTGGCTGCATTAACTCCTCTATTTTTTGAAAATTTCAAAAAATGTATATGAGAATATCTTAAAGCATAATCTTCGATAATTGATGCAGAATCATCGGAAGATCCATCATCAACAATTATATGCTCAATATTAGAATCTCTATTTAAATTACGTATTACACTTTCAATACAGCGAGCAACACAATCGCCTCTGTTATATACCGGAGTTATAATAGAGTATAAAACATCACCACTCATAAACACAAACCCACATGTTAATTATTTATTTTCAAAATCTCCTTACAACCATCCTTCTCAATAATAAGGTGATCAGGATATACTTGAAAAATATTAATTTCTTCTGGAATAGGATACTTCAAAGTATAACCATCTAAATAATACTGATTAAGCTTTTCTGTACTGACACCTAATGACTCATTGTCACTGAATGTCTGCACCATATTGATAGGGAAGCTCAATAATTTTGCTTCTTTAAAGCTACGCTCTTCATTCACATATCCACGTCTTTTTAATTTTGCTTCAATATATCCCTCCAATGTATTAGGGTTAACAAATATATAACGTTTGTAGAAATCCAAGATAAGTGCCTTATTATATATATGAGCATCAACAGAGAAATAATATCCCCAATTGTTCATATGAGGTACATCCTTAAGTTTCCATTCCAAATACTCATCCAACTCTCTAATAGCAGCAGGTTGAGCATTCATACCAATTCCCAATCGTAAAGAGAACTGACGATGCTTCGGGTCCTCATTAATCCAGTCAAAAACTTCTGTTGGAATATCAACAGGACGAATATACATAGCATCATCTGTCATAAACATTATCTCACGAGCTTCACTTTCTTCCATCAATTTAATCATCAATGGACGAAAATTGCTACGAGGATGTTTAATTGCAGGATACTTAAAATAATGTTTTAAATTTCCTGCACTTCCTAAAATTTCTTTTGCTGTATAAGAACGACAACCCTTACTTTCCTTGTGAAAATGGATACAATTGTTGTTCTCGAACTTATTCATCAAGAGTTCATACCCTTTCTGAAAGAAATCATCAGACGTATTGTAAATGATATCCACCTGATAAGATGGATTTTTCCAATATTCTACAAACGAACTTAAAAGCGTGTCGAGCTGAATAGCTCGATTAAATGAAAAAATGATAATCTGTAACATGATATTGTTAATATTAAAAATCAAAAATTAAACATGAAATAAATCTTCTTACATTAAAATATAAATCCATATAAGCTACTTATAGCGAATAAAGTTTATTTACCTATTAATACTCTTCCATATTTATTTATAATAAAACAGATTGGAATTTCAATAAACAAAATTGCACAAAGACCAGCTATATTTACTATATAAATGTTATCTATATGCACTTCACAGAAAGATGCCAAACTCATCAGCATAATATGTGTACACATAATTACTAAAGAGTTTTTTCCGAAGAATGAAAGAATAGTTCCACAACTACCATTGATAGATTTCAGAACACATATTAATCCCAAACTTGAAGTAAATGAAATCAGAAAAAACAAAACTGCACCCATTGGTATGTAATTTTGCGAAACATTTGTAAAACCTGGTGAAATTAAATATATACCCACTGAAAATATCAGAAATAATATACCATTTACCATATTTACATATTTCAATATAACAGACCTGTAATAATATGCCACTAAAAAAAAAGGCATATTAAGCAAAGCCACATCAAAATAATAAGGCAAATGATATTCATACTTCCCAAATAAATATCCAGTAAAGCCCAAAACAATTCCCAACAGAACTCCTTGATATTTATTAAACAACGAACTAATAACATATGCAAGCACTATTATTTCAGCCAAAGCCAACAAAAACCATACTGGAGTATTTTGATAATTATTCGTTCCGCCCAAAAACGGAACAAAAAAGTTAAATAAATCTATTGTTTGATGTTTAAAATACATTTTTAACACATATAATCCAAATGCTAAAACATAGAAAAAACAGTATGGAATCATCAAACGCCTTACCTTTACCAGCAGGTTAGTTGGCTTAAAAAACAAACCACTCATTATAAAAAAAAGTGGCATATAAAATGTCGTTATATAGCCCCCCCCATAATGTAAAATTAGGGAGTTTGTTTATACAAGGCATATGAAACCAAACCACCAAAATGATGCCTATTCCCTTTGTTATATCAATATAAGTAAGTCTTTCTTTATCCACGTCCTTCTATTCTATGTTTTATTTCTCTCAAAAAATTATAAGGAGTCAAAAGAAGTTGTGCTGGCAACATCAAACAATTGCATACCTTTTCGATTCTTAATTTCGGAAGATAATTATTAATACTAATTGTCTTACCAAAAGAATGCACATGGTTTATATCGTATTTTTTTGCCTTATGAGCAAAAAATACGTTCATCTTATAATAAATACCATATCTACGCTCTATAGCAGCAACTTCTGTTTGCTGCAATTCGGTATTCTTTGATAAACGATTAGGATCACCACTCAGATAACATCCTAAAATAAAATCACCCTTCTTCAATTTTCCGACTCTTGCTCCTCGAATTTGAAATTCATAGTCTGCTGCCAGTTTAAATTGATCGTCAAAATAACCAATCTCTTCATGAAGACTTTTACGCCACATTGTAAAACATGCCAACAAACAGCTGTATTTAGGCAGTAAACGATAACGAAGTTTTGCACAATCACGCTCTATAAGGAGTTTTCCCGTTAAATCCCCATATTTAATAGTTTGATAATAATTACCATAAGGGAACACTACGTCAGGATTTTCATCAAGTATTTGAGCTTGTTTAGCCAAAGAATCGGGGAAACGAATATCATCAACATTCCAAACTGCAATATATTTGCCTTGCGCCAACTTGCAACCACGATTCCATGTCGCATACAAGCTCTCACGTTCCTTTATAATAATATGTTTTACAAAAGGCATACTGGGCAAATACTTATTAATTATTGCCATTTCTTCTACTTGCGGATCATTATGCAGCAGAAGGACTTCTATCTCATCCTTGTTGATGAGCTTATTCAAATGTGAGAAATAACCTTCTATGTATTTTTCACATCTAAACAGAGATGTTATTACAGTTATTTTTGTCATAATTTAAAATTTTTCGTTTGTTATTGAATAAAAAAGATAAGAATAAGAAATATATCGTAAAAGATCTTGTTTCCGACATCAATGAACCCGAGAAAGAGTTTATGAAAAGCAACATTATAGAAGCAGCTGAAACTAATATAAAGACATTGTCTTTACGCCTTTTTAAGAGAAAAAACAAGAGTGAGACTATAAAGGTAATATAAATAACACCTCCTAAGAATCCCAATCGTGTCATAATGTTTCCGTAAGAAATATCAGGAGTCGATAATTGAACTGCACCTATTCCGTCAGGATTAGGCAAACCAATCTTAAAATTATAGTGTTTGTCAACCCATGGCTGCGAGTCACTGATTAAGCCCAATCCAAAAAGTTGTTCTCCTAAAGGACGGTGAATGATATAGTCATATCTTTCATACACCCACGCAAAACGATACAAAAGAGTTCCTTGATCTCGACCTTGAACATATCCCTCTTTGAAATTACCAGCTTGAATATCTGAAAAATCAGAGGCTCCATCACCTGTAAAACGATCACTCAATACGCCAATAAAAGGCAACATCATCACTCCTATCACAATTACATATTTACCGATTTTCTGAATCTTACCATCAAAAAACAGAGCAATGAACACTAACAAAATTGTGGTAATTATTTGAGTGCGTCCTAACGTACATACCAATGCCAAGAAAAACAGAATTCGATAATAAATGATTCTTCCTTTAAACAATTCTGGTTTCAAGAATGTTAGGGCCAAGAAGATATCAAGATTTGCAGGTGAATTATAGAAACGAGGCAAACCGGTTGTTGGATCAGTATCAAACTCTCCATAAGGCATGATTGCATGTCTTGATATTGTTTGCAGTATATAAAGCATGCTAGTCAACACACAAACTTTTATAAGTAGCTGCAATACTTTATCAAAGTCTCTTTGCTTTATATTTACCAATATCGGGAAAGCAAATATCAACAAAAAGCTACGTCCTCCCTGTAAGATTTGAAATGGTGTAAAATGATAATAGAACAATGAGAATAATACACTTGCAATCAAAAACAGGATAAACCATTTATACTGTACAACAAAACTCCATTTCGGAATTTTATACTGCCGTTTAAATACCATTACGATACTTATCACAAAAGTATAAATGATAGCCAAGTCTCCATTCTTTGCACCTAAAACATCATCTGTCCAAAGTCCAAATCCTCCTCCATAGCCCATCATGAAGCTAAGATAAAGGAAAAAAGACCAATGACGGTATTTAGGCTTTATATACAATAGCAAAGCTATTAATAACAACAAATAACCTATCATATTTTTTTAGTTATATTATGTTTCTTCACTTCTGCAGGAACTCCTGCTAACAAGCAATTAGGCTCAATGTATTTATGACAGCATAAAGCGTTGGCTGCTATTACACAACCATCAGCAACAATAGCACCTTTTAATATCACACTACGCATACCCATCCAAACACCATTACCTATAATGATTTCTTTTGCAGAAGGATAAATTGTACCTGTTATCGTATCTTGTACAGAATGCCAATCAGTGTCCATAATCAATGTATCCCAACTCATCAACATATTTTCACCAATAGTAATATGCTTAGTACAAACAATAGTTCCTTTTGCAGTATTCACAAAGTTTTTCCCTAAAGAAAGCACTCCATCTGTACAAACAACAAGTCTACTTCCATGTCCAAAATCTACTTTTCCATTAATTTCAACCCGTCCTTGAATATCAAGAATACTTCGTTCATACTTTTTATCAAATATTCCCACGTTATTAAAACCAAAATGAAACATAGCAGTTTTCACCCCCCCGATTTGATTTTGATATCACCCGACAGATTCTTTAACACGCAGTTATACCTAACAAAGAAAGGTAATTTCAAAGCATCTTTCAATCTAAAGAAATGCAATGAGACCCAAAAACTTTTGGGTACAGAAAGTATTTTTTCTATTTTTTGATTCATTGATTTATATTATATAAGAGTTCTATATAAAATTAACATTTACTCATTTTGGCAAAAAGTTGCATCAAAATAGAATCCTTTCTTAAGCACAATATGAGGAAATATACAATAACTCCGCAACACCCTTGCAATACTAGTTCGTAAAAAGAAGGAAGTTGAAACCTGCTAATTGCAAAAAGGACTAAAGCCATGATAGCACATCCCAACAAATAGTTCAAATGACTTTGTTTGAAATACTGTATTGGGATATATTTTCTTCCGACATAATACATAGAAACTGTTGTCGTAACCTCAGCTCCCAAATAAGCAACGGCAGTTCCAATATAGGAGAAAAGAGGGGTCAGACTCAGATTTAACACCAATGCTACTATTGCGCCAATTCCACAACTAAGTGTAACAATATTGATTTTTCCCTTAGGAAACAATACTTGTATACCAAAAACATTAGCTATAGATACCATTAAGATAATAGGTGCTATAATCTGAGATGGCAAAATGGAATTCGCAAACTTTACACCGCATAAGGTTGTTATAAGACTAGGAGCACAAAATATCAAGCCTATAGTTATCGGCATAGCAATAGCCAATGTAAAGTCGTATGATTTCTGAATTAAGTTATTGAATTCAGACTCTTTGTTTTCTGCTAGCAAATGTGAAGCCCTAGGCATCATCACTGATCCTAAACAAGATGACATTTGAAGCAACATTTGCATTACTTTGGTGGCTGCTGTAAAATATCCCACAGCTAAAGCATTCTTAAAGAATCCAAGCAATACCGTATTAAGTTGGAGATAAATACTTGTAACTACCGAAAAAGAAAACACTTTCAATACTGGCTTAATATGCCTTTTGATATGAAGTTCCGAAAAAATGATGTTTTCTCGATGAATATATTTTCTGAGTCGTAAGAAGTTGAAGATATTACCTCCTAAAACTCCAAGAACCATATAACAGCCATAATAAAGTAAATCAGCCTTACTCTTTACAAAAATAAAAAGCAAAATGACCGATATAGTCTTAATGATTAAACCTCGTATTGTGATATATTTAAAATCCTCAATACCTTGATAAAACCACTCACAACCTATTGCCGTAAAGAATATAGTAAGGCTCAGAATTAAAAACAGTGGAATATTAACTTGTATTTTTGGTACTAACAGACAAAGAGTCGCTACTATCACATATCCTACAATGGTTAACATCGAATGTAAAAGCAGAATCTCCGTTGCAGTACGATTCATCTTTACTACATCATTTCTATCTCTCGCTATCTCACGTATGGCATACATTGGGATACCAAGACAAGTGAATAACGATATGTAGGAAATTATGGAATTGAAGAAATTCACTTGTCCTATACCATCTGCCTCTATCACTCGACAGACATACGGAAAAGTGATTAACGGAAACAACATCTGTGTTCCCGTATTAATGAGATTAAGTATATAATTTACTTTGACTGATTGCGCCATTATTTTCCAAATTTTTTAATTCTCTGGTTAGTACTCAATTTAGGGCATAGCCCTTTGTCTAGGCACTTTTACAAGTGCCTACATATTGAGATGTTAAAAATTTTACTTGTTTACTAACTATTACATACATTTTACACACAAGTGATTTTCAGCTGCACTCGGCATAGCTCAAACAAGTTTGGCTCTGCACTCGTTGGCACGAAAATTCTTAGCTATCCACTTGTTATTATCCGATGTTTGATTTGACATTAAATATATGTTTTACGTTTTAATTTGTTTTATATGTTTTGCGTTAAGCTTGCACAAAGCAACGAACTTAAAAATATGTTTACGGTTGACAGAAATGTATTCCAAAGTCCTTCACTCCCAACGCATTCAATATGACACGGCTCGTATACAACGACACCACCACCATAAAGAGCATACGGAAGTAAAGAAGCTAAGTGTTTTTCGCTATTCGTTTGTTATTATCTGATGTTTGAGTTGACATAAATTATTTACTAAATTCCTTGATTCTTTGTTCTTCCTTCAATGAGCAGACAAGCAGTTGTCCATTCTTCTCGGCTACGATATAGCCATCCAAGCCTTGAACTACCACCTTACTTTCATCGGCAGCATGGGCCACGCAGTTCTTGCAGTCGTAGAGGCGGATGTCTTTGCCTACCTTAGCATTGCCATCTTCGTCTTGGGGGAGCAAGGTGCGGAGGCTGCCCCAGCTGCCTAAGTCGCTCCAGCCGAACTCGGCGGGGAGGGTGAAGATGTCTTTCGACTTCTCCATTACGGCATAGTCGATGCTTATCTTCTCGCAGGTTGGGAAGAGCTTGCCGACTACTTCTTTCTCCTGTTCGGTATAGAAAGAAGGTGCCATCTCATCCATGATGGCTGCGAGCATGGGCTGGAAGGTGCGGATGGCTCGGCTGATGGTGTCGATGTTCCACACGAAGATGCCGGCGTTCCAGTAGTAGTTGCCGGCTGAGAGGTAGTGCTCGGCGGTGGTAAGGTCGGGCTTTTCCTTGAAGGCTTCTACCTTATATATATCATCTACAGCCGTGGGGGCGGCAGCGGCGATGTAACCGTAACCAGTTTCGGGGCGACTTGGCTTGATACCAATGGTGACGATGGCTTCCTTGTCGGCGGTATAACTTAATGCCTTGCTGAGGACACGCTGATATTCCGTGGTATTGATGACGAGGGCATCGGAGGGGGTCACTACGATGTTGGCATTGGGGTGCTGCTTCTGTATCTTCCAGTAGGCGTAAGCGATGCAGGGGGCGGTGTTGCGTGCCTCGGGTTCGGCGAGGATGTTGTCAACGGGCATGTCAGGTATCTGCTCCTTGACAATGCTGATGTATTTCTCGTTGGTCACTACCCACATGTTCTCCACTGGGCAGATGGGCTTCAATCTATCTACTGTCAATTGTATGAGTGAACGTCCCACGCCCATCACGTCGATGAACTGCTTTGGGTAGTCGAGGGTGGACATGGGCCAGAAGCGGCTGCCAACGCCACCAGCCATTATTATTATTTGTATATCGTTGTAATTATTCATCGTATTTCTTTGTTGTTATCCCAGTACTTACAGCACCTTTTATTTATATTTTATTTTATAGTATGACTTGCATATAACGATACCGCCATCATAAAGAGCAAACAGAAGTAAAGAAGCAATGTATTCTTAGCTATCCGCTTGTTGTTATCTGATTGAAGTGACATAATAAGAACTAATACAACATATCTGCCTCATAAGAATAAAACCCACATAAGCAAATAAAATAAATAGCATTGTTCGTTATTTTAAATTAGCTACCAAATTTGGCAATTCATTATGGTCGGTATACCAGATAACTCTAAGACCAAGCTCCAGAAATATTTCTTTATGGATTCTCATCGCCTCATTGTTCTTTTTATCTGCATTCTTAACATTCTTGAAATTTGTAATATGAGGCAAAAAGACAAAATGCCTTGCCTCATTCTCACTATCACGAATAGCGATATCAAGTAATCGGCGCAAGTTTGGATCTGTCATTGACAAACCTATAAATATGCAGGTTGTTCTGCTAAGAGTATGAATCTGCTCTACATTAGACCAATTGTAAGAATTGGCATAAACTCTATGATATTCCTCTTCACTCAATATTGGCACAGACTTAATTATCTGAGAATTATCATAAGGGATAAAGCCATGAACATGATAAATAGGGAAAGCTTGCTGAGGCTGATTCATACCAAATATAGGATAATTATTTATACCAGCCCCTTTCAAAGCTCTTTCCATAACATCATCAAAATTATATGTGATGATACTTTTTGCAAACTGTCTTTTGGCTAAAATCAGATTGCAGATTTCAGTTATCAGAGGAGAAGAATAAGATGCATTACCTGCATAAAGGGCATCGTGCACCGCATTATAGTAATCATCTCCGTCTGATTTAGTATCCATCATCATTCTTATAAAACGACCTAATACAATGGACGAGTCATAGCAGGCTTGCTGAAGTTGGTCAATATCTGTCTTGTCCAACTGTTTTTGCTTACTTTTGTCCACCAAACCCTCTAACAGTTTCCACCATGATGGCAAATTTGCAGACATACTAACACCTGCTCCAAAGAAAAAAGAAAAGTCTTTATCTTGGAGACTTGCCTTTGCTATTTCCAAAGTTTTATCTCGGTCTTTAATCCAATCATATTCATCTGCATTAAATTCCTTTTTGGGGTTTACTGTATCTATCTGCAAACCAAGAAATTGAGATAGTGACAAGACACTAAATCCATTTTTCTTCAATTTTCCAAGATAGTGTCTTGAAAATGAAGGTAGTTCGCCCTCTACATAAACCAGAAGGAAAGAAGAAACTTCCTTTTGAGGAGCAAGCTCCTCCGTAAACAGGGTAACATATCGCTGAATCGTATCAAAGAGTAAACGGCCCTTAATCTCTATAGCCACAGGTCCTTCTATCTCATACTGTACATAACCTTTTCCTAATGGCAACTTGGCATTTTTCAAGCCTTCTGGAAGATAAAAGTCATATATATAATTTGTGTATTGAGATTTTTTCTCTACATTAAAAGGAATCTGATGCTCATCAAGAAACTTTCTTATAGCATACATCACCTCACTTTCATTCCTATAATTCATCATTTTCATTGTTTAAATTCTCCAAATTAAACCACTCTTTGCTAATAATACAATTGTCGCTATTAGGAGCCGGATTGGCTTTTGTCACTTTTACCATTAATGGCATTGGAACACAATTGCCAAATATTAAAGCCTCTCCAGGAATTGCCTGTTTTATCTTTGTAATGTAATCATCGGAAAAATAAGGCAGAACAGAATAGATGTATTTCATATCAACTTCATTTTGTATGCGATGGACTATATAGTTGCCACACTGAGACAGAACTGTTTGTGAAAGTTCAGATGGACGCTGTGAGGATATTATCAAATAAAGTGAGTATTTGCGACCTTCTCGTGCTATCTTCTCGAATATATTCTCACGCATAATGTAATTGGCATCCTTACGGATATAACGATGTGCCTCATCGAGTATCAAATGTATCGGGCGTTCACGACGGTCATGTCCCAATTTTTGCTTTCGATAGTCGAATATCATGCGAGACAACACACTTGTCAACAACTCCAATACGTCCGTTCCAACTTCGCTTAGGTCGATAGTAATGAGTTGCTTTGTCCGTTCTTGTGAATCTGATATCCCAAATACTTTATCAAGATAATCGTTGGAGCTTTGATAAATATCCTTTTGTTCTCGCATGAACTTACAATCTTGGTTCTCCAAGAAATAGTCTAAACGGCTTAGCAACGTGGAAATAAAATCGCGAATATGTAGATTGCCTCTTGCTTCTTCCTCCATAAGCACAATCTCAGTTGCTATTTTGAGAAACTTATAATCAAAATATTGCCCTGCTTTCAACTTCTCTTCATTAACAACAATAGCCTTTTCTTCATCGATTTGCCTGAAGCTATACAACTTCTCCACATCATATAAAGCTATTTCCATATTGCTGTCAAGTTTTGCATACTGTGGATTTTCACCATCGCTAATGAAATCGTGAAGTGCATTTGCCAAGGCATCATTGTTGTTACCATAAGAAACATAACAGAGTTTGCTACAGATCTCCAGATAATTTTTTAGATCCGTGAATACCTTAGAATCTGCATTTAGCATTATCTGTGTACAAGTTTCTTGCATTTTGGCAATAGCACCCTTTGCTGCAGTCATCTTGGAAGTATCACTTTCAATTCTTGTAACAATGATGTACAACATTTGATATAGTTTCCATTTTACGTAGTTCGCAAATCGCTCTGCATCGTCCTCGCTGTTAAAAATCTGATAGAACTTAAAGCACTCTTGCAAGACCTTGTCCCAAAATGGTTTTTGAGTTCTTTCCGAAGCCATCAAGAATGACAACCATTCGTCAAGGTTCATCAAATAATAAGGAAGATACAACGGTGTTATGCCATTTTCAATACTACCTTCGAGATTTGGTTTATAGCAAACCTTATTTATATTTGTAGAGTGACCACTGTTTTCACCAAAAGCAATGGGATATTCGCCATTGGCATCAAATATTATTGTCTTGGCTCCATTGGCATGATTTTCAGTCTTTCGATAAACCTCATGTAAAATATGGGCAATGGTGTTTGATTTTCCACTTCCACTATTACCTAATACGGCCGTATGGATATTGAACAGTTTGTTGATGTCAAGGTTGATGTTGTAGTTAATCAAGCTTTTGCTTTGCCCGATATTTATGCTGGTATGAATGCCATTCTGTGACTTTCCTTCAGCAAGAGAAAGGACATTGTCCAAATCATCATACGTTACAATTTCAACATCACTATATAAAGATGGGAAAATACCGACTCCCATCTTGAAGTCCTTTTCAACTAACGTTCCTATCGGCTTGATAATGACTTCACGAGAACTGTCAAGGTCGTAATTGGAATAAGAACTTTTCTCTGTATTTATCCAATCCGTAACTGCCGTTACTTCACAAAGAATGGAATCTCCAGAAGAATTGGCAGTTTTCAGATAGCTGCCGATATTGCCAAAGTAATATACCTTGCCATCTATATTTACCGTAGAATTCCTTGTAGAATGAAATAGTCTCACTCTAAATTTGTCATATTCTACAGATATGATTTTCCCAATCTTCATTTTTTATCCTTGGTTAAATTGTTCAATTGGTTGACGAAACGCACTAAGTTGTCTTCCTTCTTGAAAGCATCCAGATTCGGCAGGAGTTCATTCACAATATAATCGAAATGGTTTATTGTTTGCTTAGAACCTTCAACCTCATTTTCTTTATCATCTACATTCCAAACTTCACCTGAGAATGTAAATATCCTGTTGTCGTCAATAAAAAAGATCGGTTTCTTTTCCTTGTCTTCGTTTTTTGGCTTGCTACTGAAAATCACAACATTGATTGTTGAATTTGTGGCAAGAGCTCTATAAATGATGTCATTTACATGACGATCATTAAAGCCATATCCTATAACGAACAGCACAGAATGAGGTTCCAACAACTTGTTTTGAAACTCACGGAACAAATCAACGTATGGTGCTCCTAAACTCTTGTCCTGTTTGGTCGGTGTCGGATATATTAAACAAGCATTATCTGAAGTCAAATCACCTGATGGAAATTCTTCTATCTCGAAATAATTGCCTGGTAACGGAATTGATTCACGCCAATTGATTGAACCATGTATTTTGTATAGGTATACCAAGTTTTCTATTGGTTCATACTTATCTATACTTGTGTCCATCCGCTTTGACCATGTATAATTGAACAAAGCAGGATTGAAAAATTTACGTAAGCCACCACTAAATCCATTGATATAATGGATATTCAGAGAATCAAGAGCTGTCTCATTAAACAAATCGTTGTTTGTTGTAAAAACTCGTATACGAGACAAATCCTTATTTCGCATTGCAAGCTTCTGATAAAACGTAGAATAATATCCAAGAACCTTTGGACATTCCTTTGCAGAAAAGTCAACGTTAATACTGTCAAAGATGTGCTTCTCCACTTTTGTTATAAGTCTATCATAGAGTTCTTTAAAGGAAGTTATTATATCTTCATCATTGGCTTCTTCCTCTTGGATTCCATTATAATAGTTTCTGGCAGAATACATCACTTTAAGGATATTTTCTAAATTTTCGCCCTCTTTTGCAACAATACTTTTAAACTCTTTTTCTTCTTCCTTTTCTTCACCGCTGAATTTCAGATTCTTGTAAAGTTCAGACATGGTATCAATAGCTCCACTACTGGTACCTGCACCAAAAAGAAAATTCACATTCTTCAAGTTGAAGAACTCACGGAGTTTTGTCTTAATCAACTCAACTTTTTTCTCTGTTGAATCAATATCGGGTTGTCCATCAAATAGACTGGTCAAACCTTGAGTTGCTATAATATTATCTTTTTTCATACTAATGAGTATTAAGCCCCAGTGTTTACTGGGGCTGAGAGATTTCCATCAAGTTGAATAAATTTATCGTGTAAAAAAGCGTGCATAGCGAGTGTCTTTGGGTACTTGCATTAACATATCTTTGTATACTATGCCATCCCCAGAAACAAAATGAATGTCCTTACAGAAGACATCTTGCCACCATCCGTTTTTCATGTCTTCGTAATACTGATCCATAAGATCAGCATCAAAGGCAGGTATTCTGTCTTTATCAACCTTTATCCCGTACATATTGTCTAACTTACGGCTGATACTTTTTATCGTCTCGTGGTGGACAGCATTATCCTTGACATTAATCTTGACAGCTTCAAGAGAAACGACGGGATTTTTTTCAAACTGTTTCAAGAAACGCTTCCATTGTACTTGTAGCATGTCTGAAGGAAAGTATTTTTCTCCATTCCTTGATTCTTCAAATATCTGCTGAGAAATTGAAGGGTCATGCCTGAAGTAGACTTTGTGAACCTGAGAGAACTCGTTGAAGTTTGCTCCTTTTTCCATATTAAGTAAGAAACCACGTTGGTTTCCACTTCTCATAAACGGTTGTTTGCCTATAGTTGACAGATACTGCTGTTTTTGAGGTGAAAATGCGCCCGGCTCTGCTATTTCATAATAATACATCACTCCAAGACTGCTTGTGTCTGTATGAGGTGTGTATTCATCGAAGCGATAGTCAGTTACAGCAAAAAACATAGCGGTATCTATGTCTGATGTCAAATCGAGAAAACTGGTTTTATTGTAATAATGCTGAGCCAATCCGCCATAGTTGATCTCGAAACGAAAGATGTCATGCCACAAATCAATACCTTGTTCAAACAATTGCACAAGTGGATGTGTTGCCAAGACTGCCCGAAGTTCATCATACTGAATGAGTTCCTTTAAAAAGCAGCTCTGTTTAGGATTGCGGAAAAGCCCAGGAGTACAGACATTATAATACTTACTTTGTCCACGAAACAGAAACTTACGGCCATAAAGATTTGGCTTTAAGGATAATTTGCCACTCATTAACTGATTTACAATAAAGGCATCAGCAGGCAGTTCAGGGTGACAATAAGCAGATTTACCATCAGCCCATTTTATGTTATAAATATTTACATCCGCACAATAATTGAATTGCCTTTTAGCCAATATATTGCTCATGTAATCATCCTTCTCAAATGCCTTACGCTCTTCTTCTTTGATAAATCGGCATGCTTCCAATACATTGTCGAACGGATGTGTTTCTGAACCTTTCTCGTTATTTGATATATTAGGGGAAACAATCAATGGTTTTGTTGTTCTGAGCATTTTTACTTCTGCTTGACGTGCTTCTTTGGTTTTCTTAGCACGATAGCAAAATTCGCCTTTAAATTGCGGATCGGGGACAGAATGTAATACACAATTCTCATGAAACTCATTGTTAAGTATGTGAAGAATTCTGGGATGCCAATCATCAACAAACTGATGAGGTATAATCATGCTCAGCCCATTTAAGAAAATTAGGGCGTAAGCAAAGGCATAGGCATCATTTTCATCAGCTTTAATATCCTCTTGAGTTCCTTCTGCTTGATGCTTTCTGCGCTGATAAACCTCCCTTGCCACACGGTATATTTCGAAACGCAATTTTGTATATGTGTTCTGCTCTACTACATCTGCAAGCAATTTATTATCAATGACGATATCATCCGAATCTTTAAGTAGCATCACCATCATCATCGAAACTGGCATTGGCACATAACAAATGCCTATCTGAGAATCATTTATTCCTAAATACCTGCATGCTTCATGCAGAAATCCTCGCACAAGTTGTTTTACATTTCCTTTTGTAAGCATAGCATTAATTCTTAATGTTGAGATTGGGGTTTATCAAGAAATCTGACATCGGCTTGAAATGTATATTATCAACAGGTATACTTAACGGCAAAAGCGTATCCAGAGCCTTGGTTTTATCCGCCTCTGAAAATATGCTCACATACCATTGAATTGCCTGAGGATTATCGTTTGAAGATATTATTTTCCGTATATATGGTTGGTCTACTTTTGAGAAGGAAAATCCCCATACATATATTGTTTTCACATCATGCAAAGATGCAAAATACGATACGTTTGAGGAAATTATCTTTTCTACCGGCTTTTGAGAATCATAATAATATGATTCTACAGATTCTGTAATGGATTCGTATTCTGGAAGATACTGTGTATCACCTTGATACATTCGATAGATATTGTCGCGCTTAAAGTATTTTTTACCTTTCTTATTATAATGTGGACGGTCATAGCCTCTTGATTTCCACCATTGGTCAAATATCTTATCATTATCTTCTGCGTGACCAACAACTAAGCTACCCCATTGCTGAGTCTTAACTCCGTGTATATGATTCACCTGAGAAGAAGGTATACCATAATGACTTTCAAGGAATGTGGTATAGTTGAACGATAGAAACCGTGCATAATCATCTATATATAACTTTTTCTGATTGTAATCTCGTGGAGCATGTAAAGTACATACCCACTTATGAAAATCTTTCTTGAGATCATCAATAAGATTTTCAGCCATACATCTTGCCGTGTCTCCACCTAATATATAGTCAGCCATTGTCCAATCGTCAGGATCAGATTTAGAATCTGGCAACATTGCCTCACCTGCCGCCAAGAAATAATCTCGATCTACATAAGCCATACTTGTCTCAAAATCTGACCAAAGAGCATCATACGAACATACTGTTTCGTATAAATCATACAACTCAAAGTCATGCTTCTTTAGCCATTTACAAAATGATGCGTATGAACTTGCTACATCATGATGTAAATCGAAACCATTACCTATTATATATAATACATTATCTACCATATCATTTTAGGAGGCTTATGATAAACAACCTTGGACATAGCGTTATGTTCTCATTTTGCCCACAGCGGCGCTGCTCGCAGCTTGCAGTGGGTTTCTGATTGATGTGTCACACCGGGACATGGGGCTGAGTGACCTATATAATTATTAGTGATTATTTGGTAATTATTAATTGCTGCTTGCCGTACCTCCTATGGTTTGCGTTTGCCTTGGTGTGGCGGAGGCATGATACCTCCGCTACTATACATGCTATTTTCAAAACGCCAAAATAGGGGGTGGATGCTTACTACCTACTGCAGAATAGTCAACTTTTCAATTTCATCTTTTGACAAATCTGTCATATTTATGATGATATCAATATCCATACCAGCAGATAGCATCTTCTTTGCAATCTCAATATTGCGTTGTTCTCTTCCTTCTTCACGCCCTTCTTCTTTTGCTGTGTCCAGCGAATTCTTGATGTCGCGATACGCCTTGAGACTATCCTCGTATTCACGCAACTCTGTAGGGGTGAAGCGGGCTACGGAAGCAGCAGCAAAGAGTTTGGTGAATATCTTTTCGCGTAGAGCAGCAGGGCGGTTGTCAAGGCGCGACAGATTCTTAAGCACGTACATCCACTTGTCTGACAAAGACGTGAGCTCTTCATCGGTCTTGTCAAATCGTCCGACTTCTACATATTTAAACATCAGTTTGGTGTTAAACACCTTATTGGTCTTCGTATCCATCAGGGCTATTGTGTGGATTGTGTCTGAACTGTCGAAAGCCTCATCGCTCATCTTATAATTGAGCAAGGCGACGACATACACCTTTTTCAGACAGAAGTTCCAGTCAGAACCTTTAGGAGCTTGCTCTCTAATGGGAAAGGTAGAGTAGAACAGTGAACGGTCTTTGAAGTATGTCTGGTAGGCATTCTGCATCTCCACAATAAACTTCTCACCTTTCTCGTTTTCACAATAAACATCAAATATGGCCTTGCGTTCTGTATATACATCGCCCACATTCTCGCTGTTGAGATACTTCACGTCCTTTATCACTTCCTCTCCATCAAAAAGAGAATTGAGGAAGTTGATAAGCAACTCCTTATTGGGGTCTGTGCCGAAGATTCGCTTAAAACCGAAATCGGTCAATAAGCTTATATATCGTTCTTCTATCTTTCTCATAATCTTCTCCTTTTAAACGTTTGAAATGAATTCAAACGCAAAAATACATTTTTCCCCTCACACCACCAAGTTTCTTTTCTTATTTTTAACGCAAAGGAAATCTTGATCTGTGAGATTCTGTGAGTTCTGCGGGAGAAGATCATTTGCTGCTTGAGGTTTATTCTCCCACAGATTCCACAGATTTTCACAGATTTTATATATCCCGATTTCCGTGCTCATCTGTGCTATCTGTGGGAGACTCCTCCGCACCCAATATCCGTGTAAATCTGCGATATCTGTGGGAGAACACCATCTGCTGCTTGAGATTATTCTCCCGCAGATTCCACGGATACACACAGATTCTATACTTTTCTGAACACGAATCACACGAATCTCTTAATCTACGGTCTCAATATATAATTGTGAAATTAGAGAAATTACTTCCTTTCGGTCAGTGGGTCTTAGACAAATCTCGTGTTCTTCTTCGCATCCACATCCGTGTAAATCTGTGGCTTCTGTGGGAGACTCCTCCGCACGCTGCTTGAGAGATGTTGTCCCACAGATTCCACGGATTTTCACAGATTTTATATATCCCGATTTCCGTGCTCATCTGTGCTATCTGTGGGAGACTCCTCCGCACCCAATATCCGTGTAAATCTGCGATATCTGTGGGAGAACACCATCTGCTGCTTGAGAGTTATTCTCCCACAGATTACGGATTCACACAGATCCTAAATTTTCTGAACACGAATCACACGAATCTTCTCTGTATATATTCGTGAAATTCGAGAGATTACTTCCTTTCTGTCAGTGGGTCTTCGACATATCTCGTGTCTTCTTCGCATCCACATCCGTGTAAATCTGTGGCATCTGTGGGAGACTCCTCCGCACGCTGCTTGAGAGATGTTGTCCCACAGATTCCACGGATTTTCACAGATTTTAGTTACTCAAGCTGCATCTGTGAGATTCTGTGAGATCTGCGGGAGAAGATCATTTGCTGCTTGAGAGTTATTCGGGAGAGATTGTTATTCCACTACCTCGAAGTCTTCCTTGTGCACGCCTCGAATGGCTACGGCATAGCCTCCGAAGTTGAAGACAAGCTGGCGGTCACGGTCAATGCGGACTATGTAGCCTTCATAGCCTTTGAACGGACCGGTAAGGACACGCAGCTTTACGTGGTCTTTGGCAAATTTCTCAAAATCATCACGAAGGAATTTAACCTGCTCTGGATGTGTCTTCATCACATTCATAAAGGGCTGCATGACGGAGTCCTTGATAGAGGCTGGTCGTCCTAAGCTTCGGTCGTTGACTAAATGATATTGAGGAAAATGTCTCTTCAGAAACTCTTGTAGGGATTTTACTGTACCTTGCAAGAAGACAAGTCCACTGACAGATTGCTCCAGAGTCTTTTTCACGCCTTGTTCTCTTTCCTTATCCTTGTAGGAATAACGAAAGGTTTTATGTATAAAAAAAGGTTGTTTGGTCTCGTCGGCATTAAAATCCTTAAGCCGTTTCTCCAGCCCCTTAACTGCCATGTGAAGAATGAAAAGATAACTCCATGAAGTGGGGTCGGTGGAGGGGTCTTCTTTCTTTTCTGTACGTTTACGTCGGGACATTCCTTCTACACTCGGATCCGAAAGTTTTTCAGCCCCGATAACGTGGATGCCCTTTGGTAAGCGTTTGCTTACGTCGGCTGTAGAAGGCGAATCCAAGCAATCCTGCGTCATTTTCCCCTTTTACTTTATGTCTTTAGCTGCTACCACACATGATAGTTGAGGAAGCCTCGCCAATACAATAATATTATGCATAATCTTAATCGTATTGTATATGAATATTAGACATTACTGCCTTCTGCACAAGTGTCTTTATTCTACAATCGTCACGCTTTCTTCTTATGAAAGAGTGGAAACAACAGAAGCAGGTGTAAATCAGCCATTTACGAGAATCATCCGAGGCAGATTTGCTAAACAACATTACGACTTTTGCGTAATTTCATACAATAAATGATAAAATCAGACATATAATCCAACTAATTTTCGTATTTTTGTAGCGAGTTCACTCTTTCATAAGAAGAAAGCGTGAATATGTTGAACAACTTATAATGCGCCTTGGCGTACAATTCAAAATCAAAATTCATAATTCCTAATGAGAGTGTGCCAAAACTCAATCAGCGCGGGCTGAAAGCCCAATAGTCACATAGCCCAGGGCAACGCCCTACCCTTTATACACATCTTTTGTTCTTTGAAATCATTGGAATTCTGTATAT
>ERZ1023873.68-NODE-68-length-39123-cov-72.109220_pt1 | contig 39123 bp, 34 predicted proteins | sample MGYA00380391_ERZ1023873 | MGnify/ENA primary metagenome ERZ1023873 (study PRJEB33179, sample SAMN07449006) | human gut metagenome | biome: Human-gut; feature: Human associated habitat; material: Faeces | host: Homo sapiens | place: India: Bhopal | collected...
TAGAATAAAAACTATCTTTTTCATACTTCTTTTTATTTTTATTGCGACAAAGATACAGAATTTCTTTTATTTTCTGCAAAAATTAGCAATTTCTTACTCCACCAATAGCAATTGGATATAAATCGTGCTGTGGGAACTTCTCGCAGCCGATATAGAGCGTTTCGAAGGCATCGGTGCCGTCGGTACGGTGTTCGAGAACGTCTCCGCACCATTGCAATACTTCAAATATGTGCGCTACTCGAACTTGTCATAGTCAATCTTGCTCACATAGTCGTAGCCGTATGACTTGTAGCCATGCACCTTTTCAAGCTGACCGCCGAGGTTGTAAGAATAGGTAATCTTCTCCTCGTCTGGATAAATCATCTCTAACCCGTATTGCTTGGATTTTATATGGAAAATGTTTCAAAGATATAAGGGAAGTATCCTCTGATAACCCCTGCTGAATTTTAAGGTGGTTTAAAACCTTGTTTTGTTGATACTTTCATATTGCTTCTATTTTTATGTTATAGCTAAAGAACGATTGGCTATTGAATTTATTGCGTTGATTTGCAGCATAATCAGAAAACGCACAATAATATGTCTAACATTTTTTCCATGTCTCACCAAGCAGAGATAACTTGGCGACACGCATATTCAAGTCATACACGTTTTTACGCCAAAGGTGTGTCTCTGCGTTCCTGCTCTCCATCCTGCTTCTGTCGCGCCATTCAAATAGGCCGATTACTATGGTACATCCTACGACGATGGTGACAATCGTTATGCCAAAAACCATCCATCGGCAGACATGCCCGGTCTGTTTCTTGTGTTCCATTTTGTTGCTGATTTTTTATAATTCTACTACATTTTGATATGATTTAATTTGTTTGAACTGGCAAAGTTACGGTTGGAATGTCACAATCAAGAATTTTCGCAGCATTTATAACAACTTTTATGGAATAAAGACCTTTATGGGAATGCGATGAAGATGGAGAGGGTTGCAATCATACAATTGGGCATACAAAGACCTTTGTATAATATCTTATAAAAAGGGACTGTGCCATTTCACACAATCCCTTTTTGAAAGAATTTTAATTAGTCTATATTGACTTCAGCTTTATAGCTCTGATAAATTTCTCCTCTATTATTGTATTTAAATAGAAAAGCCGAAATAACAGGCGATCCATAAATGCCAACCATTTTATCTTTTGGTAGGATGTCGCATCTTATCATTCCTTTATATGGCTCCGAAAAATTTGCTATATACATACAAGAATCACAAGTTTCAGGACCGAATATAGATAATAAAGCTTCAGAATATGTTGGAGCGTTCCAAATAAATTTTTTCTCTATTCGATAAGACCAGAGAATTTGTTTGGTCTGAGTATCAACCATATCTGAAAAAATATCCCAATCAAGATCATAAATCGAATCTGAAACACACAGTTCTTTTGAATGGTAATAAACTTGCAGAATATCAAATGCCATATTTATAGCTCTCTGCTCATTTTTATTACCATAAATGATATTCTGAGCTGCTATCGTCAAAGAAGCCCCCAAAATGCACATCAAAAAGAATATTCTCATAATGATTCTCATTTTGTTTTAATATAATGAGCCTTTTTCCCCATGGAACTATTGTACTTCAACGAAGTTAAAGCCAATGTTTCCAAAAGATTTTATGATAGGAGATACATCTCTCATATTCAATCTAACAATTCTGAAATATGCAGCAGCAGCTTCCATCGTTACCATATCATGCTCCATATTTTTTTTTACTATTTGTTCTAACAAAGGTAAGGCTTTAACCAAATGCTGTTTACCTATTATTTTAATTGCCTCAACTTGTACTTCCCATGATATATTTCTTTTATATCTTTCTTCGAAAATATCAACTACTGTATTCCCAAATTCAGGGAAATAATTGCGTTGAAGTTTTTTTAAAGCCTTTAACAAATCTGCCGCTTTTTTACTTGCAAGCAATTTTTTTAATTGTACTATCGTTTCTGTTTTATCCATTATTTGAAATTTTAGAAACTTGCCAATGTTATTTATGGCATTGGCAAGTTTTTGGTTAATGTAATCTATGTTCTTACAATTTATATAGGCTGAAATAATTGGAGAATACCATAGATAATAAGCCCTATACTTAAAATCCAACCGCTACAATGCATTATGTATGCGGTTGTAAAACGACGAGCATTCCAATACTTTTCTTGTTGATACATTTTCGGAAGTAGGAAACACCCAAAAAGCAAAGCATTAATTGGTATAGCCGATTTCACATATAATGCAATGAACCCAGATATAATTAGGATGAGTCCTTCCCCAAAAGAAATCTTATCTTTTAGAGAAAGGGGGAGTCTATTATAAATAGCTCTTAATTTTTGAGACACTAAATAGCCTCCCACTACAATTGAAATAACGAAAAAGAACATATCTTCAATCATCTGTTAATCTATTAGATTTTTTTTATAATATCCTCTTTTTCTATATCTATTTCATTTATGTAAATTCCATGCCACTCTGAAAATGAAGAGAGTGGTATGGAATTTTTTACTTCGTCTTTACTCCAATTCAATAACTCCTCATTCTCCGTCGGAAGATGAGCTTCCGCCAGACGTAGAGCCACCACTTGAAGAAGAGCCTGTTCCAGATGAAGAACCGCCACCGCTTGGTGTGCTGCTACTCCCCGAATCTACAGCCGAGCTACCCGAAGTAGAAGGAGCGGAAGCCTTTTGGTTAAGCACCTCACGCTTGTAATGGGTAATCTCGGTATTTGCATAATCAATGAAGGCGGTGTAATCCTTTTCGCCATAAACGAGGGCAAGGGCATTTACCATCTTCACCAATGCACGATAGGCATCATCACTTGCTGTGCGAGCTGCTTTCAAAGCTCCAACTGTCACACCCATTTTCTCATTGGTACGCTGCAAGGTAAGCATTCTTACTCGTTCGTTAGCTTCTTTCAGATTTGTAACAAATTCTGTCAAGCCTAACTTTGCAACTTGTGCGGAATACTTGTCTTCAAGGTCTGTAATGAAATTAACCAAAAGACCAGTCTCCTTATCGAGTTGGCCAGCGGTGTTAATCTTGTAGTCCTTGATGTGCTGTGCGAGAACCTTTGCAGCCTGTGCCATGTCAGCGATAGGCATAGCAAGGAATGCTTCAACGGCTTTCTTGTAGCCAGCATAGAGAGCGTCACGGTCGATGTCAGCCTTGGCAATATCATCAGTCAAGAGACTTTTCTGTTAAATTTTCAAGGCTTCGTCCTCTGCTGCAACGGCAACCTTGAAATTACTGACAAGTTCTGAAGCCTTGCCCTTGACGGCTGTATCGGCTTCTGCACGTGCAAGAATGTTACTTACAAACGTGAAATGCGCACCGTTATTCATGCGCTGAATGTTGATGTCGTAAATCTCTTTCATGATGTTAAGGATTTAAATTTGACAAATCGTTTTGTGCATCGTTGGATTTCTCCAGTTGCGATTGCTAAGATATAAAAATAAACGAGAAAACCGCAACCTTATTGCAAAAAAATGACAGCAGGATGATAAAAAGATGGTTTTTGCCCATAAAAATAGCTTTTGATTCTGATTTCTTGTAATTCTTAACACAAAAAGTTGAAAGAAACAGCAATCAACAGATGTTTTCACATTTTGTGGACAGAAGAAACTTGAATAAAAACTACTAACGGCTCTTAAAAGTAACCATTGATTGCAATCAGCAGCCCCAATGACACATAAAAATAGGTCTTGACTGCAATCAATGGCTTTAACGAACCTAAAAGTGCCTGTTGATTACAATCTACACCTCCAACGAACATCGAAAGCAGAAATATTTTCTAATCAATATCTCCACCAAGCCCCAAAATGGCTATTGATTGTAATCAACACTTTCTTTTTGTTCTTGATAAAATAAATAAAATAGGCAAGTTTTAGATGGAATATTAAAAACGTAGAATAGAGCAATTTTTAGGCATATTCTACGTTTAATATCAGAATAGGTTTAATAAACAAATTAGGATATGAAGTATCTAGTAAAAAAATCAGTCTTACTACTGTTGGTAGTCTTGGCTTTTTGTGCGTGTGACAACAGCAATGACAATGGTGAAGTTATTCAGCCAAATCCACAGTCATGGAAAACTGTCGTCAATTATACTGGCGAAGTAGAGTTTGTGGTGGATGCGCCACAAATTCGTGAGGATATAGAGCAGGATTTGAAGGCAAACCCTCCTTTTGGAGGAAGCAAGAAATATCAGTTTATCATAAAAAGTCACTCGACGCTTTCTCCTTTATATATGCTATATGCGGTGAATCCTGAGGACGATAAGTCTGCTGACGGATATACACTGAACATCGCTGGTAAAGTGGAGAGTAAGGACAATTATAGATTGTTCTCTGCCGCTTCTGTACATGCTTGGTATAAGATGGATATTGTGCCTGTCGACACAAAGGATGGCAAGCCTGTTGCAACATACGATGTGTTTATGCATCAAAATATTCCTACTTCTTTGGTTCATAGCAAGATGTATTTCTGTGAAGACCTTACGGAGAAATATCGCCAGAAGTTCCCTAATGAAGACATTCATGCCGTGGTTCGCCGTTTGGTTCTTTCTTATGTCAGTGGGGGTGATAATATAAATGAATAGGAACATATCTGAACAGAAGATTTTATGTAAAAAAGTCCTAATTTCTATGTTTCTCTTCTTGCAAATTATGGGATATTAAGAAAAATATCGTATCTTTGTCCCCGAATTGAGGCGTTCTTTGCATATTGCAAAATACAGAAACGAGCAGAAGTCCGCTCGTTTCCATATTGTTACCTATATAATATAGGCAAACGCCCAACTTCTTGATTTTCAATCAAAGTCCAATTTAGAGCGAGTTAATTTTGTTAAAAGCTTTGTCGGTAACACATAAAATATGTACCTTTACACGCAGAAAACAATGTACGCTGAGACAAAGCGTTTTGTGCGTACACAATACTAAAATTACCTTTTTCCCCTTACTACTCGCGCGAGCGTAAGTATTGAGAACATCTCTTGAACAGCTTATTTTTTTCGGAAAGGGAGTGTTGTCGTATTTACGTAGAAACAGATAATCACTTATTCATTTACGTCCCCATACGCGTATCATACCCTTAAGGCTGACAAGGATGCATAGCATTTAATAACCAACTCTTAAAATAAGATACCTATGGAATTAAAAACCTCTACAGCCGGAACAATGGAGTCTGGCGACATCATGATTCAGATTGCCCCAACCGACAGGCCGGGACTGAACGTTGAACTGCAAAGTTCTGTGGAATATCAGTTCGGTGACCAGATCCGTCAGGTTATCACTGAGACTCTCACCTCTCTGGGTGTTACTCAGGCTGACGTACACGCCACTGACAAGGGCGCACTCGACTGCACCATCCGCGCACGTGTGACAGCTGCCGCTGTACGTGCTACTGGCAAGGACGTTTGGAAGGACTAAATGCACTGCCATCTTTACCTTTATAAGAAACAACTAACAGAACAATCTTTTATCCTCATCAATATGAAAAGACTAAGAAGAACAATGATGTTCGTGCCCGGTAATAATCCTGGCATGATGTCGGACGCCTTCATATACGGTCCCGACTCGATTATGCTGGACCTTGAAGACTCCGTGACAATGGCGGAGAAGGACGCGGCGCGACTCCTTGTCTACAACGCACTGAAGACCATCGACTATGGTAAGACAGAGATGGTGGTCCGCATCAACCCACTTAACACACCTTACGGAAAGAAGGATATCGAGGCTGTCGTAAAGGCTGGCGTCGACGTTATCCGTATGCCGAAGACCGAGACCGCTGAGGAAGTGATCGAGGTGGAGCGCGAGATTGAGAAGGTGGAGCAGGAACTGGGTTGCGTGGGACGCACACAGATTATGGCTGCCATCGAAAGCACACTCGGCGTTGTAAACGCTTACTCCATTGCCACGGCTTCTAAGCGTATGATGGGTATCGCACTTGGTGCAGAGGACTATTGCGCTAACCTCAAGACACAGCGCTCACCCGAGGGTATGGAGCTTCTCATGGCTCGCCAGACCATCGTTGTGGCAGCTCGTGCAGCAGGCATTGACGCTCTCGATACAGTATATTCAAACCTCAACGACATGGAGACATTCCGCAAGGAAGTGGAGCTTATCCATCAGTTGGGCTTCGACGGCAAGTCTATTATCAACCCGCGTCAGATAGACATCATCAACGAGGTGTTCACACCTACACAGAAGGCTATCGACAAGGCACTCGCCGTTATCGCCGCCATCAAGGAGGCAGAGAAGAAGGGTTCGGGCGTTATCGCCGTGAACGGAAAGATGGTTGACCGTCCTGTGGTCATCCGCGCACAACGTGTAATTGACCTGGCACTGGCTTCAGGCGTAATTAAAGAGGAGGATTTGGCATGAGCACACTGAAAGAAAGACAAGCTCTCATCGGTCAGATGGCCCAGGCTATGGGCAAGAGTGTATATAACGACGCAGAAGGAAAGCATAAGGACATGACACCGCGTCTGGAGCTGCAGAGCAAGAGCCCCAAGCTCGTCACTCTGGAGGAGGCTATCCGCCGCTCTGGTCTGCGTGACGGCATGACCATCTCGTTCCACCACCACTTCCGTGGAGGCGACAAGGTTGTGAACATGGTAGTGGACAAGCTCGCTGAAATGGGCTTCAAGAACCTCCACCTCGCTGCTTCCAGCCTTCAGGACGTTCACGCTCCGCTTATCGAGCACGTCAAGAACGGCGTCATCACAGAGATTTCTACTTCCGGTCTGCGCGGCGAACTCGCCAACGAGATTTCGCGCGGTCTGATGGAGAAGCCCGTAGTGTTCCGTTCACACGGCGGTCGTGGCGAGGCCATCGCTAACGGCGACCTCCACATTGACGTGGCTTTCCTCGGCGCATCTTCTTCGGATCCCCTCGGAAACGCTTGCGGTTACTCACGTTCGGAGAATGCCAAGAGCATCTGCGGATCACTGGGTTACGCTCTTCCCGACGCTCACTATGCTGATAAGGTGGTTATTCTTACTGACGACCTCGTTGCATATCCCAATACTCCTAACTCGATTTCAGAGCACGACGTCGACTTCGTTGTTGAGGTGGACAGCGTAGGCGACTCTTCAAAGATTGCTTCTGGTGCTATCCGCGATACCAAGAACCCGCGTGACATCCTCCTCGCTAAGCAGGCTGCCAAGGTTATCATCAACAGTGGCTACTTCAAGGACGGATTCTCTATCCAGACCGGTTCGGGCGGTGCTTCACTGGCTGCTGTCAAGTACATCCGCCAAAGCATGATTGACCAGAACATCAAGGCTTCGTTCGCTCTCGGTGGCATCACAGCTCACATGGTGAAGATGCACGAGGAAGGCCTCATCGAGCGCCTTATCGACGTACAGTCGTTTGACAAGGTGGCTGCTGAGTCGCTCAAGAACGACCCTACACACAAGGAAGTGGCTGCTTACGAGTATGCCAGCATGCACGAGCAAGGCTCTGCAACACACTGCCTCGACATCGTTATCCTCTCGGCTCTCGAGGTGGACGTCAACTTCAATGTGAACGTGCTCGTAGGTAGCGACGGTATCATCCGTGGCGCTGTCGGCGGTCACCCTGACACAGCAGAAGACTCGGCTCTCAGCATCATCGTCTGCCCGATGCTCCGCGGACGCATCCCGTGCATCGTTGACGAGGTTACGACGCTCATCACTCCGGGTCGCACAGTTGACGTTGTCGTTACAGAATACGGCATCGCTGTCAATCCGGCTCGTCCTGACATCGCAGAGCGCATGCGTCAGGCTGGTCTCCACCTCGTTACTCTCGAGGAACTCCGCGACCGTGCCCTCTCAGTCATCGGCAACCCAGCACCTCTGCCGTTCGGCGACAAGGTGGTCGGCGTAGTGATGAACCGCGACGGCAGCGTAATGGACGTTATCAAGAACATCAAGGGATAATCCCAGACTCATTAAAGGGTTAAAATACAGTTGGAAAGAGGTTGTGGCGAATCATTGCTGCAACCTCTTTTTTCGTTCCGCATCATTTATTTAACGCCGCATTCTTGGAATTATGTTTTAAAAACATTATTGTTTGCAAAACATAATATTTACGGCTATGAAGTTTGTACGTATCATTATTAATATGTACCTTTACGGCGTGAAACTAAAAATCCTAATAAGCCTCTATTCAAAACTCCAAATTCAAAATTCAGTATATGGTTACGCTTAACGAACTTCTGGCGAGCCGCGACGCACGCCATGCTATGCAGCAACAGCTGTTGGCTGATAACTCTGGAAAAACACTGGTGTGTCTGACTGTTGTCGTGCCAGGAAGCGTGAAACGTAACCATCAGTCGCTCGTTGTGGCGCACGCCGCTGTGGACGCTATACGAGAAGCCTTCGCTCCCGAAGAAGGCTGCCTCATAGAGCATGACCTGCATACCGGCTACGAGGCGTATCTCATTACGACGATGCCACTCCTTGACGCAAAACTCACTGCCACAAGAATAGAGGACACGCATCCGCTCGGACGCCTCTTTGATATCGACATCATCGACGAGAACGGTGTGCCGGTGTCGCGCGACAGAGTGGGAGGACAGCCGCGCCGCTGTCTCGTCTGTGATCATGAAGCCCGCTTCTGCATGCGAAAAAGATGGCATACGCAGGACGAAATCTGGGCTAAGATAAACCAGATGGTGGCAGACTACGAACAAGACCATCCATAAATCAATAAAAAATATAGCTTCCTTAACACTACTAACTACTTTACCTATGGAAATTCAGACCATCTCCCCCTCCATCCCCCGCCAACGCCGTCGTATTGAGTCGTTCCTTCAATCTAACGGACTGAGGTATGACGATATGGACTATTACGCTTTTGTCGTGGATGAGTCGACGGACGAAATAGTGGCTGGCGGCGGACTAAAGGGCGGTGTCATCAAATGCGTGGCAGTGTCGGACGGACACAAGGGAGAGGCGGTCGCCAATATGATTGTCTCGCACCTCATAGCCAAGGCAAACGCAGAGGGTTTCCAGTGTGTGAAGCTCTTTACCAAACCACGTAACCGCCAGCTCTTCGAGAGTCTGTCCTTCCGTATGCTTGCCGAAGCGCCGGAGGCTATACTCATGGAGACGGGTATAGGCGGAATAGCCGATTATCTGAAGACGCTCAAGCGGACAGCAAAGGAAGCTGCTGAGGCTGAAGCTGTGGAGGCTTTGTCTATGGATAAAAAACATGTGGGTTGCATCGTCATGAACTGCAATCCCTTCACTCTCGGTCATCGTTATCTTGTGGAGAGCGCATCGCGAACAGTGGATCGCCTCTTCGTCATCGTTGTCAAGGAAGACCGTTCTGTCTTCTCTTACAAGGAGCGCAAGGCGATGGTTGTGGCTGGAACAGCAGACCTGAAGAACGTGACGGTCTGCGACGGCAGCGAATATGCCATCAGCGACACCACGTTCCCCACTTATTTCCTCAAGCGTCTGTCGGATGCCACCGACACGCAGATACTCCTCGACCTTGATCTTTTCCGTCGTCATATAGCCCCGGCACTTGGTGCTGAGGTTCGCTTTGTCGGCACCGAACCCACCGACGAACTCACACGCAGATATAACGAATTGATGATGCAGAGCCTCGGCGAGGACCACGTGGTTCAGATACAGCGTCTCGAGAACGGCGGAACGGCGGTCAGTGCCTCACGCGTTCGTGGAGCAATGGACCGCAACTGTCTGAAGGAAGCCGCACAGCTCGTGCCGCACACCACCATACCTTATATAATAGCGCATCTCGCAACACGTGCCCTTCATGCCGAACTCGACACCACTCCCAAGCCGGGACTCGTGGACAAACATGACAGTGGAGCGCACCGCGATATGGACCATGCGCTGATGTCGCGCAGCATACGCGCTCTCCATCCCTATTTTGTCAGACTGGCTCTCCTCGGTTTCGCTGAAGAAATGCCGTGCCATGAGGATATCGTAAAGATAGGCATTGAGGCGGAGCGTGCCATGTACGAATCCACCAACGGCGTGAATACATATAAGGGAGCACTGTTCTCAATGGGACTTGCCGTTGTCGCCGCGGCAGGAAAGGCATGGAAAGAAGCCGAAGTGACGCCGCAGAATCTCTCTGCCGCCATCACGAAACTTGCCTACGCATTCCCCGACACAAAGGGTACGCACGGCAGCAAGGCGAAGCAGACTGCCTCTTCCGAAACGGGGACGTTCAAGGGAGCACTCGACAATGCCCGTGAAGGATATCCCGTGCTCTTCGCAGACTGGCTTCCCTTCTATGACAATATCCGCAAGAACGGCGAACCGCACGCCCTCCACCTTACGCTTCTCCGCATAATGTGCGACCTTGACGACACCAATATCGTCTATCGCACCTCGCTTGCCATGATGAGGCAGGTGAAGGAAGTATCGCGCGATGTAATCCGTAAGTGGAGTGGGGCGGAGGCATCAGCTCGTCCTGACCTCGACACCATCCTCAGTGATATGAACAATAGCTTCGTTCAGCGCAATGTTTCGCCGGGCGGAAGTGCCGATATGTTGTCGCTCGTGGTCTTTATAAGTGGCGTTCTCGGTTGAGAATGCCAATTTGGAAACTCGAAATAGCAAACGCGGAATCGAAGTCTTGCATTTGTGGAAAAGAGCGCGGTAAAAGGAAAAATCAGCCCCAAATCTTTGGTGGGTTGATTTAAAATATGTATCTTTACCGCGTGAAATGACAGTTCGCAGAACGATGATGTTATGTGCGGACACAATGAGAATTTTTTATCCATTACTACTCGCGCGAGCGTAAGTATTGAAGCAGTCCTATTCAGTGTTTTTAGAACAGGAGTGTTGTCGTATTTACGTGTTTTTACTAAAACAATAATCTTACACCACATCTCCAATACACATTTCTATATATACTGATATGGAATAAAACGATAAACTATATTTTATCACCCCAAACCTCTGGCAGTTTTGGCTGTCTCAAAGAATTAATAAAACCTTTAACTCTATAAAACTATAAACAATCTAACTTTATGGTAGAAGTAATCAATCATGGAGTTTACCTCCTTAACGGCAATGAAATCGTAAACGAGTGTCAGACCCTTACCCCGGACGAGGCTCGCGAGAACACTATCACTTACGGCATCCTCCGTTCACATGACGTTGATGGATCGAAGGGCAATAAGATGCGCATCCGCTTCGACGCTATGATGTCACACGATATCACATACGTTGGTATCATCCAGACAGCACGCGCCAGCGGTCTCGAGGAGTTCCCGCTTCCTTATGCTATGACCAACTGCCACAACTCACTCTGTGCTGTTGGCGGTACAATCAACGAGGATGACCACGTTTTCGGTCTCTCTGCAGCTAAGAAGTACGGCGGTATCTATGTACCTGCCAACCAGGCTGTCATCCACCAGTACGCTCGTGAGATGATGGTTAAGTGCGGCAACATGATCCTCGGATCTGACTCGCACACTCGTTACGGCTCACTCGGCAACATGGGTGTTGGCGAAGGTGGTGGCGAGCTCGTTAAGCAGCTCCTCAAGAACACTTGGGATATCAACGCTCCTGAGGTGGTTCTCGTATGGCTCGAAGGCAAGCCCAAGAAGGGTGTTGGTCCTCACGATGTTGCCATCTCTCTCGTAAAGGCTACATTCGAGAGCGGCGTTGTAAAGAACAAGGTGCTCGAGTTTGCTGGACCTGGCGTTAAGGAATTGCCTATCGACTTCCGTAACGGCATCGATATCATGACCACTGAAACCACTTGCTTGAGCTCTATCTGGGTAACAGACGAAGAGGTTAAGCACCACTACGAAATACATGAGCGTCCGCAGGACTTCAAGGAACTGAAGCCGGGCAACGTAGCTTACTACGATATGATGATCCGCATCGACCTCTCTACACAGGAGGCTATGATCGCTCTGCCTTTCCACCCGTCTAACGCAGTTACCATTCACGAGCTCCAGGCGGATCCGGTTGGTATCCTCACACGCATCGAGGAAGACGCTAAGAAGCGTTTCGGCGACAAGGTGGACGTACACCTCGTTGACAAGATTGTTGACGGTAAGGTTTACGCAGACCAGGGCATCATCGCTGGTTGCTCAGGCGGTACATACGACAACCTCGCTGAGGCTGGCGCTATCCTTAAGGGCAAGAGCATCGGTAACGACTACTTCACAGCTTCTGCATATCCTCAGTCAACACCGGTGTCAATGGCTGTTACTCGCGAAGGCATCACAGCTGACCTCATCGAGGCTGGCGTCGTAATGAAGCCCGCATTCTGCGGTCCTTGCTTCGGTGCTGGTGACGTTCCTTCTAACAACGGTCTGTCTATCCGCCACACCACACGTAACTTCCCCAACCGCGAAGGCTCAAAGCCGGGTCAGGGACAGCTCTCACTCGTGGCTCTTATGGACGCACGCTCTATCGCTGCTACAGCTGCTAACGGTGGCGTTATCACCGCAGCTACAGACGTTGAGTATGAGAACACACACAAGCCTTACGCTTACGACGACAAGATTTACAAGTGCCGCGTATACAACGGCTTCGGCAAGGCTCGTCCTGAGACAGAGCTTCGCTACGGTCCGAACATCAAGGACTGGCCTAAGATGTATCCGATGCAGGAGAACATGATGCTCGAGCTTGCTGCCGTTATCCACGACCCCGTTACCACAACTGACGAGCTTATCCCGTCAGGCGAGACCAGCTCATACCGCTCTAACCCGTTGAAGCTTTCTGAGTTCGCTCTCTCACGCCGCGTACCTGAGTATGTTGGTCTGAGCAAGGAAATCCAGAAGCAGGACCTCGCACGCCGTGAGGGTAATGTATCTGAGAACATTGCTGCAGCCCTCAAGGCTGTTGGCGCTTCTGCTGAGAACACATCATTCGGCTCTTGCGTATTCGCTAATCGTCCTGGTGACGGCTCGGCTCGTGAGCAGGCTGCTTCTTGCCAGAAGGTGCTTGGTGGCGACGCTAATGTTTGCTACGAGTACGCTACAAAGCGTTATCGCTCTAACTGTATCAACTGGGGTATCGTTCCGTTCACCATCGCTAAGGACGTAGAGTTCAAGTTCGAGCAGGGCGACAAGATTTTCGTTCCCGGCATCCGTGAGGCTATCCTCTCAGGTAAGGAGGAGATTGACGCACAGGTAATCGCTAAGGACGGCGTTCATCCGCTTCACCTCTTCTTCCAGAACCTCACCGCTAATGAGCGTCAGATCCTGGCAGACGGCTGCTTGATGAACTTCTATGCAGCAGCCAAGAAATAATACAAATCAACCCTAAAGCCAAAATTAAAAACTAATAATCCTTATAAAAACTATGGAAAAGAAAATTCAGATGACCACTCCTCTCGTAGAGATGGATGGCGACGAGATGACCAGAATCTTGTGGAAGATGATCAAGGATGAGCTCATCACTCCGTTCGTTGACCTCAAGTCAGAATATTACGACCTCGGTCTTGTTAAGCGCGACGAGACTTCGGACCAGATCACAAAGGACGCTGCTGAGGCTACAAAGCGTCTTGGTGTGGCAGTTAAGTGTGCTACCATCACACCTAACCACCAGCGTATGGACGAGTATAAGCTCCATCAGATGTGGAAGAGCCCGAACGGCACCATCCGTTCTATCCTCGACGGTACAGTGTTCCGCACACCTATCACCATCCCCAGCATCCATCCCGCAGTGAAGAACTGGGAGAAGCCTATCACTATCGCACGTCACGCTTACGGCGACGTTTACAAGAGCGTTGAGATCCGTGCTGAGGAGCCGGGCGTTGCTAAGCTCGTATTCGACGGCGAAAGCGGCAAGCACGAGGAGGTTGTTGTACACACCTTCAAGGGCGCTGGCGTTCTTCAGGCTATGCACAACACCGACAAGTCAATCCGTTCATTCGCTCACTCTTGCTTCAAGTTCGCTCTTGACACCAACCAGAGCATCTGGTTCTCTACCAAGGACACCATCTCTAAGAAGTATGACGCACAGTTCAAGATTATCTTCTACGAGGTATTCGAGGAGTATAAGGAAGAGTTTGAGAAGCGCGGTCTGGAGTTCTTCTACACTCTCATCGACGACGCTGTAGCTCGCGTTATCCGCTCTAAGGGTGGCTTCATCTGGGCTTGCAAGAACTATGACGGCGACGTTATGTCTGACATGGTTTCTACAGCTTTCGGTTCGCTCGCTATGATGACTTCAGTGCTCGTTTCTCCTGATGGCAAGTACGAGTATGAGGCTGCTCACGGCACCGTTACACGTCACTACTATAAGTATCTGAAGGGTGAGGAGACATCCACCAACCCGATGGCTACTATCTTCGCATGGAGCGGCGCATTGCGTAAGCGCGGTGAGCTTGACAACCTGCCCGAACTCGTTAACTTCGGCAACCAGCTTGAGGCAGCTTGTTTCGACACTCTCAACGAGGGCATCGTAACAAAGGACCTCGCCGGTCTTATGGAGGGCGTTGAGCCTAAGACAATGAACTCTGCAGGCTTCATCGCAGCTATCCGCGAGCGCCTCGAGGGTCGTCTTGCATAAAAAATACGAAGGGCTGACACGTTAGCATCGTTAGGATGCATGGCGTGTCAGCCCTTTCTTTGTGTTTTTCATTGTTATATGTTCATCGTTCCTTCCTCTCCGTCACATTGACGAAGAGGGGGACGATGGTCAAAAAAAGAATGATTGTAGATAGGTCAGAGTTGTATAACTATTTTATGACTGTCTTTCCTATTTTGTGTCGTTTTGTCATATCGGTATTGCAAAAGTACAACAAAAAGTTAATAAAACCAAGAAAAACATAGCATAATAAATTATGAATATTTATGATGCTTTCATAGTGCTGGTTTTGTTGTATGTTTTATTCCAATCTGTAAGCATAATTCTAAAATATGCTTACAATCTGTAATATTATTATAAAATAACTGAAAATTCAATCCTCTTATGATTGGGAGTTGCTTAAATAGTTGTAATTTTGCAATCGTAAAAGGCTAATTAAGGTCAAAAGGTAAAAAGAAGACTGAAAATCAGGAGCCTTACGTTATGCTTTTGTCCGCATTCCGGGCGTTGCATAATGTCTTACAAAACATGATTTAAGGATAAACTTCAGAACACAATATTATATTATTATGAAGACAATGGACAAGATGGTCAGATTCACGAAGATGCATGGCGCAGGCAACGACTATATATATGTTGACACCACTCGCTATGACATCCCGGACCCTTCTGCTGCATCCATTGCGTGGAGTCGTTACCATACAGGTATCGGCAGCGACGGACTTGTTCTGATTGGCAATCCTGATGAGGGCGTTGACGCCGACTTCTCCATGCGCATCTTCAACGCTGACGGATCTGAAGCCATGATGTGCGGCAATGCGTCGCGCTGCATTGGCAAGTATGTCTATGAGAAAGGACTTACCACGAAGACGTCGGTGCGCCTCCAGACATTGTCAGGTGTTAAGACGCTTCATCTTCATATAGGAACGGACGGTAGTGTGGAGAGTGTCACTGTGGACATGCTCAAGCCCGCCTTCCACGTTCCCGAACAGTACGACGAGACTGCCGGCGATACGCTTACGGCAGCTTTCCGCACCTTCCGTGGCACTTTCGTGTCTATGGGCAATCCTCACTTTGTCTGCTTTGTTGACGACATCAAGTCGCTCGACATCGCTCGTTTCGGCTCCATTTTGGAGAATGATGCAGCTTTTCCGCAGAGATGCAACATCGAGTTTGCCCAGGTTATGCCTGATGGTTCCATCCGTACAAGAGTGTGGGAGCGTGGCAGCGGCATCACTATGGCATGCGGAACCGGCGCTTGCGCTACAGCCGTGGCTGCCTTCATTGAGGAAAGGTCGTCACGTCGTTCTGCCATCATCATGGATGGCGGCACACTAAACATTGAATGGAATGAAGCCGACGGGCATGTCTATATGACAGGTCCGGCGGCTTTTGTGTTTGAAGGAGAAATCGCATTGCCTTGAATATAAGGCTTTCCCTATGATAAAAAAATAATCTAACGATATGGCATTAGTAAACGAGCATTTTCTGAAATTGTCCGACAATTATCTGTTTGCCGACATCGCCAAGAAGGTTAATGCCTTCAAGGTGTCGCACCCTCAGGTGCGTGTCATCAGTCTTGGCATAGGTGACGTAACGCAGCCGCTCTGCCCCGCTGTCATCGAGGCGATGCACAAGGCTGTGGACGAGATGGCTACGAAAGCCTCTTTCCACGGTTACGGCCCCGAGTGTGGCTACGACTTCCTTCGCGAAGCTATAGTCAAGAACGACTTCGCTCCGCGCGGCGTCAAGATTGACCCTTCCGAAGTGTTCGTCAACGACGGAGCTAAGAGCGATACGGGCAACATCGGCGAGATAGTACGTTGGGATAATTCCATCGGCGTGACCGACCCTATCTATCCCGTATATATCGACTCTAACGTGATGTGCGGTCGTGCCGGAGTGCTGGAGAACGGACGCTGGAGCAACGTCAACTACCTGCCATGCACAGCGGAGAACAATTTCGTGCCGCAGATACCAGACCATCGTGTTGATATGATATATCTCTGCTATCCCAATAACCCCACGGGAACAGTGCTCCCGAAGGAGGAACTGAAGAAGTGGGTGCGCTATGCGCTCGACAACGACACCATCATCTTCTACGATGCTGCCTATGAAGCGTACATTCGCGACGAGGACATTCCTCACTCCATATACGAGATTAAGGGAGCACGTAAGTGCGCCATCGAGTTTCATAGCTACTCGAAGACAGCCGGATTCACCGGCGTGCGTTGCGGCTACACTGTCATACCGAAGGAGCTTACCGCTGTCACGCTTGACGGCACCCGCCGCGTAGAGCTCAATCATCTCTGGGACCGCCGGCAGTCCACCAAGTTCAACGGCACGTCCTACATCTCGCAGCGTGCCGCCGCAGCCATCTACACGCCGGAAGGCAAGCGTCAGATACGTGCCACCATCGACTACTATATGGACAATGCCCACCTCATGCACAAGGCGCTCACCGATATGGGCTTCGAGGTGTTCGGCGGACGCAATGCCCCGTATCTCTGGGTGAAGACGCCGGACGGCATCGGTTCGTGGAAGTTCTTCGAGCAGATGCTCTATGCCGTAGGTGTGGTCTGCACACCGGGCGTTGGCTTCGGACCGAGCGGCGAGGGCTATGTACGCCTCACAGCGTTTGGCAACCGCGAGGACTGCGAGGAGGCGATGAGCCGCATCCGTGAATGGATGGCAAAGAAATAAGACAAGACAAACAAGACAATAAAAAGAATAACAACTATAAAATAAGAGAATAACAATGGCAAATTTACGATTTGAGGTTGTAGCAGAAGCTTTCAAGAAGAAACCCCTTGAAGTGCTTGCACCGATAGAACGACCCTCTGAGTTCTTCGGCAAGAACGTTTTCAACCGTGCGAAGATGTATAAGTATCTCCCGCGCGACGTCTATGAAAAGCTTATCGACGTAATCGACAACGGAGCACGTCTCGACCGCTCTATTGCTGACGCTGTCGCCAAAGGCATCAAGCAGTGGGCTGACGAGAACGGCGTGACACACTACACACACTGGTTCCAGCCTCTTACCGAGGGTACAGCCGAGAAGCACGACGCTTTCATCGAGCACGACGGCAAGGGAGGCATGATAGAGGAGTTCTCCGGCAAGCTGCTCGTACAGCAGGAGCCTGACGCCAGCTCGTTCCCGAACGGTGGCATCCGCAACACCTTCGAGGCACGCGGCTATTCGGCTTGGGACCCCACTTCGCCCGTCTTCATCATCGACGACACGCTCTGTATCCCCACCATCTTCATCTCTTACACAGGCGAGGCTCTCGACTATAAGGCTCCGCTTCTCCGTTCCATCCACGCTGTCAGCGAGGCAGCCACAGAGGTATGCCATTACTTCTATCCTGACGTGAAGAAGGTGGTGTCAAACCTTGGTTGGGAGCAGGAGTATTTCCTCGTTGACGAGGGACTCTATTCGGCTCGTCCTGACCTCATGCTCACAGGCCGTACCCTTATGGGACACGATTCTGCAAAGAACCAGCAGATGGACGACCATTATTTCGGCGCCATCCCTGAACGTGTGCAGGCTTTCATGAAGGATCTTGAGATTCAGGCTCTCGAGCTTGGCATTCCCTGCAAGACCCGTCACAACGAGGTTGCGCCCAACCAGTTCGAGTTGGCTCCGATCTTCGAGGAGATGAACATTGCCATTGACCATAACATGCTGCTCATGTCGCTCATGAAGAAGGTGGCACGTCGCCACGGCTTCCGCGTGCTGCTTCATGAGAAGCCGTTCGCAGGCGTAAACGGTTCGGGCAAGCACAACAACTGGAGTCTTTCCACCGACACAGGCATCCTGCTCCACGGACCCGGCAAGACACCTGAGGACAGCCTCCGCTTCATCGTCTTCATCGTCGAGACCCTCGTGGCTGTATATAAGCACAACGGTCTGCTCAAGGCTTCCATCATGAGTGCCACCAACGCCCATCGTCTTGGCGCCAACGAGGCTCCTCCAGCCATCATTTCTTCGTTCCTCGGCCATCAGCTCACGGAGATTCTCCAGCACATCGAGACCTCTGACAAGGACGAACTCTTCAACGTGGCTGGCAAGCAGGGCATGAAGCTCGACATTCCTGAGATTCCTGAGCTGCTCATCGACAATACCGACCGCAACCGTACATCGCCTTTCGCATTCACCGGTAACCGCTTCGAGTTCCGTGCCGTAGGTTCTGAGGCAAACAGCGCCAGCGCCATGATTGTCCTCAATACTGCCGTGGCTGAGGCTCTCCATAGCTTCAAGACTCGTGTTGACGCTCTCATCGCCAAAGGTCTTGACAAGATAAGCGCCATCATCGAGGTGGTTCGTGATGACGTCAAGTACTGCAAGCCTATCCACTTCGAGGGCAACGGCTACTCAGAGGAATGGGTGGAAGAGGCAAAGCGCCGCGGTCTCGACTGCGAGACATCTTGCCCGAAGGTGTTCGAGCGCTACCTCGACGAGGACTCAATCCGCATGTTCGAGAGCCAGAACGTCATGACACGCAAGGAGCTTGAGGCCCGTAACGAGGTGAAGTGGGAGACTTACACCAAGAAGATTCAGATTGAGGCACGCGTATTCGGCGACCTCTCAATGAACCATATCATCCCTGTCTGCACTCACTATCAGAGCCAGCTCGCCAAGAACGTACAGAGCATGTACGACATCTTCCCCAAGGATCAGGCTGACAAGCTCACCTCACGTAACAAGAAGATTATTGAGGAGATAGCAGAGCGCACTCAGCTCATAGAGTCGGGCGTGGAGGAACTGGTTGAGGCTCGTAAGGTGGCTAACCGCATCGAGGACGAGCATCTCAAGGCCATTGCTTACCACGACACCGTGGCACCGAAGATGGACGAGATCCGTTACCAGATTGACAAGTTAGAGCTTATCGTCTCTGACGAACTCTGGACGCTGCCTAAGTATCGTGAGCTGCTCTTCATCCGATAGTTTTTTTCAGAAGGAAACATATTACTTATATAATAAGCGGAGACTTTCACGGTCTCCGCTTTTTTGGTCCTTGCGAGATTTGAAGTGATAAATTCCTGTTTGCTTATTAGCAATGATGTCATCCGTCACAATATTTGCATTTCTAATGCTCAATACTCCTCGCTCAGCGCACAAGGAAATCCTTGGTGCGAAATTTTCGAGTTTTGAGCGGCTAGTGTTAATGGTCTGCTTTTCAGTGAGTTATGCTCTTTTATGAGAGATAATGTAAAGAATCAGCAGCAAAAACAAGCCACTTGACATCGTTAAAGAGCCACTTTTACACTCTAATACAGCTACCCCTATGACACAATAAAGCCTCTTTTGCCTTCCAATAGTAACACTATTGGAGTGCAAAAGAGGCTTTATTGAAAAATTGTCGTGCCTTCTTGGCAGCATAACCCTATAAAAAACGCTTCAGAATTCTCTAAAATAGATTTTTATTTTGTAACAGGTTTTTACCGCCTGGACGATATTTGCATTATTTCTTGAACTTCTCAGAAAGCTGCTCGATGAGCGCTGTGTCGTTGAAGTAGTCGATGCGCATAGCCTTGCGCACCTCGTCCATGGTCTGAGCGGCTGTAGCGCGAGCTTCCTCAGTACCCTTGCGCAGGATGTTGAAGATCTCGGGGATGTCCTTCTCAAACTCCTGACGACGCTGGCGCATCGGCTCCATGAAGCGGTTGAGGACGTTGTTGAGGAACTTCTTGCAGGTGCCGTCGCCGATGCCGCCATGCACGTAATGCTCCTTCAGCTCGTCGAGAGAATGGAACTCCGGCCAGAAATCGGCGAAGTCCTGCGGTGTGCTGAACGCATCAAGATAGGTAAAGACGGCGTTGCCCTCGAGATTGCCCGGCTCGTCCATGCTCATACGCGGCGCACCGTTCGACATCTTCTTCACCTTCTTCCATACGTCTGCAGCCGAGTCGGAAAGATATATGCAGTTGCCGAGCGACTTCGACATCTTCTCCTTGCCGTCCGTTCCCGGGAGGCGGCGTGCTGTGGCATTCTCCGGCAGCATGATGTTAGGCTCGACCAGCACCTCGCCGTATACGGTATTGAAGCGGCGAACCAACTCGCGTGCCACCTCAATCATCGGCTCCTGATCCTCTCCTGCGGGCACCGTAGTGGCCTTGAAGAGCGTGATGTCGGCAGCCTGGCTGACGGGATAGCAGAAGAAGCCAAGCGGAATGTTGGCCTCAAAGTTGCGCATCTTTATCTCGGTCTTCACGGTCGGGTTGCGCTGCACACGCGACACGGTGATGAGGTTCATGAGGTATGTGGTGAGTTCGGCGAGCTCAGGAATCTGGCTCTGGATGAAGAGCGTACACTTCGAAGGGTCGAGACCTGCCGAGAGATAGTCGAGAGCCACCTCAATGATGTTCTGACGGATTTTCTCAGGATTGTCCGCATTGTCGGTCAAGGCCTGAACGTCAGCCATGAACACAAACATACGGTCGAAGTCGCCAGCGTTCTGAAGTTCCACGCGGCGGCGCAATGAGCCAACATAGTGGCCAAGATGGAGCTTACCGGTAGGACGGTCGCCCGTAAGGATTACTTTTCCCATATCTTATTCTTTAGATTTAGTCTTATGATTGATGCCGGTTTTTCGCCGGGTATATTAGCGACAAAGGGGTTAAAACACTGTCATCCAGCATCTTAACCCCTTAACTGTCGGGATGACAAGATTCGAACTTGCGACCCCTACGTCCCGAACGTAGTGCGCTACCAACTGCGCTACATCCCGATTGCTTGACGAAACGTGTTATGTCTCAAAAGCGAGTGCAAAGGTACGAGTTTTTTCTGATATATAATAATGTTTAAGCAAAAAAATTATCAAAAAGAAATATTTTTAAAAAAGTTGGCGAAATGTTTGGTGGAACGAAATAATAGTACTACCTTTGCACTCGCTAAGAAGAAATCAAGCTTCTTAAACAGTTGGTGCCATAGCTCAGATGGTAGAGCAAAGGACTGAAAATCCTTGTGTCCCCGGTTCGATTCCTGGTGGCACCACAAAAGAAAGAGTTACTCAATAGAGTGACTCTTTTTTTTGTTTTATACATTCCCGAGGTTGCGACGCATCTACCTTTAGGCTGAGTGATGGTGTGCATTCAGCAATTTATGCAGCATAAAAAAGTCGGAAGCAAAGGGATGGTTTTCCGATTGCTTCCGACTTGCTTTATAGCGTCGTTACGTACGATGCTTAAAGGTTGCTTCTTACTACTTTGTCTTGAGCTCCTTCTTGCCGCCTACGATGTAGAGGCCCTTTCCGAGAGCGTTGATGTCGTCGCCGAGGTAGCGTCCGTCGATGCTGTATACGCGGTTGTCTGCCTTGCGTGTGTCAGCCTTGATGTCCTTGATGGCAGTTTCCTCCTTTTTAGTGGTGTTGTCAAGGATGTTCTCCTCGCTGCCTCCCATAAAGTCGAATGACATGGTGCCGTCAGCGTTCTTTCTGATGGCAGTGACAGGCTTGCCCATATACTTTGTGCCGTCAGCGTTCCTGTTGTAGAGCTTAGCTGCAGGACGTGAGTCGTCTGTCAGCTCGTCGTTCATCACCATTCCGCCTGACATGTAAGGATAGAGGTCGTTCTGAATGCTTCCCAGATCTTGTCCGTTATCGTCGTTGTCAGCGTGGAAGATGGTGCAGCGCTGGTGGTCAGATGCAGAATCGTTCACCTTGTTTACGCCCCACTTGGTCTGGTCATAGTCGACGTGTGTAATCATCATGCCGCCTCCGTAGAGAGCTGCGTCCCACCCCTTCTTCTCACGGTTCTCGAGAGTGTAGAACTCGTCCTTGTGCTTGTCGTTATAGATGATGAAGGGACGTCCGTAGTCCTGAGTGCTCTTCATAGCCTTGACAGAAGCAGGATGATCTTCGAGAACGATAGGCTCTGTCCATCCTGCATAGATACGCTCGTAAGCAGTGTAGTTGCAGGGAACGAAGCCGCCTCCGTTGTATGATCCGCTGCTCATCACGTCGAAGAAGCCCATACCATAGTTGCCGCCGTTTGAAGTGTCATACATGTCGGCGAATCCGAGGCAGTGTGAGAACTCATGGCAGATGGTGCCGATACCTGCGAGCTTCTGGTCGTTGGTGTACTGGCCGGTGTATTCGTTGATGACACGCTCCATTTCGTTGGCGCAAGCGTAAGTGTCCACCTTGCCCTTGCCCTCAGTCGTGTAGTTGAGCACCTTGCCCACGCATGTGTATCTGATCTGATACTCGTGCGGCCATACAGTCTTGGCGTCACCGCCTGAAGCCTCGCCGAGACCGGCGTAGAGCACGAACACCTGATCGGCATAGCCGTCGCCGTCCCAGTCGTAGTCGTTGAAGTTGAATCCGTCAGCCACGGCAGCGTCGCAGCCTTCCTGAATCATATATCCCACTTTGACGTCGATGTTGGCACCGTCATTCTTGCCGTAGTATGATGAGGTATGTGAGAGTGTGTACGGACCGGCGATGTCGAAGTCGAGCTCGAATTTGCCGTTGCTCTGTGAGAGGAAGTAGTCGCTAACAGATCCTACGTATCCGTCCTTGTGTGTGAGCCCCTTCTCGTTTGCCACCATCTTATAGTATGCGTTGTCATGACCTTCCTCGAACTTCTGGTTGGGGAACTGTACGAGGATGATGATGCCCTTCTTCTTTCCTTCATAGGTGACGTGCTCGTCGCCAATCTGCACTCTCTGCTGTCCGCCAAAGCTTGACAGGTCGGCTGCTTTTCTTACAGAGTTGAGGCGCTTTGCGCGCTTTTCGCCCACCTGAGCGCGGCGCATTTCGGCTGTGGCAGTCATAATGTCCATGTTGGCAGCCACGTAAACGCCTTCGTTTTCCTGGCTTTCCACATAGCGCATTCCGTTGTCGGCCTGCCACCAGTTCATGTACTCGTCGCCCATCAGCGTGGCCACTACCTGTGTGCCGTCAGCGAGCGTCAGTGTTTTCTTGGCTTGCTTTGCGGGCACAGCGAATGTGGTGCTTGCAGCAAGAGCCAAAGAGAGCATTGCGATGATTTTCTTCATATAATTATATTGATTTTTGTGATTTGCAAGTAACGATGGCAAAATTACATAAATCTCAGCAAAACAACAAATTAAATCAACGAATTAGTTTATGAAGAATACAAAAAAAGAGATATCGGATAAACAAGTAGCGGAGGTCTCTGGCCTCCGCAGCACCAAGCCTAATACTCATTATAAATATTTATTGTATTAGTATGATTGTATGCTGCGGAGACCATAGACCTCCGCTACTGTAAAATTTAAAATCGTAGGCGAAGCCAAGAACAATTCAAAACTCAAAACTCCTAATTCAAAACTCCTCCTCTGGTGTTCTGAACAGCGAGAAGTTGACGCTGCCGTATGCTCTGTGTTCGATGAAGCCTGGTACGGAGCTGAAGTCGTTCTTCTTGCCATGCTCGAAGACCAGGAGACCGCCGGGCTTGAGCATCTTCTTTTCGAGGATGAGATTAGGGATGGTCGGTAGCTCGGGGAGAGCGTAGGGTGGGTCGGCGAAGATGAGGTCGAACTGCTGCTTGCAGGTGCGGATGAAGCGGAAGACGTCACCGCGGATGAGGATGTTGTCGCGGTCGGCAGATATCTTCTTCATACACTCGCGGATGAACGAGGCGTGGTCGCGGTCTGCCTCCACGCTTATCACCGGCGAGCAACCGCGCGACAGCATCTCGAGCGATATGCTGCCCGTGCCTGCAAAGAGGTCGAGAGCGTTGGCACCGTCAAGGTCGACGTATCCGCCGATGACGTTGAAGATGTTCTCCTTGGCGAAGTCGGTGGTGGGTCGTGCCTTGAAGGATCGCGGGATGTCGAAGTGGCGACCCTTGTATATTCCTGTTATTATTCGCATATAGTTCTTCTTTTCTATATATATTATAATGTGTAATCAGATGTTGACGTGCTTGATGTTTCGCACGAATTGCTTCAGCATGTTGAGCAGCGCCTCGTGTCCGGTGATGTTGCCCGACAGGCAGAGTACGTCCGTCTTGCGCATGCCCAACTGTTGCCATGTGTTGAGGATGTAGTAGGCTGAATCTTCGGTTGTGGAGGTCTCGAAGGAGGTGCTTATGCGCAGACGGCCCTTGCGGAACGAGAAGATGTCGACGCGGCGGTCATGGAAGTAGCAGAACATCTTCTCCTGGAATCCTCCCGAGGCGAAGCGGCTGAACTCTGTGATGACGGGACCGAGCAGATGGAGGAACTCGACGTGCAGGAAACGCTCCGTGAGCACGAAGCGCAGGTCCTTGCCCACGGCGAAGGCTGCCACGACGTTGGCGGCAGGAATCTGTACGGTGTCGACGTCGTCGTTCTCGCAGGTGGTGTTGACGTGATGATAGAGTAGGGGAGCGGCGTCAGCGTCGAACTCCTCCGCGGGTATGAGAAGGAGCGGCGTATCGACGTAGACCCTTACCTGACTGAACACGGGATGATACTGCGAGGGCATGGTCTGTCCGTTCTGTGTAGGCGAGGTGTGGACCTGCAGCAGTCGGCAGTCGGCAAGCGCCTGCCTCATGTTTGCAGCCACGGAGATGCCCGTCTTCATGCTGTACTGCTCGAAGTCGGTCTGTCCCTCTATTACGGTGTTGGGCGCCGTGAAGGATATGGTGGTCCGTGTGATGCGAATGATGAGTCTCATCTGGTTACCTTATATATATAAATGTAATGTCTTTATTCGTGTATGTTAGTCGGTGAGGCAGAAGTCGAGGTCTTTCTCTATCTCCTCACGGTTCATGTTCTGTCCGATGAACACAATCTTCTGCATGCGGTCGCCGTAAGTGTCGTCCCAGTCGCGTGCCAGTCCTGGATTCTGCTTCATCACCTCGCGAAGCTCTTCCTCAGGCATTGTGGCATACCACTGTCCGGCGTTGCGCATCTCAATCTGCTTGCCAGCCTGCTCGAATACGTAGCAGATGTTCTCCTCGCCCTTGAAATAGCAGAGACCCTTGCAGCGGATGACGCTCTTAGGCCATTTCTTTGTGACAACGTAGTCGAACTTGTTCATGTCCAGCGGACGGCGGCGCTTGTAGACGAAGGTGCCGATGCCGTATTCGAGAGCTTCGCCCTCTTCCTCGTTCTCCAGTCCGTGATGGTGATGGTGGTGGCAATGTCCTTCCTCGTGGTCATGCTCCTCGTGGTCATCGTCGTGGTCATGGTGATGATGGTGGTGATGTTCTTCCTCCTCTTCTTCTTGGCTTTCGATGCCCTCAATCCATCTTGCTGATGTGGCAACCTTCTGGAAGTTGAATTCGTCGGTATTGAGCAGCTTGTCAAGATTGACGTCGCAATAGTCGCATGTGATGATGTCGGCGTGCGGCTGCAGCTCGCGCAGTATAGCCTTTATGCGGGCAAGCTCTTCGGGAGTGACCTCCGAAGCCTTGTTGAGGAGAATCTTGTTGCAGAACTCCACCTGCTGGATTACGAGGCTGGCGAGGTCTTCCTCACCGATGTTGTCCTTTGTGAGGTCGTTGCCTCCGGCAAACTCGTCCTTGAGGCGCAGTGCGTCAACGACGGTGACGATGGAGTCGAGCTTGGCAATGCCTTTAGTGGCGAGGTTGGGATAGATGCGCGGATAGGCACTGATGGTCTGTGCGATTGGAGCCGGCTCGCAGATGCCGCTTGCTTCGATGACAATATAGTCGAAGCGCTGCTGCGACACGATGTCGCTGAGCTGCTGTACGAGGTCCATCTTCAGTGTGCAGCAGATGCATCCGTTCTGAAGAGCCACGAGATTGTCGTCCTGCTCTCCCACAATGCCACCCTTCTCGATGAGTGTGGCGTCGATGTTCACTTCGCCGATGTCATTGACGATGACGGCGAACTTGATGCCTTGCTTGTTGGCAAGTATACGATTGAGGAGTGTTGTCTTTCCGCTTCCAAGATATCCGGTGAGCAGAAGCACCGGTGTTGTGTTATTATCCATAATCTTCTTACTTTTGTTTATTATGAGCCCATGTACTGTATGGCGATTTTATAAGTTCTGAATTATAGTAGCGGCGGTCGCCCGTCACCTCCTCGCCGAGGAAGTCGGGACGCTCGAAGGTTTCGTCCTCCGCGCCAAGCTCCACCTCCGCAACTGTCAGTCCTTCGTTGTCGCCGAAGAACTCGTCAATCTCGAAGGTGTGTCGTCCGTCCGCACTCTTCACCAGCCATCGTTTCTTGTCGATCACTCCTCCGCGGCAGAGCTGGTAGAGGTGCTCGGCTTCGTCGATGGTTATCTCTTTCTCAAACTCGTAACGCGAGAGTCCGGCTGCGTCGCTGTGGCTCTTGATGGTCAGCCATGCGCTGTCGTCGCGGGTACGGACACGCACAGTGGCAGTTTCGCAGGGCATATATCCCTGCTTTATCCGACTACACGAAAAGGCGGCATCCTTATAGTTGCCGCCTTCCCGAATGAGGAATTTACGTTCTATTTCAAATCCGCTCATTTTCTTACCTAATGTTTTATTTGTTTACTTGCATTTTTGTTATGCGTTCATGCAGGTCCAGATGGCGAAAGCCGCTCCTCCGAGGACGAGCAACCAGAAAATGCTTTCCACGACTTTCTTTCCCTTCTTCTCCTGTTCCTTAGCGTATTTCTCACGCTTGATTTTGCTTTGCTGGCTCATAGTTGTATGATTTTTAAGATTTGATTTTTACATATCTGACTTATGCGTCTTCCACTGTCGGGAATTCCATGAGGTATGCCTTTATGAATCCGTCAATCTTGCCGTCCATCACAGCGTCCACGTCCGTGGTCTGATAGTTGGTGCGGTGGTCCTTTACGCGGCGGTCGTCAAAGACGTAGGAGCGTATCTGGCTGCCCCATTCAATCTTCTTCTTGCCTGCCTCAATCTTCGCCTGCGCCTCGAGACGTTTCTTCATGGCGCGGTCGTAGAGCTGGGATTTGAGGAGTCGCATGGCGTTGTTACGGTTTTCGAGCTGCTTGCGGCTCTCCGTGTTCTCGATGAGGATTTCCTCCTCCTCGCCAGTGTCGGGGTCGACATACTGATAACGGAGACGTACGCCCGTCTCCACCTTGTTGACGTTCTGACCACCGGCTCCTCCTGAACGGAAGAGGTCCCAAGATATCTTGGACGGATCGACGTACACTTCGATGGTGTCGTCTACGAGTGGCGATACGAATACGGAAGCGAAGGATGTCATTCGCTTGCCCTGGGCATTGAATGGCGATACGCGGACGAGACGGTGTACGCCGTTCTCGCTCTTGAGGAATCCGTATGCATACTCGCCGCCCTCTATCTCCATGGTTACGCTCTTGATGCCAGCCTCGTCGCCTTCCTGAATGTTGCTGATGGTCACCTTATATCCGTGAGCCTCCGCCCAGCGCATATACATACGCATAAGCATCTGCGCCCAGTCCTGGCTCTCCGTGCCGCCGGCACCTGAATTGATCTTCATGACGCAGTCCATGGGGTCCTCCTTCTGTCGGAGCATATTCATAAGCTCGAGGTCTTCGATGGCGCTCACCGCCTTGGCGTAATCGTCGTCTACTTCCTCTTCCGTGACGAGTTCGTCCTTATGGAAGTCGAAGGCGAGCTGCAGTTCGTCTGCAAGACGCTTCACGTTCTCGTATCCTTTTATCCATTTCTCGAGCGTCTTCACTTTCTTCATCTGCTCCTCTGCGTACTTCTGGTCTTCCCAGAAGTCTGGAGCCTGTGTGCGGAGCTGTTCTTCCTCGAACTCCACGCGTTTCTTGTCGATATTAAGATAATGATGGAGTGCTTCAGTGCGCTCCATCACATCCTTTAGCTGATCGGCTGTTATCATTTCTGAGTTTTGATTTTTGAATTATCTATCAATTCCTAATTCCTAACTCCTAATTCCTAATTGCGGCAGAATGCCGCCTAACACTCATACATCTTGTCAATCACTTCCTTGAAGTTCTTGTAGATTACGGGTCGGCGAATCTTGAGCGTATTGGTAAGCTCGCCGCTCTCCATAGAGAAGTGGTGTGCGATGAGCGTGAAGCGCTTTATCTGCTCGTAGGGAGCAAGCTGCTGCTGCAGCGTGTGGATGCGCTCGGTCATCATCTTTATTATCTTCGGATTCTGGCAAAGCTGCTCTCTTGATTCCACCTCTACGCCGTTGTCCTTCGCCCAGTCTTCGAGTAGACGGAACTCCGGTACGATGAGTGCCGAAACGAACTTGCGCTCGTTGGCGATGATGGCTATTTGGTCAACGAACTTATCCACGAGGACGAGCGACTCAATCATCTGCGGAGCGATATACTTGCCGTTGCTGGTCTTGAAGAGGTCCTTGATGCGGTCCGTGAGGAACAGTTCGCCGTTCTTCATGTAGCCGGCGTCTCCCGTGCGGAAGAATCCGTCCTCTGTGAATGCGGCTGCGTTTGCAGCGTCGCGCTTGTAGTAGCCACGTGTGATGGTCGGACCCTTGAGCAGAATCTCGTCGTTCTCATCGATTTTCACCTCGATGCCCTTGATGGGGCGTCCCACTGAACCGATAGTGTAAGGCATATTGTCGCGGTCGCACGATACGGTGGCAAGACTCTCCGTCAGACCGTAGCCCACAACCATATTGATACCTACAGAGTGGACAAATCGTTCCACTTCAGGCGATACTGTCGCTCCTGCTGTCGGGAAGATGTGTGAGTTCTCAAGGCCAATCTGCTTGCGGACGAGACGAAGGACAAGCTTGTCCATGAGCTTGTATTCCATCGCTAATATCGGAGACGGGCGGCGGCCCTGGCTCTTGCAGTCTATGTTGTAGCGGCGGCCCACCTCAAGGGCGTGGCGGAAGAGCTTCTGCTGCATGGAGCTCGAACGGTCAATCTTGTCCTTCACTGCCTGATAAACCTTCTCCCAGAAGCGTGGCACTGACGACATGCTGGTGGGATGGGTCTCACGCATTGACCGCTGTATCTCGTGCGGGTCGGTATTGATGATGATGTGCGATCCTTCCGAGAAACAAAGGTATGACCATCCGCGTTCGAAAATGTGCGTAACGGGCAGGAACTGTATGATGCGGTCCTTGTCGCGGATGGGTACAGCCTCGTCATTGGCTGTCAAGGCTGCTTCATACTGTCCGTATGTCAGCACCACGCCCTTCGACTCGCCGGTTGTGCCGGACGTGTAGAGGATGTTGCATATATCTTCATTGTTGGCTTGCTTGTAAAGCGCCTCCACTTCTGTCTGGCGCGGCAGTCCCTGACCGAGCTTGAGGAAGTCGTCAAAGTAGAGGGCTGCAGGGTCGTGCGAACTGATGCGCACGCTGCGGTCGAATACGATGATGCGCTCCAGCGAATGGCAGAGCGGGAATATGCGGTGTGCCTTGTCGTACTGCTCCTGCTCGCCGACAAAGAGGAAGCGAATCTGCGCATCGTTAATCATATATTGTATCTGCTGTTCGGAAGAGGTCGCGTAGAACGGTACGGACATGACACGCACGCCGTAGGCACCGAAGTCGGTGATGAGGTATTGAATGCAGTTCTGCGAGAACACGCCGATGGCGTCCTGGGGCTTAGCTCCGAGATTAAGGAGGGCATTGCTGGCCTCCTTCACAAGAGTGGCGAAGCGACTATAGCTCATGGTCTTCCACACCGAACCGCCGAAATCCTTATACGTGAAGGCTTCGCGCTCTCCATACTTCTCTGCCTGCTTAAGGGCGAGAACTGACAAGTGACATCTTGTTTGCATAACTTTAGATTTTCTGAGACAGTACTGATGTATATATATTAAGGTGTTAGTATGATTAGTGTATACATTAGCGGTAAATCTCTATTTTCTGCAAAAATACATTAAAAACGTCAGAACACAAAATAAATGCCGCATTTTATTGTTGACCGGAAGCGAATTATCGACTAATGAGGGCGTGTTTTGTGACAAAGTTATTCCTTACAATACTGATGCTATTTGTTAGTGTGGGCACACAACATATTGTGAACGTTAACAAACTAAAAACTACAGTTTATATACAAATAGAGAAGAATAATTGCAAAATTCAGTAAAAATTATTCATATTCATACGATTTAGAAGAAAAATGACAAAACAGCTGATTTTTTATATATAAATATTTTGCCAACTTCTAAAAAACATCTAAATTTGCAAAACAATATTCAAATTGTATAACATTTTGCACGGTTTCGTAAAAGATGTGAATAAATGAAGGATCATTAAAGACACAAAATAATAACTACTCAGGATAATGCGTAAATCGCAACTCGCTGGACAAATCACACAATGACGACCGACGGCCTCGCCCTTGTTGGGTGTGGTGCGCTTATGCTATCGTTTGGCTACAAAATCCATTCATACATAGATTTAAAATGAGCCATTCGGTTCGTCCTTGGTAGTTATGGCTGAATCAGAAACAAAATAAACATTAATATTATTTTCATTAATTAAGAGAGAGATTCTATGAAAAAAAGACTCATGACCTTTCTTGCCTGCCTTTTCCTAAGTATAGGACTGGCGATGGCACAGACAAGAGTTACTGGTACGGTCACCTCTTCTGAAGACGGCGAACCCATCATGGGTGCGACTGTCAAGGTTGTTGGTAACAACGCAGTCGGTACAATCACTGACATCGACGGTAACTTCTCACTTGAATTGAAGAACGCCAATGCAGAATTGGAGTTCTCTTACATTGGTATGACAACAAAGAAGGTGAAGGCATCTGCGAAGATGACCGTCATCCTTGATGCTGACAGCCACATGCTCGAGAACGTCATCATCACCGGTTACGGTTCGGCCAAGAAGCTCGGATCGGTTGTCGGCGCCGTTTCTACAGTGAGCGGCGAGAAGATGAAGACTGTCGCTACTCCTAACTTTACCGACGCTCTTGCAGGCCAGGTGTCTGGTCTTTCGGTTTTGTCTTCAGCCGGTGACCCTTCTATGGCAGCAAGCATCCGTCTTCGTGGTGTCAACTCAATGAACTCTTCTAACGAGCCTTTGTTTATCCTCGACGGTGCTCCTATTACCTCAAGCTTCTTCCAGACCCTTAACCCGTCTGACATTGCTAACATCACAGTCCTCAAGGACGCCGCTTCTACAGCCATCTATGGTTCGCGTGCTGCCAACGGTGTAATCGTTATTACATCTCGCAACGGTAAGTACAACGAGTCTGCGCAGGTGGTTGTAAAGGCTCAGTATGGTATCTCTACACCGACTTCCGACGGTGTTACCATGATGAACTCACAGCAGTATGTTGAGTTCCTCGACAAGATCCATGTACCTCTTAGTGAACAGGCTCGTAAGGCAGCTCAGCACATCAGCACTAACTGGCGTGACGAGATGCTCTCAAACTCTGCTCCTACATCAGACATCAACGCTACAATGCAGGGTGGTGGCAACTCAGTTAACTACTATCTTTCATTCAACCACCACGAGCAGGAGGGTCTTATCCAGAGCTCTGGCATGCAGCGTAACACTCTCGCAGCACGTATCAATGCTCGTCTGAACCGTTTCTTCAAGGTTGGCTTCAGCTCTAACTTCGGTGACCAGCGTTATAAGGTTAACCGTGAGTGGAATGCTTCCGGTATCTACTCTGCCAACCCGCTCGTATTCGCACGTCAGGCTCTGCCTTTCGATGCTCCTTACTATTATCACTACGACGAGAACGGCAACATCGTAAAGGACGGCAAGGCTGATGGTTTGCTTTATTCTGGCAAGACCGGCTTGGTTACTCCTGAATTCTACGACAAGCATCGTAAGCAGGATGCTGAGCAGGTAACTCTCAATATCGGCCTCAATGAGGTGCTTACTCCTATGGAGGGTCTTACCTTCACAGCACAGCAGTCGCTTTATGGTTATGACACAACACAGGAGATGGGTAACATTCCTTACGATGCATTTGTTACTCCTATGGGTCAGACTATTCGTAAGCAGGACGGTTCGCTTGCTGACGGCTTCTCACGCTACTATGCCTACACTCTCACACACACCGGTGAGTGGAAGAAGAACTTTGGTGATCACTACGTAAACGTACTCGTTGGTGAGGAGACACGCATCCAGCGTTCACGCTCATTCAGCGTTACTACAAGTGGTCAGACTGACGATCGCATCATGCTCCTCTCTTCAGGTACAAAGGCAAACCCCGGTGATATGGGTGACTCACGTTCAGAGGCAGTCGCTAACTCTATCTTCGGTAATGCGGAGTATAACTTCAAGGAGAAGTATTTCGTTTACGGCTCGCTCCGTCGCGACGGTAGCTCTAAGTTTGCTCCCGACCATCGTTGGGGTACATTCTGGTCAGCAGGTGGTAAATGGAACGCCAAGAAGGAAAGCTTCCTCGCTCCCGTTAAGTGGCTTGACAACCTTACTCTGAGTGTCAACTATGGTACCACCGGTAACGACTCAGGTGCTGGCACATACGGTTACTTCGGTCTCTACGGTGATGGTGGCATGTATAACGGCAATAAGTCTATCGGTATTGCCCAGCCTTCTAACTATCAGCTCACATGGGAGACAGTTAGCAAGCTCAATGTCGGTCTTAATGTAAGCCTCTTCCGTCGTCTCGACCTCGACTTCAACTTCTATCGCAACAAGACGAGCGACATGCTTATGAATATTCCTTACTCATACACCACAGGTTTCGGCTCGGGTTCTGGTAACATCGGTGCCATGACCAATACTGGTTTTGAGATCAACGCTAACGTTCAGATTATTGCTACAAAGGATATCAACTGGACATTCTCTGCTAACGTAGGTTATAACAAGAACGAGATTACGGAGCTTTTCCAGGGTCGTGACGAGTATACGATCGCTAACACTGGTCTTAAGCTCAAGGTAGGACATGCTTACGGTGAGTTCTATTCTGTACGCAATGCTGGTGTAGACCCCCGTACCGGTGAGCCTCAGTGGTATGACAAGGACGGCAACATTACCAAAATCTACAATGAAGAGCGCGACGCCGTATTTACAGGCAAGAACCGCTATGCACCTTGGATCGGTGGTTTCGGCACCAACTTCACATGGAAGGGTCTTAGCGTTATCGCTGACTTCGCATGGGCAGCAGACAAGTGGATGATGCAGAACGATGACTACTTCATCAAGAACGCTAAATGGGCTGGAACATGGAACCAGCGCGTAGAGATGCTTAACATCTGGACCACACCGGGTCAGGTGACAGACATCCCCGCTTATGGATATGAGATTCAGTTCGACGACCACCTGATTCAGGACGCTTCGTTCCTCCGTATGAAGACCCTTACCGTGCAGTACGACCTGCCGAAGAAGTGGCTTGCTCCTACTCGCTACATCAAGGGTCTGAAGGTGTTCGGTATCGCACGAAACCTCTTCACCATCACTTCATTCGAGGGATACGATCCGGAGCCGGATATCAACATTGTTCAGTTCAACTATCCTAATACTCGCCAGTTCATGATTGGTGCTGAGCTGACATTCTAATTTCATTCAAATTATAAAAAGGATAAAATAATGAAGAAGATATATTTATCATTGATGCTTCTCGGCGCGTTGACCTTTACGTCATGCGACATGGACAAGTTTCCGTATGGCTCACTTGACGAGAACACCGCTGTTTCAGAGATGCAGGACCTTACAAAGTTCCGTGATCAGCTTTACGGAACACTACGCGGTGTTACAGCTGGCTCGTGGGTTTATACCACAGACATCCAGTTGGATCACTTTATCGGTCTTGTTACGAACGGTAATATTCTTGGTATGTTCTCAACCGGTACCATTTTGCCGACTGACGGCGATATAGAAGGTTTCTGGGCAAGTTCCTACAGCTCTATAGCCACATGCAATGCCATCCTTGCAAAGTGTGATGAGTTTGCAGCCAAGCCTGATCTCTCTGCGAATGACAAGGTGTTAATAGAGCGTTATAAGGGCGAGGCTAAGTTCACACGTGCCTATATGTACCTTTGGCTTGCTGACCACTTCTGCCAGTCATACACGCAGGTTAAGGGCGGCCCCGAGGCTAAGGCTACCGGTCTGCCTATCGTGACCACTTACAATCCTACAAGTGATGTTACAAAGTATCCGAGCCGTTCTAAATTGAAGGAGACATTCGATCTCATCAATAAGGACCTCTCAGAGGCTTACACTGCACTCAAGGCTTACGAGGCTACAGACAACAAGGATGTTGCTGCTTTGCTCCAGCCCTGTGCTATCTATCTCTCAAGCTACGCTGTGGAGGCTCTTCAGGCTCGTGTTGCTCTTCTTACTGGTGACTGGGCTACAGCTAAGGCAAAGGCAGAGGACGTTATCGAAAATGGTAACTATTCACTCGCTAATACCTCTAACTATAAGGAAATGTGGGAAGATGAAAATAGCTCTGAGCCTATCTTCCGTCCTTTCATGAGTTCTCCTTCAGAGATTGGTGGTTCCACTGGTGGACTGTTCCTCAGTGACAACCAAAAGTCAGCGCAGTATATCCCGACTTTCGGCACCGTGCTTTCCTATGCAGAATCCGATAAGGGTAGCGACGTACGCTTTGATGCTTTCTTCACCGAGTATGAAAATATTGATATTGATGGCGAAGGATTCGATTCATATGTATTCAACAAGTACCCTGGCAATGATGCTTTGAAGGTTGGTCAGACGAAGAACTTCGTTAATATGATGAAACCGCTCCGCCTCTCTGAGATGTATCTTATTTCTGCCGAGGCTGACGCTCGTTTGGGTAACAACAATCCTGCTCGTCTGAATGAGTTCTGTGCAAACCGTTACTCAGGCTATGAAACACATACATACGAAAATGTTAGGGAGCTTTTGGATGATGTATTGGAAGAGCGTAACAAGGAGTTCATAGGTGAGGGTATGCGTTGGAGCGACATCCGTCGTCTCAACATTGGCTTCCAGCGTTATAAGTCTAACCCGGATGAGGATGGTTATCCAATCTACTCTCAGGTTGTTCTTTCTGCCGATGGCATCGTTTACGATGCAGGCGATCATCGCCTCACATGGCCTATTCCAAAGGGAGAGCTCGATTCTAACCCGAACCTTAAGGGTCAGCAGAATCCTGGCTATTAATAAAAGTTCATAATAACAATTAGCAAATAAACAGATATGAAATATTTCAAGTTATTTTTGCTCGTAGCTGCCATTGCCTTCTTCGGCTCTTGCAGTGATGACAAAGAGACGCAGAACACAAATAGCGATGTGGTGGTTGAAATGGAGAGCCCCACATTCTCTGCTAAGGAAAGTGCTGGTTCTGTAAAGGTACCTATCAAGGTGACCGGCAAGACTAACGGCAAGGTATACGTCACTATGGAAGTTAAGGAGTGTGGCAAAAATCCTGCAAAGAAGGATGTACACTTCTACGTAGCTGACACGACCATCACCATCTCTGACGAGATTGGCTATGTTGAGTACAGAGCTGTTAATGATGAGGAGATGAATGAGGACCGCACATTCCAGTTCGTGATTAAGGAGGCAAAGGGTGCCAAGATTGGTGCACAGAACACTACAACTGTAACCATTGTCGACAATGACAATGCACCTTATGACCGTCTTCAGGGTGAGTGGACACTCTCTGCTAAGGATGCAGATGGTCAGGGTGATAGCTTCACTGTCACTATCACTGAGCCAAACGAGTTTAATGAGGATGGAACCAAAAACCACGAGTATGGTAAGATTCTCTACATGGATGGCTTTATGGGCCTCAATGCTGGTGATGGTGTCAACATGATAAAGCTGAAATTCTCTTATAATGAGACGACCATGCAGGGTTATGTTGCATTCGACTGTTCTGAGTCTTATACATGGTTTACTAATGAATTCACTGGACTTGGTGAGGCTGATGTGAAGGTCAGAAATTCTGATAATAGCAACTCACCGTTGTTCGGTAGCTGGGATAGCGACTTCACAACTGTTACCTTCACTCCTGGATCAGGTATTATGTTGACGCTATTCCCGAAGTCAACTGGTACGTATACAGGTTATTATGCTGCCGTATATACTGACATCGTACTTACCAAGTCTAAGTAATTAACGAATATTGAAAAATTATAAGGCACTATGCCACTGATTCTCATTTTGAGATAACCACGCATAAAGGAGAGCAAGGTTGTCCTGCCAAATTGGTAGGACTGCCTCTCTCCTTTTTCGTGTTTTAAAGAGTGGCATAAAGAGTTCTTAAATTATTTTTAGACAACTTTACAATAATCACTATAACAAAATGAAGAAAGGATTACTTACTCTCTGCTTCTGTGCTCTTGCCGGTATCAGCGCTGTTGCTGTTCCAGCCAAGAAAGGCATCTGGAAGCAACTCAAGCTTCAGGACGGCACCGCGCTGATGGTGGAGCTCCAGGGCGACGAGTTCTTGAGCTATTGGCAGGACGCCAACGGCAATCGTTATGTACAGCAGGACGACTACATTGTTCCCGCTAATTTCCCAGCTCTTAAGCAGGCTGCTGCTCAGCTTCGCAAGCAGGCAGGCGCTACCGTCGCCGATGCTCGCCGTACTATGGCAAAGAGACGCTCCATTAACAATTATGAGGGCAATAAGCGCTGTCTTATCATCCTCGTTCAGTTCTCTGATCAGAGTTTCTCTATGTCAGACCCGAAGGCTTTCTATAATCGTGTTGCCAATGAGAAGAATTTCAGTGAGGGCAACTTCAAGGGATCTGTCAGCGACTACTTCTCTGCTCAGAGTCTTGGCAAGCTCAACATCACCTTCGACGTAGTAGGTCCTTACACACTTGGTACGGTAGCTTCTTACGGAAAGGATGAGAACCCTAATAGTCCGCAGCGCTATGATACCAACCCCCAAGGTATGATTTCTGCAGCTTGTGGTAAGGCAGCCTCTGATGGAGTAGACTTCAGCCAGTACGACTGGGACGGCGACGGTCAGGTAGAGGAGGTTTATGTCATCTATGCCGGCGAGGGACAGGCCACTGGCGGTAGCACCGATACCATCTGGCCTCACAAGTCGCAGCTCTCCAAGCCCACAGTTTTTGGCAAGGACGGCACCACAGTTTACGTATATGCTTGCTCCAACGAGTTGAAGGACAACAAGGGCAATGTGGCTGGCATCGGCACCATCTGCCATGAGTTTTCTCACTGCCTTGGCTATCCTGACCTCTACGACATCAACTATGATGGTAAGTACGGTATGGGAACTTGGGACCTTATGTGCTCAGGCAACTATAATGGCGACGGCTTCCAGCCCGTAGGCTACACCGCTTACGAGCGTTACGCTGCAGGATGGATTGACCCCATCGTCCTCGACAATGACTGTGATGTTAAGGACATGAAGTCGCTCAACGAGTGCGGCAATGCTTACATCTTCCACAACCCCGAATGCGAAGACGAGTATTATCTCATCGAGAACCGTCAGAGAACCGGATGGGACGCCACCATTGCCTCCACTGGTATCATCATCAATCACATCGACTATTCTCCGGTGGTATGGGCAAACAACTGTCCTAACACCATCGTTAGCGGTGTTAACGACCATGAGCGTGTTGTCCTGATTCCAGCTGACAACAACCGTTCTTCAGGTTCTGAGGAAGGCGATGCTTGGCCCTATGGTACCAAGAAGAACCTTACCAACGCCACTTCTCCTTATTGCGAGGCTTTCAACGATAACAATGGCTTCAATAAGATGAACATCGGTATCACCGATATGGCTGTTGAGGATGGCGTTGCTTCGTTCAAGTTCTCTAACTATAATAAGGGTGGCGAAATTAAGGAGGGAACTCTCCTTGACGAGAATTTCGACCGTTGCGCCGGCATTGGCGGTAATGACGATAAGGGTTTCATCCCACCGAAGTTGGCTAATAAGTTTGCTAATAGTGATTTCCAGCCGAGTTCACCGGGTTGGGAAGGCACTTACATGAAGGGTGCTTACATGTGTGCACGCTTTGGTTACAGCTCTTCCACACAGGCTCTTGTGAAGTCTCCTATCATTAACCTTGAGGGTGGTGGCGAAGCTGTCCTGACCTTCAAGGGCGCTCCTTACGGTGATGACGGCACCAAGCTGAATATCACTGTTGTGGGTGTCGATGGTGGTGAGGCAACGCTCGGTCAGAACGATTTCCAGATGACTTACAATCAGTGGACCAACTTCAAGACCACTCTGAAGGGTAAGGGTAAGGTTCGTCTCGTCATCCAGGGCGAGAGACGTTACTTCCTCGACGAGGTTCTCGTTGTTAAGGGCACTACTGGCATCAGCGGTGTTACTGCTGACAAGCCGAATCTCAAGGGCCGCATCTACACCACTTCTGGTGTGTACGTAGGCACAGACTTCGACGTTCTCCCGCAGGGCGTTTACGTCGTTAACGGCAAGAAGGTTGTGAAGTAATTTCACAAAGGATATATTATAATAAAAGGAGAATGGGCTGCATGAGAGACAAAACTCTCACAGCCCATTCTCCTTTTTTGTTGGAATCAATTTAGGCAGGGCTTTGACAAAAACCTTTATCCACATGCCTTTTGTTGGCACACCCTACGGGTTCATGATATCGTTTGGCGAATGGGATTTACGAGAGCGTTGCTCTCGACACCCATCCTCCAAACGATATCATGAGTGATGCCGAAGCATCACTGTGCCAACAAAAGGAAAAACAAACAAAACACAAGGTTATTTTATGTAAGAATTAAGTTGAAAGCAGTTTGTGTTTTTCTTTGTTTTTTCCGTTTATGGGCGCGTGCTGTGCAC
>ERZ1023873.76-NODE-76-length-35546-cov-56.952720_pt1 | contig 35546 bp, 30 predicted proteins | sample MGYA00380391_ERZ1023873 | MGnify/ENA primary metagenome ERZ1023873 (study PRJEB33179, sample SAMN07449006) | human gut metagenome | biome: Human-gut; feature: Human associated habitat; material: Faeces | host: Homo sapiens | place: India: Bhopal | collected...
AACCCAAGTGCTTGGTATCTCAAATTGCTTATTCTTCTGATAATGCCCGTTATCACAAGTGATTTCAGCCTTAGGATTGATGCGCTTGAGCAGTTCAGTAGCAGGTTCGTCCGTAGGGTCTTGAGGGACGAGTCTTCCGTGAATGGCAAGATCGAGAACTTTTGTTTTTGTCTGTGAAATCGCTGTCTTTAAATAAAGTTTCTCACATTCTATAGCGTCTAAAAAAGAAAACAAAATCTTTATTGATTTTGATATTCTTTGCTGTTCATGGAGAGGAGGTAGAGGAATTGCAACATCATTTATTACATTAACGGCAAGTCCTGGTTGAGCTGTTGCTGTGGCATACTGATTTAAGTTTAAAGCTATCAAGGTATAGTAACCCCACATTAAATCTGTATCACAATATCGTTCAACTACAACTGCGTGCTCTGTTGCATAAAAGCTTCCATGCGCCAGATTGATATTACCACACAAAGCTCCTTGTCTTCCTATTATAGGATATTCACCTATTTTATTACTTATGGCAACATATCCGCGAATGCCATTTCCACCGAAGCAAGGATACTTGTATTCTTCCGACTTTTCTGTATATATATCCTTTGCCGTTATATTTTTACCTGCTTGCAAAGTAAAAATTTCTCCCAATGTCGTCCACACCCAAGAACTCGGCACTTCAAACGGCACATTCTCATAATGCGGCTTATCAGAAGTTGCCTTAGTCTTTTTAGGGCGTTTGATTTTGCCTTCTTTGATAAGGCGTTCTTTCTCGGCACGGATGCGCTCGAGGAGCACTGATGCAGGCTCATCGTTAGGGTCTTGCGGTACAAGTTTGCCATGTATCGCAAGGTCAAGTATCTTTTGGCGTAATGCTTTCGTATTCATTTGTTATTTGTCTTCTTCAAGTTTCTTTATTTCCTCGTTCTCTTCAAACTCCTCAATCCATTCCTTCACCTTAGCTTGCAGTAAAGCCTTGTTAGGCAAATAGAGTTGGTAAGCCGACGCATAGATATTGGCATCCTTAGGTAGAGTCAGCTCTACGAGGGCATCATTCTTCTCCTTACATAAAAGAATACCAATGGTTGGTTTCTCGAAATCCAACTTGACATAGCGGTCATAATAGTTGACATACATCTGCATCTGTCCAAGATCCTGATGGGTAAGTTTGTCTATCTTCAAATCAATGAGCACATAGCATTGCAACAAGCGGTTATAGAACACCAAGTCAACAAAGAAATGCTGTTCTTCAAAAGTAAACCGCTTCTGTCGTGCCTCAAAAAGAAAGCCTTTACCAAGTTCGAGCAAGAATTGCTGCATCTTGCTGATAATGGCGTTCTCCAGTTTTGACTCCGAATAAACAGAATCGGGCCTCAATCCCAAGAACTCCAATGTGATAGGATTCTTTATGATGTCTGATGGTTTCTCGACCGTATGCCCCTCTTTTGCCAAGCGCATCACCTCGTCCTTATTGCGACTCAAAGCCAATCGCTCATAAAGACAACTACCAACCTGTCTATTCAGTTCACGCACACTCCAATTCTGTTGTTTCGCCTCAATCTCATAGAAGTTGCGCTCATCATGATTCTCAATACGCATAAGTATAAGATAATGCGACCAAGACAAATCAAACTGAATTTGACAAACACCGTCTGTCAAATTCGCATACGCCAAATAGAACTGTCGAATTTGTCTTAAATTAGAATAAGACCAACCCTCTCCGTACTTCAGACACAGTTTCTCAGAAAGAGCTTTTAACACCTTCTTGCCATACGCTGCACGCTCGTATCCATGCTGCTCATCCTCCACAATATATTTACCAACACCATAGTAAGTGTAGACCATTGTAGTGTTCACAGTAGTTTTAACATGCTTGTGCGCCTCGTCAATAAGTTTTGAGATATGCCCAAAGAGAGCATCCTCTCGCTTTATGATTTCATCCATGCCCTTAATTTTCCTTGATGTCAACCAATAATTTTTCAAGTTCACTCACCGCCTTGCTGATGTTTTGGCTTTGTTCCTTTATGGTAGCCATCAGTTCTTCCAGAGTATGTTCCTCTTCCTCGCCACCCTGTTTAATCCAAGTGATATCGAGTGAAGTCTTGTCACGGGCGATGAGTTCTTCAACTGAGTATTTGCGCCAACGTCCTGACGGATTACTCTCAGCATCGTAGGTTTCGGTGCGATTATTGATATTGTCGGGATTATAGCATTTCACGAAGTCGTCGAGATGATGTCGCTCCAATTTGTTGGTGGCAAGCGTATGCTTGATGTCGGTACGGTAGTCATAGAACCAAACCTCCTTTGTTGGCTGTCCCTTTGTTAAGAACAGCACGTTAGCCTTCACACCCTGCGCATAGAATATACCAGTAGGAAGACGCAGGATGGTATGCAGATTGAAGTCAGAAAGAAGGCGTTTACGGATAGTCTCGCCAGCACCACCCTCAAAGAGAACGTTGTCCGGCAGTACCACGGCAGCACGGCCACCCACTTTCAGCATGAGCATCATGTGCTGAAGAAAGTTCAGCTGATTGTTCTTCGTCTCAACATAGAAGTCGGGGCGGTTAAGCTCCACAGACCCTGCCGGACGCTGTCCGAAAGGAGGATTGGCAAGGATAACATCTACGAGCGTTTTAGGCTCACGTTCCAACGAATCTTCACAAGAGATGGGGCTGCGGTCAGTACCCACACCATGCAGATAGAGGTTCATGGAAGCGAGTGTGACGACAAGTGAAGTATTGTCCACGCCATGCAGAGCTTTGTTGCGCAGAAAATCGCGTTTAGTCTTGTCGGCCGACTGATTCTTCATATAGTCATAAGCCGTGAGAAGGAAGCCACCCGTACCACAGGCAGGGTCGCATACCGTCTCGCCAATCTGCGGGCGTATGCAATCCACCATAGCCTTGATGAGCGGACGCGGTGTGAAATACTGTCCTGCGCCACTCTTCTTATCCTGTCCGTTCTTTTCCAGAATGCTCTCATATATAGCACCCTTCACGTCAGCATCCATAACAAGCCATTGCTCCTCGTCAATCATGGTGATAACCTTCTTCAAGTAGACAGGTTTGTCAATTTTGTTCTGCGCTTTGGTGTATATGGTACCGATAAGGTTGTCTTGCTCGCTGAGTACTTTTAGCGTATCCTCATACTGTTTCAAAAGATCCAGTCCGTCGAGTTTTATAAGTTCTTCCCACTGATATCCAGCAGGTATTGCCGACTCTTCTCCAAACATCTCTACGTTCTCCGCGTCCATCTTCAGAAAAAGCAGATAAGTGAGTTGCGTGATATAATCGGTGAAGCCAATACCTTGTCCTGCAAGTGTAGTGGCGAGATTCCATACTTTCTTGGTGAGCGATTGCTCTGTAGATATATTGTTTGCCATAATTCAAAGTTATGCTGTTTTTCTTAAAACCACAAAATTAAACAAAGAAAGAAGAGCGTCATCCGCCTTCTGTTTAGTACCGAATGCTGCAATCATCTGAGCAGCTTGTGTGCGGTCGTCCTCTCGAATGTCGTTTATGGTGCAAGCACCGTTACTTGCCACATAGTCCACAATCTGGCTCATGAGCTGCTTCTGTCGTTCTGATATTTCACGATGCCACTGACCACACCAAAGATTGAAGTATTGTCGGGCAGTAGTGCAAACGCTGTCCAGACGTTCAATCTGACGATAGGCAAAGCGCACCAACTGTATAATATTGGTAAGAGCCTCGCTCTCCTCCTTCTTGGTGGCGCGTCGCACGTGGTTTGGAGAAACGATGGCATAAGAGTTCCAAAGCTGCTTCGTGCTGAACCGATTATTTTCCATCTTCAGCTTGTTCTCCAAATCTTTCATCATATCAAAGTTGATAGGCTCACCACTCTGATTATAGATAATGCGCAATGCCTCAATCTCATCAGCATGGTCACGACAATACTTCTCAAAAGCTTCTGTAGTGTCTTTAGCTTCCTCCACAGAAAAGCCCTTGGATATAAGCGTGTCCTCACCAGGCATGAGCGTATTGACAAAGCCAGCAGCAAGAATAAGAATGTATCGGCGCACATCAGCATGATTGGCAACCGGAGCGACAAGTCCCTTGCGCTCGTTGTTAGGCTCATTAATATCATTATAAGGCGGCAACATATCTTTTCCCAAAGCATCGTATATACGCTGTGCAATGGCATCCATAGAGTCACTTGCCAACCGTTCAAACTCCGCACGCTGACTATTGTCGGCCTTATTGTGTAGACGGGACAAAGTAGCAGCCAGACGTTTCAGATACATATCTGGCAGATTGCCATGAGCAATTCGCTCAAGCAATTCCTTCAATGTTATCGTGACGGTGTCAGGACCATCGCCCTGTTCCGGAATTGACATCGTATGCTCGGTGACGCCCACAGCATCGACCAGGAAGAAACAATCCTTGCTGAAGGCATTAGGTGTTACGGCTCTAAGCTGTTCATCGCCGATGGTGCGCACACCACGGCCTTTCATCTGAATGTAAAGCGGTTCAGATTCCACATCTCGCATGAACATCACCACTTCGAGCGGTTTCACATCCGTACCCGTAGCCACTAACGTACAAGTTACAGCAATGCGGAAGTCACGGTCGTTGCGGAACTGGCGGATAAGCTCGTTGCTATCGCCTGCCGAATAAGTAATCTTCTGTACATATCTGTCCATATTGGCATTCGGACATTTCTCGCCAAACACCTCTTTGGCAATATTCACGATATTTGTTGCATGGGTCTCATTAAGCGCAAAAATGAGAGTCTTAGGGAGATATGCAAAGTTCGGCTCACGTTGTGGGTCATTGAACATCTCCGTATATACAGCATCACGATAAGTTGTAAGAATAAGCTTTATCTGAGACGGGTTGATAATAGAACGGTTAAGCTCCGTCTTCGTGTAATTCTTAGTCTCTCGTGTGTTTATCTCCTCCGTCTTGCCGGTGTAGCGAGTCTCCACACGCACACGGTTGCCTTTCAATATAGCACCACCATTCTCTGTAGCCTCCGTCTTGATGCGATACACACGGTTGTCTACGTTCACACCATCCACAATACTCTTTTCAAGCGTATAGTTCACAATGCGGTTGTTGTTGAAGAACGCCATGGTTTCGGGTATTGGTGTAGCCGTAAGACCAATAAGGCGAGCCGTGTCGAAATATTCAAGCACCTTGCGCCAGTTGCCGTAAATGCTTCGGTGACACTCATCAATGACAATCATATCAAAGAAATCGTGTGGCAGATTAGGATTGGCAGGAAGCGTAACCTCCCCAGTTGCATCATCTTTGTCGTCATCGTCGGTGTCTTCAATGTCTTCACCTTTCAGTAGTGAGAACAGTCGTTGAATGGTGGATATCAGCACATTGCAGTCAGATGGTATTTTAGCGGACTTCAATCGCTCCACACCATAGATGGTGTTGAAAGCTTCACCATTGTCTGTGAGGCGGAATGTACCGAACTCATTCTCTGCCTGTCGTCCGAGATTGTTGCGATCGACAAGAAAGAGAACATGTCGCATCGGAGTATACGCCAACATACGATAGGCAGCAAGACAAGCGGTATAAGTTTTTCCCGCACCTGTAGCAAGCACCATAAGCGCACGGTTTTGTCCACTACGGAAGCTTTTTTCCAACTCCGTAATAGCCTCGTACTGACATTCACGCAATCCCTTCTTGCGTAGCGTTGGTAAGCCTGCAAACGGATCGTCAATGCCAAGCATACTTACAATCTCCTTTGGAGTATGGATACGGTTGATTTCATCCCATTCCGTGTTTGTCTTGCGAAAATCTTGGAATAAGACAACCTTGCCATTAGATTTGTATAAAAGAGGTATAGGTTTTTGCCAAGTCTGGTAGCAATCGGGAACGCTCTTGGCGTAAGTAGATACTTGTTCGCTCACCATATCAGATTCGACATTCACCTCCTCACGTTTAGCTTCCAACACACCACACACCTTGCCGTTGATGAACATAAGATAGTCCGCTTCAAGATTGCCTTTCAGCAAACCCTCACGCACGGCAACAGCAGACATCGTAGGCTCGAATTCGTCACGATTGACAACCTGCCAACCTGCATCTTCAAACCAACGGTCAATCTTTACTCTCGCTTTTTCCTCTGGTGTCATAGCTTAATTCTCCTCTTTTTCTGATAATAGCGTATTATCGGAAGTTGTAAAAATTGGTTAGACAGGATATATTCATATCCGACATCCTTAGATTTCTTCATCGTTGACTACCTCCGTATTTAACAACCTTGCTACATCTACATTCAATGCTTTTGCAATGCGCAGTAGATTCTTAAGGTCTAGCTGACATTCAATATCAAATTCCATGTCTCGCACAAGTTGCTTGACAACATTGACTTTTACGGTTGAAGCATCCTCTTTATCATAGAGAAGAAGAAAAACCACATGACCGTTTTCCACATCTGTAAGGACATTGAAGGTAATGACCCTTGCTCCACCAGATTTACCTTTGCCTTTAGCTTTGATAGCCATACGGATTTTGCGTATGTTTTTTGTAATTTAGATACTGTAATATTACAACTCATCGAGCAAACTTTCTGCAGATTGAAGTTTACGCTTTCCGTCAATGGCTTCCTTTACCTCCGTCAAAGCGTTTCTGAGTTCTTTCATCAAGTCGCGCGGTGCGTCAATGGTATCACTTCCGTCTTCTGGGAAGATACGGAAACTGCCAGCACGCGATTTTAGGACTACGTGCTCTCCTGCTTTTGCCAAATTCAGATACTTAATCTGATTAGTGCGAAAGTCTCTTGTGCTAACTACAACCATAATTCAATATATTTGTTTACGATGCAAAGAAAGTGCAAACCGAGTGCAATGAAATTCACTTCAATTGCCGAGGTGCAGTCTTTCTTCTGCAAAGATACGCTTTTTGATTGAAACAACAATCGAAATAGTCTCAAGTGTTTTACCATCATAAAGATAAACAGTAGGTAGACCAGTTGGACAAGGCAAACTGCCATCTTCAGGCACGTATCCCATTGTGTAAGCATCTTTACCATTACGTTTACCTAAATAGGTTATTCTATTGCATCCTTCTTTTTCTGCCGTTTCTTGGATGATTTTAGGAATTTCCATATTGCTTTGATAGTTAAATGGTTACTTATTATTGCGCTAAGGTATAACATTTATCTCACTCCACCAATAGCAATTGGATATAAATCGTGCTGTGGGAATTTCTCGCAGCCGATATAGAGCGTATCGAAGGCATCGGTGCCGTCGGTACGGTGTTCGAGAAGGTCTTCTTCGGACTCCGGCTGCTTCTCCATGGACTTGTTCTTGCGGAAGCCGTGGCGCTCGAACTCATGGGTGGCTACCCAATGGTACTAATTCGGACGGCACACCGTCAGACACGATATTTGCTTTTCTAACGCTCAATACTCCTCGTTCAGCGCACTAAGAAATCCTTAGTGCGAAATTTTTGTGTTTTGAGCGTGCAGCGACAGTATGCTGACATACAGCAGATTATGCTGCTAAGAAGAGAAGTGTGCAATGAATGGCGGAGCTAAACAAGCACTATAGGGTTGCTATAGAGCCACTTTTACACTCCGATACAGCCTCTATTATCATACAATACAGCCTCTCTTGCACTCTTATAGCGTTACTATTGGAGTGTAAGAGAGGCTGTATTGATAAATCAGAGTGTCAGAAGCGCAACATAAACCATAAAAAACGGCTCTCAAAAACTCTAAAATCAATTTTTATTTTGTAACAGGTTTTTACTCTTGGGACGATATTTGCATTGGACGGGAAGACATGTTTTAGACAAGAAGACATGAAGAACATGTTTTTCTGACAAGAAGACTATGTGGGCTGTTCAGCGGATGATGAAATTCATTTTTTACTATTCAGCTTCGATTGATAAAAGAAAAGCATTAACTTTGCAAAGACTACCAACATCTCATCATTGAATGTTGAACATAACAAATCTAAAATGAAAGCATAAGAATACTATGAAAACAGAACAGAATCATAATTTTAAGACCATATATGACAAGGCACGTTGGCGTTCAATGGCAAGTTATTTATTACGCACAATGGCAACATATCGTACGCTTGTTTTCATGGCATTGCTTCTCGGCATAGCAGAAGTTGCGGTCAGCCTTCTACAGATTTGGGCTGTAAAGAGGGTTGTAGATTGCACAGCCGTAAAGACAACCGAATCTGTTTTTCATTCCATCTGTATCCTTACTTTCCTTATAGTATTGGGGTTTGCATTAAAGGCATTCAGCACATGGATAGGCAACATAGCTGGCACTCGTGCCAAGAACAATATGCGACAGCATATTTTGCAGAAATTGTTAACAAGCAGAAATGACGTAAAGCTTCATTCTGGAGACATCGTTAACCGTATTGAGATAGACGTAGCCACTATCATAAACTTTATAGGCTACAAGATTCCCAACTCTATTTGTGGTTTGATAATGTCCATAGCGGCATTTGTGTGTTTGTATTTACTTGACCATTTTCTGCTACTTGTAATTCTTGCTGTTATTGTTATATCGTTTATAATCAGCAGAAGATATATCATGAAAATGCGTGAGTATACGAAGAAGATACGTACCTCGGAAAGTAACATTCAAGCTGTCATTCAGGACTGCATACAAAACCGACCGTTACTAAAAGCTCTTGAGGCTTCACAAACGATGCTTGGACGCTTCTCTTCTGCTCAAGATCATCTGTATGGCGACATGAAGAGATTCACTTTCTTTTCGATACTTACAAGCGGTATCGTAAATGCTGGCGAATCATTGATATATATAATGACGTTTCTTTGGGCTGCATTACGGATGCAGGCGGGCACACTTTCTTTTGGCGGGATGACAGCATTTCTGCAACTGATAACCAAGATGTATCGGCCGATACGGGATTTTGCAGGAATATTGCCAGCACTCATTAATGCTGTCACTTCTGCGGAAAGGTTGATGGAAATAGAGGACGGAGAAACTGAACATTGTGACAATCCAATAAGAATGGAAGGACCATGCGGCATTCGTATTGACAACCTGACTTTTCGTTATGACCAGTCTTCACAGGACGTGTTCAGCAATATATCCATAAATTTCCGTCCTGGAACTTCAACGGCTCTTTTAGGCAAAACGGGAACTGGCAAGACCACTATGCTGAAAATGATGGTTGCTCTTGCTGCCCCTCAGAAAGGAAGCGTGAACGTATATAACGAGAAAGGCCAATATGGGGTTTCACCTGATGTGCGATGTAATTGCATATACGTGCCTCAAGGCAATACACTTATACATGGGACCATTCGGGACAATCTCTTGTTGGGCAATCCAAAAGCAACTGACAATGAAATGATGGATATGCTCCGCTTTTGTTGTGCCGACTTCGTGCAAAGCCTTCCGTCCGGACTTGACACATTATGCTACGAAAAGGGTGGAGGCTTGTCTGAGGGACAAGCTCAACGCATAGCCATTGCTCGCGGTCTGCTGCATGGTGGAGACATTCTGATTCTTGACGAAATAACCACAGCTCTGGATGAAGAGACTAAAACAAAGCTGCTTGACAATCTTTTCAGCCGTTACGCCAAGCATACGATGATTATAGCCACTCACGATCCGAAGGTTATAAATATGTGTAAGGAGATTGTCAGTATAGAATAATCAAATCAGCATAATCGGTATTCTTGTATAGAATGCGCGATTATGCTGATTTCTATTTGTTTGAGTTGAAACAAATGTTAGATATCATGATCCTTAATTTCTCTACCGAAGATTGTCGGCTTTGGAGGCGCAAAGGCGCTACCGGCATCTTCGTACTCAATGTCCGAACTGGTGGTTGGCCTATTGATATTTCCGTCATAAACATCGCTTGACGAGCACAATACCATAGGGACATCCTCCAGCTCGTAAACCGTTATCTCAGGTTTGATGTATTGTTTTTTCATTGTTGATTTGTTTTTAAGTTGTTGTTTTCTTATTCCCCGTTCACTTTGCCTTCTTCATCAGTCCGTCTATCTCCTCAAATTCCTTTCCCATGTTGAGGTTCAGATAGATGGTGTAGAGCGGCATTGCCCACTTTGACTGTGCTTCGGGGGCAAGCTTGCGGTATCGCTCCATATAGGGCAGCGCTTTTCTATAGAGTTGCTGCATCTGACGCCGCTGCGTGCGGTTGGTGAGTTTCTGATTGTCGAGAGCCACAGCCTGATTATAGTAAGCCAGGGCTGCGTTGAGGTAAGGGTCTGCCTTGGTGGAATCGGCGGCGATGAGGGCATCACTCAGAACAAGACACTCATCGTAACGTCCCTGCAGGAGCAAAACCGAACTCTTGGCGAAGCGTGCTACGAAAGAGAGCGAGTCGGCTTTCAGGGCGCGGTCGCAGAGCGAGAGTGCGCGGCAGGTGTCGGCACTGCGGAAGTAATAGTCGAAGAGATGGCTGAAGAAATAGTCTGACTTCGGATAGGCATCGAATCCTTTGTGGAGGACGGCAAGACAAGCTGTCGTGTCTGCCTGCTGACGGTAAGCATCCGCCATATAGCGGCAGACGATGTCGAGCCGAGCTGTGTCAGCCTGCGCCAGATCCGCATGAGCAAGAGTCTTCTCCGGCGACGACGCACGGTGTCCGCAGAAGACAGCATTGAATGCCACCTTCGGCATCATAGGATCTTTCTGTGCAAGGTTGTAGGAAGAGAAGAGAGGCTGGCGGGCACAGTCGATGTAAGCGTCAAAGTAAGTCCACGCCTTGAGGTAATCCCCTTTCGCCATAAAGAACATTCCGCCCGTCTGAAGATTTCGACGGTAGGTATTGAGCCACGACGCATGCTTACGACGATACTTCAGCTCCACACGACCCTTACGGTCCGGACGTGCGTCCACTGAATCGAGACCTTCCAAGACCCCGAACAGACGATAAGTGACGTCGAAGAGACTCGCCGTATCGGTGGTCTGCTTCAGATACATCTGCTCGTTGAGAGCTTCGTACTGCTTGCGTACGGCATCGAAGAGCACCAGCCAGATCTTATCGTTATCTCTATTGGCAGAGTCGGCAAGAAGATGGCGCATGGAAGCCTCAGCCTCAGCAAGCTTCTTACCTGCCTTTACATTATCCTTCGCCTGAGCTATCTCCTTGCGCTGTGCAGCAGCAGGGACGGCAGAGGAAAGAGAGAGGATAAGGAGGAAGAAGAGAGCGAATAGTTTACGTATCATAATGGCAAACATATAAGATTAGGGATTATCGTAAATAAATTTAAAAAGAACGAGAGTGTGCCAAACACCTTATGTATTGACACACCCTCGTAAAGATTTTGCATAATTATGGTGCGGTCATGTCACGCCGACCGCTGCCACTCCTTACTGTGCAAGCTCCTTAGTACGGGCGTCGTTCTCGCCGTAGAGATTGTAGTAAGTGTTGTAGAGGAGGTAACGCCAGTTGGCACGCTCCTGGTTGGGATCGAGCTGGCGAGCCTTCTCAAGGTAGCCCTGAGTTTCCTCAAGGAGCGGCTTCTGCTGCTCGAACGTAGCAAGACCGGCTGCCTTGTTGTTGATGCTAAAGCCTAACCATGTGAGCACAAGGGCATCCTCCTTGATAGAGTTTGCTTTCTTGAAGTCGGCGATGGCCTCATCCCACTTGCTCTCGTTCATCTCAGCCTGACCCTTCACGGCGAGAGCCATGAAGTCATTAGGATTCTTTGCGAGGCGCTTGTTGAGAAGATCTGCCTGCTTGTCCTTCATGCCGAGTGTGCCGTAGAGTGTAGCGAGGTTTGTGAAGATGGTCTCGTTCTCTGAGTCGTTAGCATAAAGAGCCTCGAACGACTTGAGGCACTTAACCGAGTCCTCACGTGTCTTCATGCTCTCCTGCATGAGCGCCATCTTGATGCTGAGGGCGTCCTTGTAAGAAGCGGTATCCTTAAGCGAAACGTCGATGTACTTGTTGGCAAGGTCCATGTTCTTGTTCTGGTAAGCGAGCACACCTGCTACACGAGCCACCTCACCGAGGTTCTCATCGGGAGCCTTTGTCTTGTCGAAATCAGCGAAGAGAGGAGACACAGCGCTCTCCACGTAAGCTCCGAAGAGGTCGAGTGCAGTCTTCTGGTCTTCCTTCTCGAGAGCGCCCTGACCTACGATTACGAGGTGGATGCGGAGAGGCCAAAGAGCCTCCTGAAGCTTCTTGTGGAACTTGGGAGCCACCTTGCCCTTAGCGTTAGGGAGAGCGTCATACTTGTCGCACTGCTCAGCGTCGAGGAGGGCGTTCTTGAGAGCTACCGCCATACCCATGTTGTCGACAGCCTTCTCGCCTGCCTGACCCATCTGCTTCATCATCTGGTTCTCCTGGATGATTGAGATCTCGTGGTTAGCCTTGTTGAGCGAGAGTTCTACGAGCTTGTGGTAAGCCTTAGCCTTCTCGTCGTTGCTGAGAGTAGAGAGGCAAGACTGGAGCTGGCCCTGAGCCTCAGCATAATCTTTCGACTTGAGGACGCTCTTGAGGTCCTGTGCGAATGCAGACGATGAAGCTACGATCATCGCTGCCATGATAAATAACTTTTTCATAATCGAATAGTTTTGTTACAGTTATTATTGATTGTTATTATCTGTTGTTGACTCGACAATGGTGTCGGGTGACGTAGTCTCTACGTCGTCCAGCTTCTCGTCCTCGCCTACCTTCTCCTCCAGTTCAGAGCTCATCACCTTGCATACGCTGGCGATTACGTCGTTCTTCTTGGCGAGATTGATGAGGCGAACGCCCTGTGTGGCACGTCCCATGACGCGGCAGTCGCGAACGGCAAGACGGATGGCAATGCCGCTCTTGTTGATGATCATGAGGTCGTTCTCATCGGTGACATTCTTGATGGCAACGAGGCGTCCGGTCTTCTCGGTCACGGCAATGGTCTTCACGCCCTTACCGCCACGGTTGGTCTTGCGATAGTCCTCCACGCTTGAGCGCTTGCCGTAGCCGTTCTCCGAAACCACCATTACGGTCTCGTTCTCGGCGTCGTTTACGATGATCATGCCCACAAGCTGGTCGTCGTCACCGTCGAGCTGCATACCGCGTACACCCGTTGAGACACGGCCCATTGGTCGTACGGCAGACTCGTCGAAACGTACGGCGCGACCGTTGCGGTTGGCGAGGATAATCTCGTTATTGCCATTGGTAAGGCGAACGTCCACCACCTCATCGCCGTCGACGATGTTAATGGCGTTCACACCATTGGTGCGTGGGCGTGAGTAAGCCTCAAGGAGCGTCTTCTTGATGGTGCCGTTCTTTGTGGCGAACACCACGTAGTGTGAATTGACAAACTCCTCGTCGTTAAGTCCGCGGAGGCGGAGAAGAGCGTTGACAGAATCGTCAGGCTCGATATTGAGGAGGTTCTGGATGGCGCGTCCCTTGAAATTCTTGTCGCCGTCGGGTATCTCGTAGCACTTAAGCCAGTAGCAGCGTCCTTTGCGTGTGAAGAACAGCATGGTCTGGTGCATTGTGGCAGGATAGATAAACTCGGTGAAGTCCTGCTCGCGTGTGCGTGCTCCCTTTGATCCTACGCCGCCGCGTGCCTGCTCACGATACTCACTGAGCGGTGTGCGCTTGATGTAGCCCATGTGGCTGACGGTTATCACAACGGGGTCGTTCGGATAGAAGTCCTCTGCATTAAACTCATGCTCGAAGGGCTTTATCTCTGTGCGGCGCTCGTCGCCATACTTCTCCTTCACCTCAAGCAGCTCGTCCTTCATCACCTTCTTGCAAAGTTCGGGGTCGTCAAGGATGGCCTGGAGGTGAGCGATGAGACGCTCCAGCTCCTCAAACTCGGCATGGAGCTGGTCCATACGCAGTCCGGTAAGCTGTGAGAGGCGCATGTCCACGATGGCCTTTGACTGTATCTCGTCCAGCTCGAAACGCTTCTCGAGGTTGCGCTGAGCCTCTGACGGTGTGGCAGAAGCACGGATGATGTGCACCACCTCGTCAATGTTGTCGCAGGCGATGATGAGTCCTTCAAGGATGTGGGCACGCTCCTGTGCCTTCTTAAGGTCGAACTTGGTGCGACGGATGGTCACGTCGTGACGATGCTCCACGAAGTACTTCACACACTCCTTAAGTGTGAGGAGGCGCGGACGTCCGTTGACGAGGGCAATGCAGTTGACAGAGAACGACGACTGCATGGCTGTCATCTTATAGAGCTTGTTGAGGATGACGTTGGCGTTAGCGTCACGCTTTACGTCCACCACGATACGCATTCCCTGACGTCCCGACTCGTCGTTGACGTTGGAGATGCCGGTCACTCTTCCGTCCTTCACGAGGTCGGCAATGCTCGACACGAGGTCAGCCTTATTGACACCGTAAGGAATCTCTGTGATGACAATCTTGTCGTGAGAGTCACCGCTCTCAATCTCGCTCTTGGCACGCATCATGACGCGTCCACGACCGGTCTCGTAAGCCTGACGCACACCGGTAAGACCGTATATGTAAGCTCCCGTAGGGAAGTCAGGTGCCTTGATGTGCTCCATGAGTCCGTCCAGATCAATGTCAGGATTGTCAATGTAAGCGCAGCATCCGTCAATCACCTCGCTGAGGTTATGCGTAGGAATGTTGGTGGCCATACCGACAGCAATACCGTTACCACCGTTAACGAGGAGGTTCGGAATCTTTGTAGGCATTACGGTAGGCTCCATGAGCGTGTCGTCGAAGTTGGGCGCCATGTCCACGGTGTCCTTCTCAAGGTCGTCCATGATATGCTCTCCCATCTTAGAGAGTCGGCACTCCGTGTAACGCATAGCAGCCGGCGAGTCGCCGTCCACAGAACCAAAGTTACCCTGTCCGTCCACAAGCATGTAGCGCATGTTCCAGTCCTGTCCCATGCGTACTAACGCACCATAGACAGAAGCGTCGCCGTGCGGATGGTACTTTCCGAGCACCTCACCAACGACGCGGGCACATTTCTTGTAGGGATTGTTGCTGGTGTTTCCAATGCCGAGCATACCGTAAAGTATGCGTCGGTGTACGGGCTTGAATCCGTCGCGCACATCGGGCAAGGCACGGGAAACGATCACCGACATACTATAGTCGATGTATGAGCGTTTCATCTCCACCTCAATGTTGACTTTCTTAATTCTGTCTTGATCGATAGTCTGATTTTCGTCCATTTTATATTATTAATTTGTTTCGTTCACGAAGGCATAAATGACGAAAAATCGCCGTAAATGCCTTTTATTTGCCCTACATTCGTTTATAGGGATATGTTTCAAGGTGTAAAATTACAAAATAATTTCCGGTTAGCAATGCTTAGAAAGCTTAAAAAACGTGTTTTCTAAACAAATAGACGTATTGCGGGGCAGTTATCCGGAGCCACAATGTTACGATTCTATTAAAAGAACGTTTAATCTTTGTACATTCAGATTATTCGGATTAACTTTGCACCCATAAAAAAACAAGTAACACATGTTTCATATTTCAGAATTCATCTTCTTAGGCGGCTTCATAGTTTTCATTGCCGCAATACTCGTGCTCGACATGCTTGTCATAGACAAGAAGGCGCACGAAGTGTCAATACGTGAAGCCGGCACTTGGACGGCTGTTTGGATAACTCTCGCCTTGGCTTTCTCCGCCTTCCTTTGGTTTAAGGGCGACATGGTACACGGAATAAGCAGCTTCGCCGACCTGAAAGCAGTAGCGACGGCGTACGCTCCGCACCTGAAACTCAATCCGTCTGACTTTGAGGCGAGTCTGCAGCAGTACAGACATTACATGACCATAAGCTACATATCGGGCTACCTCATCGAGAAAACGCTGTCCGTGGACAACCTCTTCGTGATGATGATGATATTCACGGCGTTCGGCGTGGGCAAGAACGAGTATCAGCACGTGCTCAACTGGGGCATCCTCGGAGCCATAGTGCTGCGCTTCGTTTTCATATTCTTAGGCGCAGCCATCATCAGCCGCTTCGACTGGGTGTTGCTGGTGTTCGGTGGCGTACTTATATATAGTGGTGTAAAGATGTTCCTCGACCGCAACAAGAAGGAGGAGATGGACGTGCAGAAGAACCCTATAGTGCGTCTGCTCTCGAAGACGGGCCGCATACACACACAGTTTGAGGGCGACCGCTTCTTTGTGCGCAAGGCGGGACGCCTGATGTTCACACCGCTCTTCGTAACGGTGCTCGTCATAGAGTTCAGCGACCTTATCTTCGCCTTCGACAGCATTCCTGCCGTATTCTCTGTGTCGCTCGACCCCTACGTGGTGTTCTTCTCCAACATCTTCGCCATACTCGGACTGCGTGCAATGTTCTTCCTCCTGGCTGCCATCGCCGACCGCTTCCGTTATCTGAAGACGGGTGTGTGCGTGTTGCTGCTCTTCATCGGTGCGAAGATGCTCATACATGAGTGGGTGGAGATTGACGCTGTGGCTTCGCTCTGCATCATAATCGGCGTATTGGTAGTGAGCATAGGCGCATCGCTGCTGCCGCAACGCAAGCAAATATAATAGCATTAAATTCTCACAATGGCAATATATGGCAATTCCCGGCGTTTTTTCCGAGAATTGCCATATATACTTTTACGTTGATTATCAACCATTTGCACATACAATATGGCAATTAAAGCAACGCATTCAAACTTTTTTATTTTTTCTTCACCAGTCTAATGACATACCCAGACCAAAGGCACCATACGGCAAGTATTCCCATCACGAAGATAAATATATATGTAGCAATACTACCTATGAAGATTCTTCCGCTATGAGCCTCCAGAGCCACATTCCATAATGACATGGGCAGTTGGTTCATATAAGCGGGTTGTGGCGCAAAGTCGGTTCCTTCATTATACTCAGCAATGACAGGCGTATCAGAGAAATCCTGGCTCATACCTGCTATCGCCTTTTTTCCGAATGGTGCGCCAGCGTTCTTTAAAGCTGCTTTCCCTGTATAATAATCAACGGTTGTCCCCTTTACTCTATCCCAAACAAAGAGACCACTAAACGAACCGCAATACCATTTACCATCTTTGTTTTTCTGAAGGACATTCAATCCCATAACACTGACTGGTGGAGTATTGGAGATGGACTCCAACCTTCCTGTCTGGAAATTCACGGAAAAGAAACCATCCGAAGTTGACAAGAGCCAGTCACCGAACTTTTCATCATAACGCACCACACGGAGTTTGTCATTCCAAGGATTCTTGCTATGAAGCGTCGTCCCAGGAATAGAGGGCATCTTGTTCAACACCAAGGCTATCATCACAGGTGGACGAAGGCACCAACCTGTCAGGGCTATCAACAAAGTAAGCATGATGGTGTATCGGCCTATTTTGTCATGCCATTGTAGCGAAAAGCGAAGCAACCTCTTCTGTTTAGGCTTTAACCAGAAGATAAGACCTGAGATGCAGAGCAACATCAGGATTATGGCAATGCCATCTACGATGAGTTTACCAATGCTGCCAAACAACTCTCCACTGTGAAGCAGCCATATCGTACGAAAGACTGTAACCTTCCCATCATACTCCTTTGGCATAGGCAATTCTATCCGGTGGAAGTTCTGATAAGGTGGCAAGGAAACATAAGCATAGGAGCGGCTGATAACCAAAAGCGTATCTCCATGAGCAGAAATGTCGCTCAACTTCTCTTCCGGCTCTGTTGGAAGAGTTACGCTTTTCCATATTTTGTGACTCCCCAACCGGTAGAGTGAAAATGGAGATACCGACCAGACAGAACCATCATCCGTTCTGATAACATTCCTTATCTGTCGGCAGTCTGCTCCTGCTGGCATCCCCTTATTAAAGTCCTTGAATGTAGATGCTGTAGAATCCGTTTGCCAGATTCCCCCGTTTCCATACAGCAAAATGGCATCATCCAAAGCAAGCGTTCCCCTCAGCAACCCGCCATTCCAATGCCGAAACTCATAACGACTTGGCAGGTACTTCCTGCTCACGTTCACCTCCTTGATGAGTGAACGATGATTGAGCAGGATGCCTGACACGCAGAACATCAGCATGAAGAAGCTCAAGCAGATACCAAGCCATTTATGTTGTTTTCTCCAAGTTCCTTTCTTCATTGATTTCCTTATCTGATTATCTATCTTATTTCTTTTCTTTCTTCGCCCTTGCATCCTTGACAATCTTTCCTGCCAAGAAACAAAGTTCTATCACCATTACCACCCAATGCCAAGGATATTCGCTCGGATGTGCAATGAGCTTCCCGATGATGCCCGTGCGATTAAATGCCTCTACCGCTATCCAGAACACGATGACCGTTGCCGTACCCATTCTGATGTTTGCTCCCCACGATTGCAAGTGGAGTTGCTTGCGAAATACGTATGGGGCGGAAAGCAAGGCACCGAAGGCTACACCGAAGGTGACTGGACTCTCACGACCAAACAATTGAGGATCGTAGAGGTTCATCAGCAGGAGATAGCAAGTCCAGAGCATTGTGTTGATTTCCATGAAGGTAACAATGCTGGTGTGGCGTGTCATCGGGCGAGCGGCGATGAGTCGCTTGTTCTTCCCCAAGAAGAGCGTCTGCCACCAGTTGAGGAAGTTGCAGGCATTTCGGGAACAGAAGATATTCAGGGCGGCTCAACACTTCTCCTGTCACTGGGTCAATCTCAGCATGTGTGCCCCAACGATGGGCATAATACATGAAGAGGAAATCCACCCAGCCTGTCCAATAGAACATACCACCAATGAGTCCGAGCAAGGTCTGGCGAGTCTGTCCCTTGACGAAAACACCGACCACTACCATCATCATACCCACGAAGCCCACTGCCATGCCAGCACCCAACAGTTGCGTGCCGTCGTAGTTATCCTTCAATACTCGTGCCACCAAGTGAACCATGGGCATGCTTCCCAATATCACGCCCATCGACACTATGGATTTCCACCAATTCAATTGTTTCATAATGTTTAATGTTTGATATTGAATTACTTTAATTCATCTAAGTAATAACTGATTCTTCCTCCCTCATCACCTATCTGCACATTGGCATCATACCAGGAGATGATCTGGAGCTTGTAATATCTCTCGCCATCCCATGAACGGATTACGTAGGTATGGAAAGAAGGAGTATATACTGGAGGTGGACCCGAGAAACTCATTGCCTTTTCGAGCACCGGATTGCCGCTTACCAACTGCTTGGCAGGTCCGTTGTTAGGGTCGAACCAAGGGTTCTCGTTCATATCCAGTTTGTTGGCGATGCAATACTTGTTCCAGTCGTTCTGCGACATGGTGACATAGACGCTTGCTGAATCATCCACGGCGAAAGTCATGTTGTGTTCTGCCAGATAGGCATCCACCTGCGCCTTGCTCGTCCACTTGTCATATTCGCCATAGCCCAGGTCGGCAGCACCGCCCTTGCCTATGCCGCTCGTTCCACTGTTGGTGCGAAGCTGGTAACCATCGAAGGCGAGGTCCCATTCCGTGGCAGGATAAGCCATGGTCTTTGGATCATCCTCCTGGTTTTCCATCACTAAGATGCTGCTTGCCTGGCGCTTCACCGTCTTATAGGTTAACTTGCCTGTAGCTTGATTCTTGGTAAAGATGGTATCGCCCTTTGCATCACGCTCTGCATCCTCGAAGATGTTCTTCTGCACACCTTCGCTCCAATACTTTACGAGTTTAGTTGTACCTTTATAATGGAAATACTCCTCTATTGGTTTGCCATCTATAAAGGCGATGACACTCTGGTTAGGATTCAGCACATTATAGCGATGTCCCGTCTTCAGGTCAAAATAGAGCCAGTCGTTGGTAACACCCGTGCTATAACCTGTTTTTCGGGGCAAGGTATGACCTGTGAAGTCCTCTGCCTCATAAGATACGCAGCTCGTCATTGCAGCTGCCATACCTATTATATATAGTAATGCTTTCTTCATCATTTCTTCTTTCTAAATGCTTTTACCAATTCATCTACCAACACTTCCACCTGCACATGCGCCTTGGCTCCTGCCGTGGCTGGCACGTTAAACATGGTGATGCCCGAACCTAAGGTCTTTGGCACATAGTTAAAGATGTTATCCACACCCACCGTCACCTTCACCTTATTATAAAAGGTCTGAATCACCGACAGGTTGCACAATACATACTGTGGCAATTTGCATCGGAAGTAGGCATCGTGGCTCTCACCGTTTACAGAGAGTCGGTCCTGCACATCAAACTTCTTCTCACCCATGTAGCTTGCCGAGAAGGTGGCGCCCAGTCGGTAGTTCTTCTTGTTGTACTTATAGTCGAGACTCGCCGTAGCAGCATGAGGCGAAGTGGTGTTCACCTGGATGCCATCCGTCTTGCTCACGTTCACGTAGCTGTAGGTGGCATTCATCGTGAAGTGGTTGAGGAAGTGCCAGCGCATGATGGCCTCCAGTCCGATGAGGTTCTGCTTCGACAGATTAGTATATTCGAAATTGTACTGCATGTCGTAGATGCGCCATACACCCTCAATCTTCTTGCGGAAGAAGTTGCCATACACATTGCCCGAGATGAAAAAGTTATCGTTCGAGTACTCTGTGCCCAGGCTCACGTAGTTGTTCTTCTCAGGCTTCAGGTCTTCGTTACCCTTGATCATGAACATGCCGAGGTGGTCCCAGTTGAAGAACAGCTCCTTGATGCTCGGCGAACGATAGCCCATCGAGTAGTTGGCTCTCCATGCCCAGTGATCCGACGGACTCCACTTGAAGGCAATCTTAGGCATCGCCATCAGTCCGAAGGCACGGCTGAAGTTGGTTCTCACACCTGCCGAAACCATCCAGTGGTCGTTCATCGTCCACTCGTCCTGCAGGAAAGCCTCCGTTTCCTTCAGCGAACGGGTGCGCATGATGTGGGAGGCATCGCCGTTGAACCGGTCGCTCGTCAGGTCATCGCTCAGGTGCTCGATACCGAGGATGAGGTCGTGGCCCTCGAACTTCTGAGAGGTGATGGAGAGGCGAGGCTGGAAGATACGGCTCTTATACACTTTGGTACGCTCGTCGATACGCTCGTGACGCTTGAAGCGGTCGTAGAAGTCGCCATGAAGGGAGGCGGTAATCTTGAACCAATCCTTGAAGGAGTACTTAATCTTGGTTCCAGCCGTCCAGTCACGCGCCTGGCTGAAGGTCATGTCCTGAATGAGGTCGTAGGTGTTCATATAGAACGCACTACCGTAGGCAAGAATCTCCAGATTCTTGAAAGGGTCGTAAAATACCTTCTGCGATACCGAGATATGCTCCGTGCCCTCGATGCTCATTGGCGGACGGGAAGCCACGCTGGTAATGGTCACGTCGTGGTCGAGCCAAGGGTTAGCCTCCTTGGTATATACCTTCTTGTCGTTCTCCGCCTGGTACATGTAGAAGGCATCGCTCGAAGAATACCACACGTCGGTCTGCGAGGTCACCTTGCCTGCATTGAATCCTGCCGACACCCAGCTTTGCAGGTTCGGGCGGTCGGCGTTCTTCTCAAACATATACAGGAAGTCCTTCTTGGAAGGATTCTTGTAGTTGGTCTCGTTCATCTGTCCCCAGCGTACACCAGCCTGAATGTCGATAGGCTTGGTAGTTTTCTTGGTGATGAGGTTGATGACGGCACCCGATGCACGGCTTCCATAGAGCGTACTGCTGGCACCCTTCACGATTTCGATGCGGTCGATGGCATGGAGGTTGAATCGCTCGTAGTCGAGGTTACCCGCCATGTCGCCCGTCAATCGCTCACCATCCTGCAGGAAGAGCACGTGGCGGGCATCCAAGCCCTGCATGGAGATTTCGTTGCCGAAACCCACCTTCTGGATGTTCATACCCGGTGTCTCCTGTTGCAGAGCCTTGGTCAGGTCGGCATAGCCTGCATCTACCAGTTCCTTACCGCCGATCACCTGCGTGCTCACTGGCGAGAGCTTGATAGGTCGGGCGGTGCGGGAACCTGTGACCACCACCTCGTTCACCTTCATCACGTCTTCGGTCATGAAGAGCTTGAGGGAGCTGTCGTTTCCGATGGTTCCCTTCAGCGGGTTGTAACCCACGGATACCACCTGGTAATAACACTTGTCACTCTGAGGCACCGAGATGGTAGCCTCACCATCCATGTTGGTAACAACACGCTGTGGCGATTTCAATTTCTCGTTGTCGGCGTAGGTGATGACTGCACCGATGATTGGTTGCTCGGTGGCTTTGTCGAAGATACCGAACTTCACCTTTCGCTGTGCAGCGACAGGGAGGGCGAGTATCAGCAGCAAGCCGATGAGCATTACATTTCTAATTGTCTTCATTTATATTGTCATTCTATTTTTTCCAAATCCTTACACGATTTCAGCCTCGCTATGGCTTGTTTCTCTTCCCTTCATTTTTCACTTGCAAAAAGAAAGAGAGACATGTCTGGGCATATCCCTCTTTCCTTGATTATATGAACAATATAAAAGTTATCCTTGACCATTTTCTTTTTTCCACTGTGCAAGGTCTTTCTCATATTGCTCAAACTCCGCCTTAAAATTGTTAAGGCGACTTTTGTCAATAGTCTGCTGGAATGTTTCTGTGCGTACATTCATCATATTGTAGTTTACAATAAACTCAATCTGATTTGTCAATACATTCAGATAACCATCAACAGATGCTCCACTTCCTGTTTGGCAATCATTTGGATCATCACCATTAGTGGTAACATTGCCATCTTTACCTTGGAATTTAACCCAACCTGCTTCTGGACGTTCTGACTTATCCCATGAATTGAGGTTCATAAACTTTGTGCTGCACTTAAATGTTACAGCAAAGGGCATAGTACCTACGGTAAAATCAACAAGCGAAAGAGTCATAGAACCATCCTCTTTCCAAGTGAAATTAAACTTGGTTGGACAACCACTTGCCAAATGAGTTTTATCAACTCCACTCATAGTAGCCTTTGTGGATAAAACTATATCCCCGTTAAGAATGTCTTTTGCCTTTGTTACATATTCTTCTGCAGGTGGTTCTTTATTTAAATCATCATCACTACTGCACGAAGATACAAACAAAGCAAAAATTCCTAAGATTGCAAGAGTAAAAAATTTAATACTTTTCATTGTCAATACAAAACTGTAGCAGTAGCCAATATGTGAATAAAGGCTACTGCATACTTGTTGATAAAAGTTTACTATTTTGGTGCTTTAAAATGGAAAGAAGCAGGGAATTTAATGATTGAAAGATAAGTACCATGAACAGCCATGTCAAACTCCAATGTGCCATTTTCGACCTTGGCGTTAGTCAAAGAATCAAGATACAGAGTTGCTTTTCCACCAACTTTCAAAGTTAAAGATCCTGCAGAAGTTCCAGGTGTTGCTGTTATCTCACCAGTAGCCTCATTTATTGAAATCGGCAACTTTACCGTAATGGTTCCTGGCATTTTACCAATTTGAGGGAAGTCGCAAATCAAGACATTTGACTCAATTGTAAAAGTTGCATCCTCATTAGAATAGCTCTTACCATTCATAGTCACATTGCTAATCACACCATCGTAATCACCATCGTAATCTGCTGTACTTGTAACAGCATCAACAGATTCTACACCTGTACTTGCCATAGCATTTGCAGTAAAGAGCATGCTCATAGCCATTACTACTAAACCGAAAATTATCTTCATTGTTTTCAATTTTAATTTGATAAACTTTTATTATTATTTATTTTCTCCAATTATAGCCCTTATTTAAGCGGCAACTCAATCCTCTGTAATAACTTAATTTTTGTGGATTTGCATTCTTATAATATTTATCAATAAATTCTTTTGTAGAATTTCTGTTATATGTATCTTGTGAACATGTAAATGTTGTAGTAGGTTCCACTGATGTGTCCAAATTATAGAATACAGTGAGGTTAGGATAAACTAAATCGTATGATGTAGGTAGGTCACCGATTAATAGTCTACCAAGCATAACGATATTAGACATATCAAAAACTTTCAATGATGGCAAAACTTCAATATCCAAGTAAGTTGCCTTCAACTCTTTTTTATTTGGAAGAGTAATACTTTCCAAAGAAGGACAGTTCCAAACCTCCAGGTAACTTCCAACCATTTCGTCACCTTCAACTTCTTTGCTTCTTTGTCCCCATACAGAAGATTTACTGATATTTAAATCCTTTAAGTTCTGAATATCCATCATTTTTATAAGGTAAAGACCATTTGCAGATGTCAAATTTAAATTATCTATCTTTATTCCTTGAAAAATGAGTGTAGTAAGTGTAGAACCTACTTTTATATAAGACAAAGTACCTTCGCTACCTTTATTGCAGAACAAAGCAAGAGTTGTTCCTTCCCAATAAGGATTATCTACAAGATATTGTAAGCCTTCAAAATTTTCAACATTGTCACTTTCCATAACAGTAACTGCCAAAGTCTTCTGCTCATTACCAAGGTGTTTGCTTATATCTATGTTGTCTCCATTAAACAAATCAGAAAAGTTATTCTTCAAATAAGTTCTAAGATTAGCATCTGGCACTTCTCTCAAAGTATTATACTTTTCCGAAACGCCATCCTCATTCTGCATCTTAACATCCATCGTACCACCATCAATGGCAGACTTATTCTGACGATAGAAACGCATAAGCTGAGCAATATTATACTTAGCTTCCTCTGGCAAATAAAGTTTGGTGATATTGTGAACATTCTCCACTGTCTCATCGCCATTTTCCTCTACTGTTACCTTTACGAGGTTATCGTAGTTGTAAATGTCGTTATTTGTGAGGTCAATGCCTGTAATCTGAGCAGGGAGAACTGAAAAGTCGAAAGTCTCACCATAGCCATTGCTGCTAAGGTTCAACTCTTTCAAATTAGGAAAAACAGAAAGTTCCTTCAAGGCAGCGGTATCAACCTTTGTGCCTGAAAGGTCGAGAGATGTGGTGCTGTTGGCTTTGTCGTCAAGGAGCATTTTGCCATTTTCATCAAACTGGTATCCCTTACCCTTGAGGATAGTCATCAACTCTGAGTTGCTTACAGCCGCATTGCTGTAAGAAGGTGCATCGTCGTCACTGCTGCAAGAAGCGAAACCGAGGCAGAGAGCCAGGGCAGCGAGACCGATGAAATTCTTAAAAATCTTCATTGTTTTTTAAACTTTTAAAATGTTTATAATTAAAATAAAATATAATCTTGAACCAGACTGCAAAGCTACATATTTCTAAAAAGGTATGCAATACCTAAAAATTATGAAATACGTCATCCTTATATGCTACGCAAAAGATACATCATTGAAACGATTACAGTGAGTTAGTTTATAAAGGAGTGTACCCATTTTGTGGTACGCTCCTCTTTATACAATATTTGCATTTCTGATGCTCAATACTATGAGCTGAGCGCACAACAAAATCTTTGGTGCGAAATTCTTGAGTTTTGAGCGTTTGGGGCTATATTGTTAATACACAGTGTGTTATGTGGTTTTTCAAGGAAATGTTATGAAATCAGACTCGCAAAAGAGCCGTTTTTTTCTGCTATAGAGCCACTTTTACACTCCAATAGCGCAACTTTTATCATGCAATAACGCCACTTTTACACTCTAATAGTGGCACTATTGCATGATAAAAGTGGCGCTATCGTTAAGCTCGGATGCTGTTTGCACAGCAAAATACCATAAAAACAGCAAAACGGAACTCCAGAATCAATTTTTATTTTGTAACATGTTTTTACTCTTTGTACGATATTTGCATGGTGGACAAGAAGACTTTTCTAATGACCAATCTGGGTTAAATTAGGAGAAGTTCAATATTACAAAAAAAGAAAAGAAGGAAACAGTGTCTCTATAAGCCGGGTTCTGTTTCTCGCGCCTCATTACTAAGACGTAAGCCTTCTGCCATTTATCTACTGTGCAAGTCGCCCTGCACCTCCAGCATTCTACCCTCCATCGTCACTACGGTCGGACGGGACGCCCTCAAACGATGGTATACATGAACTTGCAGCCCCCAGATGGTACAGCCCGATGATCACCCACCGGCTGGTGGTCTCTTACACCACCTTCTCACCCTTACCACACACAAGGCGTGGCGGTTGTTTTCTTCTACCGACACCTGCCGTCGCCGACAGCTTCTACTTTCGGAAGTGGGGTTCCCTGTGCTGCCCGGACTTTCCTCTCCTACACCAATGCGTAGCAGCGGCAGAACCGAGACACTGTCTCCTTCTGAAATGCAAAGGTACGTAAAAAAATGAAGATTTGTCACATAAGAGCCTAAGAAATGACACAAAAGGGCAGAATAAATAAAAGTAAAAAACAAAACACGGATTTCTAACAGCCGTTAATATGATATTTCGGATTGTTAAAATGGGATAAAGATACATGTCAATTTGTCAGATTAACGAATTTTGCATCTAATTTTGCACACGTCAAAAACAAGAAATCGACAATAACAATAAAAAACTAAAAGATACACATTATGAAAAAGTATTCAAAGTATGCAGTCGTAGCAATGAGCGCACTCTCACTTGCCTTCTCAACAGGCACGATGCTTAAGGTGAACGCCACACCTGCCACGACATCAGCTGTTCCAGCACAACCCGTAGACCTGACATACGCCGCAGAGAAGTCGCTCCCCTCTGTGGTGCATATCCTGAGCACCAAAAACTCGAAGGTGCAGACTGTGGAGGTGGAGAGCGACCCGTTCTCTGACTTCTTCGGCGACCCGTTCGGCTTCTTCGGCAATCCTCAGGGCAACGGCGGCAAGCAGAAGCGCAGCGTTCGCACTCCGAAGCAGCAAGGCTCAGGCTCAGGCGTGATTATCTCAGCGGACGGATACATCGTCACCAACAATCACGTTGTGGCAGACGCAGACGAGCTGACCGTAACGCTGAACGACAACAAGGAATATTCGGCACGTATCATCGGTACGGACAAGACCACCGACCTGGCGCTTATCAAGATTGAGGGCAAGAACTTACCTGCCATCACCATCGCCAACAGCGAGAACATAAAGGTGGGAGAATGGGTGCTGGCAGTAGGCAACCCCTTCAACCTTACAAATACCGTAACGGCTGGCATCGTCAGCGCCAAGGGTCGTTCGCTCTACAGAAACGGAGTGGAGTCGTTCATACAGACTGACGCAGCCATCAACCCGGGCAACTCAGGTGGAGCACTCGTCAACACTCGCGGCGAGCTGATCGGCATCAACGCCATGCTCTACTCGCAGACCGGTTCGTTCAGCGGCTATGGTTTTGCCATTCCTACTTCCATCATGAACAAGGTGGTGGACGACCTCAAGACTTACGGAACCGTACAGCGCGCCGTTGTCGGCATCCAAGGCTCTGACGTCAAGAACTACGTGGACGGACAGAAGGAGCAGGGCAAGGACATCGACCTCGGCACCATGGAAGGCATCTACGTGGCTAAGGTAACAGAAGAGAGCGCTGCTGAAGAGGCTGGACTGAAGGAAGGCGACGTCATCATTGCAATAGACGGCAAGGAGATGAACAAGATGGCTGACATGCAGGAGTATCTTGCAAAGAAGCGTCCAGGCGACAAGGTGACAGTTACCTATCTGCGCGACAAGAAGAAGAACACGAAGAGCATCACTCTGAAGAACGAGCAGGGCAACACCCAGGTGGTAAAGAAGGCTGACCTCGACGTATTGGGCGGCAACTTCCGTTCAATCACCGACGCACAGAAGCAGCAGCTCAACATTGGCTACGGCCTTGAGGTACTGAAGGTCAACTCTGGCAAGCTGAAGAACGCCGGCATCACAAAGGGATTTATCATCCAGCGCGTCAACGACAATGCCGTAAAGACCATCGAAGACCTGCAGAACATCGTGAAGGATGCCTCAACAAGCAAGGATCCGGTGCTCTACATACAGGGCGTTTATCCTACTGGCAAGAAGGCTTACTTCGCCGTGCCACTGGAAGACTAAGGCACTGACTAACAAGTAATATCTGCATATAAAGAAGGGAGTTCATAACATTGTTATGGGCTCCCATTTTTGTTGAAACGGACATGAAGAAAGAAAGCAAAAAATCAAATAGAATGAAAAAAATTTGCGACAACCAATAGAATTAGTTAAATTTGCACACTATAAATATCTAAAAGCGACACTTAATGAGACAATTGAAAATCACAAAAGCAATAACAAACCGAGAAAACGCCTCACTCGACAAGTATCTTCAGGAGATCGGACACGAAGAACTGATTTCTGCGGAAGAAGAAGTGGAGCTTGCAAGACGAATCAAGACGGGCGACCGCAAGGCTCTTGAAAAGCTCACAAAGGCCAATCTGCGCTTTGTCGTCTCCGTCGCGAAGCAATACCAAAACCAAGGATTGTCGCTGCCCGACCTTATCAATGAAGGCAACATCGGCCTTCTTAAGGCAGCGGAGAAATTCGACGAGACAAGAGGATTCAAGTTTATCTCGTACGCGGTATGGTGGATAAGACAGAGCATTCTGCAAGCCATCGCCGAACAGGGCCGCGTGGTGCGTCTGCCGCTTAACCAGGTGGGCAGCGTGAACAGGATAAATAAGGTGCTGAGCAAGTTTGAGCAGGAAAACGAACGCAGACCGAGCGTGGACGAAATAGCCGACAAGACGGATCTTCCTCACGAGAAGATTGAGGACGTTCTGAAGGTTAACACACGTCAGGTGTCTGTGGACGCACCTATGGCTGACGGCGACGGCACAAGCATGATTGACTTTATGCAGAGCGACTCCGATTCGTCAACGGACGAGGAGCTGCTTAAGGAATCGCTGCGCGCCGAAATAGCCTCTGCCCTATCGGTTCTGAACGATCGCGAAAGAAATGTCATAGAGGCTTTCTATGGCATTAACCAGCCCGAATGCACGATGGAAGAAATCGGCAAGAAGTATGGTCTGACAAGAGAAAGAGTGCGCCAGATAAGGGAGAAAGCCATAAGACGCCTGAAGCAGAACACACAGAACAAGATGCTGAAAGCCTATCTTGGCAAATAAGCACACAATAATAATATAAGAAACAAAACACATACGTAAGCATGAAATTAAGAAAGTACATTATAGCCATTGCGTCTATAGTATTATTCCCGACAATAGCTTCTGCCCTGAACAAGCAGCAAGCAATCTATATTTGCGGTTTCGCCACTACGTTCAACGACTCGACAGTATACATGACTGACATGCAGACGATTGAGAACGCATGGGTGGACACAAAGACGGGATTTCTCTATAGCCGCGACAACTATTCGTACCAGCTGAAGGACTACCTGAAGAAAGTGGGCGTAAGTCATCCCACATGCGTCACCATTTTCGGCAAGACCAGAAAGGAAGCTGAGAAGAAGTATATGGCGCTCAAGAAACGCTACACTACGAAGGGCAAGTACGACGTGAAATACATCACCTCAAACGACTTCAAGTATAACGTGATTGTTCCGAACGAGGACGAGCAGGTCAAAGCAAAGACTAAGAAGTCGAAGGAAAGCAAATAAGACTACACCGAAGAAGATGACAACAGAATACGGCTTTTGCGTAGCAGAACACGTCTTCAAGATTGGTTTTGCTGACAGCCGACAAGACAACATCCACTTATTACCGTCATTCATTCCCTTCATTAAGGAGGGAGAGAATGGCGGTTATGTTTTTTATGTCAAGGTGAGTGAAGCGCTCTGTCTCAACTTGCCGCCGCTGACCGATGTCCACAACTACCCCACTCCCAACGGAAGCTTAACCGTTGAGACGAACAAGAAGGACGCTTACAGAATAACATCGTACGACGATTCGGGTAATTGCTGCGCCATAATGCAGACAATGAATGGCTTCAAGAACGTGGAGTGTGTCCTGCAAGGCACAAGGGAGACGAGGGCGTTCGGGCTAAATAACAGCATTATGATGGTCTTCACTTTCAGAACGAGCGCAGCAGAAACCCTGCTTATCCATGCCTCGGCAGTTATACATCAGGGTTATGGCTATGCGTTCATTGCACGTAGCGGAACCGGCAAGAGCACGCACACCCGACTATGGACGGAGCACATCGCAGATACGGAACTTCTGAATGATGACAATCCTATCATAAGAATCATCGACAACCAGGTATTTATCTACGGAAGTCCGTGGAGCGGAAAGACACAATGCTACCGTAATATCAAGGCTAAGCTCGGAGCCATAACGCAAATCATCAGGGACGAGCGTAATTATGCAGAAGCTGTCTCGCCGGTAAGAATGTTCTGCTTCCTACAGACAGCATGCTCCACATTAAGGATGGACAACAAGATTTACCATAACACCAACAATACCATCGCACGTCTTATTGAACTCATCCGAAACCACAGCTATGCGCTACATTGCAGACCCGACAAAGAAGCTGCCGTGGTGTGCCATAAGACAATCTGCCGAAACGATCACTAAAAGCCAATACTTACATCATGCACGACAACATCACCATATTTCGTCTTGTAGGCAACAGCATGCGACCTTACCTTGTTGGAGGACGCGACAAAGCCATTGTGGAGTCGCCGGCAGAGAAAGTCAGGAAGGGTGACGTGGTGGTGGCAAGGCTATGTTCGGGCGAAACCATAATGCACCGCGTAGTAAAGATAGAAGGTACGAACGTCACGCTTCTTGGTGACGGCAACATCAAGCCGGAACATTGCCATACAACTGACATAACAGGAAAAGCCACTGGCTTCTTCCGCAAGGGAAACAGCAAGGCTGAGAGTTGTTCTGATAAGCGATGGAGGATTTATTCGTTCGTCTGGACACGCCTGCTCTTCATGCGACGATACCTGTTGGGAGCAATACGACTAATACAAACCATAATAATAAAGAACAAACACATGAAAACAAAAGAAGGATTGGTACTGCGAAACATCTGCGGAGAACATGTGCTGTGCGCAGAAAACGCCGCAGATGAGGATTTCAACAAAATAATAAATATGAGCGAAAGCGCCGCTGAGCTTTGGGAAAGGGTGCAGGGAGCCGACGATTTCACGCTCGAAACGCTGACTAAGACGCTCTGCGAATTATACGAAATTGACGAGCAAACAGCCAATAAGGACGCTTCAGAACTGATGAGACAATGGTATGAAGCCGGACTGATAATATAAAAGAAAAGCGCGACGGTAAGCCAATTAAGCCTGCCGTCGCGCTTTTTATATGGATTTTATAATCCCTTATCAGATTATTCAATAATAAAAATCCCCTTATCAGATTTTATTCGATAACAACAAGAGGAGAATCCTCGAGGACGCTCTCGCCCTGCTTTACGCAGATGGCTGTTACCTTACCGTCCTTCTCAGCCTCAAGGTTGTTGGCCATCTTCATCGCCTCAAGAACGATGACGGTGTCGCCTACCTTAACCTCGTCGCCTACTGCCACCTTAATCTCTGTTACCACACCGGGCAGCGGAGCCTTGAGGGCATTGGCTGTGTTGACATTGGCAGCGCTGGCTGTCTCGCCCTCAGCCTGCTCAGCAGCTGGCTGACCGAGAACCACCTTCTTCTTTTCAGGCTCTGCCTCTTTCTCCATTTCCACCTTGAAAGCCTCGCCGTTAACGTTCAGGCTGGCAATGTTGCCCTCGACGCCTTCAATCTGGACAGTATATTCCTGTCCGTCAATAGTATATTTGAATTCTTTCATCTCCTTTTTACGGTTTTGCTGTTAAACTCAAGAACTTTGCGTTCCACATTGTGTGACGCGGCTTAATGGTTATGAAACCAGGTTCCTTGTCATGCACGTTGTTGCCTTGAAACTCGTACAGAGCCATAGCAATGGCTGCATATATATTCTTGTCCATTTTACTTTTTAGATTTTACGAGTCGAAAGTTAAATTACATCGGCATACATCCGTGCTTCTTTGCCGGAAGCGACTGGCGCTTTGTGGCAAGCTGAGCAAGTGCACGACAGATGCGGAAACGTGTGTTGCGCGGCTCGATAACGTCGTCGATATATCCGTAAGAGGCTGCCTCGTACGGGTTGGCAAACTTCTCTGTGTATTCCTCTTCCTTCTCTGCAAGGAATGCCTTAACGTCCTCGCCTGCTTCCTTCTTTGCCTTGGCTTCCTTGCCGCAAAGGATGGCAACGGCTCCGCTGGCTCCCATAACGGCAATCTCTGAAGAAGGCCATGCGAAGTTGAGGTCGGCACGAAGCTGCTTGCAGCCCATAACGATGTGGCTACCGCCATAGCTCTTGCGCAGAGTAACGGTAATCTTGGGTACTGTTGCCTCGCCGTAAGCGTAAAGGAGCTGTGCTCCGTGCTGGATAACGGCGTTGTATTCCTGACCTGTTCCGGGGAGGAATCCGGGAACGTCCACCAACGATACGATAGGAATGTTGAATGCGTCGCAGAAACGAACGAAGCGTGCTGCCTTGCGGCTGGCGTTTACGTCCAATACACCTGCGTAAGCTGCCGGCTGGTTGGCAACGATACCTACGCTGCGACCGTTGAAACGTGCGAAACCGATGATGATGTTCTTGGCAAACTTAGGCTGAACCTCGAAGAACTCGCCATTGTCCGTGATAGCTCCGATAACCTTATACATATCGTAAGCCTTGTTGGGATCGTCAGGGATAATCTCGTTAAGAGAGTCCTCCATACGGTTGATGGGGTCGTCGCACTCCACGCTGGGAGCCTCTTCCGTGTTGTTGCTGGGGATGAATGAGAGCAAGCTCTTTATCATCTCGATGGCCTCCTCCTCTGTCTTTGCTGCAAAGTGTGTGACGCCGCTCTTTGTCGCATGAACGGAAGCGCCGCCAAGGTGCTCAGCGTCGATGTCCTCACCGGTTACGGTCTTCACAACCTTCGGACCTGTAAGGAACATGTAAGAGGTCTGCTCCTTCATGATGATGAAGTCGGTAAGAGCCGGTGAATAAACAGCACCACCTGCACACGGACCCATAATGGCTGAAATCTGCGGGATAACGCCCGAAGCAAGAATGTTGCGCTCAAAGATTTCGCCGTAGCCTGCAAGCGCACAGATGCCTTCCTGAATACGCGCACCACCCGAGTCGTTCATGCAGATAACCGGCGCACCCATTGTCATGGCCATGTCCATAACCTTGCAGATCTTCTGTGCCATTGTCTCTGACAACGAACCACCGTTAACGGTGAAGTCCTGTGCGTAAACATACACCAGTCTTCCGTCAACAGTTGCGCTACCTGCTACGACGCCGTCGCCGTAAAAGTGCTTCTTCTCCATTCCGAAGTTGGTGCAACGATGCTTCTTAAACATGTCGTACTCCTCGAACGAACCCTCATCGACGAGCATCTCTATACGCTCGCGTGCTGTATACTTGCCACGTGCGTGCTGCTTCTCGATGGCCTTCTCGCCACCGCCAAGACGGGCCTGCTCACGCTTTGCGACCAATTCCTTGATTTTCTCTACTTGTTTGCTCATTTTTATGATTGTCTAATAATATTCTGAATGATAAAGATAAGCCGTGACTGACTTCTCGTTTTCCGTCATCATTGCTCTTGTCCTTATTAAGGTGCAAATGTACGAAAAAAAACGAAAAACACGACAATGGTTTAGCAAAAATATCACTTCATCGAAGAATCGACGAATGACAAGGGCAGCAAATCCTTTGCTGACATAACGCTATAGACGCCTTTCTTTCCATAAAGGAGGATGCGGATGGGCTGCTTGTAGCGGTCTTCCACGCCGAGAATAACCTGACGGCAAGCGCCACAAGGACTGACGGGGTCGTCCAGCAGTCCGTTATCGTTTCGGGCTGCTATGGCCAACGTCTGGACGCTCTGGTCGGGATGGTTGGCTTGGGCAGCAAAGAGGGCTGTTCGCTCCGCACACAGTCCTGACGGGAATGCGGCGTTCTCCTGATTGGCACCGATGACTATGCTGCCGTCAGCAAGGCGTACTGCCGCTCCAACATAGAAGTGGCTGTATTCAGCGTAAGCGTTGTACGTGGCTTGTACGGCTCTCTCCACAAGTTCGCGGTCATCAGCCGACAGTTCGTTCAGCTGATAATGCTTTATCGTTATGTTAAGTTTTATCTCGTTCATATTCAGGTGTATAATTTAAAAGGTTTATTCTTCGTCGTCTCCGCCCACATACTCGTAAGCTCCCACGTCGGGCTTCTCGTCTCTGCTGCGTCCGTCTCGGTCTGTCTTTGTGGCAGATTCAGGATTGGCCTTGTCTATGGCAGCCGACTCCTTGCGCAGATGGAAGTCGTAATCCTGCTGGTCGCCGTCTATCTTCACGAAATGCTTCTGACCGTAGCTGACGGTGTCCTTCACGTCCTCAAACACTACGTTCGTGAAATGCTTCTTCTGCTCTTCGTCTTCTGCCTCCGGCGTTCGCATCACGCAGTCATAGAACATATAGTTGAAGGCGTTCTCGTTGTCCTCGCCTCCATGCACACCGGTCATCTCGTCGTCCGAATATCCAGTCACCAGGCTGTTGCGACATTCCAAAGCCAGCAAGGGATTGTCCGTAGCCGAGAAATACAGGGCTGTGCCACGTGAAGCGTCGAAGGGATAGAACTGTGCCAAGGTGGAATTCTGCACGCTCACCTCTCCTCCGTCCACAGCCAAGCAATGCCCGAGCGCATTCGTAAGCTGACAGTTCACGATGCTTGCCTTCGCATTCACAAGGCGCACGCAGTCGCCCTGACAGTTATGTACGGTTGAGTTTGCCAGCGTCAGCTTGTTACGGCTAACGTCCGAGGAGTCTGCCACAATGCCGTTAAAGGCTCCGTGCAGGTCGGTGTACGTCATCTCGTTGTCGTATGAGGTTTCCTCGAAGCGGATGCCTTGCCATTGTCCGCTCACACGGTCGTAAGGCAGATAGTCGAACATGCGGTCCAGTCTGTCGCCTCTAAGCACCACGTTAGCCTCCTCCGTGCCCTTGCTGAGCAAGCGTCCCTTTACGGTCATTCCTGCGTTGCCATGGAAATAGAGGGTGGTTCCGGCTGCCAATGTCAGCGTAGCGCCCTCCTCCACCGTCAGCCCGCCGTAGACCACCATCGGCTTCCCTGAAGATGCCAACGTCGAGTCCTTGCCGATGGTTACGTCCTTCAGCAGCATAGCGTCCCACGAGAAGGCGTTGAGCACCACTTTCTGCTGTCGTCCGCTCTCAAGCGTAAACACCAGATTGTCGTTCAGTTCTTTCGGTTTGTCCGTAAAGGTAACGTTGGATGTAAGCTCCACAAACACGCGAATGCTGTCCTTGTCTCTCACCTCTATGTCGTTGGCCTTGTAGCCTTGCTCCGGACTAAGATAAACGCCGTCAACATTCACACGGTAGCCCGACTGGTTGCCGCCTTCCAGACGCACGTTAGTGCAGCGAAGACCTTTCCCCGACCTGTTGTGCACCCAAAACGACCTTGTTGAAGACGGCACGGTGGAGAATATGGTGTCAAATCTGACCGTATCTACAGAAAAAGACAAGAGATTGCTTGGAGAATCAGTAAAGCTGTCCCCATCGTCACAAGCGCAAAACCCAAGAAGGCTAAGCGCAAATAATATGTTCAAATACAGTATTTTCATTTATATAATAACGTGAAGTACGCTTACATATTGCATCTTTGAACAGAAAAGAAACTTAAAGACACAAAAAAAGCGCTGACCGTAAAGTCAACGCTCTTTTGTACACCCTTAGGGGTTCGAACCCTAGACCCACTGATTAAGAGTCAGTTGCTCTACCAACTGAGCTAAGGGTGCATTATTCAAGTAAATGAGGTTAAGAGTACACCCTTAGGGGTTCGAACCCTAGACCCACTGATTAAGAGTCAGTTGCTCTA